>LNFM01002064.1_pt1 | contig 43322 bp, 34 predicted proteins | sample 596031 | NCBI WGS metagenome assembly LNFM01 (sample SAMN04254537, study PRJNA301005) | activated carbon metagenome | isolation source: dual media filters at the Ann Arbor, Michigan drinking water treatment plant | place: USA: Ann Arbor
AGCTGCTCGGTGCCACGGCCCATGGGGTGGATGTCGGGGCTGCCGCAGGTGGGGCAGTGCGCGGGCACGCGCACGGTGTAGCCGCAGTGGTGGCAGCGCAGGGTGCGGTCGGTCTTGTGGAAGACCTGGTGCGCGCTGCAGTGGGGGCAGTCGCTTTTCCAGCCGCAGTCCACGCAGTGCAGCACGGGGGCGTAGCCGCGGCGGTTGAGCAGCACCATGCTTTGCTCGCCGCGGCCCACGCGCTCGGTGATGGCCGCCAGCAGCGGTGCGCTGAACACCGTGCGCCGGGGCTGCTGGTTCATGTCCACCCGCTTGACGCGCGCCAGCGCCCCCGCGCCGATGCGGCTGGGCATGTGCAGGCGCACGTAGCGCCCGCCCTCGGGGTCTTCGGGCGTGGGCGGGCGGCTGGCGTGCCAGCTCTCCAGCGACGGAGTGGCCGAGCCCAGCAGCACCTTGGCGCCCTGCTCGCGCCCGCGCCAGATGGCCAGGTCGCGGGCCGAGTAGCGCGCGCCCTCCTGCTGCTTGTAGCTGGGGTCGTGCTCTTCGTCCACGACGATGAGCTGGAGGCCCGGCATGCTGGCAAACACCGCCATGCGCGTGCCCAGCACGATGCGCGCGGTGCCGCTGTGCGCGGCCAGCCAGCTTTTGAGGCGCTGCGGGTTGGTCATGCCGCTGTGCAGCGACACCACCGCGCCCGCGCCAAAGCGGGGGGCAAAGCGGCTCACAAAGCGCTCTTCGAGCTGGGGGGTGAGGTTGATCTCGGGCACCATCACCAGGGCCTGTGCAGGGAAGTCGCTGGTCGGGTCGGCCTCCAGCATTTCCTGCACGCAGCGCAGGTACACCTCGGTCTTGCCGCTGCCGGTGCTGCCAAACAGCAGGAAAGGGCCGTTTTCCGAAGAAATTCGGGCCCTGGCGCTCTCCTGCTCTGGGCTGAGTGCTATGTTTTCGATAGTTTCTGTGGTGTCGCCTGCGGCCTTGGCAGGTCGCTTGAGCCGCCGTGCCAGCTGCTCGGGGCGCAGGTCGCGCAGTTGCGGGGGCAGGGCTGCCAGGGCCACTTCGCCGAGCGCCCGCTGGTAGTACCGCGCGGCAAACGCCACCAGCTTGCGCCAGGGCAGGTCCAGCGGTGCCACCCCTTCCAGCACCCCGGCAATGGCACGCATGGTGGCGCCCTCGGGCAGCTCGCCCGTGGCGGCGTCGGCATCCCACACCACGCCCAGCACCTCGCGGGTGCCCAGGGGTACGCGCACCAGAGTCCCGGGCGGCAGCGCGCGATCGCTGGCGTAGCTCAGCAGGTCGCCCACGCCGCTGTGCGAGGGCGTGTGCAGGGCGACATGGACCAGATGGCGGGCGGGAGCGAAGGGTGGGGTGGGCAAGGCGGGCGGGCAACTGGCGGAGGAGGGCCGATTGTCGCCGCTGGGTGGCCTGTAGCTGCCGCTGCCTCGCCCGTGTGAGTTACTGCGCCTGGCTGGCGGCTGTCCAATCCCGCTGGGCCTGCGCCGCGCCGTAGGCCGGGTCGTTCCAGAGCTTGTCGACCAGCGCCTCCAGCGCCTTGTGCCGCCCGACGGGCAGCGCCATGCGGTGCGCGACCGAGGGCACCAGTGTATTGGCCATGCGGGCGGCCAGGAAGAACGCGCTCGATTCCTTGGCACAGGCGTCAAAGCGCGCCATGTCCACGCCCGGCGTGATGGGGATGGAACCCTTGGCCAGGTTGAACGTGGCCTGGAACTCCGCCCCCGTCACCGCGCGCGCCAGCGCCGTCTGCTCGGCCGTTGCCACCGGGCTGCCGCTCTTGCGGAACAGGGCAAGGCTGTCGACCACGTAGATGTAGCTGCTGGCGCTGCCGGGGGTGGATACGCACAGGAAATCCTGCTCGGGCACCTGCCGCGCCACCAGAAACTCGCCCTTGGCCCAGTCGCCCATGATCTGCATGGCCGCCTTGCCGGCGATCACCCGGGCGGTGGCGGCGCTCCACTCGGTGCTGGCCGCCGGACTGTCTGCAGCGCTGGTGTGGGCGCCGGCGCTGGCGGGAGCAGGCTTGCGCCCGTGGGCGCTGGGGGTGGCTGGCTGCGGCGGTGCCGCGGGCTCGGTCAGGGGCCGCAGTGCGGCAAAGGTCTGCAGCGCGCGCCCGATGGCCTCGCTCTGCACCGCCCCGGGCTCGCCACGCACCAGGGCGCGCTGGTACAGGTCGGGCCCTGCCATGCCCAGCACCACGGTTTCAAACAGCGTGAGGTTCTGCCACGGCTGGTTGCCATGCGCCAGCGGGGTGATGCCCGCCTTTTGCAGTCGCTCGGCCAGGGCCATAAACTGCGGCCAGGTCTGAGGCACGCGGCCCTGAACCTGCTGCAGCAGGGTTCGGTTGATGTACAGCCAGTTGATGCGGTGCACGTTGACGGGCACGGCCACATAGGCGCCCTTGTGTTTCACCTGCTCGGCGATCTGTCGCGGGATCTTGTAGTCCCAGCCTTCAGCCTTGGCCAGGGCATCCAGCGAGGCCAACGCGCCCTGGTCACCCCAGGCCGACAGGTCGGCGGCTTTCATCTGCACGGCATCGGGCGCCTTGCCCGCAGCCACACGCTCGCGCAGCGTCTGTGCCAGCGCCTCGGCGCCACCCTGGACGGCGGGTGTCTTCAGGGTCAGCCCCTTGGCAGCCAGCTGGGGGCGCAGGGCATGCACTGCGCGCGATTCGCCTTCGGAGGTCCACCAGTGCAGCAGTTCGACCTCGGTCGCGGCGGCCTTCCCTGCCGGTGCGCAGCAAAGCGCCGCGGTCAGCACGGCGGTGAGCGTGGCTGCCGCCCGGGTGTGGGCGATGCGGGCGGTCACTGCGGGCGCAGGTGCCAGAGAAGCCTGCGTGCCTGGTGATCGCAGCGTCGCCTGGCTTGCGTCTTCAGGCAGCCGGAATGAATCCACGGCCCGTGCCAGCGCGGCAGCCTGCTGGTCCAGGCTGCCCGCGGCCTGGGCGCCTTGCGCCACGAGTTGCACGTTCTGGTCGGTCATCTGCTCCAGCTGGTGGAGCGTGGCGCGGGCGTGTTCCACATCGCGTGCCTGCTGCTCGGTAGCGTGTCGAATGTCTGCGGCCAGCGCAGCGGCGGCATGGATCTGGTCCAGCACGCCCTGCATGGTGACCCCGGCATCGTGCACATGGGCCACACCGCGCTCCACGCAGGCCATGGATTCGTCGATGAGGTGCTTGATCTCGCGCGCGGCCTCGGCGCTGCGCTGGGCGAGCGTGCGCACCTCGCTGGCCACCACGGCAAAGCCGCGGCCATGTTCTCCGGCCCTGGCAGCCTCCACGGCGGCATTCAGGGCCAGGATGTTGGTCTGGAAGGCGATTCCGTCGATCACGGTGGTGATCTCGCCAATCTTGCGGCTGGAGGCGTGGATCTCGTCCATGGCGGCGCGCGCCTGCCCTGCCTTGGTTCCGCCTTCCGTCGCCACGGCTGCGGCGCTCTGGGCCACGCTGGCTACCCGTGCCGCAGCCCCTGCAGACTCTGCCAGGCTCTGCGCCATGTGTCCGATGGCTTCGGAGGTGTGTCCCAGGTGCAGCGCCTGCTGCTGCGTGCGTTCGGCAAGGTGTGCGTTGCCTGTGGCGATATCGTGGCTGGCGGCCTGTACCGTGTGGGCCGCACCGCGGATCGCGCCCACCGTGGTGCGCAGCTGCATCCGCATGCGTTCCATCGTGCCCTGCACCTGCGCGATCTCTTGTGGCGCAAAGCGCTGCGCGGCCTGGGCCGGTGCCGACAGGTCATTGGCCGCCACGGTTTCGATGTCATGCGCCATGCCGCGCAGCGGCCGCACCAGCCAGCGGCGGGCGCCGCCCCAAAGCGCCAGGCACGTGGCACCAAACAGCGCAGCCAGTACCCACAGCCCGGCCAGGCTGCGCCGGTAGCCCGCCTGGATGTCAGCCTGCGTCTGGCGCGATTGCTCGGTGCGCAAGGTCAGCACGGCATTCACGGCTTTCTCGAAATCGGCGTCCAGCGCGGGTGTGCGGTTGCGCAGGGTGTTGATGTAGTTTTGCGGGTTGCCTGCTTCCAGGGCGGTGATCAGCGGGTCCAGCCCTTCCGCCAGGTAGGCGGCGTAGGTTTGCGCGGCGACCCGTGCCAGGGGTTCTTCGGCGGGGCCTTTGGCCGACTGCTCGTACCGGCCGAAGGCGCTGCGCGAGTCGGCCAGCTTGCTGCGCGCTGTGGCGAGGGCAGCGGCAGACTCTTTGAACATGCCGTAAGAGCCGTATACCGAGGCCTGCACCATCCACACGCGCGACGTGCGGGTGTGGTTCACGGCATCGGAAAGATCCTGGAGTACGGTGATCTCCCGCGTCACCTGGTCCAGCGATCCATTGCTTTTGACCAGCGCTGCGAACGCGCTGGCAGCCGAAGCCGAGAACACCAGTGCCAGTACCGCCAGCGCTGCCACCAGCACGGAGCCAATGGACCGGTGGACCGTGAGGGAATCGGAAGAAAGAGGCTGCATGGTTGGCAAGGCAGCGTGACAGGAACAGTACGCTGATCACTAAATAATTAAAGTAATTAATATTAGTGCGCCGGGTTTCCGCTCCGAGCCGGGATTTACCCTGTCTGCCGCGTGCCGTACCGCAGTCCCAGCGGCTCCAGGCGGCCATTTCCTTCTTTCAGCATTTCTGTGGATAACTTTGTTGACATCCCGGCCCGATGCAGTCCCAGGCCGCGCCAGTACAGCGTTTCAACAGAGTGCCTTGAAAAGAGGCAAGGCCAAAAAAACGTTATGAATCAATCATCTGAGGAAAATTCAGGCAGATTTTTGTGCTAGTCCGTGATGCAGTGAAATTGCTGCGGTGCATCAGTGAATGTGTGCATAAGTCAGTTCCGGTCTGGCCGTCAAGAGGCATTTGGCAGGCGAAACTGTGCTAGCCGCCTGCCCGGCTTTTCAGTGCTTTATGCGGTTTGGTCTGCAAGTCTTTGATTTGACGGGGTTTTTTGCACAAATCCAGAATTTCTGTGGATAACTTTGTTGATATCTCCTGTGGAGCGCCTCCAAAGCCTTGAAAAACCGTGCTTTTGGTGGGTTGCCCATGAAATCGGCAGGGATTCAGATTCCTTACAAATCAAGCACTTGCGTGCGGTGCGAAAAAATTTGCGGGGTTTTCGCCATCCAGCATCCGGCGGCTGCCGCTGCACTGTTTGTGTGCACAAGTACTGCGCCGGGATCGCTGTCGCGCCGCCATGGAATGCAACGGCCGGCTGGACCGCGTGTCCCCTCGGGCAATGACCAGCCCATGCGCGGCCCGGGCCAGGCAAGAAAGACATCCGGCGCGCCAGAAACGAAAAGAGGCCCGCCCAAAGGCGAGCCCCGACCTGGTGTGGGAGGGCCGATCAGGCCTGCCGCTGCGCCCGCGAGTACGTGTGCACGGCCTCCACCAGCGCCGCCACATGCTCGGGAGGGGTGAACTGGCTGATGCCGTGGCCCAGATTGAAGATGTGCGTGGGGCCGGTGGTGGTGCGGTCGGTGTGCGGCCTGCCAAAGCTGTCGAGCACCTTGTGCACCTGCTGCACCACCTGCGCGGGTGGTGCAAACAGAACGTTGGGGTCGATGTTGCCCTGCAGCGCCTTGCCGGGGCCACCCGCCTGGCCGCCCACGATGGCGCGGGCCTTGCCCAGGCTGGCGGTCCAGTCCAAGCCCAGCACCTCGCAGTCCAGGTCCTTCATGTCGTCGAGCCAGATGCCGCCGCCCTTGGTGAACACGATGCGGGGCACATCGGTGCCGTCCACGCCCGTGCGCTTCAATTGCGCCAGCACGCGCTTCGTGTACGCCAGGCTGAATTCCTGGAACGCGCCATCGGCCAGCACGCCGCCCCAGCTGTCAAACACCATCACGGCCTGGGCGCCGGCATCGATCTGCGCATTCAGGTAGGCGGCCACGCTGTCGGCATTGATGGCCAGGATGCGGTGCATCAGGTCCGGGCGGCTGTACATCAGGCTCTTGACCAGGCGGTAGTCGTCGCTGCCCTTGCCTTCGACCATGTAGCAGGCCAGCGTCCAGGGGCTGCCCGAGAAGCCAATGAGCGGAACACGCCCATTGAGCGCCTTGCGGATACTGGTGACGGCGTCAAACACGTAGCGCAGCTTGTCCATGTCGGGCACAGCCAGCTCTGCCACGGCGGCTTCGTCGCGCACCACCTTCGCAAAGCGGGGGCCTTCACCTTCGGCAAAGCTCAGGCCCAGTCCCATGGCGTCGGGTACGGTGAGGATGTCGCTGAACAAAATGGCCGCGTCGAGCGGGAAACGGGCCAAAGGCTGCAGCGTGACCTCGGTGGCGTAGTCCACGTTGGTGGCCAGGCCCATGAAGCTGCCAGCCTTGGCGCGCGTCGCCTTGTATTCAGGCAGGTAGCGCCCCGCCTGGCGCATGAGCCACAGCGGGGTGTAATCGGTGGCCTGACGGCGGCAGGCGCGCAAGAAGGTGTCGTTCTGGAGTGGGGCGAAAGTCATGCGCCCGATTGTCGCAGGGCGCCGCCGTTGGAACTGGCGCACCCCAGGCCAGCGCACCCGCGAAACCGGCTTTGCCGGGCTGCCGGGTGCGTCCCCCCTCAGGGGGAGCTATCGTTCAGCGATGTAGTGCGACATGCGCACCACCTCACCGGGCGCCAGAAACGCTCGCACCTCGGTCTCCAGCGCCTGGTCGGCCATGGTGGCGCGGGCACGCTGGTGCAGGTAGTCGGCCCACGATTCGACGATGAAGCGTTCCACATAGCGCGAGGGTTCGCCCAGGTCCTTGTACACGCGCCAGAAGGTGGCGCCGTCACGCCGGCGCGGGGCCTTCATGCGGCTGATGGTGTCCAGAAAGGCCGCATCGGTGCCGGGGGCGATGCGGTAGCCCACCTCCACCGCCACGGGGCCCGCTTCGGGCAGGGGCTCGGCCTCGATGAAGAGTTCATCCCAGGGGGTGGCCTGGGTCACCTCGTGCAGCGCGCCCATGCGCAGCGGCATCGGCCGCGCCAGCAGCAGGCCCGCTGCCATGAGGGCAGCGGCTGCATACAGCGAGGGCGCCAGGCCCACGATGTCGGACGCCGCGCCCCAGAAGGCCGAGCCCAGCGCAAAGGCCCCCAGTGCGGACACCATGTGCATGGCCAGCGCGCGGGAGCGCACCCACTGCGGCGCGCTGGCCTGCGTGGCCGTGTTGAAGGTGGACATGGCCGACATCCAGGCCGCGCCGGCAAACAGCATGGCCACGTAGACCACCCACGCCGTCCTGGTCAGCGCCGCCACCAGCATGGCCACGGCAAACACGACGCACGCCACGCCCACGATGGACTCCATGCCAAAGCGCGCCCGCAGCTTGCCCAGCACCAGGCCTACCGCTACGGCACCGGTGCCCAGGCAGCCCATCAGCAGGCCGAAGCCCTGCGCACCGGTGCCCAGCTGGCGCTGCGCAATCACGGGCAGCAACGCCCACAGGGCCGAGCCCGCCGCGCTGAACGCCATCACCCGCACCAGCTGCGCCAGGATCATGCGCGAGTGCCAGGCAAAGCGCAGGCCGCTGAGCGTGCCGCCCCACAGCCGCTCGGCCGGCAGCTTGGAGGGCGGGTGCGCCTTGGGCGGCCACTGGCGGATCGACTGCCACATGACCAGCGTGGTGAGCACCGTGACTGCAAACACCCAGCCCGCGCCCAGCTGGGCAAACACCAGCCCGGCCAGCGTGGGCCCCACCGCGCGCGCGGCGTTGTAGGCAATGCTCACGGCCGTGATGGCCTGCGGCCACTCGTCACGGGGCACGGGGTCAATCACCGACGAATTCCACGCCGGCGTGAGCACCGCCGTGCAGCACCCGCACACGAAAACCAGAAACAGTACCGACGCCGGGCCGCCCCAGCCCAGCAGCACCAGCAGGGCGAGGATGGCGCAGGCACCCGTCTGCGTGAGGAGTGCGCCCGAGATCAGCCGTCGGCGGTCCGTGGTGTCGGCCAGCACGCCCGCTGGCAATGCCAGCAGGAACATGGGCATGAACACCGCCGTTTGCACCAGCGCGGCCAGGAACGACGAGCCCGACAGCTCCACCATCAGCCAGGCGGCCGCCATGGTCTGCATGCCGCTGCCGATGAAGAACACCCCGCCTGCAAGCCACAGGCCCCGGAAAGCAGGTTGGCGCAGGGGGCTCCACAGAGATGAGGTCGCAGCGGACATGGGTGGCAAGTGCTTGAGAAAAGTGCGTGGCTGTAGCGGGCACGGAGCGCCGGGTGGGCGCAAGAGGCAGGACGGCGGCAGGGTCTGGCGCGGCCGGTTCTCAAGGATATAGCCTTGCGCCAATCCGTGTGCGTGCCGGGTTCTCAGGCCGCGTCGTGGTGGCGACCACCGCGCAGGCGGTAGGTGCGCGGAACGTCGGTGCGCGTGCTCACCAGCGATTCGGCGCGCTGCTGCATGTGGTGCAGCGCGATGTCGAGCGCCTGCACGGCATCCGGGGCCAACCCGGCCAGCAGCTCCTGGTTGAGTGCCTTGACCTGGGGCAGCAGGGCGTCGTGCACGGCGAGGCCCGCCGGCGTGAGTGACAGCACCGCCTGCCGCCGGTCGCCGGGCATGGACTCGCGCGAAATCAGTTTCTTGGAGAGCAGCGAGGTGACAGCGCGCGAGGTACGGGACCGGTCGAGCCCCAGGCGCCGGGCCAGTTCGGCGGGCGGCATGCCCGGGTGTTGCGCCAGCATCATCACCAGACCCCACTCGCGCCGCGTGATGCCGTATCCACCCTCGCACAGGCGCACCACCAGGCTTCCGGCAACCGCCAGCAGGCGGTTGAGCCGGTACATCAGCAGGTCGTTGGCGGCCTGCGGGTGCATGAGACGCTGGCCGGGTACAGCGGAGGGCATGGGTGCCGGTGCAGGCGAAGACATGAGGGTATTTCCGGGCAGGAGTTGTTTAGATCAATCGTCGGGGTGGCCCATACAGTGCAGTGCATCTGATGACACAAGTCAATCCGGCTGCGCTGGAGCCTTGCGACCGCAGGCACTGGCGTGCCGATCACTGCCCCTGGAGAAACTGACCATGTGGAAACCGCACCCATCTTCCCAGACCCTGAGCACCGGCGGTAGCCGCCCCGGCCAAGCGCGCCGACGCCCCCTGTGGGCAGGCCTGCTGGCCGGCTGCCTCGCCTGTTGCGCCGCGCTGGCGCAGGCCCAGGAGTCGCCACTGCGCATCGTGGTGGGCTATGCCCCCGGTGGATCGACCGACCGCGTGGCCCGCATCGTGGCCGACAAGCTGGGCAGCAAGCTGGGCACCCCGGTGATCGTCGAGAACAAAACCGGTGCCGGCGGGCGGCTGTCGGCCCAGGCCGTGAAGGCCGCGCCTGCCAATCAGCCCACGCTGCTGCTGGCCAACCCGGCAGTGATGCTGGTGGCTCCCCTGGTGTTTGCGGATTCTGGCTATGACCCCGAGCGCGACTTCCGGCCGGTCAGCCATGTCAACAGCTACGAGTTTGGCGTGGCGGTAGCCACTGCCGTTCCGGTGCGCGAACTGCCGCACCTGATGGCATGGCTGCGCGCCAACCCAGACAAGGCCAATTTTGGCGTGCCCGCTACGGGGAGCCTGCCGCATTTCTTTGGCCTGATGGTGGGCGATACCGCACAGGTGCGTGCCGAAGTCGTGGGTTACCGCGGGTCGGCACCGTTGCTCAACGACCTGCTGGGCGGTCAGGTGCCCGTGGCGTTTGACACCTTCGATACGCTGCTGCCCCAGCACGAGGCCGGCAAGATCCGCATCCTGGCGGTCTCCGGTGCAAAGCGCAGCCCGCTGGACCCGAAGATCCCGACCTTCAAGGAAGGCGGCCTGAATCTGGCCGCCACCGGCTGGAACACGTTTTTTGCACCCATGAGCATGCCCAAGGCCCAGGCGGAGCGGCTGGCGGGGCTGATCCATGACGTGATGAAAGACCCCGATACCCAGCGCAAGTTCGAGGCCGCCAAGATGACGCCCGAAGTGGCCACCATGGCGCAGACCGAGGCCATGCTCAAGGCCTACCGGGCGCAATGGGCGCCGGTGGTGCAGCGCTCCGGCTTCAAGCCTTGATCGGAAGCACCCCCTGAGCGGCTTTGCCGCTTCCCCCTCAAGGGGGACGGCGGCATTGCTGCGGGGCGGCCCTTGCTTGCCGCCCCTCGCATCGGCCCCGCCCGTTGCCACGACCTCAGGCCCAGCCTGGCGACATTGGACCTCGACATGACGACTCACCCGCGCCCCAACATCATCTTCATCGTCGCCGACGACCTGGGCTATGCCGACCTGGGCTGCTACGGCGGGCGCGAGGCGGCCTTTGGCCCCGTCTCGCCCGTGCTCGACGGCCTGGCGGCCAAGGGCCTCAAGCTCACGCAGGGTTATGCCAACTCGCCGGTGTGCTCGCCCACGCGCTTTGCGCTGATGACGGCGCGCTACCAGTACCGGCTGCGCGGCGCGGCCGAGGAGCCCATCAACAGCAAGAGCCGCGGAAGTACCACGCTGGGCCTGCCGCCCGAGCACCCCACGCTGCCGTCGCTGCTGCGCGACGCGGGCTACCGCACGGCGCTGATGGGCAAGTGGCACCTGGGCTACCCGCCCGCGTTCGGGCCGCTGCGCTCGGGGTACGAAGAGTTCTTCGGCCCCATGTCGGGCGGGGTGGACTACTTCACCCACTGCAGCTCCAACGGCACGCACGACCTGTACCTGGGCGAGGAAGAAAAGCGGCAGGACGGCTACCTCACCGACCTGATCACCGACCACGCGCTGGACTATGTGCACCGCATGGCGCCCGGCGCGCAGGCGGGCACGCCGTTCTTTTTGAGCCTGCACTACACCGCGCCCCACTGGCCGTGGGAGACGCGCGATGACGAGGCGCTGGCGCAGGAGGTCAAGGGCAACCTGTTCCACCTGCACGGCGGCAACATTGAGACCTACCGCCGCATGATCCACCACATGGACGAAGGCATTGGCCGCGTGATGGACGCCCTGCGCCAGCACGGCATGGAGCGCGACACGCTGGTGGTGTTCACCAGCGACAACGGCGGCGAGCGCTTTTCAGACAACTGGCCGCTGGTGGGCGGCAAGATGGACCTGACCGAAGGCGGCATCCGCGTGCCGTGGATTGCGCACTGGCCCGCCGTGATTGCCCCCGGCAGCGAAAGCACGCAGACCTGCATGACCATGGATTGGTCGGCGACGATGCTGGACGCGGCTGGCGTGCCTGCAGCGCCGGGCTACCCGCTGGACGGCCGTTCGCTGATGCCGCTCTTGCGCGATGCGGCCGCGCAGGACGAGCCCGCATTGTTCTGGCGCATGAACCACCGCGGCCAGCGCGCCATGCGCCAGGGCGTGTGGAAGTACCTGCGGGTGGATGGCAACGACTACCTCTTCAACCTGGCCGAAGACGAGCGCGAGCGCGCCAATCGCGCCCCCGTGGAACCTGAGCGCCTGCAGGCCATGCGCGCGGCGTGGGAGGCGTGGAACGCATCAATGCCCGCCATTCCGGAAAATGCGACGGTGAGCCTGGGCTATTCGGCCAAGGACATGCCGCAGCGCTGAAGCAGCAGCAACCCGCTGAGCCGCCCAGCGCCTTTCCCCTTCGCTCGAATGGCTGAGCCATTCAGGAAGGGGAAAGCAGCCAGTGTGGCGGGGCGGCCCTTGCACGGCTGCCCTGGCTTTGGCCGCGCGCTGTCAACGGGCTTGAATCTTCTTCACGCTGCAGCTGGCGCAGCCACGTGTTCGCGCCGCTGCACCACCACGAAGCGATCGGCCACGAACGCCAGGCTGGTGTAGCTGGCATTGGCCGCCGGGTTGCCGCCCGTGGCGTGGTAGTCGGAGAACGCGGCCGACTGGTTCACGAATACACCCTGCGTGAGGTTGATGGACAGCGCCACCCGCGTGCGGCGGCCCAGGGCAATGGCCTGGTCGATGTAGCCGCGGTCGGTGGAGTACACGCCCAGCGTGAGGGCGCCGTGGGCGAGCAGCGTGCTGCGGGCCACGTCCAGGCTGGCGGCGCCTGAATCGGTAGCTACCAGATACGACACCGGGCCGAAGCACTCGTTGCCGTAGATGGCGCCGTCGGTCTGTTCCAGTGCGACGATTACCGGCGTGTGGATCTGCGCGGTAGGGAATTCGGGGTGGGGCAGGGCGCGGGACGCCAGCACCAGCCGGCCCTTGCCGCTGGCTTGCTGCATGCGCGCCAGCGTGTCGGGCGAACCCACGGCGCCCAGCACCGAGGTGGCCACACGCGGGTTCGACGCCAGTTCGGTCACGGCGGCGGCCAGGTCTGCGCCCACCTGCTCAAAGCTCTTGTGACCTTCGTCGGTGGCAATGCCGCCGCGCGGGATCAGGATGTTCTGCGTGGTCGTGCACATCTGCCCGCTGTACAGCGACAGCGTGAACGCGATGTTGCGCAGCATGGCGCCGTACTGGTCGGTCGACTCGATGATGACCGTGTTCACGCCGGCCATTTCGGCATACACGCGCGCCTGGCGGGCATTGCCGATCAGCCACTGGCCAAACTGGGTGCTGCCGGTGAAGTCGATGCTGGCCACGGCCGGGTGGGTGGCAAGTGCCTGCGTGTCCTCCGCACGGGGGCTCAGCGCCAGCGTCACGGTGTTCGGGTCCAGCCCCTGTTCGACCAGCACATCGCGCAGGATGCTGACCGAGATGGCGGCGGGCAGCACGGCGTTGGGGTGCGGCTTGACGATGACCGGGTTGCCCGTGGCCAGCGCGGCAAACAGGCCGGGGTAGGTGTTCCAGGTAGGGAAGGTGGCACAGCCGATCACGAGCGCCACGCCGCGGCCCACGATCTCGTAGTGCTTTTGCATCACCAGCGGCGGGTTCTTGCCCTGGGGCTTGTTCCAGATGGCCTGCGCGGGCACATCGGCCATGGCTTTCCAGGCGTACGCGATGGCCTCCAGGGCGCGGTCCTGCGCATGGGGGCCGCCGGCCTGGAACGCCATCATGGGCCCCTGGCCGGTGGTCAGCATCACCGCATGGGCGATCTCGTGGCTGCGGCGGTGGATGCGCATGAGTGCCTCCAGCAGAACACCCGTGCGGCCTTGCGGGCCCAGAGCTTGCCATGCCGGCTCGGCCGCTTCGGCTGCGGCCACGAGTGCATGCACGTCGCAATCCGGGTAACGCACATCCACCGCCACACCGTAGGGCGAACGCTCGGTGGCCACGCGGGCACGCTCGCCCGGCTGCTGCAGCGGGTAGTCCTTGCCCAGCAGGGCGCTCACGGCCGCCTGGCCGTCGGCCTGCCCGGTTTCGCCATACACCTTGGGGGAGGGCGATTCAGGGAAGGGGGTCCAGTGGCTGCGTGTGGTCAGGGCGTCCAGAGCGCCGTCCAGGAGCGCGCGGTGGGTGGCAAACAGGTGCATGGGTTTTGTCTCCAGTGAGGGTTTGCCCTGAGTTTTTTGACTTGCATCAGGGTTGTGGAAAGTTTATTCTCTACCGAACGGTCGGTCAATGATGTTTGTGATCGATCAACGCCACGTTTCTTTCCATCTGGCAGGCAGGAGCAACCCCATGACCGAACCCCTGGTCGTCGTGACGCAATCAGGCGCCGTGCAGACACTGGCCCTGAACCGGCCTGCCGCGCTCAACAGCTTCACGGCCGGGCTGCACGCGCAGTTGCTGGCGGCGCTGGAGGCCGCCGCGGCCGACAGCGCCGTGCGCTGCGTCGTCATCACCGGCACCGGGCGCGCCTTCTGCGCCGGGCAGGACCTGGCCGACCCCGCCGTGGCGCCCGACTTCAGCCCCGGCGCTGCCCCCAAGGACCTGGGCGAGGTGATCGACACGCTGTACCGCCCGCTGTGCCGGCGCATCCGTAACATGCCGGTGCCCGTGGTGGCGGCCGTGAACGGCGTGGCAGCTGGTGCCGGTGCCAACCTGGCGCTGGGCTGTGACCTGGTGCTGGCCGCGCGCTCGGCCAGCTTCATCCAGGCGTTCACCAAGATCGGGCTGGTGCCCGATACCGGCGGCACCTGGCTGCTGCCCCGCCTGGTGGGCCGCGCACAAGCGATGGGCCTGGCGCTGCTGGGCGACAAGCTGCCCGCCGCCGATGCCGAGCGGCTGGGGCTCATCTGGCGCTGCGTGGACGACGCCAGCCTGATGCAGGAGGCGCAGGCGCTGGCCGAGCGCCTGGCCGCCATGCCCGTGAAGGCGCTGGTGGCCACGCGCCAGGCGCTGGACGCCGCAGCCGGCATGGACTACGACCAGGCCCTCGCCCACGAGGCCGTGGTGCAGCGCACGCTGGGCGCCGCCGCCGACTACCGCGAGGGCGTGCAAGCCTTCGCGGAAAAACGCAGCCCCACCTTTTCTGACCGCTGAGGCAGCCCATGGAACCCACGTCTTCGACTTCCGCCGCGCCCGCGATGCCGGACCCACAGGCCACCGCAGACCATGTGCGCAGCGGCATGCTGGCCAACGACCGCGCCACCCAGGGCCTGGGCATGCGCATCGTTGCCATGGGGCCCGGCCACGCCACGCTGGAGATGCAGGTGCGTGACGACATGCTCAACGGCTTTGGCACCTGCCACGGCGGCTTCATCACCACGCTGGCCGACTCGGCCTTTGCCTTTGCCTGCAATTCGCGCAACCAGATGACCGTGGCCTCGGGCCTGTCGATCGACTTCCTGGCGCCCGCGCGCAAGGGTGACCGGCTCATTGCCGAGGCCACCGAGGTGTCCCTGGCCGGGCGCACCGGCGTGTACGACGTGAACGTGCGCAATCAGGACAACGTGCCGGTCGCGGTGTTCCGCGGCCGCTCCTACTCCATGAAGGGACGCATGACCGTCCCACCCAATGCCGCCGCAGGCCACTGAAAGCCGCCTTTCCATGTATCTACAGGAGACACCCATGGCCGTGCGCCGACCCGCCCCCGGCGATCTGGAGCCCATCGAGACCGCCAGCCGTGACGAAGTACGGGCGCTGCAGCTGCAGCGCCTGCGCTGGACGCTGCAGCACGCCTACGACAACGTGCCGCACTACCGCCGCGCGTTCGACGCCAAGGGCGTACACCCGTCGGACCTCAAGCAGCTGTCCGACCTCTCGCGGTTCCCGTTCACCGTCAAGAAAGACCTGCGGGACAACTACCCCTTTGGGATGTTTGCGGTGCCGCGCGAGCAGGTGGCGCGCATCCATGCGTCGTCGGGCACCACGGGCAAGCCCACGGTGGTGGGCTACACGCAGCGCGACATCGACACCTGGGCTGACCTGGTGGCGCGCTCCATCCGCGCCGCGGGCGGGCGCCGTGGCGACATGGTGCATGTCGCCTACGGCTACGGGCTGTTCACGGGCGGCCTGGGGGCGCACTACGGTGCCGAGCGCGCCGGCTGCACCGTCATCCCGATGTCGGGCGGCCAGACCGAAAAGCAGGTGCAGCTGATCCGCGACTTCCAGCCCCGCATCATCATGGTCACGCCCTCGTACATGCAGGTGATCAACGAAGAGTTCGTGCGCCAGGGGCTGGACCCGCGCGAAAGCTCGCTCGAGATCGGCATCTTCGGTGCCGAGCCCTGGACCGAGGCCATGCGCCGCGAGATCGAGACACGCTCCGGCATCGACGCGGTGGACATCTACGGGCTGTCGGAAGTGATGGGCCCCGGCGTGGCCAGCGAATGCATCGAGAGCAAGGACGGCCCGGTGATCTGGGAAGACCATTTCTACCCCGAGATCATCGACCCCGATACCGGCGAGGTCCTGCCCGACGGGCAGGAGGGCGAGCTGGTGTTCACCTCGCTGAGCAAGGAAGCGCTGCCCATGATCCGCTACCGCACGCGCGATCTCACGCGCCTGCTGCCGCCCACGTCGCGCGCCTTCCGCCGCATGGGCAAGATCGTCGGCCGCTCGGACGATATGCTGATCATCCGCGGCGTGAACGTGTTCCCCACCCAGATCGAAGAGATCGTGCTGCAGAGCGACCGGCTGTCAGCGCAGTACCAGCTGGTGGTCACGCGCGACGGCAACCTCGACGAGATGGCAGTGCGCTGCGAACTGCTGCCCGGCGTGCCTGAATCCGATCGGCCCGAGCTCCAGGGTTGGCTGCAGCACCGCATCAAGACGCTGGTGGGCATCTCCTGCCAGGTCGACGTGCTGGTGCCCGAATCCATCGAACGCACGCTGGTGGGCAAGGCCCGCCGCGTCATTGACCAGCGCCCCCGCTGAGCGGCGCGCCCATTTCGCACGAAAGGACCGACCATGTACACCCAGGCAATGGACACAATGGGCAAGGAGGCTGGTGACGCCAGGCCCGCCCTGCGCAGCGCCGAAGAACTGCGCCGCCAAGAGGAATTTGACGCGCGCATCGACGCTGGCGAATTCATCGAGGCCAAGGACTGGATGCCCGACCACTACCGCAAGACGCTGCTGCGCCAGATCAGCCAGCACGCGCATTCGGAAATCGTGGGCATGCTGCCCGAAGGCAACTGGATCACGCGCGCGCCCACCCTCAAGCGCAAGGCCATCCTGCTGGCCAAGGTGCAGGACGAAGGCGGCCACGGCCTGTACCTGTACGCCGCGGCTGAAACGCTGGGGACATCGCGCGACCGGATGCTGGACGCGCTGCACACCGGCAAGGCCAAATACAGCTCCATCTTCAACTACCCCACGCTGACATGGGCCGACATGGGCACCATCGGCTGGCTGGTGGATGGCGCGGCCATCATGAACCAGGTGCCGATCTGCCGCTGCTCGTACGCGCCTTATGCCCGCGCTATGGTGCGCATCTGCCGCGAAGAGAGCTTTCACCAGCGCCAGGGCTACGACGCCCTGCTGACCATGATGCAAAAGGGCACCGAAGCCCAGCGCGCCATGGTGCAGGACGCCGTCAACCGCTGGTGGTGGCCGTCCATCATGATGTTCGGCCCGCCGGACGACCAGTCGCCCAACTCGGCGCAGTCCATGCGCTGGGGCATCAAGCGCGTGTCCAACGACACGCTGCGCCAGAAGTTCATCGACGCCACGGTAGAGCAGGCGCGCGTGCTGGGCGTGACCCTGCCCGACCCCGACCTCAAGTGGAACGAGGAGCGCCAGTCGCACGACCACGGCGCCATCGACTGGGCCGAATTCTGGCGCGTGATTGCGGGCGACGGCCCCTGCAACCAGGAGCGCCTGGGTGCCCGCGTCAAGGCCTGGGAAGACGGCGCCTGGGTGCGCGAAGCCGCCCTGGCCCATGCCGCCAAGCAGGCGCCGGTCAAGGCCGCCGCCTGACCTGTTGACGCCCCATATTGAACGAAATGTGCCCAAGGTCCTTTATTTGATTGCACCTACAGCTATAAAAATAATAGCAATTGCAAGCCGATACGAGTGACTGACTGATTGACCGGAAAACCCATGACCACCAACGCCTCTTCCGACACTGTTGCCCCCAGCGCTGAACCGGCCACTGAATGGCCCCTGTGGGAGGTCTTTGTGCGCAGCAAGGCGGGCCTGGACCACAAGCACTGCGGAAGCCTGCACGCCGCCGACGACCGCATGGCCATCCAGCTGGCGCGCGATGTGTACACCCGCCGCCAGGAAGGCACCAGCGTGTGGGTGGTGCGCTCCGACCAGATCGTGGCCAGCGACCCCGGCGAGAAGGGGATGTACTTCGACCCCGCGCAAGACAAGGTGTACCGCCACCCCACCTTCTACGCCCTGCCCGACGCCGTCAACCACATGTGAGCGCAGCCACCATGCAAGCCAACAGCATCTCCATCAGCCGTGACCCCGCCGTGCAGTACCTGCTACGCCTGGGCGACACCTGCCTCATCCTGGGCCAGCGGCTGGCCGAATGGTGCGGCCATGGGCCCATCCTGGAAGAAGACATTGCGCTGTCGAACATGGCGCTGGACCTGGTGGGCCAGGCGCGCGCGCTGCTCACCCGTGCCGGTCAGGTCGAAGGCCTGGGCCGCGACGAAGACCAGCTGGCCTTTCTGCGCGACGAGCGCGACTATGTGAACCCCACGCTGGTCGAGCTGCCCCGAGGCGACTTCGCCTTCACCATGGTGCGCAACACCATGGTCTCCACGCTGCTCAAGCTGATCTGGGAGCGGCTGGCCGACTCCAGCGATGCAGAGCTGGCCGCCATTGCCGGCAAGGCCCTCAAGGAAGCGCGCTACCACCAGCAGCACGCGGCAGACTGGGTGGTGCGCCTGGGCGACGGCACGGCCGAATCCCGCCGCCGTACCGAAACCGCACTGGCCGCCCTGTGGCGCTACACCCCCGAGCTGTTTGCCGCCGATGCGGTGGACGAGGCTGCCCACGCATCGGGCCTCGGCCCGCGCTGGGCCGATGTGCGCGATGCCTGGACCGCCGAGATGGCGGACATCCTGGCCGCGGCAAGCCTGCCTGTGCCACAGGCAACGGCGTTTGTCAGCACCGGCCGGCAGGGCGTGCACAGCGAGCACATGGGCTTTATCCTGGCGGAAATGCAGTACCTGCAGCGCAGCTTTCCCGGGGGCGCATGGTGATTGCAGCGCCCGCCGCCGATCCCCTGGCCGCTGATGCCTCCGCAGCGCGCGTACAGCGCGCCTGGGACGTGCTGGACACCGTGCTCGACCCCGAGGTGCCGGCCGTGTCGGTGCGCGACCTGGGCATCGTGCGCGACGTGCGCCTTGTCGGCAATGCGCTGGAGGTGATGCTCACCCCCACCTATTCCGGCTGCCCGGCCACCGAGGTCATCGAGCACGACGTGCTGGCCGCCCTCGAGGCAGCCGGCCTGGGCCCGGTCCACGCCACGCTGCAGCGCGCGCCGGCCTGGACCACTGAATGGATCACCGAGCGCGGCCGTGCCCGTCTGCTGGCTTACGGCATCGCGCCGCCTGGCCCGCTGGCGCCCGGCACCGAGGTGCCCCTGCGCTACATGCCCCGCGCGGGCGCAGCGGCTTCGCTGGCCTGCCCGCGCTGCGGCAGCCAGCAGACCGAGCGGCTGTCTGCCTTCGGCTCCACGGCCTGCAAGGCGCTGTACCGCTGCATGGCGTGCCGGGAGCCGTTTGAGCACTTCAAGCCCCTGTGAGCCGCCCGCCCTCGTCCACCCTTACGAACACGATATGAGCGTCATCTTCCATCCCCTGCGCGTGCGGTCGGTCGAGCCGGACACGTCTGAGGCCGTCATCGTCTCTTTCGACGTGCCTCCCGAGCTGCGCGAAGTGTTCGGCTTCACCCAGGGCCAGTACCTCACGCTGCGCACCGACATCAATGGCCAGGACCTTCGCCGCTCGTACTCGATCTGCGCCGGTGTGGACGATGCCGAGCTGCGTGTGGGCGTGCGCAAGGTCAACGGCGGCGTGTTCTCCAACTGGATCAACACGCAACTGCGCGTGGGCGACACGCTGCAGGTCATGGCTCCACAGGGCCGGTTCTTCGTGCCCATCGCGCCACAGGCACACCGGCACCATCTGGGCATTGCGGGCGGCAGCGGCATCACGCCCATCCTGTCGATCATGAAGACGGTGCTGGCGCGCGAGCCCCACAGCCGCTTCACGCTCATCTACGGCAACCGCACGCTGCAGTCCACGATGTTCAAGGAAGAGATCGAGGACCTCAAGAACCGCTACCTCACGCGGCTGGTGCTGCACCACGTGTTCTCGGCCGAGCAGACCGACGCGCCGCTGAACATGGGTTTCGTCAACCGCGAAAAGCTCGCGGAGTTCCTGCAGGCACTCATCCCTGCGCAGAAGATCGACGAGGCCTACATCTGTGGTCCGTTCCAGATGAACGACGAGGCCGAGGCGGCCCTGCTGGCCGGCGGCGTGCCTGCAGAACGCATCCATGTGGAACGCTTTGGCGTGGCGCTGCCCGCAGGCGGGCAGGTGGGCGCCGTGGTGCACGAGGCGCAGCCCGGCGATGCGCAGACGGCGCGCGTGGCCATCGTGCGTGACGGTCTGCGGCGGGAGTTTTCGTTCTCCGGTGAGCAGGCCAGCATCCTCGATGCCGCATCGGCTGCCGGGCTGGAGGTGCCTTTCTCGTGCACCTCGGGCGTGTGCGGCACATGCCGCGCCAAGTGCGTCGAGGGCGAGGTCCGCATGGAGCGCAACTTTGCCCTCGACAAGGCCGAGGTGGCCGCCGGTTTTGTGCTCACCTGCCAGTGCCGACCGCTCACCGACAAGGTCGTGCTGTCGTTTGACGAGCGGTAACAGCAATGGCGCCGGCCGTTTCCCCATCCCACAACGCCAGGCCAGGGGCGCGCGCGCACGCCGCATGCCTGCATGCGGCAAGATGGCGGCCCCGTGAGCAGGGGCTCACTACCGGACGCAAAGGAAAACTGCCCATGGCCCGAGGACGATCTCCCGGATACGACGACCAGCGCGAAATGATCCTCCGCCACGCTGCCGCGCTGTTTGCCCGCAGCGGTTACCCCGCCACATCGATGAACGAAGTGGCCGAAGCCTGCGGCCTCTCCAAACCCACGCTGTACCACTACTTTCGCGACAAGTACAACCTGCTGGTGCACATTGCCGACGGCCATGTCTCGCGACTGCAGGCGGTGGTTGAAGAGGTGGAGGCGCGCGGGCTTGAGCCCGAGCCCCGCTTGCGCGAACTGATCCACCGTTTTGTCGAGGAATACGCCGAGGCGCAGCATGCGCACCGGGTGCTCACCGAGGACGTGCGGTTTCTCAATGAGGAAGATCGCGACCGAATTCTGGGCAAGGAACGCGCGGTGGTGAGCGCCTTTGCCAGCGCCCTGGCGCAGATGCGCCCCGATACGGAGGCTGCGGGCCTTTCCAAGGCCTTGACCATGCTGCTGTTCGGAATGATCAACTGGATGTTCACCTGGCTCAAGCCCGACGGCGAGCTGAACTACCAGACCATGGCGCCCATCGTGGCCGACCTCTTTTTTGGCGGTGTGCCCGCCGTGACCATGCCCGCGCCCGACAGCCTGCGCAGCCGCCGCGCCTGACCATGCATACAACCCACATCGCACACCGCCAGCGGGCCAGCCAAGAGCCCGCACCGGTGCGCCTGTTGCGGGCACCCCCGTGGTGCCCGCCGCGTTGACGTTCCCATCCACAACAATTCACAGGAGACAAAACCATGAAATTCCGTCTTGCCCAACGCGCGCTGGTGGCAGCCGCTGCCGCCATCGCCTGTGGCGCCGCCCTGGCTGACATCACTGTCGGCGTCACCGTGTCGGCCACCGGCCCCGCTGCGTCCCTCGGCATTCCCGAGAAGAACACCATCGCCCTGATGCCGCGCACCATTGCGGGCGAAAAGGTCAACTACATCGTGCTCGACGACGCATCGGACACCACGACCGCGGTAGGCAACACGCGCAAACTGATCAGCGAAAGCAAGGTCGACATCATTCTGGGCTCCAGCACCACCCCCAACTCGCTGGCGATGATCGACGTGGCGGCCGAGGCGCAGACACCCATGATTTCCATGGCAGCGTCGGCACGCATCGTCGAGCCCATGGACGCCAAGAAGAAGTGGGTGTTCAAGACCCCGCAGAACGACATCATGATGTCGCTGGCCATCGCAGATCACATGGCCAATGCCGGCGTGAAGACGGTGGCGTTCATCGGCTTTGCGGATGCGTACGGCGAAGGCTGGTACCAGGAGTTCAGCAAGGCCGCCGCGCTCAAGAAGATCCAGATCGTGGGCAACGAGCGCTATGCGCGCACCGACACCTCGGTGACGGGCCAGACCCTCAAGATGATTTCGGCCAAGCCCGACGCCGTGCTGATTGCTGGCTCGGGCACGCCCGCTGCCCTGCCGCAAAAGGCGCTCAAGGAGCGCGGCTTTGCCGGCAAGGTGTACCAGACGCACGGGGTGGCCAACGCGGACTTCCTGCGCGTGGGCGGCAAGGATGTGGAGGGCACCTTCCTGCCATCGGGCCCCGTGCTGGTGGCCGAGCAGCTGCCTGCCTCGCACCCGGTGAAGAAGTCGGCCATGGCCTATGTAACGGCCTACGAGGCCGTCTATGGCAAGGGCAGCGTGTCCACCTTCGGCGCCCACGGCTGGGATGCCGGTGTCCTGATGGCGGCCGCCGTACCCGTGGCCCTGAAGAAGGCCAAGCCCGGCACGGTGGAGTTCCGCACCGCCCTGCGCGACGCGCTGGAGCGGATCAAGGAATTGCCGGGCGCACACGGCATCTTCAACATGTCCGAGAACGACCACCTGGGCCTGGACCAGCGCGCACGCGTGATGGTCAAGATTGAGAACGGGGCCTGGAAATACCAGCCTTGACGCCCCCCTGAGGCGCTGCGCGCCTTCCCCCCTGAGGGGGGACGCTCCCGGTGCGGCGGGGCGGCCCTTGCACGGGAGCACTGGCCTGGGCCGCGCCGGTTGCGAAGGGTGCGTGCCGTGCCGCACTCTTGAGATAGACAGCCGCCTTGCGAACGGCAGCCCCGGTGCAAAGTCGCCTTGCGCTGCCTCGCGGCAAAAGCCTGCCTTCTGAAAGAAAGCCGAATATGGATTTGCAGATCGCCCTGTTGCTGGGGCAGGACGGCATTGTCAACGGCGCTATCTACGGGTTGATGGCGCTGGCGCTGGTGCTGGTTTTTTCCGTCACGCGGGTCATCTTCATTCCGCAGGGCGAGTTCGTGGCCTTTGGTGCACTGACCATGGCCATGATGCAGGCCGGGCGCATCCCGGGCACGCTGTGGCTGTTGCTGGGCATGGCGGTGCTGGTGCTGGTGGTGGAGCTGGTGCGCTTTCAGCGCGGAAGCCAGGTCAACTGGCCGGCCACGCTGGTGTGGTGCGTGGCGCTGCCGCTGCTGTCGTGTGCGCTGGTGCTGGGGCTCAGGCCCACGTCGCTGGGCATGCAGGCCCTCACCACGCTGATCCTCATCACCCCCATGGGGCCGCTGCTGTACCGCCTGGCTTTCCGGCCGCTGGCCGATGCCACAGTGCTCATGCTGCTCATCGTGTCGGTGGCGCTGCACGGCGTGCTGGTGGGGCTGGGGCTGCTGTTCTTTGGCGCCGAGGGGTCGCGCACGCCGCCGTTTTCCGAGGCGCGGTTTGACCTGGGCGGCATTCCGGTATCGGGCCAGTCGCTGGTGGTGCTGGGCGTCACTTTTGCACTGGTGGTGCTGCTGTTCCTTTTCTTCGGCCGCTCCATGGTGGGCAAGGCGCTGCGCGCCACGGCCATCAACCGGGTGGGCGCCCGTCTGATGGGCATCCCCACCGAGCTGTCGGGCGATGTGAGCTTTGCCCTGGCCACACTGATCGGCGCGGTGTCGGGCCTGCTCATCGCACCGCTGACCACCGTGTACTACGACACCGGCTTCCTGATCGGGCTCAAGGGCTTCGTGGCCGCCATCGTGGGCGGGCTGGGCAGCTACCCCATGGCGCTGGCCGGGGCGCTGCTGGTAGGCCAGCTGGAGGCCTTTGCATCGTTCTGGGCCAGTGCCTACAAGGAGGTTCTGGTGTTCACGCTGATCGTGCCGGTGCTGTGGTGGCGTTCGCTGAACAGCCGCCATGTGGAGGATGAAGAATGAGCGCGCCCGTCAAGACTGACACCACCGCCGCTGTGGCCCCGCTGCCGGCTGCGCCACGCGGCATCGTGTCGCGCACCCAGCTCACGCTGGCGGCGGTGGCGCTGCTGGCGCTGTGCTGGGGCTGGCTGCCCGACTTCACCGTGGTCATGCTCTGCTACATCGGCCTGTATGCCATCGTGGCGGCCGGGCTGGTGATGCTGACCGGCGTGGGTGGCATGACATCGTTTGGCCAGGCGGCCTTTGTGGGCACCGGTGCCTATGCCACGGCCTGGGTCTGCACGGCGCCGGCTTCGGTGGCGGCGCTGTCGGGCGTCGTGGGAATGGCGGGCCTGCCCTGGGCGGGCCTGGCGCTGGGGCTGGTGATCACGTTTGCCGTGGCCTGGGGCCTGGGCTCGGTCACGCTCAAGCTGTCGGGCCACTACCTGCCGCTGTGTACCATTGCCTGGGGCCTGTCGCTGTACTACCTGTTCGGCAACATGCAGTTTCTGGGCGGGCAGACGGGTATCACGGGCATTCCGCCGCTGGTACTGGGCGGGCTGTCGCTGGCCTCGCCGCGCGCCATTGGCGTGCTGATCTGGGCTGTGCTGCTGGTATCGCTGTGGCTGCTGCACAACCTGCTCGATTCGCGCGAGGGCCGGGCCATCCGTGCGCTCAAGGGCGGGCGGGTGATGGCCGAGTCGATGGGGGTGGATACAGCCCACTACCGCATCAAGCTCTTCGTGCTGGCCGCCCTGCTGGCCGCTATCTCGGGCTGGCTGTATGCGCACCTGCAGCGCTTTGTCAGCCCCACGCCGTTCAACCTCAACATCGGCATCGAATACCTGTTCATGGCCGTGGTGGGCGGGGCAGGGCACCTGTGGGGCGCGGTGCTGGGCGCCACGCTGATCACGCTGCTCAAGGAAAAGCTGCAGGATGTCCTGCCCTCGCTGCTGGGCACCAGCGGTAACTTCGAGGTCATCGTCTTCGGCCTGCTCATGGTGCTGGTGCTGCAGCGCTTTGCCGACGGTCTGTGGCCCACGCTGCAGCGCCTGAGCGATCGCTGGCTGTGCCGCGATGCCCCGGCACCGGTGCGCCATGCGGCCACGCTGGACCAGCGCACGCGGCCCGCCGCAGGCACCGTGCTGCTGCAGGCGCGCAAGGTCACCAAGCGCTTTGGGGGGCTGATTGCCAACAACGCCGTGTCGATGGATGTGAAGGCCGGTGAGGTGCACGCGCTCATCGGCCCCAACGGCGCGGGCAAGAGCACCTTCTTCAACATGATCTCCGGCGTGGACGACGCCACCGAAGGCGAGGTGCGGCTGATGGACCAGCCCATGCTGCGGCGCCCTTCGCGTGCGTTTGCCCGCCTGGGCATGGCCCGCACCTTCCAGCATGTGCGGCTGCTGGGCCAGCGCAGCGTGGTAGAGAACGTGGCCCTGGGCGCGCACCAGCGTGCCCGCCGCGGCTGGATCGCCTCCATGCTGCGCATGGACCGTGCCGAAGAGGCCGCCCTGCTGGCCGAGGCACGCCGCCAGATCGAGCGCTGCGGCCTGGGGGCGTATGCCGATACGCCCGCCGCATCGCTGGCGCTGGGCCAGCAGCGCATTGTCGAAATTGCCCGTGCCCTGGCCGGCCAGCCGGCCATCCTGCTGCTGGACGAGCCCGCCGCCGGGCTGCGCCACCTGGAAAAGCGCGCGCTGGCCGACCTGCTGCGCCAGCTGCGCGCCGAAGGCCTGGGCATTCTGGTGGTGGAACATGACATGGAGTTCGTGATGAATCTGGCTGACCGCATCACCGTGCTTGAGTTCGGCACCGTGATTGCCGAGGGCACGCCTGTGCAGGTGCAGAGCAACCAGCGCGTGCTTGATGCCTACCTGGGCGGTGCCGACGACGACCTGCCCGTTGCCGCCAAAGGAGCCTCCGCATGAGCGCCCAACCGCTGCTGCAGTTGCAGGACCTGTGCGTGTCGTACGGCCCGGTCGAGGCCGTCCACCAGGTTCGGCTGGACGTGAATGAGGGCGAGATCGTCACCGTGATCGGCCCCAACGGCGCCGGCAAGACCACGCTGCTGTGCGCCGCCATGGGGCTGCTGCCCGCCACAGGCACCATCAGCCTCGACGGCCAGCGCGTGGCCCGGCCCACGGTGGAGGCCATGGTGGCGCGCGGCGTGGCGCTGGTGCCCGAAAAGCGCGAGCTGTTTGGCGAGATGTCGGTGGAAGACAACCTGCTGCTGGGCGGCTTCTCGCGCTGGCGCCGCGGCCAGCGCGACCAGACCGAGCGCATGCAGGAAGTGTTCGAGATCTTTCCGCGCCTGCGTGAGCGCCGGCCCCAGCTGGCATCCACCCTGTCGGGGGGCGAGCGGCAGATGCTGGCCATCGGCCGCGCGCTGATGGCGCGTCCGCGCCTGCTGATGCTCGATGAGCCCTCGCTGGGCCTGGCGCCCCTGATCGTGCGCGAGGTGCTGCAGGTGGTGTCGTCGCTGCGCCAGCATGGCGTGTCGGTGCTGCTGGTCGAGCAGAACGCCCGCGCCGCGCTGCGCGTGGCCGACCGCGCCTACGTGCTCGAGATGGGCGCAGTGGCGCTCACTGGCGCCGCGGAAGACCTGCTCAACGACCGCCGCATCATCGACACCTACCTGGGCATCGGCAACGCGGCCCACGCGCTGGCAGACGGCCCCTGACCCGCGCCGCGCTCAGTGGTTGATCAGCGCGCCGCCGGCCGCGGCCTCCAGCAGCCGGGTGAGCAGCGGGTGCATCACCTTGCGGGCGCTGTAGATCAGGTGGAACTGCTCCTGCACATCGGGCGTGGTGCCGATCTGCACCAGGCCATGCGTTTGCAGCAAATGCGCGCTCAGTGACACCGGCGCGGGCATCACGCCCATGCCGGTTGATGCGAAGGTGCTCAGCAGCGCGCTGTCTTCAAACTCGCCCGCAATGCGCGGCCGGATGCGCTCGCGCTCCAGCCAGTGGTCGATGCGCGCGCGCATGGCCGCGTGCTCGGTGGGCAGCAGCACCGGCACCACCGCCAGGCTGTGCGGAAACTGGTGCGCCGCGGCCTCGGCCCATTGCGTGGGGGCGTACCAGGCAATCGCACTGGTGCCCAGCAGCTGGCTGGTGGTGCGCAAGGCAGGGTTGGGCGTGGCGGGGCGGTCGGCCAGCACGGCATCGAGCTTGTGCAGGGCCAGTTCGCCCAGCAGGGGCTGGAATTCACCCTCGTGGCACAGCAGGCGCAGGTGCGGCTCGTCCAGCACCGGGGTCAGCAGCCGGTGCACCGCCAGTTTGGCAATGCCATCCGAGATACCCAGGTTCAGCCGCAGCGTCTGCCCCGTGGCGGCTTCGCGCACGCGCAGCGGCAGGCGTTCGCCCAGCGCAAAGATATGGTCCGCCTCGTGCATGGCGGCCACGCCGGCTTCCGTCAGCACCAGGTTGCGGCCCTCGGTGCGCAGCAGGCTTACGCCCAGGGACTTTTCCAGCTCGCGCACCTGGGCACTGATGGTCTGCACGGCCATGTCCAGCCGTTCGGCGGCGCGGGCGATGCCTCCCTCCTTGGCCACGACCCAGAAGTAGAAGAGGTGGCGGTAGTTGAATGTCTGGCTCATCGGTGGCGTGCACGGCCGTGAGGGTGCGGTGAAAGTAGTGGAAAACGTTGGTAGCGGTTCGTAAAAACCGAACCAATACTACTGACTAGACCTGTTTGTCAGGTTCAATTCCGTGCGTACAGTCCGGGTTTTGTTCGGGCGCGTGGCTCGAGAGCAGCATTTATTTACGGAGAAAAACCATGGAAACGATAGGAACGTGGTGGATGTGGGCGGGGTTTGCGGTCTTTGTGGTCGTTGCCATCGCCATCGACCTGCTGGTGATGGAGCGCCAGGGCGCCCACAAGGTGACGATGGGCGAGGCAGCACGCTGGAGCCTGCTGTGGTTCTCTCTGGCCTTTGTGTTTGTGGCCATTTTGTGGTGGTACCTCAATGGCAGCCAGGGCCGGGAGGTGGCCAACACCGTGTCGATGCAGTTCATCACCGGCTATCTGGTGGAAAAGAGCCTGTCGATCGACAACATCTTCGTGTTCCTGATGCTGTTCACGTACTTCGCGGTGCCCCCGCAGTACCAGAAGCGCGCGCTCATCATCGGCATCATCGGTGCCATCGTGCTGCGCACGCTGCTCATCCTGGTGGGTGCCTGGCTGCTGGCCACGTTCCACTGGCTGCTGTATGTGTTCGGCGCGTTCCTGGTGCTGACGGGTGCCAAGATGTGGTTTGCTGCTGGCCAGGAGTCCGACATCGCTTCCAACCCGGTGCTCAAGTTCCTGAAAAAGCGCATGCGCATCACCGACCAGTTCGACGGTGAAAAGCTCTCGACCATGATCAACGGCGTCAAGCACTACACCCCGCTGTTCGTGGTGCTGGTGCTGATCGGCACCACCGACATCATCTTCGCGGTGGACAGCATCCCTGCGATCTTCGCGATCACCAGCGACCCGTTCATCGTGCTCACGGCCAACATTTTCGCGATCCTGGGCCTGCGTGCGCTGTACTTCCTGCTGGCTGACCTGGCAGACCGCTTCCACCTGCTCGCCTACGGTCTGGCACTCGTGCTGATCTTCATCGGCGGCAAGATGCTGCTGATCGATGTCTACAAGATTCCAATCGGCTACGCGCTGCTGGTCACGGCTTCGCTGATCGCCGGCTCCATCATCCTGTCGCTGCGCTCGTCCAGCCCCAAGCCCAAGAGCTCGTAAGCAGCTTTTCCAACCGGGGGCCTGAAGGCCCCCAACAGGAGACAAGTGATGGAAATGTTCGACTCCGTGATGGTCTTCATGCTGGCGGGCCTTGCCGCAGCCACCGTGATGTCCTACCGCTCCGGCAATGAAAAGCGTGACGTGGGCTTCCTGGCTGCCTTGACCACGCTGTGGGGTGCAGGCACAGCGGCTGCACTGCTCGCATGATGGAGCGCCTGTGTGCCCTTCGGCGCTGGCTGCGCGGCCTGGAACCCCGGGTGCGCAACCACCTGGGAAACAGTCCGTTCGCGCACCTGCAGCCTTGGCTGGAGCGGCGCGCGTTGTTCCGCTTTCAGCGCCAGCCGCTGGCACTGGGCGTGGCCGCCGGCCTGTTCTGCGGGCTGATTCCCGGGCCGCTGCAGATCCCGGGCACCCTGGGGGTGTGTGCGTGGCTGCGTGGCAACGTGGTGGCGGGTGCGGTGGCTACGTTCTACACCAACCCGCTGACCATCATGCCGCTGTACGTGCTGGCGTTCCACATGGGTGCCCTGGTGATGCCGGGCGAGCAACTTTTGCCCGCCTGGAGCCCCGAGGGCGGCGGCTTCTCGGTCGAGGCCATGGGCGGCTGGATGCAGGCCCTGGGCATCCCGCTGCTGGTGGGCCTGCCGACCATGGGCCTTACCTTTGCCGCACTCGGCTATGCGCTCGTGCACGTTCTGTGGCTGGTTCCGGCCCTGCACCGCAAGCGGCGCTGGGAAAAGTGCCGGGCCGCGCTGACGGGCTCACAGCCCTGAGCAGCCCTGCTGCAAGCCGCATCACCTGTACAGTGCCCACCGCGGCTGCACCACGCGGTGCAGCCTGCGGCAGGTCGCTGGCCAATCAATCGCTCAGTCAGTCGAGCTTCACGCCCACTTTGGTGATCACGCGGCCCCACTTGTCCCTCTCTGCGCGCGCAAAGCTGCCCATCTGGGCAGGCGTGCCTGGCATCGGCTCAACGCCCAAAGCCTGAAGCCGGGCTTTGGTGCGGGTGTCAGCCAGCGCTGTCTGCAGCGCCTTGCTGAACTGGGCCACCACATCGGCCGGTGCGCCTGCAGGCACCACCAGGCCCTGCCACGCAAACCCCTCAAATCCCTGGAGGCCCTGTTCCGAAATCGTGGGCACATCGGCCATGGTGGCTACTCGCTGCGGGCTCGCCACACCGATGGCCCTGACCTTGCTGCTGTGGAGGAACGGGTACACCGTGGCGCTGTCGATCCACATCGCGGGCACCTGGCCGCCAATCACGTCCTGGATGGCGGGGGCTGCGCCGCGGTAGGGCACATGGGTCAGCTTGAGCCCGCTTTGCTCGCGGAACAGCTCGCCCACCAGATGGTGCGGGCTGCCGGGCCCGGCGGACGCCCAGTTCACGCCATCGGCCTGCCCCTTGGCCCAGGCCATGAATTCCCTGAGATTTTTGGCCGGTACGTTGTTGGAAACCACGAGGAACATCGGGAAGCGCACCAGCAGCCCCACCGGCTGAAAATCCTTTTCGGCGTTGTAGCTGAGCTTGCTGAACAGGAACGGGTTGGCCGCCAGCGTGGCGAAGTCGGCCGAAAACACGAGGTTGCCGTAGTCCCTGTTGCGTGCGCTGTACTCGGCGGCGATGTTGGTGCCCGCCCCGGGCTTGTTGTTGATGATGACGGGGCGGCCCAGCGAGGCCGACATCGACTCGGCAATGGTGCGCGCCACGATGTCCGAGCCGCCGCCCGCGGCGTAGCCCACCACCCATTCAAGGGGCTTGGAGTCCTGGGCGTGGGCCAGGGGCAGAGTGGTGGCAAGGGCCAGGCCTGCGAGGGTGGCGAGGAAGTGTTTGCGCTGCATGGTGCTGCTGTCTCCGGGGTTGTAAAAATTCAAGGCGAGTCGATGCCTGCACCGTCTCTGAGGTGCTCATCTGGGTGTGTGCAGAGGCTCTTTAGGCCGCTACCGCGTGGCTGGGGACCACGGGCGTGATGGCCTGGTGGGTGCGCGCGTCTGTTGCGGGCACGGCAGCGCCACGCGCCAGTTGCAGCGCGTGCTGCAGCGTGACCTGGTCGCCAATGTGGTTGGCCAGCAGCAGCACCAGGCGCGCGTTCATGGCGTGGCTTTCGGCAGTGCTCAGGCCCTGGTGCGCGGTGATCAGCGCCTCATAGAAGTCGTCGCAGGCCTGCAGGTGGGGGGCGGTGTTCAGCATGGGCGTGTGGCTCCGTGTCATGCGGCAGTGGTGGCTGCGGTAGTGGCTGCCGTGGTGGCTGCCGTGGCCTGGGCCAGCGCACTGCGCACGGCGGCTTCGGTGGGCGTGCGCCAGCGTGCGCACACATGCTGGTCCGGGCGGACCAGGTAGGCGGTGCCGGGCTGCGCATCCAGCCGCTGCGCGGCCAGCGCCTGCGGGTCGATCACGTCGATGCCGATCTGCAGCACCTTCACGCCAGGCAGGTCATGGGCCCATGTCGGTGCCGGGCCAAACACCAGCAGCGTGAAGTCCGGCCCCAGTTCGCGCAGCAGCCAGGTGGGCTGGCCCTGCTTGGTCACCGGTGCATCGAGCAGCACCGCGCCGGGCACTTGTGTACCCGCAAACGTGTCGGTGTCTGCCGTGTTCAGTGGCGATGCATGCAGCGTGGCGGGCACCGACAGCCGCCCGCTGTTGACGATGCGCCGCGCAAACGCGTGGTCGCGCGCCAGGTGCAGTGCGGCATCGCGGAACAGGCGGCTCACCTCGCTCTTGGGCGTGATGAAGTCGGTGGCGCGGGTGGAGTTGCACAGGTTCTCATCGGCTGCGTATTCGCGCTCGGGGCCGTACGTCGCTACCAGCGCCGGGCTGGCGCGGCCGCTGAGCACCCAGTCCAGCTTCCAGGCCAGGTTCTCGGCGTCCTGCACACCGCTGTTGGCGCCGCGGGCGCCAAAGGGCGACACACCATGCGCGCTGTCGCCCGCAAACACCACGCGGCCGTGCACGAACTGGTCCATGCGCAGGCAGGCAAAGGTGTAGACGCTGGCCCAGTCCAGCTCGAACTGCGCATCAGCTCCCAGCAGCGCCTTCACGCGCGGGATGATGTTCTCGGGCTTCTTTTCTTCTTCCGGGTCGGCGTCCCAGCCCAGCTGGAAGTCGATGCGCCACACGTTGTCGGGCTGGCGGTGCAGCAGCACGCTCTGGTTGGGGTGAAAAGGCGGGTCGAACCAGAACCAGCGCTCGGTCGGAAAGTTGGCATCACCAGACAGCTTCACGTCGGCAATCAGGAACCGGTCCTGAAAGATACGCCCCTTGCTTTCCAGCCCCAGCATCTGCCGCGTGGGTGAGCGCGCGCCGTCGCAGGCGACCAGCCACTGTGCGTCGATCTGGTAGCCGCCCTCGGGCGTGTCGATGCTGAGCAGCGCACCGTCTTCACGCGCATCCACAGTGGTCACCTTGTTGTGCCAGCGGATGTCGATGCCCGGCAACTGCAGTGCGCGCTCCACCAGGTAGGCCTCGGCGTAGTACTGCTGCAGGTTGATGAAGGCGGGGCGCTCGTGGCCCTCTTCGGGCAGCAGGTTGAACGCGTACAGCTGCTCGTCCTTCAAAAACACCTTGCCCAGGTTCCACGAGATGCCCTTGTCCACCATGCGCTGGCCCACGCCCAGGCGGTCCCAGATTTCGAGCGTGCGCTTGGCAAAGCAGATGGCGCGCGAGCCGATGGAGAGCTTGTGGTCGTTGTCCAGCACCACCACGCGCTGGCCGCGCTGGGCCAGGTCGATGGCCAGCGACAGGCCCACGGGGCCCGCGCCAATGACCACGACGGGGTGCTGGGCGGGCGTCGTGCGGTCCTGGTCGGGCGAGCGCACATAGCCGAAGTCGAGGGCCTGCACCTCGGCGCCACTAGCGTGGAAGGACTCTGATGGAATGTCTCTGGGGTTCATGGGTTCTGCGACCTTTTGATGTGTGTTGGAACATTGCCTGATGTGAGGAGCTGACCTTTGCAACTGGCGCGCCCTGAGCGAGGGCAGCCGAGCAAGGGCCGCCCCGCAGCGAGGGCTGCGTCCCCCTTCCCGAAGCGCTTGCGCTTCGAGAGAAGGGGGAAGCGGCGCAGCCGCTCAGGGGGATGCCCTTTACTCAACCCTCCAGGGCTTTCCACATCGCCACGTCGCGCTCGGCGGTCCAGATGCGTGGGTCGGGGTACTGCGTGGCCTCGTCGTAGGCACGGGTCACGTCAAACGGCATGCAGTGGTTGAAGATCACCCAGTGGCCGTACTTGGGCTGCAACTTGGCAAACGTCGCCTCGTACACCTTGCGCAGGTCTTCGCCCTGGGCGGCACTGGCCTTCACGCTCTCGTACAGGTCGCTGATGAAGGCGCGTGTGCCCGCCAGACCCGCCTGCACCTGCTCGGGTGTCTGCAGCGCGGCGCCGCGGCCCGGCACCAGCTTCTCGGGCTTCAGGGCGGCCAGGTTGTCCAGCGTCTGTGGCCAGTCCTTGAAGTACGCGTCGCCTGCATAGGGCGTGGCATCGAACTCCACCAGGTCCCCGCTGAACAGGATCTTTTCCTGCGGCAGCCAGGCCACGGTGTCGCCCTTGGTGTGGCCGCGGCCCAGTTGCAGGATCTGCACTTCGAGCTTGCCCAGCCACAGGGTCATCTTCTGGTTGAAGGTCATCGTGGGCCAGGTCAGGCCGTCGGGCACGCTCTCCACGTTCTGGAACAGGCGCGGAAAGCGGCCGATCTCGCTGTCCTTGTCGAACTGGCCGCGCTCCACGATCAGGTCGCGCGTGTCCTCGCTGGCAATGATGTGTTCGGCACCGTAGGCGCTGGCGCCCAGCACGCGCACCGCGTGGTAGTGGCTCAGCAGCACGTACTTGATGGGCTTGTCGGTGACTTCGCGGATACGGCGGATCACGTCCTGCGCCATCACCGGCGTGGCCTGGGTGTCGATGACCATCACCGCGTCATCGCCAATGATGATGCCGGTGTTGGGGTCGCCCTCGGCCGTGTAGGCATAGGCGTGGTCCGAAAGCTTGTCGAAGCTCACCTTCTTCACTTCGAGGTCGGCGGCGGAGGCAAAGGTTTTGACGGTGCTCATGGTGGTGATTTGTTAATGGTGAATGCGTTTATCTAAACGGAATGCGTTGATGTTAGGCAAGAAATTCGTTCATGTCTAACGCATTTGTTTAGGTGTAAACCCGAAGGGCGATGGAATGCGGCGCACCATGGACAATCGCCCCATGCCCACGACGACCCCCGACCTGCCCCTCGCCGACGACGAAGACACGCCCCGCAGCCCGCGCGGCATTCAGAGCGTGGAGGTGGGCGGCCAGCTGCTGAAGGTGCTGGCACGCACCGGCCGGCGCATGGCGCTCAAGGACCTGGCCCGCGCGGCCGACATGACGGCCGCCAAGGCGCACCCGTATCTGGTCAGCTTTGGCAAGCTGGGCCTCATCGAGCAGGACGCCGTGAGCGGCCACTACGGCCTGGGGCCCCTGGCCATGCAGCTGGGCCTGATCAGCCTGCAGCAAGTGGACCCGGTGCGCCTGGCCATTGCCGAGCTGCCCGCGCTGGCCCAGCGCATCGGCTACACCGTGTCCGCGTCTGTGTGGGGCGACAACGGCCCCACCATCATCCGGGTGGAAGAAGGCCCCACCGCCGTGTACGTGGCCATGCGCCACGGCACCACGGCCTCGGTGCGGCACACGGCCACGGGCAAGGTGTTTGCCGCCTTTGGCCCGCGCGAGCGCGTGGCGGCGGCGCTGGCGGCCGAAGGGTTTGCCGGCGCGCTCGATGAACCGGCGTTTGCCGCCGAGCTGGACGGCGTGCGCCAGCACCACATCAGCGAGGTGACCGACCAGCTTTTGCCCGGCATCAGCGCACTGGCCACACCGGTGTTTGACGGGTTCGGGCAACTGGTGCTGTGCCTCGCCACCATTGGGCCCAGCGCCACACTGCAGGCCGGGCCCGCGAGCCCGGCGGCGCAGCATCTGCGCGAGGCATCGCGCAGCCTGTCGCAGCGGCTGGGAGCGCCTCGCTGACGTGTTTGAGGGCGTTTTTGGCTGGAAGTCCTTGTTTTATCTGCCCTGCTCGCTATTGAAAAAGTAGCATTTCAAGGCAGTGCCCGCCCCAGCGCCTGGTCCACATCCCACAGGATGTCGTCCAGGTCTTCGATCCCCACCGACAGCCGCACCATGTCCGCGCTCACACCTGCGCGGGCCAGTTCTTCCTCATTGAGCTGCCGGTGCGTGGTCGATGCGGGGTGGATCACCAGCGTCTTCGCGTCGCCGATGTTGGCCAGGTGGCTTAAAAACTCGCAGGCGTCGATGAACTTCTCGCCGGCTGCTGCCCCACCCTTCACGCCAAACGTGAGGATGCCCGAGGCGCCCGGCGCGCCATCCACTGCGCGGAACTGCTTTTGCGCCAGGTCGAAGTACGGCGAATCCGCCAGACCGGGGTAGTTGACCCACGCCACCTGCGGGTGGCCTTGCAGAAACTTCGCCACGGCCAGTGCGTTGCGGCAGTGCTCGCGCATGCGCAGGTGCAGCGTTTCAGCGCCCTGCAGCAGCTGCCACGCGTTCATGGGCGACAGCACGCCGCCAAAGGTGCGGTTGACCTCCATGCGCGCCTTCATGGTGTAGCCGAAGTCGCCAAAGGTCTCGTAGAACTTCACGCCGTGGTAGGCCCGGCTGGGCTCCACCATGTCGGGGAATTGGCCGTTGTCCCACGGGAACTTGCCGCCCTCCACCACCACACCGCCCATGGTCGTGCCGTGCCCGCCGATGTACTTGGTGGCGCTGTGCACCACGATGTCGGCGCCGAGCAGCAAAGGGTTGCACAGGTAGGGGCTGGCCACCGTGTTGTCGATGACCAGCGGCACGCCGTGGGCGTGGGCCACGTCGGCGATGGCAGTGATGTCGAGCACGTTGACCAGCGGGTTGCCGATGGTTTCGCCATAGAAGGCGCGGGTGTTGGGCCGCACCGCGCGCGCAAAGTTGGCAGGGTCGGCCGGGTCCACAAAGGTGGTCTCGATGCCGAGCCGCGAAAAGCCCACGCCCAGCTGCCCCACCGTGCCGCCGTAGAGCGTGCTGGCCGCCACGATGTGGTCGCCGGTTTTCAAGATGGCCAGAAGCGCCGCCATCTGCGCGGCCATGCCGCTGGCGCAGGCCAGGGCGGCGCGGCCGTTTTCCAGGCTGGCCATGCGCTCTTCAAACACTGCCACTGTCGGGTTGGTGATGCGGCTGTACACATGGCCGAACGTGCCCAGATTGAACAGGTTGGCCGCGTGCTCGGCATCGTCAAACACGAAGCTCGTGGTCTGGTGGATGGGCGTGGCGCGCGCGCCGGTCACGGGGTCGGGCTGGGCGCCTGCGTGGATGGCTCGGGTGCCAAAACCGAAGGCGCGGTCGCCGCCAGGGGGCTGGGTATCAGTCATTTTTAAGCCAAATTGGCCGCAGGCCAAGGTTTTATTTGCCTATATAGCTATCAATTAAATAGCATTTCATGTGGCCAAACAGCCCGCTAGTACGGCAGCTGCCGCAGCCGCTTGGCGCTGATGACGCGGGTGTTCACGCCCATCCAGCCCAGGCCGCCAAACAGGCGGGCGTGCTCGATCTTCACGCAGCGGTTTTGCACCACCTGCAGGCCCGCTGCCTCGGCGCGCAGGCCAGCCGCTTCGTTGGTTACCCCCAGCTGCAGCCACAGGCAGCGTGCACCCACGGCGATGGCTTCTTCGGCCAGGGGCGGGATGTCCTCGCTCTTGCGAAAGCAGTCCACCATGTCGATCTTGATGCCCTGCGCGGCCAGCGCGGCAGCCGCCTCGGTCACGCTGGCGTAGGCCGGCTCGCCCAGGATGGAGCCGCCATCGCGCGCCACCAGCGGGTTCACCGGCACGATGCGGTAGCCGTGCGCCTGCATGTAGTTGGCCGCAAAGTAGCTGGGCCGGTGCCACTGCGGCGACAGGCCCACCACCGCCAGCGTGCGGCAGTGCGTCAGGATGTCGCGCAGGGTGCTGATGGTGTCGGGGGTGCGGAGCATGGAGCCAGTGTACGCATGGGACCTTGCTCGCGGCTTGTCCGAAGGCGGCGGCGCTCAGGCCGGTGACTTGTACTTGATGCTGCAGCCATACGGCTGCGTGGTGGCGGCCGACAGGGGCTTTCCTGCCAGCGCCTCGGCCAGGCCCACCTTCACGTAGTTGGTGGCTTTTTCGATGTCGGACGCGCGGGCCGACGGGATGCTGTCGATGCCGCCCGCGTAGATCAGCTGGCCCTGCGGGTTGACGATGTATAGATGGGGCGTGGTGCGCGCGCCGTAGGCTTTGCCCACGGTGCCTTCCTCATCCATCAGCACGGCGGCGGGGGCCGATTTGCGCTCGGTCTTCCAGGCCATGAGTTTGGCGGGCTCCAGGTAGTCGCTGCTGGCTTTTTCGGTGGAGTTGATCGACAGCCACACCACGCCCTTGGCGGTGGCGTCTTTTTGTGTGGCGGGCATGTTGCCGCTGTCGTAGTGCTTTTTCACGAACGGGCAGCCGGGGTTGGTCCACTCCAGCACCACATGCTTGCCCTTGAAGTCCGACAGGCGCACCGTTTTGCCGCTGGTGTCCTTCAGTGCAAAGTCGGGCGCGGGCTGGCCCACGGTGGCGGCGGCCTGGGCGCCCAGCGCGACGAGGGCGGCGGTGGCAATCAGGGTGCGGCGAAGCAGCTTCATGACGGTCTCCTCAGGGGTTGGCAAACAACGGTCACAGCGTGGCGATGGTGCGGCGCACTTCGTCCACGGTCAGGATCTCGGTCAGCACCACGGGCGGTTTGCCGGGGCGGTAGAACACGTACACCGGCACGCCGCTGCGGCCCAGTGCGGCCAGGGCTGCGGTGATGGCGGGGTCGCGGCGCGTCCAGTCGGCGCGCAGCAGGGCCACGTTTTTCGCCTGCAGGTCTGCCAGCACGTCGGCGTTGGCCAGCGTGGTCTTCTTGTTGTACTGGCAGGTCACGCACCAGGCGGCGGTGAAGTCCACAAACACGGGGCGGCCGCTGGCGACGACCTCTTCTGTCATGCCGGGCGCCCATGGCTGCCACCCCGAAACGGGGCTGCTGCCGGCTGGCGCTGCCGCCACTTCGGCGGCGGGCGCCACGCGGGTCACATGCGGTGCAAACGCCCACAGCATGAGCGCCATGGCTGCCACGGCCACGCTGCCCATCCACAGGCGGGCGCGGCCGGCCAGCGACAGCGCCCACACCACCAGCGCCATGCCCACCAGCAGGATCAGCAGCGCGCCTGCGCCGTCGATGCCGCTTTGCTGGCCCAGCACCCACACCAGCCAGACCACAGTGGCCAGCATGGGGAAGGCCATGAGCTTGCGGAAGGTGTCCATCCACGCGCCGGGGCGGGGCAGGGCACGCGCCACGGCGGGCACCAGGCTGGCGGCCAGGTAGGGCAGCGCCAGGCCCAGGCCCAGCGCGGCAAACACCGCCAGTGCCTGCGCAGCGGGCAGCGTGGCCGTGAGGCCCAGCGACGCGCCCATGAACGGCGCCGTGCAGGGCGATGCCACGGCCACGGCCAGCACGCCGGTGAGGAAGCTGTCGGCCACCGGGTGGCGCGCCTGCAGGCTGGCCACCGACGACGGCAGGAAATGCCCGAACTCGAACACCCCGGCCAGGTTCAGCGCGATCAGCGTGAACAGCGCCGCCAGCCCCGCCACCACGGCGGGCGACTGCAGCTGAAAGCCCCAGCCCACGGCCTCGCCCGCTGCACGCAGGCCCAGCATGAGCGCACCCAGCGCCAGGAAAGAGAGCACCACGCCGGCGGTGTACGCCAGCCCGCTGTTGCGGTGGGCGCGCCGGTTTTGCGCGTGCTGGGTGAAGCCCACCACCTTGATCGCCAGCACCGGGAACACGCAGGGCATGAGGTTGAGCAGGAGGCCACCGAGCAAAGCGCCCAGCAGGGCGGCGCCAAGCGTCAGGGCCGATGCACCCGAGGGCGCAGGCACGGCTGCACCCGCCGCATTGGCTGCGTTGGCCTTGAGCGCCGCCTCCAGCGCGGGAGACACCGTGGCCATGCTCGCCGCGGGGGGCCAGGTGCCCAGCACCTTCAGCTCGGCGCGGTAGCCCTCGCGGGCGCCGTGGCCGCCGTCCTGCACGGCCAGCACCACGGGCATCACGCTGGGGCTGTTGCTGCGCTGCGCGGCCAGCGGGATGCGCGCGGTCCACACGCTGCCGTTCCAGCTCTGGCTCCACTGCGCGGCGTTGTCGATGACTTCGGGCGTTTCGGGGAACAGGTCCAGCGCCTTGCCGCGCAGCGCGGTGGGCAGGCCCTGCACGCTGACCTGCAGCGCATTGCCGTCTGCCAGCTGCGCCTGGCTGTCGGGGATGATGCCGCTGGTGCCGGCCATCACCGGGCGGGGCTGCGCCTTGGCAGCGGCCTCAAACGCTGCGGCGTGCAGTGCGGTGGTGCTCCTGATGGGCAGCTGCAGCGTGAACTCGCCTTCTTCGGGGATGCATTCCTTGCGGCACACCAGCCACGAGGCGCGCAGACGGATGGTGGCGTCCTGCGCCAGCGGGCCGGGGGCAAAGGTGCTGGCCACCGTCACGGGTACCGGCAGCAGCACCGTGCCTTCGTAGCCGTAGTTGGCCAGCGTGCCGATGGGCATCTTGCGCGGCACCGGCCAGGCAATGTCGCCAGCGTCCAGCCCCGGGGGCAATGTCCAGGCCAGGTCGGTGGGCAGGCCCGAGTCGCCGGGGTTCTTCCAGTAGGTGTGCCACTCCGGCTGGTGGGTGATCTTCAGGCCCAGCCACAGCGGTTGTCCGGGTGCCACGCCTTGCGGCGCGTGGGCCAGCAGCTCGGCGCGCACATAGGGCGTGGTGACGACGCTGCTGCCTGCTGCGGTTGCTGCAGCGGATTTTGAGCCAAATTGGGCGCTGGCGCTTGTCCAGTAAGCACTGGCAGCTATCAAAAGCAGAGTAACTGCAAGGCGGTGGAGCAGGCGGATGGGCATGGTTGCAGTGTGGGAGCGGTGGCGGGTGCGGTTGGTTCCTGCCGCCCCGCCATTGAAACGGTTCGCCATTGTGCGGGGCGGCGGCGTTCCGCGCATGCCGGGCCGGGCAGTACCGACCGGAGTGCAGGCCCTATTCGGCCTTGAGGCTGAGGTCGGCCCGCGGCGTCCACTGCTCGGGCAATGCATTGGCCTTGGGGGCCGCCACAAACAGCCGCTCCGGCGGCAGTTTTTGAGCCACCAGGTACGCGCGCACGGCCTGGCCGCGGTCGTGCGCCAGTTCCGCGGCCATCGCTTCGGTGGCTGGCTGGCTGGCCATCAGCAGCGCTTCCATCTCGGCGGTGGTCAGCTCTCTGGCCAGGCCCACCAGGTTGCGGGGCTTGGCCATGTCGGCGCGGCGGTACACCTCCTTGAGCAGGGTGGGGTACTCGGTGTCCGACACGGGGGAGGTATCGGCCGGGTTGGCGCGGCGCTTCTCGGCCAGCACCCGTTGTCGCAGGCTTTCGCGCTGCAGGCCCTCGCGTTCTTCCTTCAGGCTGGCGGTGCCGGTCACGGTGAGCTTCAAGGCGGGCCGGTCGGTGAGGGCGGCCACCACCTTGGCAAGGCTGCCCTGCGCCTCGGGCGTGAGGGCGGCGCTGCCAGGCGCAAAGGGCACCTGGCTCAGCTCGGTACCGCTGCCGCCGAGCGCACTGGCCAGCAGGCTGAATGGCGAAGTCAGCGCCTTGCCGATCAGGTTGACGATGATGCGGCCGATGACCGGCCCCAGGCGGAACTGCGGGTCGTTCAGCGAGCCGCTGATGGGCAGGTCCAGGTCGATCACGCCATTGCGGTCGGCCAGCAGGGCCACGGCCAGCTTCACGGGCAGGCTGCCGGGCGCGCCGGGCACGGGCTCGCCAAACGTGAGCTGGTGCAGCACCAGCCGGTTGCTCGCCGTGAGCTGGCCGCTGGGCAGCACGGTGTAGTTCACGTCCATGTTCAACTTGCCGCGCTCGATGCCGTGGCCGGCGTAGCGCACGGCGTAGGGCGACAGCGGCGGCAGCTCCAGGTCGCGCAGGCGGCCGGTGATGTCGAGCGCCAGCGGCCTGGCCAGCGGGTTGAGCTTGCCCGTGATCTCGATGGAGGCCGAGTCTTCGGCCCGGCCGCGCAGTTCCAGGTCGGCCAGTACCGGGTCGCCTGCGTTGGCCTGCGATGAAAACGCAGCCAGGCGGCCTGTGAGCTGCGTGAGGTCGGCCGAGTAATTGGGCTGGATGAAGAAGTCTGAAAAGATCACCTGCGCATTGACCAGGCTGATGGGCCCCGACACCACGACGGGCGCCAGGGGGTCGGGCGCTGCCGCCGTCACGGACACTGCCGACGTGGTGGTGGATGCTGACGCGCTAGCGGATGCGGATGCGGATGCGGATCCGGGTGCGGATGCCGCGGCCGCAGGCGGCGTGCCTTTGCCGGTCGCCGCCCTGGCCTCGGCCTCGGCCGCACGCAGCTGCGACAAGGCCTGCACCTGCGCAGGCGGCGTGGCAATGTCGCTGAGGTTGATGCGGCCGGCCTCGTTCACCGTCACGCGGGCGAACAGGTCGATGACGCTGGTTTCCTTGATCTCGACCCTGGGCGCGGTGCCCGGGGCTGTGGCCACCGACAGGCCGCGCAGGTTCAGGCTTTTCCACGAGACCAGTTCGCGGCCCACCTGTGCCTCGGTCTTGGGGGTGGATGCAGCGGTGCTGTCGGCGCGCAGGGCATCCACGACCGCGTCACCCGCCAGGCGCAGGCTGGTGCCCTGCGCGGATTGCGACAGCGCCAGCTGCCCCTGAAAGCCCAGGTCGGCGCGCAGCAGCTCTATCGACAACTGGCTGGCCAGATAGCCATCGAGCGCATGCACCGGCAAGCGGGCCAGGTCGAGCCGTCCCTGCAGCGCCAGGGGCTCCATGGCAAACGTGCCCTTGAAGTCGAGCTTGCCGGGTGCTGCCGCGGTGCGCCCTGCCGGTACCGGCACGGCAGCGCGGGCCGACAGCTGAAGCGCCCCGGGCTGGCTGCCGTCGCTGGCCCAGTCAGTGGCCGCCACCTGCAGGCCCGACATTTCCAGCGCCACGGGCCGCGGCTGGGCCTGGTCGGCAAACGCAACGGTGCCACGCTCGAGCGCAAAGTCGGCCACGCGGACCTTCCAGGGCGCGGCGGAGGGGGTGGAGGCTGCCTCGGCGGCGGGTGTGGCCGCGGCGGTCGCCGCTCCATCGGGCGAGGCCGCGGGCGTTGCCTTGGCCCACCGCTCGAACATCCAGCGGCCGTCAGCAGCGCGCTCCACATTTACCTGCGGCTGCATCACGGCCACGCGGCCCAGCGTGGCGGTGCGCTCGTCCAGCGGCACCCGCACGCCGTCTACCGCCAGCCGGCCCACGCTGGCCAGCGTGGTCTTGCCCTGCCGCAGCGCAAACTGTTCCAGGGCCAGCGGGCCTGCCGTCAGCGTGATGCCGCTGGCGGGTGGCTGCACAGCCTTGCCCGGCACAGCGGTTTTGGCCGAGTTTTCCCACTGCAGGCCCCAGTCGCCGGTGAGCTGGCCCGATACGGCGGGCTCCAGCACCTGGGCCAGGTAGGGCGCCGCCAGTTGCAGCGACAGCGCCTGCAGCGATGCGTTCACGCTGGCCTTGCGCTCGCTGGCCTCGCCCGCGAAGCTCAGGCCGCCCTCTTGCAGCTTGAGCGCGCCCTTGAAGGTGAAGGGCTTGTCCATCGGCAGGGCCAGGTCGGCCAGCTCCAGCGCGACATCGCTGGCCTGCAGTGCGGCGGCGGGGCGCACGGCCTGGTCGGCCCAGCGCACCGTGCCGCCGCGCACGGCGGCGTGGGCCAGGCGCACAGACCAGGGGGTGGCAGCGGCTGCGGCGGGCTTGGCGGGGGGGGCTTGCGGTGCGGATGCCGGGTCGGCCACGGCTACGGGCTGCGAGGTGGGCGTGGAGGGCGTGGTGGACGTGCCCGTTGCCAGCTGCGCCACATTGAGCTGCCCCGCCGCATTGCGCGCCAGGGTCACCACGGGCGCTGTCAGCTCCACCTGGTTCAGATGCACCACCTGCTCCAGCGGCCGCACATCGGCCATGTCGATCTTCAGCGACTCGTACGACAGCAGGTCGCTGTCCTGCCGGTCGGTCAGGCGCACGCCGCGTGCATTCACGGCACCCGACAGCTTCACCGCCATGCGCGGGTTCTGTTCAAACGCCACTTTCACGTCCATGTCGAGCGTGGCGCTGTGCACCTTCACGGGCAGGCTGGCAGGCAGGTACGGGAGGTAGGGCGCCAGGTCCAGGCCCTCCCAGCGGATGGTGGCCTCGCTGCGGCCCGTCTGGGCAAAGGGAGTGCTGGCTGCGGACGAGTCGAACCGGCTGCCGTTGAGCGCGAACGACAGGTGGGGCTCGACGCGGATTTCGTGCGGGGCTTTCAGCGTGCTCAGGAACGGCAGGCGCAGCGCCAGGTCGCGAACCTCGTGGGCCTTGCCGCCGGCCACGCTGTCGTCGGTGTAGTCAACGCTGCCGCCCGTGAGCGCCAGGTTGTACAGCGCCAAGCGCGCCGGGCTTTTGCCAGCGTCGTCCTGGGGCTGGGCCGCCAGCTTGGCCAGGATGTCGTCCACGTCGTAGCGGCCGCCGCCCAGGTGGCGCAGGCGCAGCATCGGCCGGTCGACCGTGAAGGCATCCACGACGGGCGCCAGGCGCAGCAGCGACTGCAGCTCGCCGTCGGCATAGATGCGGCCGATGGTGAGTTGCGGCAGACCGCTGGGGTCTGCCCCCGCCACGGTCACATCGTTCAGCGCCAGTTCCAGCGACCAGGGCCGAAAGTCCACCGCGCCCACCGTCACGGCCCGACCCAGCTTGTCGCTCGCCACGCGCTCCAGCTGCGACTTGACGAGCGGCGGTACCGCCAGCCACGCCAGCAGCCAAAGGCCTATCAGCCCGCCCAGGGTGCGCAGGGCCGGGCGTGCCCAGCGGTGCGCGCGCAGTGTGGCAAGTGAAATGGGGCGGAGCGAAGGCAGCATGACAGATTCGGGCGGTCGCCCGGTAGGCGGATCGAAAGCGTGGGAAAACCGGGGCAGCGCTGGGGCGTCTGGGCGAATCCTTTGCGCAGCCCCGTATTTTCGCTGGCGGCCACTTCTGCGGGTAAGGCTTTGCAACAGTGGCCCGCAAGGGCTCAAGATTGTTGACTTTGTCTCAGCCAGGCAGGTGAGTGCACAGGCTGCTCACCGGGCAAAGCCCGGTTCCACGCGGCGCGTGGTGGCAGGGCATGGTGCTTCTGGTGCGCACCCACTTGCGCTGCGCGCAAATGAGTGCACCCCGA
>LNFM01002121.1_pt1 | contig 43322 bp, 37 predicted proteins | sample 596031 | NCBI WGS metagenome assembly LNFM01 (sample SAMN04254537, study PRJNA301005) | activated carbon metagenome | isolation source: dual media filters at the Ann Arbor, Michigan drinking water treatment plant | place: USA: Ann Arbor
ACAAGACCGAGTTCGAGGGCGAAGGCGTGCACACCTTTCACGCCGGCAGCTGCTGGCTGCAGCCGCCGCGCATCAGGCACAGCGTGCTCGGCTACTCCGACGACTGCGAACTGCTGGAGATCGTGCTGCCGGCGCAGTTCGATACGGTGACGCTGGGGAAGTGAAGGCTTCGTGTCTAAGCGTCAATGCTTCCATTCGGGCGGCGGCACCGGGGTCCACGGCCGCTTCAGGCGCAGGTCGTCGGCGATGGCATTGGCTGCGATGTAGCCGGCCGCGCCGTTGACACCGCCGCCATTGCCGGATGACGAGCCGCCAAGATAGAGGCCTTCGACCGGCGTGCGCGAGCCAGGAAGGAGCGGATGCGGCCGGTTGATGCCAAGCTGGTCCGGCACGTAAGCGCCCATGCGCACCGCGCCCTGCCGCATGTTGACGTTCAGCTTTTCGACGTCGAGCGGCGTGAACAGATAGCTGCCGAGCAGGTTGTCGCCGTCGAGGTTGGAGGCATAGACGCGCCAGTAGTCCAGAATACGCTGGGTATAATCGGCGCGGTTGCTCTCCCACTCCTGCGGCCCGCCATCGACCGAGTACGGCGCGAACGGCCACCAGAACGCAGTGTGGCTGCCGGACGGCGCATAGGTCGGGTCGAAGGCGCTGTTGCAGGCGCCGTTGCCCATCAGCACCTTGGGAAATTTCTGCGCCTTGCAGTCGTCGAAGCAGCTCGCCACCTCGTCGATATTCTCCATGCCAAAGAAGATGTTGTAGGCGCGCGCCATGTCGGGATCGAAGGCGCTGGCGCGGTATTCCGGCGGCCGTTTGAGCGCCAGATGCAACGTCACCAGGCTGTGGTTGCCCCAGTGCCATGACTTGGCCTTTTCACGCACCGGCTCCGGGAATCGCTCCTCCCCGGCCATGCCGAGCGTGGTCGGGAAATCGATGGCGCTGGAGACGAATTTGCCGGCGCCGATGAAGCGGCCGTCGTCGAGCACCACGCCGGTGGCGCGGCCGTTCTCGACCTTGATCTGACATCGCCGCCGCCCGCCTCCACCACCCGCGTCAGCGCGTGAACCAGCGACACCGCGCCGCCGACCGGCAGCGTGAAACTGGCGATGTTGGCGAAGATCGCCGGAAACACGATGCCTGCGCCGGGCACGTTCTCGGTGGTGATGACGTGCATGTAAGAGGTGAATAACGTGCGGATGCGTTCGTCGACGAAATGCTTGCGCACCACGCTGAACAGATCGTGCTGCGCATGCGACAGCAGCTCCTTGCCCTTGGCGCCGCTGAGGCGGTCGATGAGCTGATCGCGCGGCAGCGGCGCGTTGTACATCAGCGACACCAGCAGCGGCCGCATCTCCTCGCAGTAGGTGTGCCACAGATCGCGGAAGGTCTCGGCGTCCTGCTTCGAGAAGCGCGCCAGCGAAGCGCAGGACTTGTCGAGGTCCTTGTGGATCACCACGCAGGTGCCGTCGCGGAACGCGGCCGCCTGCTGCACCGGCGGCTCAATATAGGAGAAGCCGTAGCGGTGCAGCTCCAGATCCCTGAGCAGCGGGCTCAGGCCCATGCCCATGTAGAAGTTGGCGTGCAGATTGAGCCGATGGCCGGGAAGGATGCGCTCTTCGGTGCTGCAGCCGCCGCCGATGCGGTGGTTGCGTTCCACCACCGCGATCTTCAGCCCGGCGCGCGCCAGATAGGCCGCGGTGGTCAACCCGTTGTGACCGGCGCCGATCACGATTCCATCGTAGTGCATCTTCCTCTCCCTGACCCGCGGCGATTGGCTCGCTCTCCGCCGAGCCTAATCCGTTGACCCGGTGGGCAGCAACGGTGGCGCGTCGCTGCGTGACGTTGCCTTCGCGTTTTTCCTCGCGTAAGGCTCGCGCGGCTGCGGCCGATCTCATCGGAAGTCCGTTTGATGCGTCAATTTGCAGATTCGCCACCCGTAACGCTGCCGTCGCGTGGCGAATTCTTGGTGCGCGGCGCGCATGTGCTGTCGATGGACGACGCCGTCGGCGATCTGCCGGACGGCGACGTGCACCTGCGTGACGGCACGATTGTCGCGGTTGCCGCGTCGGTGACGGCGCCGGGCGCCGAGGTGCTCGATGGCAAAGGCATGATCTGCATGCCCGGCTTTGTCGACACCCACTGGCACCACTGGACCAGCGCGCTGCGGCCGCTGATGCGGCAGGACGATCCGTCCCGCGGCTACTTCCCGGTCACCTTCGCCACCGGTCCCCATTTCACGCCGCAAGACAGCTATCGCAGCGTCAGGCTCGGCCTGGCGCAGGCGCTCGCGGCCGGCGTCACCTCGACGCAGAACTGGGCCCACAATGTGCGCAGCCCGGCCCACGCCGATGCCGAAATGGCGGCCATGCGCGACACCGGCATCCGCGGCCGTTTTGCCTATGGCACGCCGATCGGCATTCCCAACGATCAGCCGATGGACATCGCCGACCTCGCCCGCGCGCAACGCGACTGGGTCAGCACTGACGGCCTGCTGACGCTCGGCATCTGTTCGCGCAATGTTGACGGCAGCCTCGGCGGCGCCCGCGGCGCCATCGGCATCGACATGGCGCGCCGGGAATGGGGCGCGGCGCGCGACCTCGGCCTGCCGATCACGCTGCACACCTCAGGTAGCGGCGCCATCAAGAGGCTCACCGGAACCGGCCTGCTGGGGCCCGACTTGCAGCTGGTGCATCCGCTCGGCTCCAGCGCCGAGGACCGCGCCGAACTGGCGAAACACGGCGTCAGCTACTCGATCGCCCCGATAGAGGAGATGCGGCGCCAGGGTACCATCCAGTTCGCCGAGATGCTCGAGGCCGGGGTCAGCACCAGTCTGTCGATCGATCACACCACGACGTACAATTGCGACTGCTTCGCCTGCATGCGGATGCTCTACACGCTCAACATGCACCGCTTCGGCGCGAAGAACACCCTGACGGCGCGGCGGCTGGTGCAACTCGCCACGATCGATGGTGCCCGCGATCTTGGCGTTGACGACAAGACCGGCTCGCTGACGCCGGGCAAACGCGCCGACCTGATCCTGATCCGCGCCACCGACGCCAATCTGGCACCGCTCGGCGATCCTTACGAAGCCCTGGTATCGATGGCGCAGCCGGACAACATCGACACCGTGGTGATCGACGGACGAATTTTGCGCCGGCACGGGCAATACACCGCGCTCGACATCGACAAGGTGGTGCGCGACGCCGCCGATACCGCTGCCAGCCTCAAGGCCCGCGCCACGTGGGCGTGAAAAAGCCCCGGCAAACCGTGCCGGGGCAGGAGAAACCGAACATGTCAGGGAAACGACGTTCGGCTTTGGATCGTGTTCAGGCGTTCAGGCGGCTCAGTGCGGCGCGGTTGCGCAGCACGATGCGGCGGGAGGTCGGCACTGCGATCACCGCGGAAATTTCAAGCTGCGTTAGCGTACGCGACACAGTCTCGATGGTGAGGCCGAGATAATCGGCGATATCCTGCCGCGACATCGGCAGTTCTATCTCGTTGCTGGCCCCAGAGCGTGCCGCCATCTCCAGCAGGAAGCCGGCGACGCGCTCCTGTGCGGTCTTGATCAGCAACATGATGTGGTTATGCGCCCGCTGCAACTCGGTCGCGGTCATCGCCCAGAGCTGCTGCGCTACCGCGTTGTCGCGCGTGGCTAGCGCGATGAGCGCGCTGCGCTTCATCACCAGTACCTTGCAGTCGGCGATAGCTTCCGCCGAGAAGGTGTGCTCATCGCAGACTTCGAGGCCGAAGATATCGCCGGGTAGATAGAATGCACCAATCTGACGGCGACCGTCATTGAGCACCTTGTAGGTCCGCACCGCGCCGGAGACGACCTTGTAGAGATATTCGGCCGGCTCGTTTTCCCCGTAGATCTCGGCGTTGCGGCCGAACGGCATCACTGCACCCATCATCTCGATCGAGTCACCCATGCGCGAGCTCACCTGCGGCACGAGGCGAAGCGCTGGCTGGCGCAGCGAACTACGGTTGATCATCGCGGTTTGTGTGTACATGGCGCATTGTCCCGGTGAGTCCATAGTCAACCGATACAGCTGGAGCGAGGCGCCGAAAATTCAGATAATCTCCCTACGGGGTTTCCCGGAGGCGCCGGTGACCGCCTTCGATACGCAGCGCTCGCCGGGCCATATTATGGCACAAACCACTGATAAATATAACATTTTTATAGAACTTCAGCGCGGCACGGTGTGGCGCTATGGGGTCGCGCCAACGGCAGTTCTGCTGGCCCTGGCCGCTCGTGCTCTGCTGACCCCCACATTGCACGAAGACGCGATATTCCTCTACTTCATACCGACGGTGCTGATATCCGTTGCTTTGGGCGGTCTCGGCCCTGGCCTGCTGGCGACCGCGCTCAGCGTCGCAGTAGCCCTTTTCGTGCGTCATGATCCCGCAGCCTTGTCGAACACAGCGACAATTAACAGCATCGCTTTCGCCGTCATCGGCGCCGTCGTGTCATGGGGCGGCGAACTGCTGCACCGCAGCCGGCGCGCCGCCAACCTCATGACCCGCGACGCGCTGGCCCGCGAGGCACATCTTCAATCGATCCTCGACACGGTGCCGGAAGCCATGATCGTCATCGACGAAAATGGCGTCATGCAATCGTTCAGTAGCGCCGCGGAGCGACTATTCGGCATGGCGTCGGCCGAGGCGATCGGGCAGAACGTCCGCATCCTGATGCCCGGACCGTATCGAGAACAGCACGACGGCTATCTCCGCCGCTACAAGGACACCGGTGAGCGGCGCATCATCGGCATCGGCCGCGTGGTGGTCGGCCAGCGCAAGGACGGCTCGACGTTTCCGATGGAGCTCGCGGTCGGCGAGATGAAATCCGGCGACCGGCGCTATTTCACCGGCTTCATCCGCGACCTGACCGAGCGGCAACAGACCGAAGCGCGGTTGCAGGAATTGCAGTCCGAACTGGTGCACATCTCGCGGCTGACCGCGATGGGCGAGATGGCCTCGACGTTGGCGCACGAGCTGAATCAGCCGCTGTCGGCCATCAGCAATTATCTCCAGGGCTCGCAGCGGATACTGGAGAGCGCGAACGACGAGCGTTCCGCAATGCTGCGCGACGCACTCGAGAAGGCCGCCGACCAGTCGATGCGCGCCGGCCATATCATTCGCCGGCTGCGCGACTTCGTGTCCCGCGGCGAGAGCGAGCGGCGCGTGGAAAGCATCACCAAGCTGGTCGAGGAAGCCAGCGCACTGGCGCTGGTCGGCGTCAAAGACCGCGGCATCCGCGTGCAGTTCCGCTTCGATCCGGCGGTCGATCTGGTGCTGGCCGACCGTGTGCAAATCCAGCAAGTGCTGCTGAACCTGATCCGGAACGCCATGGATGCCATGGAAACCTCAGCGAGACGCGACCTCGTCGTCGCCATCGACGCCATCGGCGATAACCTCGCCCGCATCAGCGTCGCCGATAGCGGATCGGGCATCGCACCGGAAATTGCCGAGCAATTGTTCCAGCCCTTTATCACCACCAAGCGCCAGGGCATGGGCGTCGGCCTGTCGATTTCCCGCACCATCGTCGAAGCGCATGGCGGGAAGATCTGGGCCGAGCCCAATCCCCCCGGGGGGACGATCTTCAGTTTCACTTTGGCGATGGTGAGCGAGGGGTATGTCGATGACGCAGCCTGAGCCGATCATCTACGTGATCGACGACGACGACGCCGTCCGGCAATCGCTCGAATTTCTGCTGAAGACCGCCGGGATCAAGGCGCGCGGGTTCGAGTCGGCCAAAGCCTTCCTGGACGTGCTGCCGCAGATCACGTCCGGCTGCATCATCACCGACGTTCGGATGCCGGGCATGACCGGCATCGACCTGTTGCGCCATCTGCACGGGATCAAGCGACAGCTTCCGGTCATCGTCATTACCGGCCATGGCGACATCGCGCTGGCGGTCGAGGCGATGAAAATCGGCGCCGTCGATTTCCTCGAAAAGCCGTTCGACGACGCGGTGCTGCTGGCCGCCGTCCGCAATGCCTGCAGCCGCAGCGCCGATGCGGCCAGCCGCAACGCCGAGCTCGGGGGCATCCAGGATAAACTGGCGGCGCTGTCGAAGCGCGAGCGCGAGGTGCTCGAAGGCCTGGTAGCGGGCAACGCCAACAAGACGATCGCCTTCGATCTCGGCATCAGTCCGCGCACGGTGGAAATCTACCGCGCCAACCTGATGACCAAGATGGCGGCCAACAGCCTGTCCGATCTGGTCCGCATGGCGATGCTGGCCGGCGTTCTCGACGAGTCCGGCAGTACGGGGCGATGACGCTCGTTACGGCCTGACGCCAATCCCGCGCATGAAGCGCTCGCGTATCTGCACCGGATCGCGGTCGGTGGCGCCGACCGCCGGCTTGTGGTCGATGCGCGCTGCAATCAGCGTCGGGCCGCCACCCTTTAGCGCGCCGGCAACCATGCGATCGAAGTCGCCTTCGTCGCCCGCCCATGCGCTGTTGGCGAGGCCTGCGCCGCGCGCCATCGCGACCAGATCGGCGGTGGAGGCGGTCGCGGTCGGCTGCGAGCCGGTGATCTGATAAAGGCCGTTGTCCCAGATCACCATGGTCAAGTTCTTCGGCATCCGCATGGCGACGGTGGCGAGACAGCCAATCTGCATCAAAAGCGAGCCGTCGCCCTCAAGCGCTATAACGTGACGCTGCGGCTGGGCGATGGCGACGCCGAGCGCGATCGGAATGGTCAGCCCCATGCTGCCGAGCATGTAGAAGTTCTGCGGCCGCTGGCCGCTGGCCCACAGGTCGAAATTAGCGTTGCCGATGCCGCCGATCACCGCCTCGCCGTGCTTGAGCTGGGCGACCAGACGCTGGGTCAGGTCAAAGCGGTTCATCACCTTGGCATTGTGTGCGCTAACGGCGCCGGACTGTGTCGCGGTCATGGTGTCGCTCAATGCTGAAAAACTTTGCCGCCGGTTAGGAGCGGCGACAGGATGAAGGTAACCGGCGCCTGCGTGGCGACCGCCTGCTTGATCGAGCGGTCGACGATGAACTCGAGTTCGTCGTAACGCGTGATGGTGTGGGTTTCGATGCCGATCGAATCCAGCACCGGCCGCATGGTACGGCAGACCAGCGCCTGACCGAGATTGAACTCGCCCAGCGTGCCGCGCTCGGAAACAAAGATCAGCGCCGGGATTTGGCTCGGCACCACCAGTGATGCCAGCGCGTTCGGAAGGGTGCCGAAGCCGGAGGTCTGCATCAGCACGGCGCCGCGCATCCCGCCCATCCAGGCGCCCGTGACGATGCCGATCGCCTCCTCCTCCCGCGTCGCGGTGAAAGCGATAAAGTAGGGGTCGGCGTGGATCGCCTTGATCAGCGGCGTGAACACCTTGTCGGGAACGTAGACGACCAGCTTGACCTCGTTGGCCTTCAGCGTCGCCAGCACGATCTCGTACCAGGGCGCAGGCTGCGTTGGCTTTTTCGTCAAGCGACCGGTCCTTAAAGCGGGAATTGCAGTCCAGATGCGACGTTAGCGTGTTTCGACCGTCCATCAAGCCGTGTGCCATCATCGAGGGTGGACGATTTTCATCTCCGCTTTCACCCGGTGAAAGCAGTGCGACATAGCGCGCGGCTAACGGCATTGCTCCAATATTCGCAATAGCTTATCGTTCGCCAACAAAAGCGCCGGCCATGGGCGGGCAAAACACACAGGGAGGTTTGATGACCAAATTCAATGACTGGGCGCTATCACGGCGCCGTCTGATCAAGGGCGCCGGCGCGCTGGCGGCCGGTGTTGCCGCGCCCGCCTTGATTGGCACCCGTTCGGCCTATGCCGCTTACCCGGAGCGTCCGGTCAAGATCATCGTGGCGAACACGCCGGGCGGGCCTTCAGACCTGGTCGGCCGCACGGTGGCGGCGGCGTTGCAAGAGTCCACCGGCAAGACCTTCATCATCGAGAATATCGGTGGCGCCGGCAGCAACATCGGCATGGGCGCGGCGGCGCGTTCCGAGCCGGACGGCTACACTCTGTTGCTGGCGACTAACGCCTATTCGGTGAATCCGTCGCTGTACAACAAGATCCCGTATGACCCGATGACCGACTTCGTCGCGGTCTGTGAACTGGCAACGTCACCGAACACCTTCGTGGTCCGTTCCGAGTTGCCGGCCAAGACGATCCAGGACTTCATCAAACTGGCGCAGGCCAGCCCGGATAAGTTCAACGTCTCGGCGCCGCCGATCGGCACTGCACCGCAATTGCAGGCGGAAGTCCTGAAAGCGCGCGCGAACCTGCCCAAGCTCGAAACCGTTGTGTTCAAGGGCGGCGGAGACGCCCTGCAGGCGCTGTTGTCCGGCACCGTTCAGCTGTCGTCGGGTTCGCTGCCGCCGGCAGCGGCACACATCAAGGCGGGCACGCTGCGCTGCCTGGCGGTTACCGGTGCCGAACGCTGGCCGGACATGCCCGACGTTCCGACCATGCAGGAAGCCGGATTCAAGGACTTCGTGTTCGCCACCGACTGCGTGCTGATGGCCCCGGCCAAGACCCCGGCGGATGTCGTCAAATGGGTCGAGACGGAAACCATCAAGGTGCTCAGCACACCGGCGATGAAGGAGCGGCTGTTCAAGGCCGGCTTCCAGGTTCGCCCGGTGGGCCAGAAGGAAGCCTGGGCGCGCATCACCAAGGAAATCGACCTGTTCCGTGACGTCATCGAACAGGCGAAGATGAAGAAGCTGTAGGCTCAAGCCTGCGTCAAACCGCGCCCGCTGCCGCGACCCGGCGGCGGGCGTTTTCATTCCAGTCCGTCGGAGCCGCCGCCGTGCAGATCAAATCCATCGAGCCCATCGCCATCAGCCTGCCGATGCTCAAGCCGGTCATCATGGCGGGCGAGGAAGTACGCCGCGCCGACAATGTGCTGGTGCGAATTGGGACCGACACCGGCCTGGTCGGCTGGGGCGAAGCCGCTTCGGCGCCTGTCATGACCGGCGATACGCTGGAGAGTATCGTTGCCGCCGTCCATCGGCTGGCGCCGGCTCTGATCGGCCGCGATCCCGCCGACATCGAAGGCGCCATGGTGGCGATGGACGGCCGCATGTACGGCAATCACGGCGCCAAGGCGGCGATCGAGATTGCACTGCTCGATCTGGCAGGGCTGGCCGCCGGCACGCCGGTGCACGCGCTGCTCGGTAAGGCGCTCCGCGACCGGGTGGCGCTGCTGGCCGTGGTCGGCGGCGGCGATTTCGACGGCGACCTGCGCGACGCCGAAAAGAAAAAGGCGGCGGGCTTTACTGCCTACAAGATCAAGGTCGGCATCGACAGCGCCGCCAATGACGCCCGGCGCACCCGCGCCGTCTGCGAGGTTCTGGGGCCGGACATGCTGATTTCGGCCGACGCCAACCAGGGCTTCACGACCGAGGAGGCCATTGAGTACGTCCGCGCCGTGAAGGGCTGCGGGCTCGATTTCTTCGAGCAGCCGGTCACCGCCGACGATCTGGCGGGCATGGCGGCGGTGGTGGCTGCGGCGCCGGAGATCGCGATCGGGGCCGATGAGGGCATCCATTCGCTCGCCGACATAACCCGGCACCATCAAGCAAATGCCGCCCGCGGCGTCAGCCTGAAAGCGATCAAGCTCGGCGGCATCCGCGCCGTCGCCAATGCTGCGGCACTGGCCGACCGCGCCGGCATGAGCGTGAATATCTCCTGCAAGACCGGCGAATCCAGCGTCGCCTGTTCCGCCGCGCTGCATGTCGCGGCGACGATTCCGAACATCGCCTGGGGCCTGACGCTGACACACACCGCGCTCGGCGCCGACGTCACCACGCAGCCAGTGCCGACGGCGCAAGGCCACGTCACACGTCTCGACCGGCCGGGCCTGGGTGTCGTCGTCGACGAGGACCGGCTGCAGCGGCATCGCGTCACCATCGGCACGCGGGTTGAGGCCGTGGCGGCATCGGACGCCGCCTAGGCTCAAAACGTTGCCAATAATGCTTTAGCCTAAATTATGGGCTGATTTGGCCCTATTGTATGCAATAGGAGTTCCGCCCTGCTTTTGGGCCCTGCGGCCCGCGCAGAGGGATTCTTACACTCCATCAGACGTTTAGCTAATTTTCGCACCCGCGAGAGTTTTGGCACGCGGCTTGCGGAAGACCTCCCCAGTGCATCTCGGGAGGTTTGACCATGAAGCGTCGCGAATTTCTGAAATCAGCCACCGCTTTGGCGGCTGGCACCGCCATCTCCGCGCCGGCCATTTTCTCGGCCGCCGCGCAAACGCGCCAGGAGACCCTCCTTCTCGTCACCGAGAACGGACCGAACAACCTCGACATCCACGGGGTCGGCACCAACCGTCCCGGCTACGAGGCGTCGTGGAATTGCTACGACCGGCTCATCAGCCATGAGACCAAGACCCTGGCCGACGGCTCGCTGTCCTACGACCTCGACAAATTCAAGCCCGAGCTCGCCGAAGACATGACGACCGGCGACATGTCGGTCACCTTCAAGCTGAAGAAGGGCGCAACGTTTCACGACGGCACGCCGATCACCGCCAACGACGTGAAATGGTCTTTCGACCGAGCCGTCTCGGTCGGCGGCTTCCCGACCGTGCAGATGAAGGCCGGTTCGCTGGTCAACAAGGAACAGTTTGTCGCCGTCGACGACAACACCTTCCGCGTCGACTTCATCAAGAAAGACCGCATGACCATTCCGGACATCGCGGTGATTGTGCCGAGCATCTACAATTCCGGCCTGCTGAAGAAGAACGCCACCGAAAAGGACCCGTGGGCGCTCGAATACACCAAGAGCAACACGGCCGGCGGCGGCGCCTACAAGGTGGCAAGCTGGAAGCCGGGCGTCGAGACCGTCTACGAGCGCCACGATGGCTGGGTTGGCGGCAAGCTACCGCAGCTCAAAAGGGTGATCTGGCGCACCATCCCGTCGGCGGGTAACCGCCGGGCGCTGATGGAGCGCGGCGACGCCGATATCTCCTTCGATTTGCCGGCGAAGGATTTCACCGAGATGAAGAAGGACGGCAAGCTCAAGCTCGTCTCCAATCCGATCGGCAACGGTATGTACAGCGTCGAGCTGAACGTGAAGAACCCGCCGTTCAACAACGAAAAAGTCCGCCAGGCCATCGCCTACGCGATCCCGTATCAGAAGATCATCGATGCCGCGATGTTCGGCCACGCGCGGCCGCTGTTCGGCGCTGCGTCTAACACAGTCACCGAAAGCGTTTGGCCGCAGCCCACCGGCTACAGCGACAACATCGCCAAGGCCAAGGAACTGATGGCGGCGTCCGGCGTCGGCCCGATCGAGTCTACGATTTCGTTCGATCTCGGCGACGCGGTCAATTCCGAACCGATCGCTATCCTGATCCAGGAGAGTCTCGGCCAGATCGGCATCAAGCTCGCCATCAACAAGGTACCGGGCGCCAACTGGCGCAGCGAGATGGCGAAGAAGTCGATGCCGATGATGGTCAACTTCTTCTCGGGCTGGCTGGATTATCCGGAGTACTTCTTCTTCTGGTGCTATTCCGGACAGAACGCGATCTTCAACACGCCGAGCTACGTCGACAAGGACATGGACGTCCTGATCGACGGCGCCTACGCCGCCGCCGCCATCGGCGACAAGGCGGCTTACGACAAGAGCGTGACGGGATTCATCACCAAGGCCTACAACGATGTGCCCCGCATTCCGCTGTTCCAGCCGTATCTGAACGTGGCGATGCAGAAGAACATCTCCGGCTACCAGTACTGGTTCCACCGGCAGGTCGACTACCGCACGCTCGTCAAGGCCTGACCCTGCAACAGTGAAGGCGTGCGCCATCTCGGCGCACGCCCGCCACCTCTTCAAGGGCCGAAATCATGTTGGCGACAATCGGCAAGCGGCTGGTGACGGTCATTCCCACGCTGATCGGTGTGGTGATCGTCACGTTTCTTCTGACCCGCGTATTGCCCGGAGACCCCGCGGTCTACTTTGCCGGCCCGGCGGCCACACCTGAGTCGATCGCAGAGGTCCGAAAATCGCTGGGCCTCGACCGCCCGCTGCCCGAACAGTTCCTCCGCTACGTCAGCGATCTCGCCCACGGCAATTTCGGCAACTCGCTGTCGACCGGCCGTCCCGTCATCACCGAAATCGCCAGCCGCCTGCCCGCTTCCGCCGAACTGACGCTGCTCGGCCTGGTCCTGTCCATTATCATCGCTGTCCCGCTGGGCATTCTCGCCGCGGTGAAGCAAGGATCATGGATCGACCACACCTGCCGCATCGTTGCGACCGCGGGCGTGTCGTTGCCGGTATTCTTCACCGGTCTGCTGCTGGTCTATGTGTTCTACTTCCAGCTCGGCTGGTCGCCGGCGCCGGTCGGCCGCCTCGACGCCTTCGCCAGCACGCCGCCGCATATCACCGGCTTCTATCTGATCGACAGTCTGGTCACGGGAAATTTCGAATCGTTCCGCGCCGCCTTTGCGCAGTTGATCCTGCCGGCGCTGACACTCTGCATCTTCTCGCTGGCGCCGATCACGCGCATGACGCGGGCCTCGATGCTGGCTGTGCTGGCATCCGAGTTCGTGCGCACCGCGCGGGCCAGCGGCCTCGACGACCGCACCGTCATTATCACCTACGCCTTCCGCAATGCCATGCTGCCGGTGGTCACCACGCTCGGCATGGTGTTCTCGTTCCTGTTGGGGGCGAACGTGCTGGTGGAAAAGGTCTTCGCCTGGCCCGGCATCGGCTCCTACGCGGTCGAGGCGCTGCTGCAATCCGACTTCGCGCCGGTGCAAGGCTTTGTCCTGACCATGGCGGTGCTCTACGTCGCGCTCAACCTGCTGATCGACATTCTCTACGGCGTCATCGATCCCCGCGTGAGGCTTGAAGGATGACCGAAACAAGCATGCCCATGGCGACGGCTGCGCCGGTTCAGCCCAAGACCCCGAGCAACTCGATCTTCAAACACGCGCGCTACGTCGTGGCGGAAAACCCGGTCACCGGGCTGGCCTTCGGCCTGTTCCTGCTGATCGTCCTGTGCGCGGTGTTTGGCCCCTACATCGTGCCCTACGACCCGCTCGCCACCGACACCACGGCGACGCTGCAGCCGCCGTCGCTGACGCACTGGTTCGGCACCGACCAGCTCGGCCGCGACATCTTCAGCCGTGTGGTGGTCGCGACCCGCCTCGACCTCGTCATCGCGGTCAGTTCGGTCGCGCTGGTGTTCGTCATGGGCGGCTTCGCCGGCATCGCCGCCGGCTTCTTCGGCGGCTGGACCGACCGCGTGGTCAGCCGGCTCGCCGACACCATCATGGCGTTCCCGCTGTTCGTGCTGGCCATGGGCATCGTCGCCGCGCTCGGCAACACCGTCACCAACATCGTCATCGCCACTGCGATCATCAACTTTCCGCTCTACGTCCGCGTGGCGCGCGCCGAGGCCAATGTCCGCCGTGAGGCCGGCTTCGTGCAGGCGGCGCGGCTGTCGGGCAACGGCGACTTCCGCATCCTGCTGCTGCACATTTTGCCCAACATCATGCCGATCATGATGGTGCAGATCTCCCTGACCATGGGTTACGCCATCCTGAACGCCGCCGGGCTGTCGTTCATCGGCCTGGGCGTCAAACCGCCGACGCCGGAATGGGGCATCATGGTTGCCGAGGGCGCCGCCAATATCATTTCCGGCGAATGGTGGATCGCGCTGTTCCCGGGCGCGGCGCTGATGATCGCCGTGTTCTGCTTCAATCTGCTCGGTGACGGCCTGCGCGATCTTGTCGATCCGCAGCGGCGGACGTGAGGCAGCCATGACGAACACAACGCTGATCAACGACGCGACCGTGCCGCTGCTGGACATCCGCGATCTCACGGTCGAGTTCGCCACCCGCCGCGGCACCGTGCAGGCGGTCAGGAACATCAACATCTCGCTGGCCAAGGGCGAGACGCTCGGCATTGTCGGCGAGTCGGGGTCGGGCAAGTCGGTCACCTCCTACGCCGTGATGCGCATTCTCGATCGCGCCGGACGCATCGCCGAAGGCTCGGTGATGTTCAGCGGCGTCGATCTGCGGGCCATGCCGGAAAGCCAGATGCGCGACCTGCGCGGCCGCGAAATGTCGATGATCTTCCAGAGCCCGCGGCTGGCGCTCAACCCGATCCGCAAGGTCGGCCACCAGATCGAGGACGTGCTGATGCAGCACGCCCAGGCCGGCAACGACGCCGTCAGCGAGAAGGCGATCGAGGTACTCGACCAGGTGCGCATCGCGCGGCCGCGCGAGCGCTATCACGCCTATCCGTTCGAACTGTCCGGCGGCATGTGCCAGCGTGTCGTGATTGCGCTGGCGCTCGCATGCCGGCCGCAACTGCTGATCGCCGACGAACCGACCACCGGGCTCGACGTCACCACGCAGAAGGCCGTCATGGACCTTGTGGTCGAACTGACGCGCGAGCGTGGCATGTCGACTATTCTGATCACCCACGACCTCGGCCTCGCCGCCGCCTATTGCAACAAGGTGGTGGTGATGGAGAAGGGCAACGTGGTCGAGACCGCGCGCTCGGAAACCATCTTCCGCAGCCCGGCGCACGCCTATACCCGCAAGCTGATGCGGGCGACTCCCCGTCCCGGCATTTCGCTGCGCGATCTGTTGCCCGAGGATGAGGCGGCGCGGGCCGCGCTGATCGCGGAAACGCCGGTCGTTGTCGGCGAGCCGCCGCTGCTGGTGGTCGACAAACTGGTCAAGGAATATGCCCGCAAGGATCTCGCCACCACGATGTCGAAGCTGTTCGGCAAGAAGCCGGCCGTCGTGCCTGACGCCTTCCGTGCCGTCGATGGCATCAGCTTCTCGATCGCGCGCGGCGAAAGCGTCGGCCTCGTCGGCGAATCCGGCTGCGGCAAGTCCACCACCTCGATGATGGTGATGCGGCTGATCGACAAGACCTCCGGCAGCATCACCTTCGGCGGCGAAGACATTGGCGAAATCCCTGCGCGAAACTTTGCGACGCTGCCGCAGCGCAAGCGCATCCAGATGGTGTTCCAGGACCCGACCGACAGTCTCAATCCGCGCTTCACGGCCGCGCGCGCCATCGCCGATCCGCTGCTGCAACTTGGCGGTATCGGCCGCGGTGAAGTCCGCTCGCGCTGCGAGGAACTGGCGACGCAAGTCGGCCTGCCGCTCGACCTGCTCGATCGCTTCCCGCATCAGCTCTCCGGCGGCCAGAAGGCCCGCGTCGGCATCGCCCGCGCCATCGCGCTCAAACCGGACCTGATCATCCTCGACGAACCGACCGCGGCGCTCGACGTATCGGTCCAGGCAGTCGTGCTTAACTTGTTGCAAGACCTTAAAGATTCCCTCGGGATGAGCTATCTCTTCGTGTCCCATGACCTCAATGTGGTGCGGCTCTTGTGCGACCGTGTCATTGTCATGCGGGCGGGACAGATCGTCGAACAGGGACCGACCCAACGGGTGATGGATGCGCCGGAAGCCAGCTACACCCGCGACCTGCTGTCGGCGATTCCCCATCCGCCGATCTGACAGAACGGCCTCACGCTCGCGCAGGAATCCAGTATGAGCGTCAGCGCTCCCGCAGACACCCAGCCGATTCCGTTTCCGCGCAAGACGCGGGCCGAGGAATTGCGCCTGCAACTGGCCGACGAGATCGTGCGCGGCGTGCTGGCGCCCGGGTCTTCGCTGGACGAAACCACTATCGCCAATCGCTTCAACGTCTCGCGCACACCGGTGCGCGAGGCGTTAAGGCTGCTGGGGGCAAGTGGCCTGGTCGAAGTGCGGGCGCACCGTGCCGCCGTGGTAGCGCGGCCGAGCGCAGCCCAACTCGAAGGCATGTTCGAGGTCATGGCCGAACTGGAGGCGCTATGCGCCGGGCTCGCCGCCGAGCGCATGAACAGCGCCGAGCGGCGCTCGCTCGAGGACATTCACGACGAGTTGCGCGTGATGATCCAGAGCGGCGATCCGCAGCGCTATCACGAAGTCAACGAAGCATTTCACAACTGCATCTATAACGGCGCGCACAATACGTATCTTGCCGAGATCACGCTGGCGACACGGGGCCGGGTACAGCCGTTCCGCCGCGCGCAATTCCGTATTCTTGGCCGTCTCGCCAAGTCGCACTTCGAACACGACCGCGTGGTGCAGGCGATATTGCGCGGCGAACACGACATCGCTGCCTCGGCGATGTACGCGCACATCGTCACCGTGCGCGAGGAGTATCTGCATTATACGGAGACGATCTGAACTTTCTTAACCTCTCCCATAGGGAGAGGTCGACGTGCGAAGCACGTCGGGTGAGGGGATACGATCTATCGAGAGTCACTTGCCCCCCACCCCAGCCCTCTCCCAAAGGGGAGAGGGAGCACGCCGCGTTTGTGTCACTGCTCGCGGACTACTCCACGTCTCACACCGTCGCCTTCTCCCGCGCCAGATATTTTCGCCAGCCGCCGAAGCCGGAAATATTCTGCGCACCGGCGATGGCCGCGCCTTCGGCGAGAAAGCCTTTGACGCTGCGGCCGTCGGCCAGTGAGACCGTGCCAATCGCCATTGGCGCCGGCACCGCATCGATAAAGGCGCCGAACGCCGTCATCGGCAGCGCCCAGACCTCGACCTCGATCGCCGCGCCCTGGCCGCTTTCGACCCGCACCAGCCCGGGCTTGGCCGGCGTGGTGCCGGGCAACGCATAGAGCTGATAGTCCGCCGCGGTCTGTGTCGTCTCCAGCAGGCGTCCGCCGAGCGCGCGCAATTCGCCGTTCAGCGGCAGCCCCGACAGATGCGCGCCGACCACCGCCAGCGCGATTTCATTGTCCCCCGATTGCGGTGCCAGCGGAGACAACGGCGGCTGCGGCAGTTTCAGCGCCCCGAGCGGCAAGTCGGTGTCGGCGTGGAAGACGCGGCCGATCTCGGCCAGCCGCGCATCGTGGCCGCCGGCGGCGAGCAGCGTAATGCCGAACGGCAGACCGGCCTCGGTCATGGCGGCCGGCAGCGCCAGGCCGCACATGTCGAGGAGATTGACGAAATTGGTGTAGGTGCCGAGCCGGCTGTTGAGCTGGATCGGATCGGCCAGCACCTGCTGCAGCGAATAGGCGGTCGGCGCCGTCGGCAGCGCCAGCGCGTCGATCTGCTTGAACTTGAAGTCGGCGATGCGGCGCAGCCGCTCCAGCTTGTACAGCGCCTGGAAGGTGTCGATCGCGGTCGGCCGCAGGCCGTTGAGAATGATCTCGCGGGTGACCGGATGGATCTCCTCCGGCGCGGACGACAGCACCGGCTGCGCCGCGATGGTGCGTTCAGCCACCCACGGTCCGTCATACAGCAGCCGCGCGGTTTCGTAGAACGGCTCGATATCGGTCTCGATAATCTCGCAGCCGAGCCGCGCCAGCCGTTCCAGCGCCAGTTCGTAGCCGCGCTCGAACTGCTTGTCGCCGAAGAACAGCCGCTGGCCGGGGAGCGGCACGCCGAGCTTGATGTGCGCCGGCATGGCGCCGGGCGTGCCGGCCGGACGGTGGCGCGAATAGTGATCGGCCGGGTCCGGCGCCGCCATCACCGACAGCGCCGTCCAGGCGTCGTCGACCGTGAGCGCAAACACCGACACACAGTCGAGCGTACGGCAGGCCGGCACCACGCCGTGGGTCGAGATCATGCCGAGGCTGGGCTTGAGCCCGACGATATTGTTGATGCCGGCCGGGACGCGGCCGGAGCCCGCCGTGTCGGTGCCGAGCGCCAGCGGCACCAGCCCGGCGGCGACCGCGACCGCGGAGCCCGAGCTTGAGCCTCCGGGGATCATCTCGGGGTGGGCGGGATTTCTCGGCACGCCATAGGGCGAGCGCACGCCGACCAGCCCGGTCGCGAACTGGTCGAGATTGGTCTTGCCGATGACCAGCGCGCCGGCGGCGCGCAGCCGCGCCACTGCGGTGGCGTCGTGGATGGCGTTGTATTTGAAGGCCGGACAGGCGGCGGTCGTCGGCAACCCGGCGACGTCGATATTGTCCTTCACAGCCACCGGTACGCCGTACAGCGGCAGCGCCGTGTTGCCGCTCGCGGCAAGCGCCCGCGCCTCGGCCAGCACCTCGGCTTCGGGGCGCAGGCTGATGAAGACGGCATCGTCGCCATTGGCACGAATGCGGGCAAAACTTCGCGCCACCGTCTGCTCGGGCGTCAAGGTGCCGGAACGGTGGGCGGCAATAATCTCAGCAACGGTCTCAGCCACAATGGTCTCTCTTCAAGCGGAAAACAGGGCGCAAGTTCACTGATGACCGTCGCAAAAGCCGGGCCAAGATTGCAACTTTCACACCGTCAACCGGTAGTGTCCAGCGGCAAAACGCGGCTACCATGACTGCGTGGCTATTCGCAGCGTACACCGGTAAATCACTGTCAGAACAAAAACAAAAGACGTGGAGGAATACGTGAAGCTGGTCCTGTTTCAACCGCAGCAAAGCACCGATATCCGGCCCGGCGTGCTCACCGATCGCGGCGTCATCGATATTTCGGCGGCGGTGCCGGCCAGCTACACGCCGCAGCTTACCATGCAGGGGATCATCGACGGCTACGACCGCTTGCGGCCGGCGCTGGAGATGCTGTCGCGCGACGGCGATGCCGTGCCGCTCGACACCGTGCGTCTGCGCGCGCCGCTGCCGCGGCCCGGCAAGATCCTCGCCTGCATCGCCAATTACTGGGAGCACGCGCAACGCGAAGCGCGCCCGCTCAACATGTTCATGAAGAATCCGGACGCCGTGATCGGCCCCGGCGACACAATCATGCTGCCGGAGTTCACCGTGCCGTGGATCTTCATGCACGAGGCCGAACTGGCGCTGGTGATCAAGGGCCCGGCCAAGATGGTGAAGGCCAAGGACTGGCGCAGCGCCGTGTTCGGCTACACCTGCATGATCGACGTTTCGGCGCGCGAGGAAGGCCGCAAGACCTGGCCGGCCAGCCCGCTGACAAGCTGGCTTGGCAAGTCGTTCGACACCTTCGGACCGATCGGTCCTTGCATCGTCACGGCCGACGAGGTGCCCAACCCCAACGATCTGGTGGTGCGGTTCTGGAACGACGGGCAGTTGCGCCACAACTACAACACCGACGACATGGAACACCGGGTTCCGGAACTGGTCGAGTTCGCCACCACGGTGATGACGATGAACTCCGGCGATCTGATTGCCTGCGGTACGAACCACGAAGGCCTCGGCGCGTTGCAGGACGGCGAGACCGTCGACATCGAAATCCAGCACATAGGCAAGATGACTTTGACCGTCTCGGATCCGCTCAAGCGCAAATGGGAACGTGGCGTATATATGGGCGAGGATTCTACCAACCCCGACGCCGTCAAGCGGCATCGTCCGCAGACCGCGTGAGCGAACGTATGGCGTGTGGTTCTGCGCCAAACTCCAGACACATCAATCGCATAGATATGACTGCAGCGAACAAGGTTTGAGGAGACACGAAGGACAATGATGAAAAGCGAAATTCGCGATGGCATGCAGATCGATTGGGATGCGCCGATCAAGATGGACGACGGCGTCGTTCTGCGCGCGGACGTGTTCCGCCCGGTCGGCGATGGCAAGTATCCCGTCATTATCAGTTACGGCCCCTACGCCAAGGGCCTGTCATTCCAGGAAGGCTACAAGAGCAACTGGTCGCGCCTGACCAAGGCCGCGCCGGAAGTGCTCGAAGGCTCCAGCAACATCTATCAAAACTGGGAGCTGGTCGATCCGGAAAAGTGGGTACCGGACGGCTACGCTCTGGTGCGCATCGACTCGCGCGGCTCGGGCCGCTCGCCCGGCGAACTCGACGTGTGGTCGGCGCGCGAATCCCAGGACATCTACGAGTGCGTCGAATGGGCCGGCACGCAACCCTGGAGCACAGGAAAGGTCGGCATCAGCGGCATCTCCTACTACGCCATGAACCAGTGGACGGCCGGCGCGCTGAAGCCGCCGCATCTGTCCGCGCTGTGCATCTGGGAAGGTTCGTCCGACTACTATCGCGAGCTCGCCCGTCACGGCGGCATTCTCAGCGACTTCCTCAACACGTGGCACCCGCGTCAGGTCGCGAGCGTGCAGCACGGCGTCGGCGATCGCGGCGCCAAGAGCGTGGTGACCGGTGAGCCGGTCGCCGGCCCCGACACGCTGCCGGAAGAAGAACTCAAGAAGCGCCGCACCGACACGCCGGCTGAGGCCAAACATCACAAATACGCCGACGAATACTACGCCGCGCGCACTGCCGATCTGTCACAGATCGAGGCGCCGCTGCTGTCGGCCGGAAACTGGGGTGGCATGGGCCTGCACACGCGCGGCAACTTCGAAGGCTATCTGCGCGCCGGCGCCAAGCAGAAATGGCTGGAGGTGCACGGCGACACCCACTTCACCCACTACTACAGCAACTACGGCGAAGCGCTGCAGAAGCGGTTCTTCGGCCACTTCCTCAAGGGCGAGAACACCGGCTGGGACAAGCAGCCGAAGGTGTCGCTCAATATCCGTCACCCGGACGAGACCTTTGTGCTGCGGGCGGAAAATGAGTGGCCGATCGCGCGCACGAAGTGGACCAAGTATTATCTGCAGCCGGATGCAAAAGAACTCGGCACCACCGCGCCCACCGCCGAAACCGTGCTGAGCTACGACACCACCCGCGACGGGCTGACGTTCACGCTGCCGGCAATGAAGGAAAGCCTGGAAATCACCGGCCCGGTCGCCGCCAAGCTGTTCGTCTCCTCGGAGACGACCGACGCCGACCTGTTCCTGGTGCTCCGGCTGTTCGATCCCGCCGGCAAGGAAGTCACCTATATTGGCTCAAACGACCCGCGCGTGCCGGTCGGCCTCGGCTGGCTGCGCGCCTCGCAGCGCAAACTCGATCCGAAACTGTCGCAGCCCTACCGGCCGTGGCATACGCACGACGAGACGCAGCCGCTAACGCCCGGCAAGCCGGTCGAACTCGACGTCGAAATCTGGCCAACCTCGATCGTCGTGCCGCCCGGCTATCGGCTGGCCCTGAGCGTGCGCGGCAAGGATTACGAAGTTGACGGCAAGGATATTGCGCTGCCAAACGCGCCGTATCCAATGAAGGGCGTCGGCCCGTTCCTGCACATCGATCCGGACGACAGGCCGCCGGCCATTTTCAACTGCCGCAACTCGCTGCACTTCTCCCCCGGACAGCAACCTTACCTGTTGTTGCCGGTCATTCCCGAAGCGTAAGCTTTAGAAAAGAACCATAGGAGGAATACAAAATGAAACGCCTTGTTACGCTCGCCGCGGTCGCACTCGGCTTCGCCATTTTTGCTGGGCCGGCAACGGCACAGCAATATCCCACCAAGAATATCACGCTGATCGTCCCCTACCCGGCCGGCGGCCCGACCGACCAAACGGCTCGCCTGCTTGCGCAGGAAATGTCGGATAAACTCAAGCAAAGCGTGATCGTCGAAAACGTCAGCGGCGGCGGCACCACCATTGCCACTAACCGTGTGGCCCGTGCCGCGCCGGACGGCTATACGGTGCTGATCCACAACCTGCAGATCTCCGCCAACCCGGCTCTGTACAAGAGCCTTCCGTTCGACACCGAGAAGGATCTCAAGCCGGTTATCTTCATCAACAACAACCCGCTGGTCCTGGTCGGCCGCAAGGGGCTGCCGGCCAATACGCTGCCGGAGTTGATGGCTCTCATGAAGAAGCAGTCGCTGCGGACGGCAACGCCTGGCGTGGGCTCCACCGGCCATCTGGCTAGTTCACTGCTGGCGCAGGAAGCCGGCGTCAAGATCGATCTGATTCCGTACCGCGGCGCGGCGCCGGCGTTGCAGGACATTCTAGGCGAACATGTCGACGTGTTCTTCGCCACCCCGCAATCGGTAGCGCAGCAGGTCGCCTCGGGCACCATGAAGGCTTACGGCCTTACGTCCAAGGACAAGGCCTCGGAACTGCCGAACGTCGAAAGCTTTGTCTCGGTGCTCGGACCAAAGCTTCAGATTCTCTACTGGCACGCAATGTTCGTTCCGACCGGCACCCCGGACGCGATCGTCAACAAGCTCAATGCCACGATGCAGGAAATCCTCAACGACCCGAAGATCGTCAAGACCTGGGCCGCAACCGGCGTCTCGGTGTATCCGAAGGATCAGCAGACGACCGCCGCCGCCGCCCAGCTCTTCAAGAGCGAAATGGACCGCTGGGGTCAGGTCGTGCGTGACAACAAGATCGAAGGTCAGCTTTAAGCCTCTTTCGATCGTCGTCTTAAAAACCGAAGAGCGCGCCGCACCCGCGGCGCGCTCTTTTTCTTTGGCCAAACCTACTTTGACGGCTGCAGCTTCTCTTCCAGCCAGTCCCACATATAGGCTGCGCAAATTGACTGGTTGTCGATCTGGCAATGATGATAGCCACCCTCTTCGCGGGTGAAGATCTTGAAGGTCTTGTCCTTCGAGCCTACCGCGTCGAAGCACTTCTGCGCCTCTTCGAGCGGGATTTGCTCATCGCCCTCGCCGTGCAGCAGCACGAACGGACAGGTGATCTTTTGCACCGCGCCATCGAGCTTGAACGGCTCCAGCAGCTTCAGCGCTTCTTCCTGCGACTTGGCGTTCACTACCCACGAGATGTGCTGGGCGGCGACCGACAGCGACGGCGTCACCGACGCCGCCAGCCGGTCGAAACGATCGCTCCAGATCTTCTGGTAGTCCCACTGCGCGCCCCAGGCAATGCAGCAGGCGAAGCGCTGCTCGTAGGCCGCGGCGCGCGGCGCATAGTAACCACCAAGGCTGATGGCCATGACGCCGATGCGCTTGGCGTCGATCTCCGGCTTCGCTGCCAGCCACTCGTAACACGGCGTGGCGTAGTGCTCGGTGTCGTGACGCAGGTAGAAGTCGCGGAAACGGATCGCCTCGCCATTGCCGGGGCCGTCGACGATCAGGCAGGCGATGCCGCGCGCCGCGAGATCGGCGACACCCTTGAAGTACTGGATCTCCTTGGTGACGTCGAGGCCGTCGAAATACACCATCGCCGGCACCTTGCCGCCGCCGTTGACCGGCTCGGCGTGCACGTAGAGCGCCGGCAGGCTTTTGCCGTTGTAGGGTATCTCGACGTGCTCGATGCGCGGGCGCTTGAGGTGCTTGGCTGCCTCGCGGAAGCACTCGACGCCCCGCATATAGGCGTCGTTACCCTCCTTGCTCTTCGGCTGCAGGAAGCGTTCGCCGGTATGGTAATAGGCGCTGGCGCGCTGCAGATATTGCGCGCCGCTGGTCTTGCGCCCGGCGGCAATCAGTTCGCGACCGCGATCCTCCACGGTGCGCGCCTCTTTCGACCATTCGCGGAACCAGGCGTCGTCATCGCCGACGACGTTCTTCAGGCGCAGCCCGATGCGGTTGATCTCGCCGATTTCGGCGCCGCCCCACGGCGCCATGTTCAGGCAGATCAGCAGGCCGTGCGACCAGCGATAGTTTTCGGGAAAATAGGTGAACGACAGTTCTTCTTGTGCGGCCATTGCGATTTCCTTCCAGTGGAAGGCGACAGTTAGCATGGCGCGGCCGGCGAAGCACCCCGGAGCTTCACGTGAAACATCGCCAAGCGCCCGATATGGTTGCGCTATTCGATGTCAGGCCGCAGTGCGCAGGGCGTGGATTTCAGCGATCAAGGCCGTGCAAACGCGGTCGACGAGTTCCGGCGTCATGGTGTAGGCGCTCGGCAGATTGATGCCGCGCCAGGAGATGTCGTAGGCGACGGGGTTTCGCTCGCGCGCGCCGGCCGACGACGGGTGACCGCGGTAGGCCGGGATCGCCGACAGCGGATAAAAGAACGGCCGCACCCCGATCCCCTGTGCGGTCAGGCGCGGGATCAGCGCCTCCTTCGACACGTTGAACGCCGCATCGATCAGCGCCGTCACCATCCAGTAGGTGTTGCGCACGCCGCTGGCCTCTTGATTTAACGAGAACCCTTCCTCATCGCTCAGGCGGTCGCGATACCAACCGAAAATCGTGCGCTTGCGGGTCACCAGTTCGTCGAGCCGCTCGAGCTGAGCGACGCCGAGCGCCGCCTGCATCGCCGACATCCGGTACTTAAAGCCGACTTCGTCGTTGAAGAACATGATGTCACCCGGCGCGCGGCCGTGGTCGCGCATCATCAGGCAGCGCCGGTACAGTGCCTCGTCGTCGGTCAGCAGCATGCCGCCTTCGCCCGTCGTCAGCGTCTTGGAGCCGTGAAAACTGAAAACGCTCGCCGCACCGAAAGCACCGGCCGGGCGGTCGCGAAACATCGACCCGATCGCCTCGGCGGAGTCCTCGATCAGGGCAATGTTGTGCTTTAGCGCAACCGATTCGAGCGCCGCCCAGTCTGGCATGTTGCCGTAGAGATCGACAACGATCGCTGCCTTGGTGCGCGGCGTGATCGCGCGTTCCAGCGCCGCGGCGTCAAGACACCAGCTGTCGCGATCGACATCGGCGAACACCGGCGTGGCGCCGACATAGGCGACCGGCGCCGAACTGGCAATCCAGGTCAGTTCGGGCACGATCACCTCGTCGCCGGGACCGATGCCGAGCGCTTCCAAGGCCAAATGCAGTCCGGCAGTGCAAGACGGCAGCGCCGTAGCAAACGCGCGCCTATGGCGCGCCGCCATCGCCGCCTCGAAGCGTTGCTGAAACACATTGGCCTTGTCGAACCACGCTGTCGCCGCCGCTTCGGTGACGTAGTCAATCTCTTTCTGTGTGATCGACGGGCCGGCGACCGGGATATGTTTCAGGCTATTTGACACAGCGGAGATAGCCTTCGGGTCCGACCGAGATCAGCAATTTGTGGTCGACGGTGCGGTCCACGACAAAGCGGTCGGTGCCGGCGAGAAACTCGTGCACCGCCGATTTTGGACTATTGCCCGGGCCCCAGGGCCGATCGGCGAAAAATGCCTCCGGCATGTCCTCGACGATGGTGTCGAGCACCACCAGATAGCAGCCGGCGCTGACCAGGGGCGCATAGGCCTTCAACTCGGCGGCAACGTGATCCTTGGTGTGGTTGCTGTCGAGCACCACCATGGTGCGTTTGCCGGCGGCCTTCCTGGCCACCGCGCCGGCGACATCGGCGCCGATCGACGAGCCCTCGATCATGTCGATGCGCCGCGCCATGCGGTGCGCCTCGATCTCGGCGCGGTTGTGGGCGCGGATGTCGATGTCGATGCCGAGTACGCGGCCCTCGCCGCCGATCAACTCCAGCAACGAAGCAAAGAAGATCAGCGAGCCGCCATGGGCTATGCCGGTCTCGATGATGAGCTCGGGCTGGGTGCGCCAGACGATCTCCTGCAGCGCAACCATGTCCTGCGGATACTGGATGATCGGGCGGCCGAGCCAGGAAAAATTGTACGAGTATTTGTAGGGCACGGTCTCGCGCATCCAGACCCGCGCCAGCGCCTGTACGTCGGCATCCTTGCCCTGCCGTGCGATATTGTCGGCGACCTCGCGCTGGAAGGCGGCCACCGGATCGCCGGAATCGTTCTTGTTGCTCATCGGCCGAGCGTCATCCGTTGCCTTGAGGGAAATCACGCTAGTCGGCGTACACGTCGCCATGAAGCAGTTCGGGCGCGTTGTGCTTGACGACCCGCGCCGGATTGCCGGCGACCACCGCATAGTCCGGCACGTCTTTGTTCACGACCGCGCCGGCCCCGACCGTGGCGAACTTTCCAATTTTGATTCGCGGCAGGATGGTAGCATTGGCGCCGATAAAGGCACCATCGCCGATTTCCACCTCGCCGGCCACCGCCACGGCGAAGGAGATAAAGGCCGAATGGCCGACGCGCACATCGTGCGCAATCATGCAGCCGATGTGCACGCTGCAATTGGCGCCGAACCGCACATTGGCCTGGACCACGACCTTCTCCTGGATATAGGCGCCGGGCCCGGCGCTCGACATGAACAGGTCGACATCCGGGTGGATGAGGCTGGCGAGTTCACCGCCGGCGCGGACGATGCCGCGCGCCGTCCGGTAGCGGGCAACCGTGCTGCCGGTCACCAGCGAGACGAACTTCGTGCCCTGCGCGGCGAGCCCCGCCACCTGCTCGAGCCCGCCGAAGATCGGATAGCCGTGAAATTCGCTGCCCTTCCGCGCCGGATCGCTGTGCAGGAAGCCGATCAGTTCGGTCTTCTCCAGGCCCGCCCGCTGCTCATGGCGATTGAGCTGCATGAAGAACCGAATGGTTTCGGGGTTTTTCGGGCCATAGAGCACGACCTTCACGGCGCGAAACCCTCCTGCGATCGGGGCGAATCAACTAAGGTCGGCACTGCGCATGGCACAGCCACGGGAATCACGCTCGACGCTTGAATGTACAAGAGTTGTGACCACGGAACCACACGCGACATGACCAACCGAAAGCGCTCATGAAAGTCGTCATCCTCGCCGGTGGATTAGGCACGCGGCTTTCCGAGGAGACGTCCGTCCGGCCGAAGCCTATGGTCGAGTTGGGCGGCAATCCCGTGCTCTGGCACATCATGAAGATCTACAGCGGTCACGGCTTTACCGAATTCGTGATCTGCCTCGGCTACAAGGGCTATCTGATCAAGGAGTACTTTGCCAATTACTTCCTCCACCGTTCCGACGTCACCATCGATCTGAAGGAAAACCGGATCGACGTGCATAACGCCAAGAGCGAACCCTGGCGCGTGACGCTGGTCGAGACCGGCGCCGACACGCAGACCGGCGGCCGCATCAGGCGCATCTTGCCCTACGTCAAGGATGACGCCGCCTTCTGCCTGACTTACGGCGACGGGCTTGCCGACGTGGATATCTCGGCGGTGGTGGCGCAGCATAGCCGCGGCAACCGGCTGGCGACGGTGACCGCCGCGCAGCCGCCGGGCCGGTTCGGCGTGCTCGACCACGACGGCCACCAGATCACCGGCTTCAAGGAGAAGCCGACAGGCGAAGGCGGCTGGGTCAATGCCGGCTTCTTCGTGCTGTCGCCCAAGGTCGGCGACTGGATCGACGGCGACGACACTACGTGGGAGCGCGACCCGCTCGAGAAACTGGCGGCCGCCGGGCAGCTCGGCGTGCATCTGCATCGCGGCTTCTGGCAGCCGATGGACACGCTACGCGACAAGACGCTGCTGGAGCAGCTCTGGGCCTCCGGTGCGCCGCCGTGGAAGAACTGGACATGATCGACCACGCCTTCTGGCGGGACCGGCGTGTACTGCTCACCGGACACACCGGCTTCAAGGGAGCGTGGCTGTCGCTGTGGCTGGAGCGAATGGGCGCGACGGTGACCGGCCTTGCGCTGCCGCCCGACACCGAACCGTCGCTCTACACGCTGCTGCAACCCTTTGCCGACCAGCGATCGCGGTTGGGCGACATTCGCGATCCGGCGGCCGTGAAGAACGCGGTAAAGACAGCGCGGCCGCAGATCGTCATCCACATGGCGGCGCAAGCGCTGGTGCGGCGTTCCTACCGCGATCCGGCTGCGACCTTCGCCGCCAATGTGATGGGCACGGTTCATCTGCTGGACGCATTACGGGACACCGACGGCCTGCTGGCGGTGCTCGTCGTGACCACCGACAAGGTTTACCGCAATGACGGCGAAGTCCGGGCCTTTACGGAGGACGATCCTCTCGGCGGCCACGACCCCTACTCCGCCTCCAAGGCCGCGACCGAAGTCGCCGTCGCCAGCATGGCGGCCAGCTACTTCGCACCGAAGGGTATTGCGGTGGCGACGGCGCGTGCAGGCAATGTCATCGGCGGCGGCGACTGGGCCGACGACCGGCTGATCCCGGACCTGTGGCGCGCCATTCGCGCCGGGGAGCCGCTACCACTGCGCTATCCCCAGGCGACGCGGCCGTGGCAGCATGTGCTGGAGCCGCTGTCGGGTTATCTCATGTATGCTGAACGGCTGGCGCGCGGCGACGCTGTGCCGGCAGCGCTAAATTTTGGCCCGCCACCGGGCGAAGTGCTGACCGTCGCCCAGATTGCCGAGGCGATGTTCACGGCGATGCAGTCGACGCAACGCTGGATGCAGGCCGAGGGTATCAACCCCGACGAGGCGCAGACGCTGGCGATCGATCCGGCGCTGGCGATGCAAACGCTCGGCTGGCGTCCGCGCCTGCAACCGGCGCAGGCTTTGCAATGGACCGCGGACTGGTACCGCGCCTTCAATGACGGTGCCGATCCGCGCCAACTCGTCGTTGCGCACATCGAACGCTACGAGGCGATGGCATGACGATGCCGCATTGTCAGGGCTGCGGCGCGCCGCTGACACGGACGCTGGTGGACCTCGGCGTCATGCCGCTGGCCAATTCATTCGTGAAGCCGGACCGCCGCAACCCGGAGCCGGTCTATCCACTGCATGCACGGGTCTGCGACCAATGTCTGCTGGTGCAGGTCGACACCGTGGTGCCACCGGGCGAGATCTTCAGCGACTACCTCTACTTCTCGTCCTACTCGGACTCGTGGCTGGCGCATGCCCGCCTTTACGCGGCGATGGCAATCGAGCGTTTCGCGCTCGATCGCACCAGCGTGGTGATCGAGATCGCCAGCAATGACGGCTACCTGCTGACGAATTTCGTCGCGGCGGGCATTCCCTGTCTTGGCATCGAACCGGCCGCCAATGTCGCCAGGGCCGCCACCGCCAGGGGCGTGCCGACCGAAGTCGCCTTCTTCAGCGCCGAGACGGCGCGGCAGCTGGCGGCGCAAGGCCATCGCGCCGACCTTTTGGCTGCCAAGAACGTGCTGGCGCACGTGCCAGACATCAACGATTTCGTCGCCGGCATCGCCCTCCTGCTGAAGCCGGAGGGAGTTTTCACCGTCGAGTTTCCCCACCTGATGAACCTGATTTCTCAGGTCCAGTTCGACACCATCTACCACGAGCACTTCACGTATCTGTCGCTGCTGGCGCTCGAGCGCGTGTTCGCGCGGCACGGCTTGCGCGTGTTCGACGTCGAGGAGATCCCGACCCACGGCGGTTCGCTGCGCGTGTTCGTCTGCCACAATGCCAGCGAGAGAGCCGAACTGCCGGGCGCCGCCGCCGTGCGCGCCAGGGAAATGCAGGCGCAGCTCGACCGGCCCGAAGGCTACGCGGGCTTCGCCGAGCGCGTCGACCGCGTCCGCCGCGATCTGCTGACGTTTCTCGATACGGCCCGCGCGGAAGGCCGCAGCGTCGCCGCCTATGGCGCCGCCGCCAAGGGCAACACGCTGCTGAACTACTGCGGCATCGGGCCGGACCGCGTTACGTTCGTTGCCGACCGCAGCACCGCCAAGCAGGGCCTGCTGTTGCCGGGCAGCCGCATCCCGGTGCGCGCACCGGAGGCGATCTTCGCCGCCAAGCCCGATTACGTGCTGATCCTGCCGTGGAATCTGATCGACGAGCTGTCGGATCAATTGGCCGCCATCAGCACATGGGGCGGCCGTCTGGTCACGGCCATTCCGCGCCTGCAGGTGCGGTGATGCGGTTCATTCCCACACCGCTGGCCGGAGTCGTGACGGTCGAGATGGAAGCGGCGGAAGACGAGCGCGGCTTCTTCGCCCGCAGTTTCTGCGCCGAGGAATTTGCCCGCGCCGGCATCCGCCTGCAACCGCAGCAGGCCAATATCTCGCACAACAGCGAGGCGTTGACGCTGCGCGGCATGCACTACCAGGCCGCGCCGCATGGCGAACCGAAACTGGTGCAGTGTGTGCGCGGCCGCATCTTCGACGTGGCGGTGGACCTGCGCCCGGCCTCTCCCAGCTACCGGCAATGGTTCGGCCTCGAACTGGCGCCCGCACTGAAACGTATGTTGTTCGTGCCGGAGGGCTGCGCGCACGGCTTCCTCACGCTGGCAGCCGACACAGACGTTCTCTATTTGATGGGCCGGCCCTTTGTGCCGGAAGCGGCACGCGGACTGCGCTGGAACGATCCCGCCTTCGGCATCGCCTGGCCGGCGGCGCCCAATCGCATCTCCAGCCGCGACGCGGCCTATCCCGATTTCAAGCCTTAACAGCGAGCATCCATGCAGCTATCGATTCTCATCCCGACCCACCGCAGCGACCTGCTGGCCTGCTCGCGCATTGTCCAGGCCTGCTCGTGGGCGAACCCGCAGATCGAAGTGGTCATCCGCGACAACTCCGGCAACGCGGCCAAGCGCGCCCTGCTCGAACAGATTCGGCACGAGCACTGCAACATCGTGTTCGCCGAACCGTGCGACGCCGTCACCAATTTTGCCGAGGTTCTGAAGCTGGCCAAAGGCGACTTCGTATTCTTCATGGCCGACGACGATTTCGGCTTCGACCGCGCCATCGCCATGCTGCCCGGACTAATCGACCAGTTCGGCGGCGACGCGAGCGTGGCGGCGCTGACCGGCGCCTATATGCTCGATACGTCGAAGGGCTCCACGATCGTCGCATACGAGAATGTCGACGCCGACGATGCCGGCACGCGCGTCGCCGGGTACCTCGCCCTGAAGTCTGCCAATGTGCTGGTCTATTCGCCGATCCGCCGAGCGCTGGTCGAGCGCGTTCACAGCTTCATGAATTCGATGCCTGTGTCCTTTTCGTTTCACGACCAGACCATGTGCCTTCTGTATCTTCTCAATGGTAAATTCGTCGGCATCAAGCGCTTGATGTATTGTTATGATGTCGGCGAGTGGGAGAAGGCAGAGACCGCGCAGAGACGCGACCTGAGCTTCTACACCAAGTCGAAGGCCGATCCGGCCATCAACAAGCTGCACTGGCTTCTGTGTGGCTTTGAGGGCGCTGTGTTGATCCGGAATTCCGACATGTTCCCGGATATGCCGATAGCGGCGCGGCAACCGATCGCAGACCTTTGGTTTTCGACGATGTTCTTCCGCTTTACGATCAATCCGCGCATGGCTTTCGGATCACCCTTGGCGGCGGAGGCGGACGCCTTCTGCGCTAAGTGGAAAGAATCGGCCGGCCGCCTGTCGTTTCACGATATGCTGGGCGACATCTGCAAGTTCATGTCGCTGTATTCGACAGAAAGCGCGGAGAAGTATTCCACGTTCTGGAATTCGATCCTCAGCCGTCAAAAGCCCGGCACTCCGCCGGCGGCTTGAAGCAAGTCCGGCCCCGGCTGCCGTCTCCGCGAAAGCGGGCAGCCTTCAACGCAGGCCTCGCCTTGATCCGAAACGCTGCAGCGTACTGGACGCGCGCTTTCGCGGGCATGGCAGCAAAGGGTGGGCGCCGGCCGCCGCGGCGCGCATCACTCCGGAATGAACTGCTTGCCGATCGATGGCTTGCTGACGCCCAGGCCCGGCAATTCCCACACGCCGGCGCCGGCCGGATTGGTGTCGGCGGCGATATCGACGTCGATCAGATAGGGCTTGTTGGCAGCGATGCCGCGGCGCACCGCCTCGGCCAGGTCGGCGGCGCGGTCGACCCGAACGCCCTCGACGCCACAGGACCGCGCCATGGCGGCGAAATCCGGGTTGTAACGCTCGCCAGTCAGCGGATTGTGAAAGTCGGTCGCCAGTTCGCGCTTATCGAGATAACCGCGCTGCAGGCCGCGGATCGAGGCATAGGCGTAATTATTCCACACCACCCAGACGACCGGCAGATTGTACTCGACCGCGGTACCCAGAACGTTTGCGTGCATGAAGAAGGCGCCGTCACCGCACACCGACACGCAGGGCCGATCAGGCGCCGCGAACTTCGCCCCCAGCACGCCGGCGACGCCGAAGCCCATCGATCCGAACGCCATGCAGCCGATCAGCGAGTCCGGGCGCCGCGGCTTGGTGTAGCCGAGCAGCCAGTTGTGGTGCACGCCGATATCGCTGACCATGATCGCGTCGTCCGGCAGGCCGCGTTGGATTTCGAATGCGGCGCGCTGCGGATTGATCGGCTGGCTATCGTCGGTAAAGCCGGGGGCGACCAGCTTGTCCCACTCCTTGCGATAGCCGTCGATCTGGTCGAGCCACTTCTTGCGCGCGCCGGCCTTCTTGGTCAGGTCCTTGCGGCGGTCGAGTTCGGCCAGAACCTGCCGCAGGAACGTGCGGACGTCGGCCATCAGACCGAGCGCGACCGGATAGTTGCGGCCGATCTCATCGGGATCGATATCGACGTGGATCAGACGTGTCGGTGGAATGGTGAAGGAATAGCCGGGAATCCACGAACTCGAGGTGCGGTCGTCGAACCGCGCATTGAGCGACAGCAGCACGTCGGCTTGGCGCGTGGCGTGGTTGGCCTGATAGTGGCCCCCCCGCGCCACCATGCCCAGCGCCAGCGGATGATGCGTGTCGATGGCGCCAAGGCCGCTCATCGACGCCGCCACCGGGATTTGCAGGCGCTCGGCGAGTGCGAGCAGCTCGGCGGCCGCGCCGCCGTGACGGATCGCCTGGCCAACAAAGATCACCGGGCGCTCGGCGTCCAGCAGCATGTCGACGGCCTTCACCACGCCTTCCGGGTCGGCGCCGCACCGGCTCGAGATGTTGCCATTCCAGGCCTTGGCGTCCGGCGCCTCTTCCGCCGCCGATTCCATGAATACGTCGTAGGGCACGTCCAGCACCACCGGGCCGGGACGGCCGGTGACCATGGTCTTCCACGCCTGCCGCACCGCGAGCGGGACCATCTCGCCGCGCGTCGGCTGAAACACACGCTTGCAGATGCTGCGCACCGTCGAGGGGAAGTCGGCCTGGTTCTGCCGGTACATTTCCTGGAAGGCGCCGCGGTTGAACTGGCTGGTCGGCACATTGCCGGTCACCGCGAGGAACGGCACCGAATCGAGATAGGCGGTCGCCAGCGCAATCGGCAGATTGGCCGAGCCCGGACCGCACGAGGTGAAAGTGGCGGTCGCCTTGCCCGACACGCGGTAATAGCAGTCGGCCATGAAGCCGGAGACGCTCTCATGGTGCGTCGAGACGGTCTTGATGTCGCTGGAGCGCTCGTACAGGGCGTCGATGAACTGGATGTTGCCGTGGCCGCAGAGGCCGAACACGATCGGCACGTTTTCCTGGACGAGATAGTCCACAATGACCTGGGCGCCGTTCAGCATATTGGTCGACATCAGGTCACTCTCCCTTATAGCAGAAGCGCGCACGCTCCGTTAAGGCCGAAACGCTATTTCTCATAATGCCGCACGTCAATTGGTAATGTGGAATTAGTCGGTAGCCACGACGTTGACGGGCTTTCCAGCCGCAAAGGCGAGAATCTGCTCGATCGCGGCGCCGTAAAGGGTCTCGTAGGTGCCCTTCTCGACGTAGCCGAGATGCGGCGTACAGACGACCGAATCCAGCTTGAGCAACGGATGATCGCCGTTCAGGACTGGTTCGGTCTCATAGACATCGACCGCGGCGCGGCCCGGCCGGCCGTTGGCGACGGCAGCGGCCAGCGCGCCGGCTTCGATAATCCCAGCCCGGCTGGTGTTGACCAGAATGGCGCTGGGCTTCATCCGCGCGAGATCGGCCGCCGTGACGATGCCCTTGGTCTCCTGGTTCAGCGGAATGTGCAGCGACACCACGTCGGCGTCGGTGAAGAATGCCTCGCGGCTGGCGGCAATGTCGAAGCCGGCCTCGCGCGCCTTGGCGGTCGAGCCGTCGCGGCCCCAGCACACCACCTTCATGCCGAAGGCCTTGCCGACCTGCGCGACGATGCTGCCGATGCGGCCATAGGCATAGACGCCGAGCACCTTGCCGGCGAGCCCGGTGCCGACCGTGGTCTGCCACCGGCCGGCCTTCAGCGCCGCAACCTCGGCCGGGATGTGACGGGCCGACGCCAGGATCAGCGCCCACGCCAGTTCGGCCGTGGCGTTAACGCCACCCGCGCCGCCGGCGGAAACGACGATGCCTTTTTCCTTGCAGACGGCGAGATCAATATGCGCGGTGTTGCGGCCCGTTTGGCTGATCATTTTCAGCTTCGGCAACCGCTCCAGCACGCCGCGAGGCAAGGCGGTGCGCTGCTGCAGTAGGATCACCGCATCTGCATCCTTCAGCATCTCGACCAGCCTGTCGTCGGACTCGGCCGTGTCTTGGAACACCGTCACCTGATGGTCCTTGAGCTTCGCGTAGACATCAAGCGTACGAACCGCGTTCTGATAGTCGTCGAGAGCAACGATGTGCATGACAGGCCTTCTGCTGAATGGGATTGGCGGCACGCTATTTGCCGCTATTCTGGACGTCAATTGATATTGTGGTATGCAACGATCAAAGAAAACGCAGGGAGAAAAACGTCATGGCCACCGACCGCAAATGGTTCATCCGCAACATCGCCGAAGTGCCGTGGCGTCAGTTTCCCGACCATTTCGGCGGCGCGCTGTCGAAGCCATTGGTCATGCCGGAGACCGCGGGCTCGCGGCAGATCGACTACCGCATTTCAATGTACCAGCCGATGGCTTACGTAAAGCTGCACCAGCACAAAGTGCAGGAGCAGGTCTATCACGTCATCGAAGGCGAAGGGCTGATGAATATCGACGGCGAGGCGCACGTCGTGCGCAAGCACGATTTCATTTTCCTGCCCCCGGGCATCGACCACGACATTCACAACACCGGCCTGGTCGACCTCGTGTTTCTGGTAGTGACCTCGCCGGTTACCGATGAGGTGAAGTAGGCGGAACTTCGTCCTATTGACGGCGTTGAACTACGCAGGTCTTGACGGCCAAATGAACTATTTATGTTGCGCTGCAGAGAAGAAAATGCTGCAATGCACATGTAGCGTAACCAGTCGGAGGTTGTCCTTTGTCGACTGCAAAATGTCTCAGACGACAGGCTGCACAGTGCGCCACGTTGGCGGCTGAATCTTTCGACGAAGACGCCCGTGTTCGCTACGAGCGGCTGCAGCAGACATTCCTGCAACTCGCAGAAACCGAAGATCCGCACTCTCACGCCCGTTCCGGCGGCGACAGCCCGCCGCTCAACGCCTAAGCGCCGCCCTTTCCCAATCCCAGTTCAGCGAGCCGCCGCGCGCTGTCGACAATGTCGCGGTCGGGATCGTGCGAGATGATTTCCAGTATCGGCCGCGCCGTATGGTCGACCGCGGCCAGAGCCGACGGCACCTCGGCGAACGGCACCGTCCCCATACCGACCGGATCGTGGCGGTAGACTTGGCGACCGGTGTCCGACAGATGCACCAGCGCCAGCCGGTCACCGCACGCCTTCAGGCCGTCGGCGAAATCCTCGCCGATGAAGTAGGCGTTCGGAATGTCGTAGACCACGCGCACGGCGTCGTTGCCGTAATCATCCAGCGTCCGCAGCAAATCGTCGATCTTCGGCAGAAACGCAAACGGCATGTTCTCGACCCAGAGCGCGGTCCCGGACGATTCCGCCAGCGGCCCGAGCAGATCGAGTGCATCGAAAAAATGCTTTGTCAGCACGTCGGCACCGGCGGGAAACAGCGGGTTGGCCTTGCCGGGCCCGATGACCACACCGCGCGCGCCGAGTTCGCCGGCCAGTCGGATGGTCTCGATCAGCAGCTTGAGCGAATAGGCGCGCATGCCCTGTGCCGCACCGGCGATATTGATATCGACATTCGGCATGTTGAGCGTGGTGAGCGTCAGGCCATTGTCGTCGAACACGCGGCGCAGCGCGCTGCGCTGCTCGGCCGACAGATCGGCCGGCCACAGATGACCGGGATGCGTCATCAGTTCGAATTCGCGGAAGCCCAGTTCGGCGAGCCGCATCACGCAGGCGTCGGCGCTGTGCGAGCGCATGTAGGAGTAAGTGTTGCAGCCGAACATGCGTCTCTCATAAGGCCGCGGCAGGCCAAGTCAACCCGTGCGATACTGTGAGTGGCAGTTTGTCATTATGGGATATCGGGTGCTAAGCTCGCGGTCGCCTTCCAGAGGAGACACGCCATGAGCCAGACCAGCCGCCACAACAACGATGTGTCTCCCACCGAAATTCCGATGCTGATCGATGGCGGCTGGCGCGGCGCCAGAGACACGTATGAAGTACGCGATCCTTATCGCGGCACGGTGGTGTCGCACGCGCCGCAATCCTCGCAGGCCGATCTCGATGATGCGCTCAATGCCGCCGTCGCAGCCAAGGCCAAGGCAGCGGCGACGCCCGCCTATGAGCGAGCGGCGCTGCTACGCCGGGCCGGTACGCTGCTGGTCGAGAGGGCCGATGCGATCGCCGAGGTCATGGCGCGAGAAACCGGCAAGGCGGTAAAAGACGCCAAAGCCGAGATCGTGCGCTCGCAGGATACGCTGTCACTGTCGGCGGAAGAAGCGGTGCGGATCGAGGGCGAACAGATTCCGCTCGACGCCAGCGCCATGGGCGCTGGTAAGATCTGCTTCATGCTGCGCTTTCCCGTCGGCGTCGTCGCCGGCATCACGCCGTTCAACGCCCCGGTCAATCTGGCCTGCCACAAGATTGCGCCGGCCATCGCGGCCGGCAACACGCTGGTGCTGAAGGCGCCGCCGCAATCGCCCGGCGTGGTGCACGCACTGGCGAAAATCTTCACCGATGCCGGGACGCCCCCGGGCGTGCTCAACGTGCTCTACGGCGAAACCATCGGCCCGGCGCTGGTGCGCGATCCGCGCGTCGACTTCATTACCTTCACCGGCTCGTCGCGCGTCGGCGCCGAGATCAAGGCCGCATCCGGATTGCGCCGCGTCGCCCTCGAACTCGGCGGCAACGGCGTCACCATCGTGCACGAAGACGCCGCCATTGCCGAGGCGGCCCCGGTCTGCGCCCGCAACGCCATGCGGCTCGCCGGTCAAAGCTGCATCTCTGTGCAAACCGTTTATGTCCATCGCAGCCTCTACGACCGCTTCGTCGACCTGGTGGTCACGGAGGTGAAGAAACTCAAGCTCGGCGACCCGCTCGACCAGACGACCGACGTCGGCACATTGATCGACGAGCGGGCCGCCCAGCGCGTCGAGGCCTGGATCAACGACGCTGTCAGCGGCGGCGCCAAGGTCCTCACCGGCGGCAAGCGCCACGGCGCCCAGATCGAGCCGACCGTGATCGCCGGCGTCACCCCGACCATGAAAGTCGTGTGCGACGAGGTGTTCGGGCCGGTAATCAGCCTCCTGCCCTATGACGATATCGAAGCCGTATTCTGCACGATCAGCGCCAGCCGCTTCGGTCTGCAGACCGGCATTTTCACCAAATCCATGGAGTTGGCGATCCGCGCCGTGCGCGGTATCCGCACCGGCGGTGTCATCCTCAACGGCAGTTCGACCTGGCGCACAGACCAGCTCGCCTATGGTGGGGTCAAGGATAGCGGCATCGGGCGCGAGGGCCCGCGCTACTCGATTCGGGACATGACCGAAGAGCGCATGGTTCTGTTCAACTATTAGCGTCCTGCCGGGGGCTTGTGTGAAGGCGCCGCGGCGGCCAAAGATAGGGGGCCGGAACGACGCCGGCACCGCCGTTTGGAGGCAAACGTGACCACGCGCAGCAAGATCAAGACCCCGGAAAAGCCAGCGACAGCCGCCAAGGGACAGACCAAGGGACCGGCCAAGGAAGCAGCCAAACCCGCCATTGCCCGGCTGGTCGAGACTTCGCTCCCGGACATCGACGACGACGCCGAGGACCGCCAGCGGGTCGGCGTCCAGTCGCTCGGCCGCGCGTTTGCCATCCTCGAGGCGGTCGCCCGTCATCGCGAAGGTATCGGCCTGGCGGAACTGAGCAAGCTGGTCGGCCTGCACAATTCGACCACCTTCCACCTCGCCAAAACCATGGTCTCATTGGGCTATATCCGGCAGGAAAAGGAATCCAAGCGCTACCGGATCGGCCGGCCGCTGTTCGCGTTGGCCGCCAGCGCCCTCGACGAAATCGAGATGGTGAACGTCGGCACCCCGGTTCTGGAGGAGCTGTCGCGCGAAACCGGGGAAAGCAGCCACTTCGCGGTGCGCATGGGCGACGCCGTCGTCGTCATTGCCCGCACCAGCGGCCCGGGCGCGTTCCAGTTGACCGACCGTGTCGGCGTGGTGCGCCCGGCGCATTGCACCGCGCTCGGCAAGGTGATTCTGGCCGCGCTGCGCCCCGATCAACTCGAGCGTTTTCTGGAGCGCGTCGACCTCAAGCCCTCGACCGACAAGTCCGTCACCGACATTCCGACTCTGCTGCGCGAAATTGCGGAGATCCGGCGCAGCGGCGTCGCGTTCGACGATGGCGAGTTCAATGCCGAGGTTCGCTGCGTGGCCGTGCCGGTGAAGGATTTCACAGGACAGATCGTGGGCGCGCTGGGCATTTCCGGCCCAATCTGGCGCCTGTCCCAGCAGGCGGTGCAGAGCCGCGTCGGAATCGTGCAGGCAGCAGCTCGCCGTCTCTCGGCAGCGTTCGGCGCGCCTACGGCTTAGTATCGGGCAACACCCCAAGTACGCGCTTTTGGCGTTGACAGCAGCCTACTGCTCCGGACTATCATCCAATAATAAAAAATAGCGTCTCACATTCTCGCATGGAGAATTGTGAGGGGAACGGCGCAACGACGCCTCATCCGGGAGGATAGCAGCATGACCATCTACAACAGGCGAAACGTATTGAAAGCGGGCGCCGCCTTCGCCGGCGCATCCGCCATCGGTTTTCCGGCTATCGTCAGCGCCCAGACCGATGCCATCAAGATCGGACACCTGACGCCGCTCACTGGCTTTCTTGGTGCCCTCGGCGCCTATGCCCAGCTCGGCATCAGAATGGCAGAGGAAGAGATCAACAAATCGGGCGGAGTATTGGGCCGCCCACTGGCCATCACGTCGGAAGACTCGGTCAATCCGGCGACGGCCGCGACCAAGGCTCAGCGCATGCTTGACCAAGACGGCGTCGCCTTCCTGATGGGCGAGATCAACTCGGCCTCGGCGCTGACCATTATGCAGGTGGCCGCCCGCAACAAGAAATTCTTCATGCAGATCGGCGCCCGCTCCGACGCGCTGCGCGGCAAGAACTGCAATCGCTACACCTTCCATGTCGACATCCCCAGCGCGGTGATGGTCAACGCCGTCGGCAAGGCCCTGGTGCGCGACAACATGATGAAGGGCAAGAAGTTCTATACGCTGACGGCCGATTATTTGTTCGGCCACGATCTGGCGAGTTCGGCCAAGCGGTTCTTCGCCGCCAATGGCGGCAACCTGGTCGGCGACGAACTGGTGGCCACCGACGTCAATGACTTCAGCCCCTACCTGTTGAAAATCCGCCAGGCGAAGCCGGACGTGGTTTGCTCGAATCTGGCGGGCAACCAGGTCACCAACCTGATCAAGCAGTATTCCGAGTTCGGCCTGCCGTTTCCGATCGTCGGCTTTAATCTCAACACCGCCGATGCCTGGGCTGCCGGCGAAGGCAACTTGTCCGGCACCTGGCCGACGGTCTGGTATCACACGCTCGAGGTGCCGTCCTCGAAGACCTTCGTTGACAACTTCACGAAGAAGTATGGCAAGCCGCCGGAGAACCACGCCTGGATCGAATACATATCGCTGAAGATGATGGCGCAGGCGATCAACGAGACCAAATCGACCGACACCGAGAAGCTGATCGCCTACTTCGAGAAAGAAACGCAGTTCGACATCCTCAAGGCGCGCAAGGCCTACTTCCGCCCGTGGGATCACCAATTGATGCAGGAAGCCTATCCGTTCACGGTCAAGGCCAAGGGACAGGCCAAGGACAAGTGGGACTTCCTCTCGCTCGGCGGAGCGGTGCCGGGCGCGAATGAATCGCTCGAAGTTCTCGCCATGACCAAAGAGCAGAATCCCTGCACCTTGTAGTCAGCCATCGCCGGGCGCGCGTCATCCTGCGCACGCCCGGCACTGTGCCGCGGCAGACGTCATGAGAGCGTCGCCGCCTCCATCGTCACGACCGTACTGAGACAAGACTCATGTTCCTGCTGGAACAGGTGGTGAATGGCCTCGTGCTGGGAGGCTATTATTTGCTCATCGCGCTGGGCTTGTCGCTGATCTTCAGCGTCGGCGGCGTGGTGAACCTGGCGCATGGCGCCTTCTATGCGCTGGGCGCCTATGTCTCTCTGGAAATCACCGAACGTCTCGGCTTCGGCCCGGCGATGGTGCTGTCGCCGATCGCGGTAGCCCTGCTCGGCATTCTGTTCGAGAAATACATCCTGCGCCGCTTCTACAATGCCGACCCCATCCTCAGCCTGCTGGTGACGTTCGGCCTGGCGATGATCGCCGAGCAACTGATCCGCATCATCTGGGGCGCGGCGCCGCTATCGGCGACCATGCCGGCTGCTCTCAAAGGCCCGGTTATCATCGGCGACTTTCTGTTCTCGCGCTACCGGCTGGTACTGCTGGCGGTCGTGGCCTTCGTGCTGCTCGGCATCTGGCTGTTGCTTCACAAGACCGCGTTCGGCCGGGTCGTGCGTGCCGGCATCCAAAAGCCCGATATGGTGGCGGCGCTTGGAATCCGGCTGCAGCCCTACATGACCGCCGTGGTGATGCTCGGCGTCGGCATGGCAGCAATGGGCGGCGCCTTCTTCGCGCCGATCACCATCGTTCATCCGGCGATGGGCGCGGAGATCATCACCGTCGCCTTCGTTGTGGTGGTGATCGGAGGGCTCGGCAGCTTCTGGGGTGTGGTGCTGGCGGCGCTGCTGGTCGGCGTGGTGCGCGGCGTCACCATCCATTTCATGCCGGCCGCCGGTGAAGCCTCAATCTATATGCTGATGTTCCTGGTGCTGCTGTTCCGCCCACGCGGGCTGCTCGGCGAGCGGATCGAGAAATTCGAATGAGCACCGCCCGCCCCAATGCCAAGTACCGGCCGCTGCTGATCGCCGCCGCGGCGCTGGTCGCGCTGCCGCCGGCGATGCAACTGATGGGACTGAGCATCAACACAGCGACCATGGTGGTGATCCTGGCGATCGCCACCATAGGACTGAACCTGCTGGTCGGCTACACCGGGCTGGTGTCGTTCGGCCACAGCGCGTGGTTTGGCATCGGCGCCTATGCCGCCGGATTGATCCAGAAGAACTGGTTCAACGACCAACTGGCGCTACCCCTCCTGCTGTCGATGCTGTTCGTCGCCGGACTGTCCACATTCGTCGGGCTCGTCATTCTGCGCCGGCGCGGCGTTTACTTCTCGTTGCTGACACTGGCGCTGGCGGCTCTCACCTACACCATCGCGTTCCGCTGGACTGAGGTGACCGGCGGCGAAGACGGCCTCGGCGGCCTCACGCGTGGCGGCATAGGGCCGATCAGTTTCGACGTCGGGCTCAACTTCTACATTCTGGTCGCGCTGATCGGCCTGGCAGTTCTGTATGTGCTGCTACGGCTGGTGCGCTCGCCCTTCGGCCACGTGCTGGTGGCAATCCGCGAGAACCAGTTGCGCGCCACGTTCCAGGGCTATCCGGTCGAACGCTACAAGCTGGTGGTGTTCGTGATCTCGGCGGTGGTGACGGGCCTCGGCGGCGCGCTGCTCGGTTTCCAGACCTATCTGGTGTCGGCCGAATCCGTGTCGGTGCCGTTCTCCGGCGAAATGCTGGCGATGGTGGTGATCGGCGGCATGCGCAATATGCTGGGCCCGGCGCTCGGCGCACTGTTCTTCATCCTGTTCCGCGAAATGTTTTCGATCTGGACCGGGCACTGGCTGCTCTGGTTCGGACTGATCTTCGTGCTGTTCGTGATCTATTCACCGACGGGACTGGTCGGCATCTGGGAGCGGCTGTCGCGGCGCTGGCGGCCTTTGCCGGAAGAGGCGGCGGCGATGAGCAAGCGCAAGATCTACCAGGGCCTGCCGCTGCCGGCGTTCCTCCGCCCCGAGGGCCTGCAGGGAACGGTGCTGGAAGTTGATGGCGTCTCGAAGCAGTTCGGTGGCATCCGCGCCGTTACCAATGCCAGTCTCACGGTCGGCGCCGGCGAGATCCACGCGCTGATCGGCCCCAACGGCGCCGGCAAGACGACACTCTTCAATCTGGTATCCGGCCTGTTTCCACCAGACACCGGCACGATCCGGCTGAAGGGGCGCGACATACAGGGCATTCCGGCGGACCGTATCTGCCACTCCGGCCTCGCCCGTTCTTTTCAGATCACCAACCTGTTCCGCGGCCTGTCGATCTACGAAAACCTGCGGCTATCGTTGCAGGCGCAGCGGCCGATGCGCTTCGACATCTGGCGCGATATCGACAGCTACCCCGATGTCCACGCCGAGACTGCGGAGCTGATCAAGTTTCTTGGCCTCGAAGGCATCGAGGACATCGAAGGCGGCGAACTCTCTTATGGCGGGCAGCGGCTGGTCGACCTGGGCATCGCGCTCGGCTCCAAGCCGCAGGTGCTGCTGCTGGACGAGCCGCTGGCCGGGCTGGCCGCCGCCGAACGCGAGCGGGTCTCGAACCTGATCAAGAACGTCGCCGCCACCATTCCAATTCTGATCGTCGAGCACGACATCGACCGCGTACTCGGATTCTCGCAGCGCGTCACCGTCATGAACCAGGGTGAAGTGCTGATGACCGGCGCGCCAGACGAAGTGCGGGCCGACCGCCGCGTCCAGGAGCTTTACACCGGCAGCGGCACGCCGCTGGCGACCGGCCGTGCTGCTGCCGCGGCATTGGGGACATCGGTGCTGAAATTTGAACGCGTCAATGCGTTCTATGGCAAGAGCCATATTCTCAATGACGCCTCGCTCGATGTCCGCGACGGCGAGATTGTCGCTTTGCTCGGCCGCAACGGTGCTGGCAAGTCGACACTGCTGAAGACCCTGGCGGGGCTGGTGCCGGCCGCGTCCGGCACCATCGAATACGAGGGGCGCAACATCGCCAGCCTCCCGGCCCCAGACATTGCCCGCATGGGTATCGGTTATGTGCCGCAGGGCCGCGGCCTGTTTGCCGGCATGACGGTGGCGGAAAACCTGTCACTCGGCCGGCTGGCGCGCAAGACCGACGGCAGCAATGGCGTGGTCTGGAACGAGGAGAAGATCCTCGAATTCTTCCCGCGGCTCAGGGACCGCATGAACATCGCCGCCGATTATCTGTCCGGCGGCGAGCAGCAGATGGTGGCGGTGGCCCGCGCGCTGTCGGGCAATGTCAGGCTGCTGTTGCTTGACGAGCCGTTCGAGGGCCTCGCGCCGACGGTGGTGCAGGAGCTATTCAAGGTGTTCGACCAGCTCCGCGGTCAGGTCTCGATCGTCATCGTCGAGCACAATCTCGATCTTGTGCTGGCTTTGGCCGACCGAGTCTTCGCGCTGGAGCGCGGCGCGGTGTTTCACCAGGGACCGGCAGCGGAACTGCTGACCGATCTGGAGTACCGCAAGCGAATTCTGTGGCTGTAACTAGAACCGCATCATCGGCAGTGGATTCAGCGGATGCGCCGCAAGGTGCCTGGCCTCCAGCACAAGCAGCCGCTTGTGAAAGCCGGCGCTCGGCCACGCCGCATACAGCCCGCGCAGAAACGGTCGCGGCAGGCCGAACGTCAGGACGCCCATCGACACATCGGCCCAGTCGGCGCGGCGGAATGGCTCGACCAGCCAGTCGGGGCGGTCGCGTGAGGGCGTGATCTTGTGGTGCTGGAGGATCATGGCGGTGACCTCCGGTATCCAGTCCCCGCGATCGATGCCGGCAAGATATGTTTTCGCCAACCGCACCGACGGCGCCAGATAATCGAAGGTGCCGTCGG
>LNFM01002066.1_pt1 | contig 43316 bp, 46 predicted proteins | sample 596031 | NCBI WGS metagenome assembly LNFM01 (sample SAMN04254537, study PRJNA301005) | activated carbon metagenome | isolation source: dual media filters at the Ann Arbor, Michigan drinking water treatment plant | place: USA: Ann Arbor
ATTGCTTTAAAAAATTCTTCTATTTCTTCTTCTACTAAATTAAAATTATTTCTTGGTAATTTATCTCGGCCGGCTCCCGATGTGGAGGCCCTGCTGACACTGGTGGGGCTCGCGGGTTTTTCCAGGAAGCGCCCGGCGCAGCTTTCGGGCGGCATGCAGTCCCGCGCCGCCCTCGCCCGCGCCCTGGCGCTGGACCCCGATGTGCTGCTGATGGACGAACCCTTCGCGGCACTCGACGAGATCACCCGCGACCGCATGGGCATCGAACTCATGCGCATCCATGCCCAATTCCGCAAGACCGTGCTCTTCGTCACCCATTCCCTGGCCGAGGCGGTGTTTCTGTCCGATGCCATCGTGCTGATGACGCCCAGGCCCGGCCGGATCGCGCGCATCATCGCGGTGGACCTGCCGCGCCCGCGCCTGCCCGAGATGCGGCTGAGCGATGAGTTTTCGCGCATGGTGGCCGAACTCAACCGTGAGCTCTACCGGTTGATGGCATGACCCAAACCCTGACCGTTTCCGGAGACTGACATGGCCACGCGTCGCCTGGGTATCATCATGCATGGCGTCACCGGCCGCATCGGCACGAACCAGCATCTCATCAATTCGGTGCTGGCGATCGCGAAGGAGGGTGGGCTGGCGCTGGCCAATGGCGACAGGCTGATGCCCGACCCCATCCTGGTCGGCCGCGACGCCGGAAAGCTGGCGGCCTTGGCCGGCGCCACCGGCGTCACGCGCTGGACCACCGACCTCGATGCCGCGCTGGCCGATGCGGGCGATGAACTCTTCTTCGACAGCGCGCTGACCGCCGGCCGCCCGGCGCTGGCCATGCGGGCGATCGCCGCAGGCAAGCATATCTATCTGGAAAAGCCGGTGGCCTCGACCCAGGCGGAGGCCATGGCCCTGCTGGCCGCCGCCGAGGCCGCGGGCCGCAAGCACGCCGTGGTGCAGGACAAGCTCTTCCTCCCCGGCCTGACCAAGCTGCGGCTGTTGCGCAGCCAAGGGTTTTTCGGCCGCCTGCTCTCGGCCCGGATCGATTTCGGCTGGTGGGTCTTCGATGGTGAGGCGGTGCCGGCGCAACGCTCCTCCTGGAATTATCGCCGCGCGGATGGCGGGGGCCTGGTGCTCGATATGTTTCCGCATTGGCGTTACATCGTGGACGGGCTGTTCGGCCGCCCCACCGCGGTCACCTGCCAGCTGCGCACCGCCCAGCCCGAGCGGCGCGACGAACGGGGACAGCCCTACGCCGTCGATGTCGAGGATGAGGCGCGCGCGCTGCTCGACCTCGAATGCGGCGCCGCACTCGAGATCAACGCCTCCTGGGCCGACCGCGTGCGGCGCGATGACCTGCTGACGATCACCATGCAGGGCACCCAGGGAAGCGCGGTGGCGGGGTTGCATCGCTGCGTCGCGCAGTCGCTCGGCACCACGCCCAAGCCGGGCTGGAATGTGGATGTGCCGGTCGTTCAGGACCTCTACGCGCAATGGGCTGAGGTGCCCGCACAGGTGGTGCTGAAGAATTCCTACCGCATGGCCTGGGAGGCGTTTCTGCGCCACCTCGCCGAGGATGGGCCGAACACAGCCTCCCTTCTGGCCGCGGCGCGCGGCCTGCAGCTGGTCGAGGCCTGCCATGCCAGCCACGCCCAGCGCCGCTGGGTCGAGATGCCGGTGCTACCCGGCTGAAAGGCGCCGCAGCGCCAGCGCCGAGCCGGTTGCCACCGCAACCAGCTGCGCCGCCACCAGCAGAAAGGCCAGGCTCCAGTTCCCCGTCGCGGCCACCAGCGCCGCGAAGACCGTGGGCCCGACCAGATAGCCCAGGAAGATGAGCAGGGTGCAGCCCGCCGTGGCCTCGCCCACCTTCTCGCGTGGGACCAGCCCCGCGACCTCCGACATCACGATGCCGTTCCAGCTCGCCGCCAGCGCGCCGGTGGCGGCCGCCATCAGCTTCACCGCCCAGATCCCGCCGCCAAAGGCGTCGGTGACGAAGAGCATGAGCAGGACCGCGGCGCCGAAAGCCTGGATCACCACATTGCGGGCCGGCGTGCCTGTGCGGTCGGCCAGCCAGCCCAGCGCGAGCCGTGCCACCACCCCCGCCGCCTGCATGGCGGCGAAGACACCCCCGGCCTCGATCAGCCCGAAGCCCCGCGCGGTGACCAGCCATGTCACGGTGAAGACGAAGAGGCAGCCCTGGGTGGTGGAGAGCGCCATGGCCAGCGCCACCACCGGCGGCAGGCGGGGATGCAGGCGCAGCGCCGCCAGCGGCGCCAGCAGCATGTGCCGCAACCCGCTGCCCGAGCGCGCCGGGCGGGCCGCCCCCGGCCGGTCCAGCGCCACGCGCTGCGGCTGGATGATGAAGGCGGTTGCCACCGCAAGCACCGCGCCCAGCAGCAACGCCGCCTGCCAGCCGAGCCAGGCGGCGGCCGGCGCGCAGAGCAGGCCTGCGAATGCGCCGCCCAGCGGTGCCCCCGCCTGCTTGACCGAGAAGATCAAGGTGCGGTGCTCGCGCGGCGCCGTCTCCTGCAGGATCTGGCTGCCCGCGGGCGCCGCCGGCGCATAGCCCACGCCCAGCAGCAGCGAGGCCAGCACCAGCGCCACCACGCTGCCCTGCGCCGCCAGCGCCATGCCGATGGCCAGAACCAGCGCGCCGGCCTGCAAGGTCCGCACCGGTCCGAAACGCGCCAGCACGCCGCCGCCGGCCAGGAGAAAGAGCACCGTGCCGAATGCCACCACCGAGCTGAGATTGCCGATCGCCTCCGGCCGCAGCCCGGTATCGGCCGTCATCAGCGGCCCAATGGCAGGCAGCGCCTGGGTGAGGAAGGAGGCCACGGTCTGCGCCAGCAGGGTGACCCACAACGCGCCCAACCAGCCGGGTTGCTGCGTCTTCAATCCGGCCGGATGGCGGAGGCGCGGATCACCTCGGTGAAGCGTTGGGTGTCGCGGGTGATGGTGTCGGCATAGCGCGCCGCGTCGCCGCCGGCGGGGACATAGCCCAGATCATTCAGCCGCGCCCGCAAATCCTCGCGCAGCACGGCCGTGGTAAAGGCGTCGGAAAGTGCCTGCCGGGCTGGGCCAGGCGTCCCCGCGCGGGTCAGCACGCCCCAATGGGTGTACATGTCCACGCCGCGGATGCCGGCCTCGCTGAAGGTGGGGATCGCGGGAAACGCCTCCGCCCGCGCTTCGCCGGTCACCGCCAGCGCGCGCACCCGGCCGGAGAGGATATGCGGCCGCGCGGCACTCAGCCCATTGAAGCCCAGCGGCACGTGGCCGGCGATGATGTCGTTCATCGCCGGCCCGGTGCCGCGATAGGGCAGGTGGGTGAGCTGGATGCCGGCGGCGATCTTGAACATCTCGCCGCCGAGATGGGTGGGCGCGCCATTGCCGCCCGAGGCGTAGGAGAGCGTGCCCGGCCGCGCCCGGGCCAACGCGACCAGCTCCGCCAATGTCGTCGCCGGCACCGAGGGGTGGGCCAGCAGCACGATGGGCGCATGCGCGAGCAGGGCGAGCGGCGCGAAGTCGCGCACCGGGTCATAGGGCAGGGTGGGGAAGAGGCCGGTGTTGATGCAGAAGGTGCTGTCCATCGCCAGCAGGGTGTGGCCATCGGGTTCGGCGCGCGCCGCCATCTCGGTGCCGACGATGCCGCCGGCGCCGGGGCGGTTCTCGATCACCAGCGGCTGTCCGAGTGCGCGGGTGACATGGGGTTCGAGAATGCGGATGAGATTGTCGGTGCCGCCGCCGGCGCCGAAGGGGATGATCACCCGCACCGAACGGCTGGGAAAGCCACCCTGGGCCAAGGCTGCGGTGGGAAGTGCCGCTGCGGGAAGGGCGCCGAGGGTGGCGCGGCGGGTGATCATGGCGCGGGCACCCCGCAACGGCGGCTGAGGAAGGACAGGATATCGGCCACGCAGCGATCGGGCATCATGTCGGCGATATTGTGCGGCATGCCGGCATAGCTGTGCATCTCGACATCGGGGATGAGGTCGCGGAAGGCGTCGTAGCTATGCGCGCCGCCCACGGTTTCCTCGCCCGGCAGGATGACCAGGGTGGGGCATTGGATGCGCGGCAGATCGGCGCTCCATTCCTGCGTGGCCATGTAGCCGATGAAACGCGCGACCCAGGCGGTGTCGTTCGCTTCGGTCTGGTCGAGGAACCAGTCGACCTGGGCGCGGGGCGTGGATTCCATGTGGAAGCGCATGGCGATGGTATCGGCCAGGAAGGGGCGCAGGCCCTCGGCCGCGATGCGCGGCAGCCAGTTCGCGGCATCGGGGCTGAGGCCGGGCGTGGAGCCGACGATGGCCAGGCTGAGCGTGCGCTCGGGGTGTTCGATCGCCATGCGCTGGGCCACGTAGCCGCCGGCGGAATTGGCGACCATATGCGCCTTCGCATCGCCCAGATGGTCCATCAGCTCGGTCACATCGGCCACGCAGCGGCTGAGGGTGAAGGGCAGTTCCGGCGCCGGCACGGGGGTGCGGCCGTGGCCGCGCAGGTCGAAGCGGACCACCCGGAAATGCCTGGCCAGGGCCGGCATCCAGCCATGGAAGCGGCCGGAATGGCCCATGGCGGAATGCAGGAGATAGAGTGGCGGCCCGGGGTTCCAGGGGTCCGAGAAATCATCGACGTAGTAGGCGATTTCGGCGCCGTCGCTGGCGGTGAAGAATTTTGCGTTCTGCAGGCCGTGATGGGTGCGGTCCATGGTCATTCCTTCTCGATTCCGGCGCGGCGGACGATGTCCTCGAAGCGCGTGCGGTCATTGGCGATCAGCCGCTGGAACTCCGCGGCACCCAGGCGGCCGGGGACGATGCCCTGGGCCGCGAAGCGCTCGGCGAAAGCCGGCCCGCGGATGATGGGCAGCACAGCCTGCTCGATCCGCGCCAGGATCGGCGCGGGTGTCGCGGCGGGCGCGACGAGGCCCCACCAGGCATCCATCTCGAAGCCGGGAAAGCCGCTTTCGGCCACCGTGGGCACCTGGGGCAGGCTGGGCGAACGCTCCGCGCTCGAGATCGCCAGGGCGCGCAATTGCCCGCCCTGCACATAGGCCATGGTCGGCGCCAGCGAGACGAAGGTGGCGTCCACCCGCCCGGACAGCAGGTCGGGCAGCAGGTCGGCATCGCCGCGATAGGGCACGTGGTTCAGTTCGATCCCCGCCAGCGAATAGAACCAGGCGCTGGTGAGGTGCGGCCCTGCACCGATGCCCGATGAGGCATAGCCCATGCGGCCGGGCCTGGCCCTGGCCAGCGCCACGAATTCCGCCAGCGTGCGCGCGGGCACCGAAGGGTGGACGATCAGCAGATAGGGCCCGCGGGCGGCGAGCGCGATGGCCGCGAAGTCCCGCACCGCATCGTAGGGCAGTTGCCGGCGCAACGACATGGCCAGCACCTGGGCGGAGGACATCATGTAGAGCGTATGCCCATCCGGTGCCGCGCGCGCCGCGGCCTCGGCGCCGATGGCGCCCGCCGCACCGGTGCGGTTCTCCACCACGACATTCTGGCCCAGCGCCTCGCCCAGCGGCTGCGCCACGGCGCGGGCGACCAGATCATTGGCGCCGCCGGCGGGGTAGCCCACGATCATCCGCAGCGGCCGTTCCGGGAAAGTTTGCGCGCCCGCGGGCAGCGCCAGCAGCGCAGGGGTGGCGAGAAGGCTGCGGCGACTTGGCATGCGGTTTCTCCTCAATAGGCCGATCTGCCGCCATCGGCGGGCAGGGTGTGGCCGGTGATCATGCGAGAGGCGTCCGAGGCGAGGAAGAGGACGGTCTGGGCGATATGCTCGGGCTCGCCGATCCAGAAGGGGTATTCGCGCAGCCGCGCGGCTGGGGATTGCGGGTCGTTGCTCGATTCGAAGTCTTCTCGCGCGCCCCAGCGCTTCACCACCCGCTCGGTCTGCACCCGGCCGGAGGCGATGGCGTTCACCCTGATGCCGTCCTTTGCATAATGCCCGGCCAGCGCGCGGGTCAGTGAAATCACCGCCCCCTTCGCCGCGGAATAGACATGGAACGGGCTGGCCCCGCGCAGCGCCGAACCGGAGGACATGTTGACGATCGCCCCACCACCCTGCGCCTGCATATGCGGGATGGCATGGCGGCAGCACAGGAAGGTGCCGCGCAGGTCCACATTGATGCCGCGTTCGAAGACCTCCAGCGCCACCTCGGTGACGGGGCCATCGCCCTCGGGCGTGCCGCCGGCGGCGTTGAACAGGATGTCGAGCCTGCCGAACCGCGCGACGGTGGCGGCAATGGCGGCCTGCACCGAGGCGTCCTCGGTGATGTCCATATGGATCGCCATACCCGCATCGCCCAGCGCGGCGGCGGCGCGCCGGGCCAGCGCAAGATCGATATCAGCGATGGCGACCCGCGCCCCCGCTGCCGCCAGCACCTCTGCGGTGGCCGTGCCGATGCCGCCCCCGCCGCCCGACAGAAAGGCGACCTGGCCGGCGATGCTGATCATGCCACCCGCGCCCGGAATTCGCGCTGCACCTGATCCAGCGTGCAGAATTCCGCGCCCATCGCGGTGAGGCTGTCGATCAGCTTTTCCAACATCAGCATGCGGTGGCCACGGCCGATGACATAGGGATGGAAGGTATAGACCAGCATCCCCCATTCCTCAGTGCGGCGCATGTATTCGAAGTCGGCGACGAAATTTTCCAGCACGGCATTGGCATTGGCCAGGCCGGGCATCAGGTGTTCCTTGGTGCGGAAGAATTCGAAATGCGGGTGATCGTCCAGCGACCAGCTGATCGGGATTTCGACAAGGCTGGTGGTCTCGCCGAATTGCATCGGCGCCGCCTCGCTCACCACATCGCCGCGGCGGGCGAAATAGGGGTGGTGGTCATGGCCCATCATCGAGCTGTCGTAGTTCAGCCCGTGCGTGATCATCAGGTCGATCGTGCGGTCGCTGATGTCCCAGGCCGGCGAGCGGTAGCCGGAGGGAATGGCACCGGTCAGGCGCTTGATGCTCTCCAGGCCCTGCGCGAATTCATCCGCCTCGCGCGCCGCCGAAAGCAGCGCGGGCTGCACATGGCTCCAGCCGTGATGGCCGACCTCATGGCCCTCGCGCACCACGCGGGCGCAGGCCTCGGGGTAGGTTTCGATGACGATGCCTGGGATGTACCAGCTAGCCTTGATGCCGCGCGACTTCAGCAGGTCGAGAATGCGGCCCGCACCCACCACGCCGAATTCGCCGCGCGAGATCGGCGTGGGGGTGAGCAGACCGCGCGAGGCGAAGCCGGACCAGGTGTCGAAATCGAAGGAGAGGCAGGCGATATGGCGCGGCATGTCTTTTCCGGTCTCCGGCGCGGGTGGCGCGACTGGTGGTGCCTGGGTAACCTTCGCGAGCATGGCCGAGCACCCGCCCCTCCGCAACCCGCCGGGATCAGCCCCCCGCGGCTTCCAGCGCCGCCACAAGCGCCTGGTTTTCCGGCGCGGGAATGCCGTGCCGCGCGGCGCGGCGCACCACCTCGCCATTGATCTCGCGCACCTCGGTGCGGCGGCCCTGGGCGAGATCCTGCGCCATGCCGCTGGTGACCTGGGGGTCGAGATGGCTGGCGTAGCGGGCGATACCAGCATTGAGCTTCGCCTCTGCCCCGGCCTGCCACAAGCCGCCCTCCATGCCGCAGATGGTGCCGAAGCGGATGCCCTCGGCCTTTCCCACCGCCACCACCTCCAGCGCGAGCGCCAGGGCATGGGCGCGCAGGGCGTGGTCCTCGAAGACCGGGCGCAGCCGGCCGCCATGGAGTGCGACCAGGCCCGAGGTCATGGCGTTGAAGACCATCTTGGTCCAGCGCGCGGCGGGCAGGTCGTCGACCATCTCGGTGGTGTCGATGCGACCCAGAAGTTCGGCCTGGGCTGCGAGGCGGGGGCTGGCCGCGCCGTGGGTCTCGCCCAGGCGAAAGCTGGCCGGGCCGCCATCGAAGCGGCGGCGGTGGCGCTTCACCAGCCCGGGCTCCGCCAGGGTGGCGAAAAGCCCGGTGGCGATGCAGCCGGTGACGCGCGCGGCCCCCAGCCGCTCGGCCAGCGTCAGGTCGGCCAGGGCGTTGAGGGTGACGAGGTAGGGCGCCCGGAACGCCGCCTCCAGCCCTGCCACCATGGCGGCGGCATCGGGCAGCTTGGGGCAGAGGATGATCAGCCGCGGGGGTGTGGTCACGTCCGACGCGCGGGCGAAGACGGGCAGCTTCACAGTGAAACTGTCACCCGGTTCCTCGATGCGCAGGCCATGTGTGGTCATGGCCTCACGCTGCGGCTGCCAGGGTTCCAGCACCGCGACATCCTCCCCCTGGCGGGCGAGGTGCGCCGCGATATAGCCGCCCACCGCGCCGCCGCCGGCCACCAGGATCGGGCCTGCCATCGGGATCTCCTTCACTGATGCCGCCGGTGCCCCCCCGCGAGGCGCGCGACTGGGTGCGGGCTGTGCCGCGCGGCCATTTCACCGTGCTCTACACGCCCTTCCGCGAGGATGGCAGCGTGGATGAGGATGGGCTGCGGCACAATGTGCGGCTGACCCTGGCCAGGCCGGGCGTGGGCGGGCTCTCGCTGCATTCGCTGCATCAGGAATTCTGGGTGATGACGCTGGACGAACGCCGGCATGTCACCGAGATCGTGCTGGATGAGGTGCGCGGGCGCGCGCCGGTGGTGGTGGGCTGCTCGGACCCGGTGGTCGCGAATGTGCTGGCGCTGGCCGATCATGCGGCGGCGCAGGGCGCGAGCCTGGCGATGGTGTGGCCGCCCTATTACGGCCCGCGCTCGGCCGAATCGGTGGGCGAATTCTATGCCGCCATCGCCCCGCGCATGCCGCTCGGCATGGTCGCCTACAGCACCACGCTGAGCGAGCTGGGGTTCTATCTCGACCCCGGGCAGGTCGCGGCGCTGCTGCGTTTTCCGGCGCTCTGCGCGGTGCAGAACACCACATTGAGCGTCGCCGCCTATGCCGCGATGATGGAGCGGGTGGGGGCGCAGATCGCGGTCGCGACCTCGCTGGAGGAGTACCATCTCTTCGGCCATCTGGCCTTTCCCGAACGCGCGCCGGGGTTTCTCATCGGCGCCTCACGCCCGGTGTTGTGCCAGGATGCCGCGCACCCGCTCTGCGGCGATTTCCTGGTGGTGTTGGGGCGGGGCGACCATGCCGGCGCCGCCGCACAGGCCCGCCTGCTGCTGGCGGTGGCGGAGCGGCTGCAGAGCGCGTTCTTCGCCCGCGGCTTTCACCATCTCGGCCTGTTCAAGGCGGTGGCGGGGATGCTGGGATTTGCCGCGGGCGGCCTGCGCCCCGGCGTGGCCGCGCCGAGTGGCGCCGAACTCACCGCCGCCCGCGCGGCCCTCACCGCGGCCGGGCTGCTGCCGGATGCGGGCGACGCCTCGGGCTAACCCGCCTCCACCGCGTGGAGAAAACCGGCCAGCTCGGCCGCGCATTTCCGCGGCAGGGCATCGGTGATGTTGTGCGGCATGTCGGGATAGATGACGTAGCGATGGTTCGGCACGACCTTCAGCACCGCGTAGTTCTCATCCGAATGCACGGGGTCGTTGCTCGGCACGACGAAGAGGCTTGGCGTGGCGATGCTGGGCAGCAGGGCGGTGAAATCGGTCGCCGCCATCATCTTCACGAAACGCGCGAGATAGGCGGGGTCGTTTCGCCCGCTATCCTCGATGAACCAGTCGATGAAGCCGGGCTCGACCTGGTCGAGCTGGAAGCGCTGGCGGATGGTGCGGCGCAGGAAGGCGGCGGTGCCCTCGCTGACCAGCCCCTGGGTCCAGTCATTGTAGTCGTTATGGGTGGTGGAGGCGGCGAGGCCGGGAATGGCCGCGAAGCCACCAAGGCTCAGCAGCCGCTCGGGGTGGGTGGCCGCCATGTGCAGCGCCACCACGCCCCCGGCCGAGGAGCCGGCGAGATGCACCCGGGGCACATCGAGATGGTCCAGCAGCTCCACCAGATCCTGGGTCAGGCGATCGAGGTCGAGCGCCTGGTCGGGCCTGGGGCGCTGGGAATCGCCATGGCCGCGCATGTCCCAGCGCACGATACGCCAGTCGCCCACCAATTCCGGCAGCCAGTTGTGGAAGCGGTTCAGCGAGCCCATGGCGGCATGCAGCAGCACCAGCGTTGGGCGGTTGCGCCATGGCATGGTGTGGTCGTCGACGGCGTAATGCAGCCGCATGCCGTCGGAGGTGAGGAAGCTGTTCCGGATCGGGGCTGGCGTCATGGCCGAACCTTCCGCCCGGTGTGCGGGGGCGTCAATGGCGTGGCCGGCGTGCCACCGATGGTCAACGCCGCCCGCCCGCTCCCGTCATGCCAGGCGCTATCCGATCAGAAATACACCGCCGGCACCCCGAAGGCGATGACATGCGCCGCCAGCAGCCCCAGCCAAAGCACCGTGCCGAAGACCAGCGGCCGCGGCCCGATCTCGGCCCAATCCACCCGCCCGCGCCCGGCCAGCACGGCGCCGAAGGGCAGGATGGAGGTGGTGGGCGCCAGCCTCGCCCACATTGCCGGGTCGCGCTTCGCCAGCTTCGCATCGATGCTGGGCATGCCGAGCACGCAGGTCACCAGGAAGGCGCCGAAGAAGATCAGGCTCGCGGCATCGCCATTGGCCAGCATGTGTACCCCGGCCCAGATGGCGAAGGACCACAGCATGGGGTGGCGCGTGATCCGCGTCATGCCGCGCGGCCCGCCTTCGGCCAGTTTCTGTCCGGCCGAGGTCGGGTTGGGCTGGGTGACGGAGGCGATGAAGAAGATGAAGGATGGCAGCATCGCCAGCGCCAGCAGCCAGCGCAATTCGCGCGGGGCCGACCACAGGAACCACACCGGCGCCGCCTGCCAGGCCATCACCAGCAGCATGATCGACAGCACCGAACCGATCGAGAAGCCGATCATGAAGCCGACCTCGCCGATCGCGCCCACCACGCGGCCGCGCAGCTTCGTGCCGGCCACACCGACATGCCAGCCCACCCAGAAGGCGGCGGCGAGTAAGAGAAGGATCATGTTCATGGTTTCAGCCTGAACCATCCCCCCGCAGCCTGCCAGCCCCGATTGCCACTGACGCCGACATGTCGCAGTTTCGCGCCACAGAAAGGGCCCAGGGGATGAGCGCCGAGATCAGCGTGACCATGGACGGCCATGTGGCGATTCTCGCCCTGTGCCGCCCACCGAACAATTTCATCGACACGCTGCTCACCGGCCAGATCGCCGATGCGCTGGAGGCGCTGGATGAGACCCCCGCCTGCCGCGCCGTCGTGCTGGCGGCCGAGGGCAAGCATTTCTGCGCCGGCGCCGATTTCTCCCAGGCCAATCGCCGCGCCGGCGACGCCGATGACCAGGGCCGCACCATCTACACCGAAGGTGTGCGCCTGCTGCGCACCCGCAAGCCCATCGTTGCCGCGGTACAGGGGGCGGCGATCGGCGCCGGCCTTGGCCTGGCCGTGGTGGCGGATTTCCGGGTGACCTGCGCCGAGGCGCGCTTCGCCGCCAATTTCACCCGGCTGGGCTATCACCCCGGCTTCGGCCTGACGCGCAGCCTGCCGCGGCTGATCGGCGCGCAGAAGGCGCATCTCATGTTCATGACCGGCCGCCGCATCACCGGTGAGGAAGCCCATGCCATGGGCCTGGCCGACATGCTGGTGCGGCATGCGGAGGTGCGCGCGGCCGCCTGCGCGCTGGCCGCCGAAATCGCCGAGGCCGCGCCGCTCGCCATCACCGCCACCCGCGCCACGCTGCGCGCGGGCTGGGACAGCGAATACGAGGCCGCCACCGCGCATGAGCTGGCCGAACAGGCCCGCCTGCGCCAGACCGCCGATTTCCGCGAAGGCACGCTGGCCAGCCGCGAACGCCGCCCGCCACGGTTCGTCGGCGCGTGAGCGCCGCGGGGGTGGATCGCGTGAGCGCCGCGGGGGTGGACCGGGCCGGTCTGTTCGAGGCCCTGTTCAACCCGGGCTCGGTGGCGCTGATCGGCGCCTCGGCCGATTCGGCGAAGGACAATTCCCGTGCCCAGCGCCTGCTCGCGCGTGAGGGCTTTCCAGGCCGGATCATCCCGGTGAACCCCGGCCGGGCGGAGATCATGGGCCTGCCCGCCTACCCCGATATCCGCGCCGTCCCCGGGCCGGTGGACCACGCCTTCATCATGGTCGCCGCGAAGGATGTGCCCGCCGCCATCGAGGGCTGCGTGGAGAAAGGTGTTGCCGCAGCAACCATCTTCTCGGCGGGTTTCGCCGAGGCGGATGCCGAGGGGCGCGCCCGGCAGGAGGCTCTCGTGGCGACCGCGCGGGCGGGCGGCTTGCGGCTGCTCGGCCCCAATTGCCTGGGCGTGGTCAGCGTCGCCAGCCGGGTGCCGCTGACGCTCAACGCCGCCATCGAGGCCGAGCCGCTGCTGCCCGGCCGCCTCGCCCTGGTGTCACAGAGCGGCAGCATGATGGGCGCCGTCTTTTCCCGCGCCGCCGCGCGCGGCATCGGCTTCTCGCGCATGGTCTCGGTCGGCAATGAATGCGACATCGGCGTGGGCGAGTTGGCCGAAATGCTGGTTGAGGATGACGCCACCGGCGCCGTCCTGCTCTTCCTCGAAACTTTTCGGGATGCCCCGCGCCTGGCCGCCGCCGCCCGGCGTGCCCATGTGCTGGGCAAGCCGATCATCGCCTACAAGCTCGGCCGGTCGGAGGTCGGGCGCACCATCGCCCTCTCTCACACCGGCGCCATGCTGGGCGGCGATGAGCTGGCCCAGGCGTTTTTCCGCGCCCACGGCATCCTGCGCGTCGAGACACTGGAGGGCCTGCTGGAGACCGCCCGGCTCGTCATCGGCCACAAGCCGCCGCGCGGCCGTGGTTTTGCGGCGTTGACCGCCACCGGCGGCGGCGCGGCGATGGTGGTGGACCGCCTGGGGTTGCAGGGCCATGCGCTGATCGGCCCCGATTCCGCGCTGCGTGAAACGCTGGGCGAGGCCGGCATCCGCATCCCCGACGCGCCGCTGATCGACCTGCCGATGGGCGCCTCCGGCCCAAAACCCTTCTCCACGACCCTTCGCGCCATGGACGCGGCCGATACGGCCGATGTGCTTCTGGCCGTGCTGGGCAGCAGCGCCCGCAACCAGCCCGACCGCGCGCTGGCCCATATCACCCCGGCGCTGCCATTGAGCCGCCCCCTGGCGGTCTTCGCCGCCCCCCAGGCCGATGCCGCGCTGGCGCTGTTCGAGGCCGAGGGCATCGCCGCCTTTCGCACTCCCGAAGCCTGCGCCGATGCGCTGCATGCCTATTTGTCCTGGCGCGCGCCGGCGGCGCTGGAGGGCGGCGCGCTCCCCGCCCTGCCCCAGGCCGCGCGACTCAATGAACACGAGGCCTGTGAATTCTTCGGCCGCCTCGGCATCACGCCGCCCGGCGCGCGGGTGTGGCGCAGCCCCGCCGATGCCGCCGGCATGGAGGGGCCGCTGGCTATAAAAATCCTCTCGCCGGATATCCTGCACAAGACCGATGCCGGGCTGGTCCGGCTCGGCGTCGCCACTGCCGATATCGCCGGGACGGTTGTCGACCTGCTGGCGCGTGCGAAAAAGGCCTTCCCCGCCGCACGGCTGGACGGCGTGCTGGCTGCGCCCATGCACAAGGGCCTGGCCGAGGTGATCCTGGGCTATCGCCGCGATGCTGAGGTGGGCCCCGTGGTCGTGCTTGGCATGGGCGGCGTGCTGGCCGAATTGACCCGCCGCATCACCGCCCGCATCGCCCCCGTCAGCCTCGACGAGGCCCACGGCATGATCGCCGACCTGCCGGAACTGCGCCTGCTCACCGGTTTCCGTGGCCTGCCGAAGGGCGATGTCGCGGCACTCGCCCATGCCATCACAGCCCTGTCGCAACTCGCCGCCAGCGACGTGACGGAGGCTGAGATCAACCCCCTCATCATCAAGCCCGAGGGCCAGGGCGTCGTCGCCCTCGATGGCCTTCTGCTGCGCCCGGGAGACTAGGACAATGCTCGACACCACCACCCGCGAAGAGCACCGCATGGTGCAGGAGCTGGTCCAGAAATTTGTGGCGCGCGACCTGATGCCGCTGGAGGCCACCATCCTCGCGCGGGAGGCCAGTGGCGGCAAATACGCGCTGACCACGGAAGAAGAAGCGCCGCTGCGGGAGACCTGCCGTGCGCTGGGCCTCTGGGCACTCGACGCGCCGGAAGAATATGGCGGCGCCAACCTGCCCACCACCGCGCTGATGGGCGTGGAGGAGGAAATGGCCCGCACCGTGGTGCCCTTCATCATCCCGCCCGACAGCCCGAACCTGCACATGCTGCTGGCGGTCGCCGATGCGGATCAGCGCGAGCGCTACCTCACCCCCTATGCCGCGGGCGAGATGCGCTCCTGCATCGCCATTTCAGAGCCCGTCGCGGGCGGCGATCCTTCGGGCATGCTCACCCGGGCGGTGCCGGATGGCGATGACTGGGTGATCAATGGCCGCAAGATATGGGTCAGCAACGTGCCCGCGGCCGATTTCATCATCCTTATGGCCCGCACCGCGCCGGGCAAGCGCGAGGCGGGGGTGAGCGCCTTCATCGTCGAGCGCGGCACGCCGGGCTTCATCATCGAGCGCGAGATCGCGATGATCGGCGGAAAGAAGACCTATGAACTGGTCTTCGAGGATTGCCGCGTGCCCGCCCGCAATCTGCTGGGCGGCCTGGGCGCGGGCTACGCGCCGATGCAGCTGCGGCTGAACGTGCGCCGCCTGCAGATGGGCGCGCGCTGCATCGGCATCGCCCGGCGCGCGCTGGAGATGATGTGCAGCCACGCCAAGCAGCGCGTGACCTTCGGCCAGCCCCTGGCCGAGCGCCAGGCCATCCAATGGTGGATCGCCGATGCCGCGACGCGCATCCATGCCTGCCGGCTGATGGTGCAGGCCGGCGCGGCCACCATGGATGCCGGCGGCGACGTTCGCAACGAAGCCAGCATGATCAAGGTCTTCGCCACCGAAATGGCGACCGAGGTGGTGGACCGCGCCATGCAGACCCATGGCGCCATGGGCATGACCAAGGAGTTGCCGTTGCAATTGATGGCCAACCAGGTGCGCCTCATGCATGTCTATGAAGGGCCGACCGAGGTGCACCGGATGGCGATCGCCAAGCGCACGCTGAAGGAGCTTGGCTGAGCGTATTTGTGTTCAAACACACGAAAACGGACAAATTCACCGACCGGACCGAGTTGATGCCGGAGCCTACCCCGGCTGGACCTTTCGGTAAAGGAAATCAGTCCTCGCTCTCCAGCCGGCGTTTCGCCTCGGCCAACCCTGCCATCTCCGCCGGGTCAGGGTCCGGGTATCGCAGATCGAGCTTCTCCAGCGCAGCGACCATGGCGCCCACCACCACCAGGCGGCAAAACCATTTGCGGTCCGCCGGCACCACGTACCAGGGCGCTTCCGGCGTCGCGGTCGCGCGGATCGCCTTCTGGTAGGCGCTTTGGTAGGCGTCCCAATGCGCCCGCTCGGCCACGTCGCCAGCGTTGAATTTCCAGTTCTTCCCCGGCTCGTCGATGCGGGAGAGAAAGCGGCGGCGCTGCTCCTCCTTGCTGACATGGAGGAAGAATTTCTGGATGACCATGCCCTGCCGGGCGAGGTAACGCTCGAAATTGCCGATATCCTCCAGCCGCTCGTCATAGACGTGCTTGCCGATCAGCCGCTCCGGCAGCTTTTGCCGCTCCAGCACCGTGGGGTGGACGCGCGCGATCAGCACCTCCTCGTACCAGGAGCGGTTGTGGATGCTGATATGCCCGCGCCGCGGCAACGCCATGACATGGCGCCAGAGGAAATCATGGTCCAGCTCCAGCGCGCTCGGCGCCTTGAAGGGCGTCACCTCGATGCCCAGCGGATTCAGGCCGGAGAAGACATGCTTCACCGTGCCATCCTTGCCTGCCGCGTCCATGGCCTGGATGATGCACAGCACGCCCCAGCGGTCCTGGGCATAGAGCTTGTCCTGCAGATCGGCCAGGCGCTGCTGGGCGGTGGCGAGCAGGGCCTCGGCCGCCTCGCGTTCCAGCGTCAGACCGCCCTCATCGGCCGGGTCATGCTCGTCGAGCGAAAAATCCCGCCCCTTCGTCACCCGGTAGCGCGCGAGCAGCTTGTCGAAGTTCATGCCCGCCTTCTCCACATCCACAGGATCGTGGCCGCCTGGAAGACGATGGTCGCCCCCATCGCCCAGGCATAGCCCGCGGCGTTCCAGCCGCCCGAGGCATCCCGCGGCCAGAGGTCGAGCATGGCGCCGATCATGCTCTGAAAGACGAAGACCAGCGCCAGCATGCTGCCATTGATGGCCGTGCTGACGCGCCCGGCGAGATGCGCGGGATAGGCCTGCGCCAGGGATGAATAGGCGGCCGAGGAGGTGGAGCCGGTCAGCGCGAAGGCCAGCCACATCAGCGTGACCAGCACCGGCCCGGTCGGCGCCACCACCAGCAGCAGCACCTGCATCGCCAGCATGGCGCACATGGCGGTGACCGGCACGATCATCGGGCTGCGGCCGCGCGCCTGCAGCCGGCTGGTGATATTGCCGGCCACGAGGTTCCCGAACATCACGCCCAGCGCATAGAACAGCAGGGTGATCGCCCGCGTCGCATCGCCCAGCCCCGCCACATCGCGCAGCCAGGGGCCGAGCCAGAGGCCCTGATAGGTGAAGTTCAGCGCGTTCAGCGTGGCGATGGCCGGCGCCATGCGGATGAAGACGGGGGCGGTGAAGATCGGCCCGAATTCGCGGATCTCGGCCCAGATCGGTTTTTGCGAATTGCGCTTCGGGCTGGATGGCACCACCAGCCAGATGAACAACGCGGCAAAGGCGGCGGCGGCGGCGAGGACCCAGAAGGCGCCGCGCCAGCCGATGGCCGGCAGCACCATCTGCATCGGCACCGTGGCGACAAGCCCGCCTATGCCGCCGACGAAGACGCCCGCGCCGGTCAGGGCCGCCACCCTCTCACGCGGGAACCACAGCGTGTGGCCCTTGATCAGCCCGATCAGGCCGGAAGCGATGCCCAGGCCGGTGAGAAACCGCCCCGCGCCGAGCATGAAGGGCCCGTCCGCCACCGCGCTCAGCGCAAAGCCCAGGCAGGCCAGCGCGGCCGAGGCGCATTGCACCCGGCGCGGCCCGTAGAGGTCCAGCGCCACGCCCACCGGCAGTTGCATCAGCCCGTAGGCCACGAAGAGGATGGCGCCGAGCAGCCCGAGATCGGCCGCCGAGAGTGAAAACTCCAGCGCCAGCAGCGGCCCCAGCAGCGCCATCAGCGAGCGTGAGGCCTGGTTGATGAAATTGACCAGGGCGAGGGGCAGGGTGACGTTGAAGAAGTTCACGGCAGGCGCAGCCGGATCGAGATCGGGCAATGGTCCGAAAGGCGCTCGCGCGCTGAGGGATCCCGTTCGGCATAGACCATCACCCGCAGCGAGTTGTTGATCAGCCAGCCGCGCGCCGGGCCGCCGAAGAAGATATGGTCGATGAAGGGCCGCCCGCCCCGGGCATCGGAAAAGCAGGGGTTGGCGTAGCCCTCGGTCGCGCGGGTCAGCGGCCCGGCCTGGTTCAGCCGGGCGGCGAAGTCATCCCGCTCGGGCATGATGCGGCGGTTGAAATCGCCGAGGATGGCGAAGGCCACGCCCTCGCGCTGGCGGGCGGCGACCCAGCCGGCCAGGATCTCGGCCTGGCGGGCGAGGCCGGCGCATTCCTGGCTGGCCTCCAGCCCGCCCTCGCGACAGCCGGCATTGAGATGGACGGAGAGCAGCCGGAGGCGTTGGGCGCCGGCCTCCACCGTGACATCGGTGCCGCGGCGCAGCGAGAAGCGCGCCTGCGGGCGCAGATCGAGCGCCGCGAGGTCGGGATTCTGGGTGAAGCGCAAGGACCGGCGGATGGCGAAGCCGGCGCGCTGGATGTCATTCTCATCGGGAAAGACGAAGGCATAGGCGCGTTCGTCGAAGATTTTCCGGGCGGCTTCGGGGCCGTCGATTTCCTGGAAGGCGATGACATCGGCCTCCAGCCGGGTGGCGTATTGGCGCAGCAGTGCCCAGTCGGCCTCAGAGCGGCGGGCGACGTCGCGCGGCATGTCGCGGTCATCGGCGCCGCGCAAGGTGGCCCATGCGATGTTCCAGGTGGCGAGCTTGAGCTCGGCGGCCTGGGCGGGGACGAGCAGGGCCAGGAGGAGGAGGAAGACGCGCATCGCGCAACGCTACAGGAGAAGTGCGGGTTCCGGGATGGGGGTGGGCGGCGGCAGGACCCGCGCGCCGCAGGCGGCGAGGAAACCGGCGATGGCGTCCATCTCCGCCGCCGCGCGGGTGCTGTCATGGAAGGCGCCGGCGGTGCTGCCCGGCGGCACCCAGATGATGGTCTCGTAGCGCGCGCGGGTCAGCAGCACGCGATAGGTGTTGCGGATGAAGGTGCGGTTGGCTGGCTTGGTGACGCGGTTCCAGCGCGTGCCGCTGAATTCGCGGAACTGCCAGTCCGGCCCCTCGCGGGCCATGTCGCCGCCCCAGGCAAGGCCCACCGCATCCAGCTCCAGCCCCTGGCAGTCATACTCGGTGGCGAAGGTCTCCAGCGCTTCGGAAGCGCGCACATCTGGCCAGGTGTTGAGGAACCAGTCCTCGATGCCCGGGACCTGCACGCCCAGCCCCTCCGCCCGCAGCCGTCGCGCGCCGGCCGAGGCGACGAGGCCTGCCCGCCGCTGCCCGCGGCAGAAGCCGCGCAGCCCGGCCCGCAGGTCGGCGAGGCTGCGGGTGAGGAAATAGGGTAGCGCCGAGGTGGCCAGGGCCGCGGCGGCGGCGGCATCGCCGGCCAGCACCGCCTCCACCCAGGCGGCGCCGGCGGTGCTGCGGATGGCACGGATCGGCACGCGCAGGTCCAGCGCCTCATCGAGCGACAGCCAGGGCGCCTCGGGCAGGCATTGCTCCGGGCGCGGCGCGCGGAGCACGGCGGGGGCGGCGAAACCACGCCATTGCGGCCGCGCGGCGATCGCCCGGCCCCATTCCGCCAGCCCCGCCTCGCCGGTGTTGATCTCCTGCCCCTGTCCGACGAGGGCTACGATCACTGCGAAGCCCGGCACGCGGGCCATGATCTCCAGCGCATGGGCGGGCTCGCTCATGCTCAGGTGGGATTTGCGGCGCTGGGTGTCCTTCGTGGCCTGGGCTTCGTCCCAGGCGCGCTGGGCCTCGTCGAAGACGATGATGTTCTCGGGCTGAGCATGCGCGCCGGTGACGCCGGCCTCGAGAAACCGATGGACGTTCTGCAGCTTGGCGTGGGTTTTGTGGCGCTCGGCCTCCAGGCGGGTGTTGCCTTGGGCTGCGGCGTTGCGGGCCAGCGCCTCGCGCAGCACTCGCACCAGGGGCACGTTGCCGGAGAGAAAAGCCGCCTGCTCCTCGCCGCCGAAGGCGATGTTCAGGCCGCAGAGGGTTTTTCCGGCGCCGGGAATACCGGTGATGAAAACCACGCTGCGGCCGCCCGCCGCGCGGGTTTGCGCGATGATGGCGCGGATGGCTGTGGTGGTGTGGTGAAGGTTCTGCGCATCGGCCCGCGCTGCGGCGATCTCGGCCACGCCATTGCGGGCATAGAGCATTTCGGCAGCGGCGATGATGCCGGGCACCGGGCGATAGGCCGCATGCTCCCAGGCCACGACATCGAGCGGCGTGGCGGGCGGGCCGATGGCGGCATGGGCGCGGGCCAGCAAAGCCCCCAGCCCCGCGGCATTGCTGAGCATCAGCGGCACCGCGCCCTGCCAGAACAGCGGCGGCGCCCAGGCCACATCCGGCGCATGGGTGGCGACCAGGATGGGCACCAGCGGGTGCGCGCGCGATGCGGCGTGGAAGTCGAGCAGGTCCTGCGCGTAGTCATCGGCCTGGCGGCGGTCGGCCAGGGAAAAGCCGCGGGCGCCGCGCTTGAATTCCAGCACGAAGATGGCGCGGGGGCTGACCAGGACGGCGTCGATGCGCTTGTCCAGCCGCAGCAGGTCGTATTCCAGCACGACGCGCCAATCCGCCGCCTCGGGCATGACCAGCGCCGATTGCAGCAGCACTGCGATGTCGAGCCAGCTGTCGAGTTGCTGCAACTCGGTGGCGGCCATGCGGCGGGCCTGGGCGGCGGCCAGGCGGGCCTCGATTTCGGGCGGGTGGAGCGCCAGCAATTCGTCGCGGGAGAGGGAAAGCCAGGCCCTCATCGGCGGGGGGGCCAGGTGGCGAGCAGCATGGAAACCAGCATGAGCACAAAGCCCACGGCATGCACGGCGGAAAAATGCTCGCCCAGGAACACCACGGCGGTCACGGCCGCACTGGCCGGCAGAAACGCGGTAAACACCCCCGCCACCCCCGCCGATACCCGCTTCAGCCCTTGATACCACAGCAGCAGGCACAGCACGCTGGCGGTCAGCGAATGGAACACCAGCAGAAGCGCGATATCGGCGCCGCCGAGCGCCCCCAGCGCCGAAAACCCCGGCACCGCGAAGGGCAGCAGCACGGCGGCGGAAAACAACTGCATCCAGAAGCTCGCGGTGATCACCGGCGCCTGGCCGGCGATGCGCTTGGCCAGCAGCACATACCCCGCCTCGCCGCAAACACCCAGGAAAACCATGGCATTGCCGAGCAGGGAGCCCCCCGCCTCACCCCCCAGCCGGGCCAGGGTGATGGCCGCCATGCCCGCCCCCGCCAAGCCGGCCGCCGCCCATTGCCGGGGCAGCAGGCGCTCGCGCAGGACCAAAAAACTGCCCAGCGCCACCACCGCCGGCAGCGTGGCCAGCACCAGCCCGCCCTCCAGCGCCGTGGTGAGGCGCAGCCCGGCCAGCAGGCCGGCATTGTAGATGGCGGTGCCGAAGATCGCCTGAAAGAACAGGTTCTTCAGCACCGGGCCGCGCAGGGCGGGAAACCCCTCCAGCCCGCGTGCGAGCGGCCAGAGCACCAGGCAGGCGAGGGCGCAGCGCAGAAAGGCGATCAGCGCGATGGGCAGGCTTTCCGCCAGCAGCTTCGCCACGCCCACATTGGCGCCGACCAGGATCATGGCCAGCGCAAGCTGGGCATAGGCCACGGCGAGTGGCCGCTTGGGCGCTAGTCGCAAGCGCCGTCCTGCTTGAAGGGCGACAGCGTCGCCAGCTCCGCCATCTGCTCGCGCATGGCCGGGCGTTCCTGTTCCAGGAAATCGGCCACCGCGTTGCGCAGGCCGCGATGATCGATCCAATGGGCGGAGTAGGTCTCGACCGGCATGTAGCCGCGCTGGATTTTGTGCTCGCCCTGCGCGCCGGCTTCGACACGGGCGATGCCGTGGGCGATGGCGAAGTCGATGGCCTGATAATAGCAGAGCTCAAAATGCAGGAAGGGCACCTCGACCGTGGCGCCCCAGTTGCGGCCGTAGAGCGCGTCCTCGCCCCAGAGGTTGAGCGCGCCAGCCACCGCCTCGCCATCGCGTTCGGCCAGCATTAGCACCACCCGGTCCCCCAGGCGTTCGCCCAGCAGGCCCCAGAACTTGCCATGCAGATAGGCGCTGCCCCATTTGCGGTCGGTGGTGTTGCGGTAGAAATCATGGAAGCGACGCCAGATTGCCGGCGTGATCTCGGCGCCCTGCAGGGTGCGGAAGGTCAGACCCTGGGCCGCGGCGTCGCGCCGCTCGCGCTTGATCTGCTTGCGCTTGCGGCTGCTCATCTTGCCCAAAAAATCGTCGAAACTGGCAAAACCCTCATTGGTCCAGTGGAACTGGGTGCCAATGCGCTGCAGCCAGCCCGCATCGCCCAGCGCATCCCATTCCGGCCGCGAGCAGAAGGTGATGTGCACCGAGGAGCATTTTTGTGTGGCCATCGCCTGCCGCAACCCCTGCGCCAGGGCGCCCAGCGCCTCGGGGTGGCCGGGCCTGGTCAGCAGCCGCGGCCCGGGCACCGGGGAGAAGGGCGCCGCCACCTGCAGTTTCGGGTAATAGCTGCCGCCGGCACGCTCATAGGCATTGGCCCAGCCATGGTCGAAGACATATTCGCCATAGGAATTCGCCTTGGCGTAGCAGGGGGCGCAGGCGACCAGCAGGCCGACTTCGTCGCGCAGGGCGGCGTGCTGCGGGAACCAGCCGGTGCGCCCGCCCGTGCTGCCGCTATCCTCCAGCGCCGAGAGAAAGGCGTGGCTGACAAAGGGGTTGCCGCCGGCGCAGGCATCCCAATCGGCGGCGTCGATCTCCGCGATCCTGGGATGCAGGCTCAGCGTGTATTCGGGCGTGGCGGCATCCGGCATGGGTGGAAGATGCCCTTGTGTTGTGGCGCGTCAATCAGAAACCGGTGAAGAGCAGATCGAGCGCGCGGGTGATGGCGTCGCGTTCATGGGCGAGGGAGCCCGAGGGGCGGCCCAGGGCACGGCGGGGGGTGGCGGCGAGCCATTGCGGCATCAGCTGGTAGGCTGCGCCCTCCAACTCGAAGACCGGGTTCAGTTCCCCCAGCGGCGGTGGCGCGCCGTCCAGCGGCACCAGGGGCACCACCACCCGCGTGGGCAGGCCATCGGTCAGTTCGGACTGCACATCCAGCAGCCAGCACGCATCGCTGCTATAGAGGTCAAACCTCGCCATGCGGTTCCGGCAGGGCGAACATGCGGTACTTCGCCAGGGGCAATTCGTTCTTCTCGACCCATTCGTGCTGGGCCGCTATGGCCGCGGCATTCTCCGCCTGCCAACGCCGCGTCTTCTCCGCCCGCACCGCCTCGGCCAGGATCGCAGCCGGGTCCAGCCCCATCTCCCGCGCCTCGCCAAACACCGCCTGGCTTTCCGAGAAACCGGCGAGGTCCGGCCGTATCCGCGCAGCCGGCAACCCGGTGATGCGCGACACTTCCGCCACCCGCGCCGCCGGCACCCGCTTCCACCCCGCCACCGAAGCGGAGGTGATGCCAAGCGCTCTTGCCATGGCGTTCATGCCGCCAGCCCTGGCCAAAATCTGCGACAGGCTTTCTTCCATGAAAAACTACTAGTCTGATCCTAGCGATCAGTCCAGCGAAATCTCCACCAGCGCCTCTACCTCACAGCAGGCATCAGCCGGCAGGCTCGGCACGCCGATGGTGGTCCGCGCATGCCGCCCGGCATCGCCGAACACCGCCACGCAGAGGTCGGACGCGCCGTTCATGATCGGCGCATGGCCGGTGAAATCCGCCGGTGCCGCGATGAAGCCACCCAGCCGCAGCACCTTCTTCACCCGGCCGAGGTCACCGCCGCAGGCCGCCTTCAACTGCGCCATCACATTGATGAAGCACAGCGCCGCAGCTTCCTTCGCCACCTCCGGTGTCACGGTCACGCCGACCTTGCCGGTGAAGGCCACGCGGCCGTCCTTCAGTGGAATCTGGCCCGACACCACCACCAGATTGCCGCTCACATTATAGCCCACGTAATTGGCGATGGGCGCCGCCGCCTCGGGCAGGGTGATGCCGAGTGCGGCCAGCTTCGCGTCGATGCTCATACGGAAAATCCTTGTTTAGGCGACAATGCGGAAACCTCGGCGCCGCGCCTCGGGCGCCGGGGTCACGGGAAGGTCGAGCGGCAGCAGGGGCGATTGCTGGGCGGCGGTGCTCAGGCTGTCCGGCGCGCAATCCTCCTCGCTGGGCTGCGGCAGATCGGCCCGGCCGAGGTAATCCGCCGCAAGCCGACGGAACGCCCAATCCAGCACCGAGGTGGCGCGGGTGATCTCGCCATCGCCCTCCACCGCCCCCGCGGGCCCGAACCGCGTGTAGGAGAAGGCCGTCACATACTCCTCCAGCGCCACGCCGTTCGACAGACCGATCGACACCGCCTGGGCGAAGGCGTCCATCAGCGAGCGATAGGAAGCACCCTCCTTGGCCAGGGTGAAGGCCAGCTCGCGCAGCCTGCCCTCGCCATCCTCGGCGGTGCGCATGGCCACGCGGTGGCCGCCCACCGAGGCATGAAAACTCCCCCCCGCGCTGCGCGGATGGGCCAGCATCCCGCGCGCCGCCGGCCGCTCGACATGCGCGCGCGGTGGCCCGGGCACCGCCACCGGCACAGGCGGTGCGGCATGCAGGAAGGGCAGCACCGCCTCGGCCATCATTTTTCGCGCGGTTTCCGAGACGGGGGCGAGCAACTGCCCCACCCGTTGCGGCGCCATCCGGGCCGCGGCCAGCGCGGCACGCGTCGGAATCTCGGTGGCACCGGTGGCGGTGGCGATCGCCCGCGTGCTGCCGGCAGCCGGGAAGAGCCCGGCGGTCTCCGCCCCCAGCAGCGCCTCGGCGGCATCCGCCGGCGCCAGCGCCACGATCGCGCCGTGCCGCAGCCCATGGCAGAGGCCCACCGCCGCCAGGGCCGCCCCGGCGGCCTCGGCCAGGCCGGGCAGGGCGGTGGCGGCGGGCGGCGCGGGCCAGAGCAGCGCCACCGGCTCACGCGCGCCCAGCCGGGCGGCGATGGCGGCACTTTCGCCCTCCGCCACGCCGCGCATCAGGGCAGCGAGGCCGGCGGCGACATGCCGCCCCTCATCACTGTCATAACCCAGCCCAAGCGCCGCCAGCAGCCCGGCCATGTCGCAGAAACCCAACCGCAGCCGCCCGGCCCGGCCATTGCCCAGCGCGTCCAGGAACCGCACGCCGATCGCCACCGCCTCCGAAAATCCTTCCAGGTCGAAACTGGCATCGGCATCGAGGAAGGCGGGGAGGTTCAGCACATAGCGCGCCTCGGCCGCGGTGCCGCGCCAGACCTCGGCGCCGGGCGCGCCGCGCCGGGTCAGCAGCAGGGCGCGCAGTCCCTCGGCCAGGTGATTGGCGCCGGCGTCATCCAGCAGCCCGGCCTTCCGCCCGCGCGAGACGGCGCGGGAGATCCAGGCCTCGGCGGCGCGGGGCAGGCTGACGGGGCGGTTGCCCGGCACCAGCCTGGCCAGCGCCTCGCCCGCCTCCACCTCCCAGCCCGCGGGAATGGCGACGGCGCGAAGCGGCGCATCGGGGTCCGCCCCCAGCCTGTGGCGGGTCAGCGCCAGCCCTTCCCACAATGTGCCGTTGATGCGTGCCATGCGGCCGAGACTATGCCGGGTTTTTCCCCGGCGAAAGCCGCATCTTGTAGGTAGCGAGCGATTGACCCACAAAACCTTGTGGACAACCACCCCGCGCTGGCGCGCTGCGGCGCGCCATGGCATGTTCCCGACATGTCGATCATCGAGATGTTCCACGCCCGCCTGACCGCCAAAAAGATCGGCCAGGACCGCTTCGGCAATACCTATTTTGAGGCACGCAAGCCGCTGCCGGTCTACAACCGCAAGCGCCGCTACGTCGTGACCGCCAATGGCCAGGACCCCACCAAGGTGCCGCCGGAATGGCATGCCTGGCTGCACCACACCACGGATGCGCCGCTGGACGAGACCCGGCGCCTGCCCTGGCAGAAAGAGCATCAGCCGAACCTGACCGGCACGCCCGGGGCGTGGCGCCCCAAGGGGCATGATTATTCCGGCGGCCAGCGCCGGGTCACCGGCGGGGATTACGAAGCGTGGTCGCCGGACAAAGCCCAGTGAAGGGCCGTTCCGTCCTTGAGGTCATGACCGGCGCCGGCGTGCTGCTCATCGCCGCCGGCTTCCTGTTCTACGCCGTCGCCCATGGCGGCCGCGGCGCCCAGCCCGACGGCATGCTGCTGACAGCGCAGTTCGACCGTATCGACGGCCTGGTGAACGGTGCCGATGTGCGCATCGCCGGCGTGAAGGTCGGCAGCGTCGTCGCCAGCAGCATCGACCCCGTCAGCTTCAATGCCGTGGTCGGCATGCGGGTGGACCGCAGCCTGCGCCTGCCCGCCGACAGCTCGGCCGAGGTCAGCTCGGACGGGCTGCTGGGCGGCAAATACCTCTCCATCGTGCCCGGCGGCGCCGAGCGCGTGCTGGGCGAAGGCGGCCGGATCACCGAGACGCAAGGCTCGGTCAGCCTGGAATCCCTGCTGGGACGCTTCATCTTCTCGGTCACCCAGATGAACCAGCCGGCGGCCAACGCGGAGACCGCCACCAGCACCCCGGCAGCCCCGCGGTGAACCCGCCCGAGACCTGGCCCGGCGCCGATGGCAGCCCCATCTCATGCCGGGAGAAGCTCAAGGTGCTGGCCGAGAACCATGCCGAGGCCGCGCAGGTCCTGGCCGATATGCTGGAGGACGCCGTGATCATGGGCGTGGACGAGGCCGCCATGCGCCGCGTGATGGCCGAGCTGGTGGCGGCACTTCCCTCGCCGAAACGGCGCGCGGCGTGAAGCTGTTCTGGGCGGTGCTGCTTCTGCCTGGCTTCGCCCTGGCGCAGAGCTGGGTGCCCCGGCAACAGGCGCAGCTCCAGGCGCTGGACAAGGTCACCGCCCGCGTCACCGTGCTCACCGCCCGTGTCGGCACCCCCGCCACCTTCGGAACGCTGACCATCAACCTCCGCGCCTGCAACGCGCGGCCCGCCGACGAGGTGCCCGACGCCGCGGCCTGGATGGAAATCACCGACAGCCGGGCGCTGGCCGGCACCGGGCCCGCCTTCCGCGGCTGGATGTTCGCCAATGCGCCGGCGGTGAACACGCTGGAACACCCGGTCTACGACATACGTGTATTGGAATGCCGCTGATGGACAGTCTGTTCGACACCGCCAACCGCGTCCTGCCCGGCGGGCATTTCGGCAATATGGCCGGGCCCACCATCGTCGAGGGGGCCGGTGCCCATGTGCGCGACACCGAGGGCCGCGAATACATCGACTACCTGCTCGGCTCCGGCCCGATGTTCATCGGCCACGCCCACCCGGCGGTGACGGCGGCGGTGATGGAGCAGGTGCCGCGCGGCACCACCTTCTTCGCCAACAATCCCGCCGGCATCCGCTTGGCCGAGGCCATCGTCGACGCCATGGAATGCGCCGACCAGGTGCGTTTCGTCAGCAGCGGCTCCGAGGCCGACATGTACGCCATGCGGGTGGCGCGGGCCTATCGCGGGCGGGAGAAAATCCTCAAATTCGAGGGCGGCTACCATGGCATGAGCGACCATGGGCTGATGTCGCTGGCGCCGAAGCGTGAGGCGAATTTCCCCCGGGCCATCCCCGATTCCGCCGGCATCCCCGCCCATATCGCCGACGACATGCTGGTCGCCCCCTTCAACGATATCGAAGCGGCGGTCGCCCTCATCGAGGCGCATCACGACGAACTCGGCGGCGTGATCCTGGAACCCTTCCAGCGCCTCATCCCGCCCAAGCCCGGTTTCCTCGCCGCCATCCGCGCCGCCACCGCGAAACACGGCATACCGCTGATCTTCGACGAGGTCGTGACCGGCTTCCGCTTCGCCTATGGCGGCGCGCAGGCCTATTACGGCGTGACGCCGGACCTCTGCACACTCGGAAAGATCATCGGCGGCGGCTTCCCGCTGGCGGCGATCGCGGGGCGCGCCGACATCATGGCGCATTTCGACCGCGCTAAGGTCGGCGACGACCGGTTCCTGATGCAGGTCGGCACCCTCTCCGGCAATCCGATCGCCTCGGCGGCCGGCCTCGCCACGCTCGAGGTGCTGCGCCAGCCCGGCGCCTATGACGACGTCTTCGCCATGGGCCGCCTGCTGATGGCAGGCCTCACCGCCCGCATCCAGGCCGCCGGCATCACGGCCCAGGTGGTGGGCGAGCCGGTGCTGTTCGACCTGGTCTATGCGGGTGGCGAGATCGCCAATTACCGCGACATGCAGCGCGCCGACACCACCATTCAGGCCCACGTCAACCGCCACCTCCGCGCCGCCGGCATCCTCAAAGGCGACAGCAAATACTACATGTCGCTCGCCCATACCCGGGATGACGTGACCCGCACCCTGGACGCCTTCGAGGCCGCGCTGGCCAGCCTGCCACGCTGAACACAACCAAAAGAGGAAACACCATGCCAGTCACCGTCAAGGACATGCTCGACGCCGCCAACGCCGTCGTGCCGAAAATCTCCGGCGCCGAGGCCATCGCCATGGCCGCCCAACCCGGCACGCTGGTTGTGGACCTGCGCGACAGCGCCGAACTCGCCGCCACCGGCAAGATCCCGGGCGCCCTCAACGTCTCGCGCGGCCTCATCGAATTCCGCGCCGACGCCGCACACGCCATGCACAACCCAGCCTTCGCCCAGGCCAAAACCGTGATCGTGCACTGCGCCTCGGGCGGCCGCGCCGCACTGGCCAGCAAAACCCTGCTGGATATGGGCTACACCGACGTGCGCAACCTCGGACGGTTGCAGGACTGGATCGACGCCGGCGGTGAGGTCGAGAAGGGCTGAGGGCGGCGCGGCAGGGAGGGCTTTGCCCCCCTGCACCCCCCCAGCAAGGGCCGAAAGGCCCCTGCACCCCATGAGAAAGCCAGGGTCAGGGAGGGGGGCAACCCGCGACCGCCTGCCGCGAGCGCTTGCTGCCCCCCTCCCTGACCCTGGCTTTAACCCTTCACGGTCCAGGGGCGGGTCGCCCCTGGTGGGGGGTGTCGGGGGGCAAAGCCCCCGGACGGCGCCGCCTCAGCTCGTCACCGGCCTCACCCCCATGGCCACGGTCCGTTCATCCATCCGCGCCTCGTAGGTCAGCCCGCGGCGGGTGGCCCAGGTGTGGGTGAGTTGTACCAGCGGCATGATAGGTGCTTCGCGGGCGATCCAGCGGGTGGCTTCCATGATCGCCTGTTCCCGCTGGGCGTCGTCGATGATGGTGCCGGCGCGATCGGTCATCGCGTCCAGTTCGGGGCTGGAGAAGCGGCCGGAATTGGCGCTGCCGGTGCGGCGTTGGGTGTTGAAGGTCTGGGTGATATTGGCCAGCAGGTAGATGCCTTCGGCCGTCACGCTGCCCCAGCTGGTCAGGCGCATGGCGAATTCCTGCCGCGCGCTGCGCCCGGCGAAGCTGGCCCAGGGCAGCGCGTCCACCGTCGTCTGCACGCCAGCCCGCGTCCAGCCCTGCGCCACCGCCTGGGCGATGCGGCTGTCATTGGGGAAGCGGTCATTGGGCGTGGTCAGCACGAGGCGGAAGCCCTGCGGGAAGCCGGCCTCGGCCAGCAGGCGGCGGGCGCCTTCGATATCGGCGGGCTGCACTCGCACGTCGGGGGTGTGGCTGAACACGCCGGGCGGCAGCCACTGCGCGGTGGCCGTCGCCTGGCCTTCCATCACCCGCTCGGCGATGGCGTCGCGGGCGATGGCCATGTTCAGCGCGCGGCGCACCCGCACATCGTGGAAGGGGTTTTGCGACAGCGGGTTGCCGGCATTGTCGGTGACGCCGGGCACGGCGCCGCTGCGGGAGAAATCTGGCATCAGGTAGACGCAGCGCAGGCCGATCGTCTCCGCCACGCTCACCCGCGGCTCCCGCTTGAGTCGGGCGAGGTCGCTGCTCGCCACCTGGTCGATCATGTCGATATCGCCGGCCAGCAGGGCGGCCGAGCGGGCCGCGTCATTGGCGACGAAGCGGTAGGAGACCCGGCCCCAGGGTTCCACGCCGCCCCAGTAATTCTCGTTGCGGACGAGTTCGGTCCGGTCGCCCGCCCGGTGGCTGGCGAATTTATAGGGGCCGGTCCCGATGGCGGCGCGGCCGGAATTGTAATCCTCGGTCGTCGCCGTCTCGCCGATATGCCGGCTGATGATGAAGATCGAGGCGATCTCGTTGGGCAGGATCGGATTGGGCGCGTGGGTGTGGAAGCGGATGGTGTGGCTGTCGATGATCTCGGTGCGCGCGATGGTGCGCAGGAAGCCGCCGAAGCCGCCTGGGGAATTCGGCACATTGGGCGCGCGCTGGATGGAGAAGGCCACGTCATCGGCGGTGAAGGGCCGCCCGTCATGCCATTGCACGCCGGTGCGCAGCTTGAATTCCCACAGTGTGGCATTCAGCGGCCGCCATTCCGTGGCCAGGGCCGGGCGCAGCTGTGCCGTCGCCGTGCGGTCGATCAGCGTGTTGAAGATATGCAGCGCCAGTGAGGAATTGGGCGCGGCATTGAAGAAATGCGGGTCCAGCGAGGTGATCGAGCCGCCGGTGGCGATGGTCAGGTTCGGGGCGGTCTGCGCCTGGGCGAGGCCGGGCGCGGCCAGCGCCGCGGCGCCAAGGCCCAGCCCACGGCGGGGAAGCTGCATGGTCATGTGTCACTCCTGCGAAAGATGGCGGAGACTTCACCGAAGCGCCGGCCGCCGCAAGCCTTCATGGCGCGGCGGGCCTGATGCCCCTCGCCAGCATGCGTTCATCCATGCGGGGGTTGTGCCGCAGCCCGCGGCGATGGGCCCGGACATTCTGCAGACGCAACGCCCCGCCGCTCCGCGCCGCCCCCGGGCCAAAACCAGCGCTTGCAAAAAGCCCTTTGCCTGCCCCATGAGCATTCGCACGAAAGCCGCGACAGTGGCGCCGCCGCGCATCTCTGGCGGGGCGCTCGGGTCGCTGCTAGGACAAAATAACAACTTCGTCACGCAGGGAGACGAACATGACGTTGAAATTCGCGGTGGCCGGCCTGGCGCTTGCTGTGGCACTGGCCCCGGTCCCTGGCGCTGCCCAGGCGCAAACCCTCACCATGGGCGTGGGCGCGCCGGTGACGAGCCTGGACCCGCATTTCCACCAGCTCTCGCCCAACAACGCCGTCGCCGGCATGATCTTCGACCGGCTGGTGAACACGGACGCCCAGGCCCGCAACGTGCCCGGCCTGGCCGAAAGCTGGAGCCCGGTCGCGCCCGATACCTGGGAGTTCCGCCTGCGCCGCGGCGTGCGCTTCCACAATGGCAGCGAATTCACCGCGGACGACGTGGCCTTCACCTTTGGGCGCGTGCCGAATGTGCCCAATAGCCCGAGCAGTTTCGCGGGCTTCGTGCGCCCCATCACCCGCACCGAGGTGGTGGACAGCCACACCATCCGCTTCACCACCAACGGCCCCTACCCGCTGCTGCCGCAGGACCTCTCCAACGTCTATATCCTGGACCGCGAGACCCACGCGAACGCGACGACCGAGCAATTCAATGCCGGCCCGATGGCGATCGGCACCGGCCCCTTCCGTCTCATCCGCCACGCCAATGGCGACCGTATCGAGCTGGAGCGAAACGACAACTACTTTGGCGAGCCGCCGGCCTTCGCCCGCGTCAATTACCGCATGATCACCAATGACAGCGCCCGCGCCGCGGCGCTGCTGGCCGGCGATGTCGATGTGATCGACCAGGTGCCCACTGCCGACCTCGCCCGCCTGCGCAGCGACCAGCGCGTGACGCTGGCCGAGACGGTGGGGCTGCGTATCATCTACCTGAGCGTGGACCACATGCGCGAGGATTCCTCGCCCTTCATCACCGACAATGACGGCCGGCCGCTGGCCCGCAACCCGATGAAGGATGTGCGGGTGCGCCGCGCGCTGTCGATGGCGATCGACCGCAACGCCATCACCTCGCGCGTCATGGAAGGCAGCGCCACGCCCGCCGGACAGTTCCTGCCGCCCGGCATCTTCGGCCATGTGCCCGACCTCGGCCCCCCTGCCTTCGACCCCGAAGGTGCGCGCCGCCTGCTGGCCGAGGCCGGCTTCCCCAGTGGTTTCCGCGTCACCCTGCACGGCCCCAATGACCGCTACCCCAATGACGGCCGCATCATCCAGGCCATCGGCCAGATGTGGACGCGGGTGGGCGTGCGCACGGCAGTGGATGCGCAGACCTGGACCACCTTCGTCGCCCGCGCCGGCCGCGCCGAATTCTCCGCCTTCCTGATCGGCTGGGGCTCCAACCCCGATGGCAGCCACCCCCTTCGCAACCTCATCGCCTGCCAGAGCCGCGAGCGCGGCTGGGGCAATTCCAACCGCGGCCGCTACTGCAACGAGGCGATGGACACCCGGCTGATGGAGTCCATGCGCACGCTCGATAACGGCGCGCGTGAGCGTGAGCTGATCGCCCTGCAACGGCTGATCTTCGACGACCAGGCGATCATCCCGCTGCATATCCAGACCAATATCTGGGCGGCACGGCGCGGCTTCGCCGTCACGCCGCGCGCTGATGAGCTGAGCATGGCGCAGAGCGTTCGCCCCGTGGTCGGCCGCTAGGTGGCGCTCTACCTCCTGCGGCGGCTCATGCAATCCGGCTTCGTGCTGGTGGCGATGAGCCTGCTGGTTTTCCTGGGCGTCTATGCGGTGGGCGACCCGGTCGAGATCCTGATCTCGCCCGACGCCGACCAGATCGAGAAGGAGCGCGCCATCCGCGCGCTGGGGCTCGATTTGCCGCTGTGGCAGCAATACCTGGTCTTCGTGGGCAAGGCGTTGCAGGGCGACCTTGGCCGCAGCTTCGTGTTCAACGAACCGGCCATCCAGATCATCCTGCAGCGCATGCCGGCCACGCTGGAACTGGCTTTCGGCTCGATGTTCCTGAGCATCCTCATCGGCCTGCCGCTGGGGCTCTATGCCGGGCTGCGGCCCAATGGGGCGATCTCCAAGGGCATCATGGCCGGCTCCATTCTCGGCTTTTCGCTGCCCACCTTCTGGGTCGGCCTCATGCTCATCATGGTCTTCGCCGTACAACTCGGCTGGCTTCCCAGCACCGGGCGGGGCGACACGGCGATGCTGTTCGGCATCTCCTGGTCCTTCCTCACGCTGGATGGGCTGAGCCATATCCTGCTGCCCGCCATCAACCTGGCCTTGTTCAAGATCAGCCTGGTGATCCGCCTGACGCGCGCCGGCGTGCGCGAGACGATGCTGATGGACTACGTGAAATTCGCCCGCGCCAAGGGGCTTTCGCCCTTCCGCGTGACCTTCGTGCATGTCTTCAAGAACATCCTGATCCCGGTGGTGACGGTGGTGGGGCTGGAGCTTGGCGGGACCATCGCGTTTTCCGTGGTGACGGAGAGCGTCTTCGCCTGGCCGGGCATGGGCAAGCTGATCATCGACAGCATCAACGTGCTCGATCGCCCGGTCATCGTCGCCTACCTCATGATGATCGTGCTGATGTTCATCGTGATCAACCTGATGGTGGACATCGTCTACACCGTGCTTGATCCAAGAGTCCGGCTGGAGGCCAAGGCATGAGCACGACCACGCTTCCCGCGCCGAAGGTTGAGACGCCCTTCCAGCGCTTCGTCTCGGAATTCTGTGAGTCGCCGCTGGCGGTGGGTGGGCTGGTGGTCTTCGTGATCATTGCGCTGCTGGCGATCTTCGCGCCCTGGATCACGCCGCAGAACCCCTATGACCTCGCCGTGCTGGACATCATGGATGGGCGGCTGGAGCCCGGCAGCGTCGGTGGCTCAGGGATCACCCATTGGCTGGGCACGGATGACCAGGGCCGCGACATGCTCTCGGGCATCATCTACGGCTTGCGCATCTCGCTGATGGTGGGCGTGGGCTCGGCCTTCATTGCCTGCCTGGTCGGCGCCTCGCTGGGCCTGCTCGCGGCCTATGCCGGCGGGCGGACGGACAGCGTGATCATGCGCGTGGTCGACCTGCAGCTCTCCTTCCCCACCATCCTCGCGGCGCTGATGATCCTGGCCTTCCTGGGCAAGGGCATCTTCAACGTGGTGATCGCGCTCGTCATCGTGGAATGGGCCTATTACGCCCGCACCGTGCGCGGCTCGGCGTTGGTCGAACGCCGGCGTGAGTATATCGAGGCGGCGGTCTGCCTGGCGCTGCCGACCCGCAGAATTCTGTTCAACCACCTGCTGCCCAATTGCCTGCCGCCGCTGATCGTGGTGGGCACGATGCAGATCGCCCGCGCCATCGCGCTGGAGGCGACGCTGTCCTTCCTCGGCCTTGGCGTGCCGATCACCGAGCCATCCCTCGGGCTGCTCATCGCCAATGGCTATGAGTATATGTTGTCGGGCAAATACTGGATCAGCTTCTACCCCGGCATCGCATTGCTGGTGACGATCGTCGCCATCAACCTGATGGGTGACCAGATGCGCGACGTGCTGAACCCGAGGCTCAAGAAGTGAATATTTTTTCGGGTCATCCAGGCTTCCACATGAAGCGGTCGCAGCCATGAACACTTTGGAAGTCCGCGGCCTCAGCACGCATTTCTTCACCCGTGCCGGCGTCGTGCGCGCGGTGGAGGACGTCTCCTTCTCCGTCGGTCGCGGCAAGGTGATGGGCCTTGTTGGTGAATCCGGCTCCGGCAAAACCGTCACCGGCTTTTCCATCATCGGCCTCGTCGATGCGCCTGGCCGCGTCGTTTCCGGCGAAATCCTGTTCAAGGGCAGCAACCTCGTCGGCATGGGCGAGGAGGCGCTGCGCGATTTGCGCGGCAACCGCATCGCCATGATCTTCCAGGACCCGATGATGACGCTCAACCCCGTGTTGCGCGTCGACACCCAGATGATCGAGACGGTGCAGGCGCACCAGAAGGTCGACCGCGAAACGGCACGCCAGCGCGCGCGCGACACGCTGGGCATGGTTGGCATCCCCAGCCCCGACGAACGGCTGAAATCCTACCCGCACCAATTCTCCGGCGGCATGCGCCAGCGCGTGGCCATCGCCATAGCCCTGCTGCATCAGCCCGACCTGATCATTGCCGACGAACCCACCACGGCCTTGGACGTCACCATCCAGGGCCAGATCCTGGCCGAGGTGCAAAAGCTTGCTGCCAATACCGGCACCTCGCTGATCTGGATCACCCATGACCTCTCGGTGGTGGCTGGTTTGGCCGACGACATCGCGGTCATGTATGCCGGCCGCATCGTCGAGCAGGGCTCGGTCGACCAGGTGCTGGACGTGCCCTTCCATCCCTACACGCACGGCCTGATCGGCTCGGTGCCCAGCCGCAACAAGCGCGGCGTGGCACTGCGGCAAATCCCCGGCACCACGCCCTCGCTGATGTCCCTGCCGCCCGGCTGCGCCTTCAAGACACGTTGCGACCGCGCCGATGCCGCCTGTGAAACCATGCCGGCGCTGGCCGAGATCGTCCCCGGCCGCTTCGCCCGCTGCGTCCACCCCCACCTCGAGACCCTGCCGGCATGAGCGACACCATTATCGAGCTGCGCGGCCTGACCAAGCGCTTCGAGAAGAAGCTCGACCTCGCCGGCCGCATGCTGAAGAAGCTGGGCGCGCCGATGAAGGAGGAGATCGTCCATGCCGTGGACGGCGTCGACCTCGCCATCCGCAAGGGCGAGGTTGTCGGCCTCGTCGGCGAATCCGGCTGCGGCAAATCCACCCTCGGCCGCATGGTCGCCGGCATCATGACGCCCAGCGAAGGCGAGATGTTCTGGCGCGGCGCCAACACCAAATCCCTGTCCGACAGCGCGGGGCGCGAGGCCAAGCTCCGCACTCAGATGATCTTCCAGGACCCCTACGCCTCGCTCAACCCGCGCATGAAGGTGGAGATGATCGTGGGCGAGGCGCCGCTCTACCACGGCATGACCAACCGTTCAGAATGGGCCGGCTATGTCGACGCGCAAATGCGCCGCGCCGGGCTCGATCCGTCGTTCAAGTCGCGCTACCCGCACCAATTCTCCGGCGGCCAGCGCCAGCGCATCGGCATCGCCCGCGCGCTCGCCGTGCAGCCCGAATTCATCGTCTGCGACGAGGCGGTGGCAGCGCTGGACGTGTCGATCCAGGCGCAGATCCTCAACCTGTTCATGGACCTCCGCCGCGACCTGGACCTGACCTATCTGTTCATCAGCCATGACCTCGGCGTGGTCGAGCATCTCTCCGACCGCGTGGTGATCATGTATCTCGGCCGCGTGGTCGAGCAGGCGCCGTCGGAAGAGATTTTTGCGCGGGCCAATCATCCCTATACGCAATCGCTGCTCTCGGCCGTGCCGCGGATCGAGGCGCGCAAGCGCGCCTTCAACGTGGTGCAGGGCGAAATCCCCTCGCCGCTCAACCCGCCGCCGGGCTGCCATTTTCATCCCCGCTGCCCGCATGCCACGGCGCGCTGCAAGGTGGAGCGGCCGGCGCTGCGGGAGATCGCGCCCGGCCATTTGTCCGCGTGCCACCTGAACGAAGCGACCTGACGCCGCCCTATTTCGCGCAATGGGAAAGCCCGCGCCTGGTGCGAGCCTTCCTCGCCGGGCGGGACGCGGCGACCGACCCGCGCTGGGCCGGGAGCGGCGCCGAAAGCCGCACTGAATACGCCCATTGGGCCGATCACCTCTGCGGCATGGCCTGCCTGAAGATGGCGCTCGCCGCGCGCGGCCAGGACTGGACGATCCATGCGCTGCGCCGCGCCGTGCAGGACCATGGCGGCTATGTCGAAACGGAGCAGGGCATCCGCGGCCTGATCTATGCCGGCGCGGTGGAATGGTTGCGGGAGCAAGGGATCGCTGCCGCCATCCGTGTCGACCTCACCGCCGAGGGGCTGACGCCGCTGCTGGTGGACCATCTCATCATTGCCTCGGTCCATCCCGCCATCCGCCGGCCGGAGGGGGCGGCGCCGGGGCGCGGCGGGCACCTCGTATTGGTCTTCGGCATGGACCGGCAGGGCCGCCTGCGCTTCCACAACCCCTCGGGCGACAGCGTGGCGACCCAGCGCGATGTCCGTCTCAGCCCTGGGGAATTCGGCCGTTTCTTCGCCGGCCGCGGCATGCTGTTGCCGCGCTGAGCCTGGCGGCGCATAGCCCGCCCATGCGCATCATCCTTCTGCTCGCCCTGCTGCTCGCCGCCTGCGCCGCGCCGGCGCGGCAGGATGATGAGCCGCCGGGCCAATCCTCCGGTCCGACGCTGCGCATCGGCGGCGCTCTCGGCAGCTACTACGGCGCCACCGCGCGCTGATCGCGGGCGGCCATCACGAACCCCGCCAGGGCCACCAGCCCCACCACCGTCAGCAGCCCGGGCACCAGCCAATAGCCGCCGCTGAATTGCCAGACCAATGCCAGGACCCAGGGCGCCAGCGCGCGCGGCAGCACGGCCGAGGCGCTGAGCGCCCCGGTGATGGCGCCATAGCCCTCCCGCCCCAGAAGTTCCGCCGGTGCCGCGGCGCGCACGATCGTCATCAGCCCATCCGCCATGGCCCAGCACAGCACGAAGCCCAGCAGCCACCAGGGATGCGCGCCGCCCAGCCAGAGCCAGACCAGCGCCACCGGCAGCAGTGCCGCGGCGAAGACACCCACCGAGACCACCCGCACCCGCGCCCCCAGCGCATACAGCACCGCCCGCGCCGCGACCTGGAAGGGGCCGTGCAGCGCCACCAGCGCGATCACCCAGCCCTCGGCGATGCCGCGCTCACGCAGGAGCAGGATGAGATGCGCCCCCAGCCCCACCCCGATGAAGGCATGCGCGGCCAGGCACAGGGCCAGCCCGATGAAGGCGGGCCGCCGCAGCACCGGCCCCAGCTTCACCGGCGCGGGCCGCGCCCGGCCGCCCTGCACCCGCGGCAGCCCCCACAGTGCAAGCGGCGTGGGCAAGGCCTGCAAAGCGGCCAGCGCCAGCAAGGCGCCGCGCCATCCCAGGGCCTCGATCAACATCGAGATCAGCGGCAGGAACACCGTGCCGGTGAAGCCGGTGATGAAGGTCAGCGCGGTGATCGAGCGCACCGGCTCGCGCGCCGCCGCCATCATCACCGCCATGGCCGAACCCCAGAGTGCCGCGGCATGCGCCAGCCCCAGCGCGAACCACACGGCATAGAGGGCGGGCAGGCCATCCACCTGGCTCCAGCAGGCCAGCAGCACGGCACCGGCCAGCCCGCCCCAGGCGATCAGCCCGCGCCCGCCATGCCGGTCCACGAACCGCCCCAGCGGCACCGCCGCGGCACCCGAGACCAGCAGGCCCAGGGTGAAGGCGCCGTTGATGGCGCCGCGGGAAAAACCCAGCTCCGTCTCCATCGGCCCGACCATCAGGGCGAAGGGCGTGAACAGCGTGCCCCAGCCAACCACCTGCGTGGCCGCGATGGTCCAGATCAGGCGCGCATCCGTCACACCGCGAACTGCTCCGCCAGGATCCGTTCGGAGAGGTTGGTGTCGGGGTCGAAGAGCAGGGTAAGGGTGATGGAGCGATCCTCGCGCACCTCCACCCGCCGCACGTCGCGCACCTCGGTATAGTCGGCGACCGCCGCCACCGGGCGTTTTTCCGGCTCCAGCACCTCGAACACCACCCGCGCGTCGCTCGGCAGCAGCGCCCCGCGCCAGCGCCGGGGGCGGAAGGGCGAGATCGGCGTCAGCGGCAGAAGATTGGCCGAAAGCGGCACGATCGGCCCCTGCGCCGAAAGGTTATAGGCCGTGCTGCCCGCCGGCGTGGAAATCAGGATGCCGTCGCAGGCCAGCTCCGCCAGCCTTTCCTTGCCATCGACGAGAATGCGCAGCTTGGCGGTCTGCCGCGTCTCGCGCAGCAGCGAGACCTCGTTGATGGCGAGCGCGGCATGGGTGGCATTTGCGGTGTGCGCGCGCATCCGCAGCGGGTGCAGATTGGCCGATTGCGCCGCCGCCACCCGCTCGAACAGGTTTTCCTCCCGATAGGCATTCATCAGGAAGCCGACGGAGCCGCGATTCATCCCATAGACCGGCAGGTTGCGGCCCAGATAGCGGTGCTGCGTCTCCAGCATGAAGCCATCGCCGCCCAGTGCCACCAGCGCCGTCGCCTGCTCCGGCGGGCAATCGCCATAAAGCGCGACCAGGCGCGCGCGGGCCGCCTGCGCGGTGTCGGAGGCGCCGGCCAGGATGGCGATGCGCGGGCCGGTGCTCAAAGGGCGAGGCGCCGGGCCTGCCGGTGCTCCAGCACCGGCATGTCGCGCCGCACCCGCGCGGTGACGGCGGGGTCGATCCGCGCCGTGGCCCAGCCCTGCCCGTCGCTGGCCTTGGCCACCACATGGCCCCAAGGGTCGGCGATTAGCGAATGGCCGTAGACGAAGCGCGTGGCACCGCGCTCGTCATAGCCGCCCCAGCTCGCGGCGGCGGCGATCCAGCACTGGCTTTCGATGGCGCGCGTGCGCAGCATCACCTCCCAATGATCCTTGCCGGTCTGCAGGGTGAAATTGCTCGGCACGAAGATGACATCGGCGCCCATGCGCCTGAGCGACATGTACTGCTCCGCGAAACGCATGTCGTAGCAGATGGTCAGCCCCAGCATGACATCGCCCACCCGGCAGGTGACGAGCTTGTCCCCTGCGCCATAGAGCGCGCTCTCGCGGTAGCCCGTGCCATCCGGGCCGGTGATGTCGAAGAGATGGATCTTGCGGTAGCGGGCGATCTCGGCGCCGGCGCTGTCGAACACCACCGTGGTGTTGAACAGCTTTTCCGGCCCCCGCTCGATGATGCTGCCGCCATGCACGGTGATCCCCTGGCTCACTGCCACCGAGCGCATGAATTCATAGGCCACGCCGCCGGTGCCGCCGGGTTCGGGCAGAATTTCGGCCGCGGCCTCGCGCGCCTCGCGCCCGCCGCCCAAATTGGTCCAGGTCTCGGGCAGGGTGATGAGGTCCGGCCGGTCCGACGCCAGCGCGCCCTCGATCAGGCGGCGGGCCTGGTCGAGATTGGCGGGCTTGTCACTGCCCTGGTTCATCTGGATGACGCTGATGCGCATCATAAAGCCCCGCTGCTACCCCGCGCATGAAGCGCGTTTGTCGCCCTGCCGGCAAGCCGGATCAGCGCCGCCCCGGCGGGTTGAGCCGGCCATCCAGCGCGAAGCGCGTCTGCGCCACCAGCGTATAATGCCCCATCGCCCGGGATGGGTCGAAGATCAGGTTCCAGCTCTGTGCCGAGACCACGCTGGGCAGCAGCACGAAGGGATGCGCCGCCAGCATGGTATCGCCAAAGGCCTGCTGCCCGGCGCTGGGGAAGCCGGGGCGCAGCCAATGCGGGTTCGGCACATCCTCCGGCCGCACGACATGAATGGCGCTGGGGTCGGCGATGCGGGCCTGGCTGAGCACATGCGGCACCACATCCATCGCCGCAAAACCCTTGTGGACCGCCACTTCCAGGATCGCCGTGGCAGGGTCCAGCGCGGCATAGACGGCCCGCACCCCGGCACTGTTCCACCGGCCGCCGAAGCGGCGCGCACCCTCGCCGCTGTCCCATGTCGCGGAAAACTCCGCCGTGTCGATCCGCCAGGCCATCCAGGCGCCGTCGCCGAGCGGCGGCGGCAGTGGCGTCACGTATAGACGCCGTGGCGCATGCGCCCGAGAACGGTTTCCACCGCCGCCATGCCCATCGGCGTGCCCAGCAGGTCGAGCGGCACGCGGCCATCCAGCGCCAGGGCGGGCTGCGCCAGCCAGGCCTCGGCGGCGGGCTGGCCGCCCAGCACGGCGGTGGCCTCGGCCAGGATTTCGGCGAATTTCCAGACCCGGCCGCCCTGCTCCTGGCTCAGTGGCTTGTCCGGCGTTTCCTTGTGGCGCTGATAGGTGCGGATGCTCATGCCCAGCGCCTTTTCCAGCGCCGCGGGCTCACGCAGGCTGGCCAGGCGGTTCACCAGATGGGTCAGCGCAGCCACGGGCAGGCCGCGGCTGACCACCTCATGCGCATCCAGCGCCGAGCGTGGCGCTATGCGCTGGCCGAACAGCGTGGTCATATCATTCCGTTCCAGCGCGAGGCTCATGGCGAACTCCATAGACGACATCTGTCGCGTTTGTATATGCCGCCTGTCGTCCATCATTTCAACGGAATTCCGCCGCCCTCACCCCCGCGTCGCCCCCGCGGCCCGCACCACCGGGCCCCATTTCGCCTCCTCGGCGATCATGAAGGCCTGGTATTCCGCCGGCCCGGCCGGCCAGGCATCGGCACCGAATTCACTCAGCCGGGTCATGATCGCAGGGTCCGCCAGCGCCCGCAGCACGGCCTGGGAAAGCCGGTCGATCACTGGCCGCGCGGTGGCCGCCGGCGCCACCAGCCCATACCAGCTGGAGACGTCGAAATCCGGAATCCCCGCCTCCTGCATCGTCGGCACATCGGGGAATTGCGACCAGCGGCGGGCGGGGCTGACCGCGAGTGCCGTCAGCAGCCCCGCGCGCACCTGTTGGGCCGAGGCCGGCGCATTGTCGATGGCGAAGAGGATCTCCCCCGTCAGCACCGCCTGCATATTGGGCGCCGTGCCGCGATAGGGCACATGGGTCAGCTCCACCCCGATCCTTTGCCCGAACATCACGCCCGAGAGATGCGACGACGTGCCCACCCCGGCCGAGCCGAAAGTGCCCGCCGCCGGATTGGCCCGCACATGCGCCACCAGATCCGCCACCGTGCGAAACCCGTGCCGGGGATGGACGATCATGCAATTGGGCAGGGATGCGATGCGCGCCACCGCGGCCAGGTCGCGGTTCGGCTCGAAGCCGCCGGGCCTGCGGTGCAGATGCGGGCCGATGCCGTTGGAGGCGATGTGGTTGATGAAGAAGTTGTAGCCATCCGGCGCGGCCGCGCCGGCGATCTCCGCCGCCAGCATCCCGCCCGCGCCTGGCCGGTTGTCCAGCCAGAAGCTGTGCGCCAGTGATTCCCGCAAGCTGGGCTCCAGGATGCGCATGAAGATGTCCGAGGCCCCACCGGGCGCACCGCCCACCAGCACCCGCCACGGCTTCTCCGGCCAGGCGGGCTGGGCGAGCGCCAGGGCGGGCAGGGCGACACCCAGCAAGGCGCGGCGCGGGAGTCTTGGCATGGTATCCTCCTGATTTTTGCCAAGCCTGACGTGAGAGCCGGCCATGTGACAAGCGCAATCGGTCGAGGGGGATGCGCCTCGCGCCGTTCTGGCATAATCGGGAAGGGAATATCCCAAGGGCTTCGGCATGGATCGTGTTTTGGTGGCGGGCGCGGGCCCGGTGGGCATGGTGGCGGCAAGTTGCCTGGCGGATGCGGGTGTCCCTGTCACCATCCTCGAACAGTCGCCCGACCTGCCCGATGACCTGCGCGCCAGCACCTTCCATCCGCCGACACTCGACATGCTGGAGCGCTTCGGCGTGGTGCCGGCGATGATCGAGCAGGGCCTGGTCTGCCCGCACTGGCAGGTGCGCGACCGGGCGCAGGGTGTCATCGCCACCTACGACCTCGGCGTCCTGAAGAACGACACCAACCACCCCTACCGCCTGCAATGCGAGCAATGGCGCCTGACCCGCATGCTGCGCGACCGGCTGGCGCATAATGCCCAGGTCACCTTCCTCTACGATGCCTGCGTGAAGGATGTGACGCAGGATGCCGATGGCGTGGCCGTCCATCTCGAGAATGGCACAGTGGTGAAAGGCGGATGGCTGATCGGCTCGGACGGCGCGCGTTCCGCCGTGCGCCGGGCCCTGGGTGTCAATTTCGAGGGCATGACCATCCCCGAGATTTACCTCACCCTCTCCACCAGTTTTCCGTTTCATGAGGCGATCGGCGACCTCGCCAATATCGCCTATATCAGCGACCCGGAGGAATGGTTCGTGCTGCTGCGCACCGCCAGTCTCTGGCGCTTGCTGCTGCCCACCGAGCCCTCCGAGACCGAGGAGGGCATGCTGCGACCGGAACGCATCGAGGAACGCATGCAGGGCGTGCTGCCGACGGGAACCCCCTACAAGGTGCACCACCGCACGGCGTATCGCGTGCATGAGCGGGTGGCGGAGAAATACGTCGTCGGCCGGGTGATGCTGGCGGGCGACGCGGCGCATGTGAACAACCCGCTCGGCGGCATGGGCATGAATGGCGGCGTGCACGATGCCTTCAACCTGGCTGAAAAGCTCGTCCAGGTGATCCAGGGCGCCGATCCCGCGCTGCTCGGCCGCTATGAACGCCAGCGCCGGAAGGTGGCCGTCGAGGTCGTGCAGCAGCAGGCGCTGCGCAACCGCAACAATCTGAACATGCGCGAGCCGGCGAAGCGCGAGGCCGCCTTCGCCGAGATGCGCGCCACGGTGGAGGATCCGCAAAAGCATCGGGCCTTCCTGCTGCGCGGCTCACTGATACAATCGCTGCGGGATTTGGAGGAGGTGGCATGAGCCATCCCGAGGAAGCCATCTACAAGGCCCAGGGCATGGGTCATTCCTCCGGCATGGGGGCGGCACCCGCCCTGGTGCTGGTGGATTTCGTGGTGGGTTTTGCCGATCCCGCGCATTTCGGCGGCGGCAATATCGGCCCGGCCATCGAACATTCCGTGGTGCTGCTGGCGCATGCCCGCGCGCAGGGCTGGCCGGTGGCGCATACCCGCGTGGTCTATGCCGATGACGGCAGCGACAGCGGCGTCTTCACCCTGAAATCACCCTCGCTGAAGAAGCTGACCGAAACCTCGCCCCTGTCGCAGATCGTGCCCGAACTGACGCCGATCGCGGGCGAGTTGGTGGTGCGCAAACGTGGCGCCAGCGCCTTCTTCGACACCCAGCTCTCGGGCTTCCTGCGTATGCGCCGGGTGGATACGCTGATCGTGGCGGGCTGCACCACCTCGGGCTGCGTGCGCGCCACGGTGCTCGATTCCATGCAGCATGATTTCCGCACAATCGTCGCGGTGGATTGCGTGGGCGACCGCGCGCTCGGCCCGCATGAGGCCAATCTCTTCGACATGCGGCAGAAATACGCCGATCTTTGGAGCAATGAGGCGCTGCTGGCCGTTTAGAGCATGATGCGTTGAGGCGGAATCGCCGAACACGCTGAATCATCTCTCAGCAACGGCTAGACCATGCGCAGTGAACGCATGTGAACGCA
>LNFM01002067.1_pt1 | contig 43257 bp, 39 predicted proteins | sample 596031 | NCBI WGS metagenome assembly LNFM01 (sample SAMN04254537, study PRJNA301005) | activated carbon metagenome | isolation source: dual media filters at the Ann Arbor, Michigan drinking water treatment plant | place: USA: Ann Arbor
CCGACCAATGCCCACACACTAATGTGTGCGTACGGCTCGCACGTTCAGGCACAGCAAACCAAGGAAGGTAGCCGTCAGGCGCATTGTCAGGCTGACCTTTGGCATGAAACTCCATCACGCCCTTAGGGCTACAAAATCGCATGCGGGTCATAGCATTCACGATGACACGAAGCCGATCCCAGCCTTCCAGATCGTCATGCCAACTGTAGGGCTTGCTACCCCACATGTTTTGCAGCAGATCTGTGTATTTTTTCTTCTTCGATAAAGCGACGGACACCTCCTCCGCCAACTCAGCAGCCTGCGCAACACTCCACTGCGGTAACAGTCCCGCGTGGACCATTGCATACTCTCCCTCAACATGAAAGAGCGGCCGCCCACGCAACCAGGTCAGGAGCTCATCACGATCTGGCGCATCGAGAATCGGTGCCAGCGTGTCATCCTTGCTTTCACGCCCGAAACCGTCGGCACGCATGATCAAGTGTAGATCGTGGTTGCCCAGAACCACCGTAACGCGATCACCTAAGCTTTTAATGAAACGTAAAACTTCCAGCGAATCTGGGCCGCGATTAACGAGATCGCCGACTAGCCAGACACGATCAAACTCAGGATTGAAGTTGATCCTCTCCAACAGATCGCAAAACTCTACATAGCATCCCTGAATATCACCAATTGCATAGGTGCTCATATAAGTTGCTTACTATCCAACTATAGCGGGCTGATACTCTGGCAATTGTCTCTGTAACTCAACTTTGACTTCTTGCTCCGAGCGGTAAGCCACACTCAACCAATGCTCAAGTGATGCTAACCATACAGAGCCAGGCGTTTGCTCAGGCTGTGCAATACGTAATTTGGGGTGAGGTGTCGGCATTGTTGCTTCATTATCTGCCAGCAACTCTTCATAGAGCTTTTCACCAGGTCGGAGACCAGTGATTTCCAGCTTAATTTCATCTTCGCTGTAACCAGACAAGCGAATCATATCGCGTGCCAGATCTATGATACGCACCGGCTCACCCATATCCAGCACAAAAATACGCCCCCCCTCGCTCTGACTACAGGCCAGCAAACCGGCCTGCAATACCAATTGTGCGGCCTCAGGAATCAGCATGAAGTACCGGGTGATATCCGCATGGGTAACAGTGATTGGTCCTCCTTGAGCGATCTGCTCCTTGAACTTGGGAATCACGCTGCCGCTACTGCCCAGTACATTGCCAAATCGCACCATAACGAAACGCGACTCTTGGGTAGTTGCCTGGATAGCTTGGCACACGCGTTCGGCCATGCGCTTCGTCGCACCCATAACATTAGTTGGGTTTACTGCTTTGTCCGTAGAAACCAAAACGAACTCGCGCACCCTGTGCTTGGCTGCACACTGCGCCACACGCAACGTACCAAGAATATTATTGCGCACAGCCTGCCAGGCATTCTCAGTCTCCATTAGTGGTACATGTTTGTACGCCGCGGCATGAAACACCATTCCTGGCTTGTATTCAGTAAATATGTGGTCAATCAATGCGGAGTCCTTAACATCACCGACGATGCACACCAAGGGCAGTTTCGGGAACGCTGCAAGGAACTCTTGCTCAATGGTGTACAGGGCAATTTCTGACATTTCAAACAACACAAGACACGAAGGTGCAAAGCGGGCAATCTGGCGGCACAGCTCAGAACCAATTGAACCTCCTGCGCCAGTGACAAGTACGACCTGGCCAGCAAACTGTATGCTCAGTCCGGCATCATCCAGTTGCACAGGGGCGCGCCCTAATAGGTCTTCCAACTCCACGCTTCGCACCTGCGAAACCGACACCTTACCTGTCAGCATATCGCTGATGGCTGGCACAGTCAGAACTCGGAGACCCGCATTAACTGCCAGTTCAGCAGCTCGTCGACGCGCCTTTCCTGTGCTGGATGGCATTGCGATAATTGCATGTGTAGCGCCGTAACGCTTGGCGACAATATTGATATCAGTCAAGGTTCCACGCACCTGAACATTCAGAAGTCGTAAACCAACCTTGCTACGGTCATCATCAAGTAATGCCACGGGCCTCCAATGTGTATCGTTGGACAGGTCACGTAGCAAAAGAGCTGCTGAAGATCCCGCCCCCATGATGATGACTGGCTCTGCGCCTAGCTGCCGCGGCGAAAGAAGATGCCCATCCTTCCAGGCGCGATAAAGGAATCGGCTGCCGCCCATGATCAGGAACAGCAAGATCGGATCCATGATCAAGACCGAACGTGGTACGACCTCGAGGCGACTATTCATGAACAAGATTGCCGGTACCGCCAATGCCGCCGTCCCAGTCGCTAAAGCGATACGACGCAAATCTGGAATACTTGCAAAACGCCAGATACCGCGATACAAGCCAAACATATAAAAAGTCAGGCCTTGAATTGGAATCACCCAGACGAGGTAGCTCCACATCGCCGCCAAAAAGTTTGGGGGGATTTCAAAATTGAAACGCAGTAAATAAGCCAATTGCCAGGCAATGGCTGCCGCTACCAGATCATGCAGCGTTGCAATAATCGAGCGAACATTCCGCGACACACGCTGTAGAAAGCCTCTTATCAGGCCGCTCATCTTATATAAGTCCTAGCCAAAAGCATCAGTGCGTCACTCCATCACGATTCAATACCTTGACCGCCGTCAGCCATAAAATCTGAATGTCGAATGCAAGACTCTGACGCTTCATGTATTCGGTATCGAAAGCAACCTTGACCGGAATCGGTAGCTCGTCACGACCATTGACCTGGGCCCAGCCAGTCAGACCCGGCGTCAATGCATGCACGCCTCGTTCGGTACGCAATGTAATCAGATCGTCTTGATTGAAAAGTGCCGGGCGAGGTCCGACAAAACTCATATCCCCGACCAGTATGCTCCATAGCTGCGGCAGCTCGTCCAAACTACTTTTACGCAGAAAGGAGCCGACCGGCGTTATATAGGAGCCCGGTGAGGTGAGCAGATGTGTCGCCACTGCTGGCGTATCCGTACGCATGGTGCGAAATTTCGGCATGCGAAAGATACGGTTATTACGTCCCACGCGATTCGACCAATACAGCACTGGCCCCGTCGACGTAAATCGCACCAGCAAGGCTACCACCAGTGAAATTAGCAACAATGGCAGCGCTGTCAAAATCACCAGAACAAGATCAAACGTACGCTTCATCAACTGCTTCGATCAGATAGGCTTCGACCATACCGTACGATTGATGTAATCAACGTAGCTCATCACGATACGAAGAATCTGCTTCGAGACAGAGTGAGCTTCATAGTCAGCGACAGGCGCCATGACCTGACGATTCTTGTCATGCTGGGCAACGATGATTTTCACTGCATCGAGAACACGTTCCTTCTTGAGGCCCGCCATGATCAGCGTACCTACGTCCATGCCTTCAGGCCGCTCATGTGCATTGCGGATAGTGATGGCTGGCAGGTTCAGCAGAGATGCTTCCTCAGTAATGGTGCCGCTGTCCGAGACCACACACAGCGCTTCCATCTGCAGCTTGATGTAGTCGCAAAAACCAAATGGCTTGAGAAACTGGATATGCGGATTGAGCTTGCCGAGGTCGAGTGCATCCAGGCGTTTGCGGCTTCGGGGATGGGTCGAGACGATCACCGGCACGCCATACTCTTCGGCCAGTGCATTCAGGGTCTGAACCATATCGAGCAGGTTCTCCGGCGAATCCACATTCTCTTCGCGGTGAGCGCTGACGATAAAGAAATTGTTCGATTGCAGATTCATGCGCTGCAATACGCCCGACGCCTGAATTTTTGGCATGTAGTGATCCAGCACCTCGCGCATGTGCGAACCGGTCTTGATGATGGTCTCGGGACGGATGCCTTCGGCGATCAGATAGCGGCGTGCATGCTCGGTCAGCACTAGGTTGATATCGCTCAGGTGGTCCAGCACTTTGCGGTTCAGCTCTTCCGGCACGCGCTGATCGAAGCAGCGATTGCCCGCTTCCATATGGAAAACTGGGATCTTGCGACGCTTGGCGGCAAGCACGGCCAGGCAGGAATTGGTGTCGCCATACAGCAGCACGGCATCAGGCCTTTCAACGTCCATGATGGCATCGGATTTTTCGATCACGCGTGCAATAGTTTGCGCGGCGTTATCGCCAACGGCTTCAAGAAAGTGGTCGGGCTTGCGGATATCTAAGTCATCGAAAAATAGCTGATTGAGCTCGTAATCGTAGTTCTGGCCGGTATGAACAAGAACATGTTTGACATGCTGATCAAGTTCAGAGATCACCCGACTCATCTTGATTAGCTCTGGTCGAGTCCCTACGATAGTCATGATTTTAAGCATTGAGCTCGCCCTTGATGTAGTCCAGTTTATTTAGTAAATCTTTGACCTGGGAGACACTCAGTCGCTCGGTATTGTGCGAAGTGTAGTCATCGAGGTTGGATATGATCTCCTCGCCCTCACTGAAATACTTCGCATAATTGAGGTCGCGATTGTCCGCAGGAATACGGTAGTAGCCACCCAAATCCTTGGCATGCGCCATTTCCTCTCGCGAAATCAGCGACTCATATAACTTCTCGCCATGACGGGTACCGATAATCCGAATTTCATTTCCGCGGCCAAACAGCTCCTTGAGTGCTGTTGCCAGATCAGCCACAGTTGAAGCAGCGGCCTTTTGTACGAAAATGTCACCTTGTTGCCCATGCTCGTATGCGTACAGAACAAGATCGACCGAGTCCTCGAGTGACATTAGAAAGCGGGTCATGTTCGGATCGGTTACAGTCAACGGGCTGCCAGACTTAAGCTGCGAAATGAATAGTGGAATGACCGATCCGCGCGATGCCATGACATTGCCGTAGCGAGTAGCACAGAAAACTGTCTCCCCTTTTGCCTGCATACGCGCCTTCGCCACCATCACCTTTTCAGCCATGGCCTTGGAAATACCCATAGCATTTATTGGATAAACCGCCTTGTCGGTGCTCAGCACGACAACACGCTTAACCTCGTTGGCAGTGGCGGCATTCAGGACGTTCTCTGTACCAATCACATTGGTACGGATTGCCTCCATCGGGTAGAACTCACAAGATGGCACCTGCTTTAGGGCGGCTGCGTGAAATACATAGTCCACTCCCTTCATGGCTTGGTGAACGCTCTCATAATCACGCACATCGCCAATGTAGAAGCGCAACTTGCTGTCATTGAACGCAATGCGCATATCCTCTTGCTTCTTTTCGTCACGACTGAATATGCGGATTTCAGCAACATCAGTTGTCAAAAAGCGTTTCAGCACAGCGTTACCGAAAGAGCCGGTACCGCCTGTAATCATTAAAACCTTATTCTTAAACATTGCCTAGATCTCGCTTCTGGCTAGTGGCATGCATTTTATCAATCAGTGTCTCCCAATTTTCTGCTTTGTAACCAGTATCTCGCGTGAAGCGTTCTGAATTAAGGCTTCTATCAATGACTGTTAAGTCTTCAGGCTGAACATTAATTTCTTTCCGGTATGCATTTGCTATCAATAAAAGCAGGGCGTACTTATCAATGGCGGCCCCTCCAACATGATACAAACCACGTAATGATGTGTTGGGAATAACAACATCACGAACTACTCGCGCTAACTCATCAGTTGGCAGTCCGGAAAAAATTGCTCTTCGGTACCCTTTACACTCACTTTGCGATAAAAACCACTCTAGGAGTCCGAAAGATGTGTTTGTCTCATGACCAATGGTCGAAGTTCTTAGCGTTAGGGCATTACTATTTGTGATTTCGCCCAAACACTTGGTTCTCCCATAGACATCATCTGCGTCTGGAATCGCGCTTTCATCATAGTTCCCAGATCGTCCAGAAAAAACGCAGTCAGTGCTTATATGAATCAGTCGCGCCCCCTGTAATTGGCATATCGCATTAAGGCGATGCGGCAGCAACGCATTCATTGTCAATGCAGGAATTGGTTCATTCCCACCCGGTACATGCTTCGTAAGCCCTACGCAGTTCACAACCACATCAGGCTTTGTTTTGTTAAGTAAGTTGAGTATGAAATCGCTATTCGATAAGTCCACGCCATAGAGAATTTTATTTGAAGTGTTTGAGCTTAGCCTAGGTGAGCGCATAGTCCCACTCACTTGCCAGTCTCTACGCTCAGATAGGGTCCTCATCATCGATCCACCTATCATCCCATTTGCCCCAAGAATGAGTATGTTCATGTGTGAGACCCTATTATTTCCCTCAAATTTTCGGATAACTCAGTGACGAGTTTGTCGTGATCAAAGTTCTGCAAATAATAACTCCGTGCATTCTTACCAAGCTCACATCTCTCATCAGGAGTTAAGTTGTAAAGAGATAAAATCGCATCTGCCAGCCCCTGAGAATCTTCGGCCTTAACAGCCAACCCAGCTTGCGCATCCGTCACTAAACGACCACCCTCTCCATTCATACAGGCAATAATCGGCCTGCCTACTGCCATATATGCTTGAATCTTATTGGGGACTGTAGATGCGAAGATCGGTTGATCAGCTAACGTAGCAAGTAGAACGGATGCTTTTGAAAGCAAGTACGGCATTGAATCGGCTGAAAACCTTCCTGCCAGGTACACATTATTCAGGCCTCTTCTTTCAATTTGCTCTGCAATCCAGTCGTACTCACTTCCGGAACCAATAATTACAATTTTTATCTGTTGCTGCCCAGAAAGCAAATTTGCAGCATCAATGATTGTGCCAATTGATTGGGCGGAACCGAGATTGCCCGCAAATACCACGTTGAACCCTTCGCACAATGCACTAACTTCCGGCCTCTCTCCGGAATCGGGATCGCAAAAGTCTTTGCTGACGGAGTTCGGTAAATAGACAATTTTTGACGTAGGGGACAACTTGCGAATTGCATGGTCAAATGGGCGCGAAGAAATCAAAATCAAATTAGATTTTCGATAGATAAATTTTACAACCGCCCCTACAACTCCCAGAATAAATCGGTTCTTAACATAGCCAGTAGCCTCCAAACTTTCTGGCCATAAATCCTGGACATATACCGCCAAGGGAATTCTCTTAATTTTTGCCAGAATTATTGCTGGGAGCGCTTGCAACAAAGGAGACGTGCAATAAACAAGAATCACATCATGTCTCTTAGCCCTTAATATGTAAGGGCCTATGAGTACGGCACTGAAAATGAAGGATAAATAATTCAGGCCAAGACGAAGCGGCTGTCTAAATCCCCGGGTGATAATTGGCACACGCAAAACGTCTGCCCCAAAGTAAATTTCTTTATCAACAGTGCTTGCCTGATACCCCTGAAATAAGCGGCCCTCTGGGTAGTTTGGCTTACCTGTTAGAACACTCACCCTTATCCCATTTTCAACTAGGGACTTCACAATTTCGTTTATCCTGAAATTTTCAGGCCAGAAATATTGGGTGACAACAAGCAGATTCATTTGAGCTACTCCGACACGTCAGATGTTTTAGACAGAGTTCTCAACCGCGTCGCAAGTAGTCCAATTAAAAAAAACGAAATGATTCCAACATATGGTTTCCGCAAGCCAACATTAAAAAAACTTTCGCAAAAGATCAGATACGCACACGCGGCCAGAGGCCCAACCACAGCAGAGGAACTGAGTATTTTTGCGCGAGTTCGCCAAGCCATATGAAACAGCCGAACAAGAAAGATTGCTAAAGGGAAAATGGCCACTAGACCATAACTATAAATAACGTCCAACCAATAATTGTAAGCACTTGGATGGACAGATCGGTCAGGTAACTTCGAATGCCCTAACAAAAACACCTCTGGCGAAGATGTAATTTCATCCGCATACGAGCGCCACTGATCTAGTCTCGCCTCATTACTAACTCCTGCGATTAACCATAATGGCCGTTCAGGAACTGATATGGTGTCGCCCTTAACAGAGTCAGCTAAAGCGAGAGAAGATGTGTCCGGGGTTACGTTTGGATTCGGTCGAGTTTGAATCTGTATATAGAATCCAACGACCACAATTAGTATGCTTGCAAGCGGTAGGAATACTTGCCTGAATCGTACTTTGTTTAATGCAAACTTGGCGGACAAAGCAAGCCAAAGCACTGCTGCAACAAACGTAGTGAGAGATGCAGCAGCAGTAGCATGTAAGACTGTCAGACAAACAGAGATGACTAGGCATATTTTCTCGAAACGCCGACCACACCAAATTGTCGGGGCAAGCGCCATCAGCAATGCAAGAACAATTGCTGGAAAGAACTGTTCATACTGATAAATACTAAATGCTATAACTTGCGGTGTGAGCGACAAACTGCCGGACATCCAGCTTGTCACCAATTGAGCTGCCGTTACGAACGTGATAACAATGAAGGCCGTCCGTTCAAACACAGGCAATTTAGTGGCAGCCCCATACATCTCCCCGAGAATCAGACCGAAAATTGGAAACAAGAACTGAGCCATCAGAATGAGCTTGCCACTCCCCTCAACTGAGTTGCCATCCCACAAGAGTAGTGTCGTGCTAACGAAAAGCACCATCGTGAAGAAAACAACCGTCAAGCTACGACGAGCGGCTGCATAGTTGCCCAAAATAGCAACACTTAAGAATAACGCAAAGACGGAGATCGGTATTGGTAACTGCTGAAACTGACCTTTTGCATCAAAGTTTGTCGATGGGTTTTGAAAAACACCCCCACTTAACTGCACAAAAAGCGGGACCAACATCAGCAAGCATATCAAGGTAAGGCACTCGGTCTTATACATACCCTTGCTTCCAAACTTCAGGAACGCGCCAGTCAAAAACGCCACATTCATCAACGCGCTTGCTAAGTAAAGAAAAGCTATTGACTTAGGGCCAAAGGCAAAAAAAATTAGAGGTACAGAGATCGTAATCAAAATGTTTGCCATAAGATCTGTGCCAAACACCTCACCTGACAAATGTGCTTGTATCAACTTTGCGCGCATGAAGATTGCCACGGTCATCAATGCTCCCCCGGCCATCGACAGCCCGCTTGCCAGCCAGAAAAAAGCGGGCTTATCAATCGATATGAACGCTTCAGGAGTGAAAAATGCAATGTAACCCCCAATAACGACCATCCCGGCCAAAAGAAAACCGAGCCCCCACAACCATATCGGCTCGAGACCAGACACTTTTTGTTTTCTGAGAATTGTCGGGGCCAAAGCTTGGCCTAGGGTTGTTGGAACTACGCCGCCTATCGCAAATGCCGTAAAGAGAATTCCGGCTGTCGTTTTATCGGTGAGCAAGGCGATAGACATACGAAAAACATAAACACACACACCAATAATCGCAGTAGAGCCTACATGGGGCAATACAAAAAAAATGCTCCCCGGTATTTTCGGGCTAAAGCAAAACCTGATACCTACTGTGGCGACTACTGGTGCAACTGCCCAGAGCAATGCACTCAGATAGAAGTCGACATTTAAGCCAAGCGTGAGAGCGACGCATAACAAAAACGCCGACACTTCAACAACAACGCTGCATTGCGCATGCGCATAATGATTGAGTCGCTCATGCTGGGCTAAATTGATTTCAGCAATCCATTCAGCCACTTTCCTCACAAGCAAAACAGAGGCGATAGGCCATGCAACACCACCGATCACAACGCTTAGTACATAAGCCGCCACGCCAAGGGGCACTACAAGCATCAGTCGAAAAGAGTAGATGCTGTGAAATGTTTGCAGTCCATCGCTCGCAAGAATTATATTGCGGGAGTTTGCTGAGAAAACAAAAAATGTAGCGAGGGCTGCCCCCTGTACCAAGCCAATATTGGCAGCTAAATCTAGCTCACCTGCCGTCCCCAAAACGACAAGCAAGCCAGTCATCGAGAATGAGTTAAATAGCGCCGCGAGGGGAAACCAAAACAATGACTTCTTTAACCGCTCGATCACTTAACGACCTTCCCAGTCACAAGAGCATTATTTTTTCCTCTTTTTCTGCTTTGAAAAACAAGAAATCTATCAAGGCAATAAATAATCAGCACATTTGCAAATACCGATCCAAATAGTAAATAGGATTGTGCTGGTGCGTACCCGAAATGAGCATAACGATAAGCAATGACTTCCGCCATTAACGAGCACAATATCCAGTTTTTACCACCCAGATAATAAACAGTGACTTCTAGAAGTGCTGCAAATACCGCACTGGCAAACAATGCCGCAAATAAAAAAACATATGATCCGGGTAAATATAGGAATGCCAAAATTCCTGGGAGACTAACAAAGTGCACCTTCGGATCAATCAAGTTTGCTTTGTAGGGAGAGTTAATGAACTTCTGATCATAAACACTCAGTTGTCCAACTTTTAGCTTCTCTCGCCACAGCTCATTCCAAATATCCCAACCCAAATATGGATAAGAACTCACAGCTACAACTCCATCGATGCCTACCCATCTCTCTACGAAAAGAGGAGTCGTCATATCGCGGACAGTTGTCGCTGAAGGCTCTATCTTGTTTTGTGAGGCATCGTATGCGCCAGCACGTAGATAGTTAACTGAAAGTACAGATGCGGCAAAAAGACTTACGAAAAATAATGCAATAGAAGCACAAGCCCTCCAACTGGGCCAACGCTTCATAGCTACGAGTGTTCGGACTATACCGCTACCAACCCCTGCTGCATTCAAGATCATTCCGCGGCTCAGTAATGAGGTATTTGACAAAAAGGCCTCGATTAAAGGAATTGCTGCTGCAGAAATTGTCAGTCCCTTCCCCAATTGGATTTCGAAACGCACAATAAGCGCGGCAATCGAAGCCAAGCCGAATTGCAATAACCACTTGTACACCCCACTCAGCCCAAATGGCAACTCGACTTTCGCGACGAGACCGCGTTGATAAATGCCAAAAAATACATTTGTTAGGGCGACAAAAATTGTTAGTACGAAGAATGCAAAAACGATTTTTCTTCGGTGGCGTAAATAAAGGCCAAACAAGCCAGTTGCATCACAAGCAGGCGTCCTGACCGGATAATTGAAATATAACCGCCTCAGCCAGCTTGCTACTAAGAGGGCAGAAAAACCCACACATGAAACAATGAGCGCCTTGTCCATTGCGGCCGGAGACCCATCAAAACCCAATGCATCAGAAAATGAGAGGGGGTCGTACACAATCCGAAATGATCCTTTAAGCCAGAAGCCCAGCCAAAAGAAGATACCTATAAAAGTATCAAAGAATAACGCGCCTTTAATCAGCCCATTCAGCAATAAAACATTAGCCAGCAGGGTAAACACTAAATAGATGAATGGACTCCCGTTATAGTCCGCACACACTCTCGCAGTGGCTATCGCAAGCACTATGCCAATCAGAAGCAGGGCTCTATTACTCATTTCTGGGACTGATCCATGTACAAGCAATTGTCAGCCCTTCTCCTTTAATAAACGTTGTATAAAATTATCTGCAGAGATAATGGGCTCACGCGGCTCGTGCACCTGCCTAAACCGTTTAACGGCCCTAGCTATTGATCTTGGGGACGAGGGATCAAACGTTTCATCCGGATCAAGAATATCGCGGACATAATCAAGCTCTGCAGCAACCACTGATAGGCCTAAATTTCTGGCCTCAACCAACGGCAAACCCATCGACTCAGAGCTGGATGGGTAAATCAAGGCAGAAGAAAGACTGTAGAGTTCCTTGAGACGAGCCGCAGGAACAGATCCGAAATTCTGTACATTAAGTTTATTGTTTTCTGCTTCTTGCTTGATCCAAGCACACAAATCTGGAAATGCTTTGTCATCAAGTGTCAAGGCTAGTGATGGAAACAGACCATCCTCAGCAAGCATTAGCCATGCACGAATCAGGCTTAGGTGATTTTTGTGTGGTTCGCCTGATCCCACATATATAAAATCAATTGTGCAAGGAGTCGCCTCGTCGCGTTCAGTGCCCCTTTCCAGATATGTATTCGACAAGAACGGGCGTATCGCAATTGGTAGAGGGCTCAAGGGTTTGTGTTCCTCCAGGAGGCGTAGCAGAGCATCTCGCATACTCGGACTCTGTACAACAACCCGGTCCACCAGCCTTAAAAAATGCTGGAACCACTTCCGTTCAAAATACAATCGGATTTTTTTCTTAAACGGAAACCCTGTGATTGGCAATCTCTCAACCATGTACCTGTTTTGGAGGAAGAGAACAACTTGACCTCTGGAAGAAAAGATTGGGGGTAAATTGCCGAAGCAAAAAAGAAGATCCTCGTGTGAGACCAGTCTTCGTAGTAGCCATTCAGCGCGCAGGCGCCCTAGTATCGTTGGGCGAACCCGAATTAAATGGAAGCGATTAGATATACCCTCAGGAATGGGCATTCTTTGATCCAAAAGGCAAACTACATCTCGGTCGAGTTGAAGACAAAGAATTGCATCAAGCAAGGTTTTACCCCCTCCTTGATGAACATTGTTGGCTTGTATAAATAGTTTCTTAGTCACTTAATAGCGGGTGTGGCAACGAACTTTTCGGGGATGCCTACTTAGAAAGTATGATTTTTTTAACAACTTTTGCGGGTAGCAATTTTTTCGCGATAGTTTTAATCAAGCTAGATAGAATTTGCCCGTAAAAATGCAGCCGTATGAAAGGGTCGCACTTGACAGCGCAGACTGCGTCGAGTGATGCACTAATCGTACGTAATCTATTCAGCTCAGACACACCGCCGGTAATCACTTCTGCGATCACTGCATCCACTCTGGTAAATACTGCTCCAGATTTATAAGCCTTATAAAAAAAATGCAGGTCAGCCGCGATTTTGTTCGAAATATCGAAACAATTATCCTGATGATACTTTAGGTCAACGAAAGCTGACTGGTGAGAAAACTGCATTCCTTGCCAAAGTTTGTTGGGGCAACCCGCCTTTGCAACACGCTCAAACTCTGGGTATCGGATTTTTACTGCACCGTAGATTATTTTTGAATCTGGTTGCGCGACTTGCAAAGCCTCATTCACTGCATGACCATGTACAAAAGAATCGCCAGCATTCATAAAATTAACCCATTTGCCACTCGCAACAGCCAAACCTTTGTTCATCGCATCATAAATACCTTGGTCTTTTTCACTAATCCAGTATGCGATTTTGTCTTGGTATTTCTTGATAATCTCGACGGTTTTATCTTGTGATCCACCATCAATAATGATGTATTCAATTTTGGGATAGCTTTGGGCCAGTACGCTTTGAATTGTGTCCTCAATAAAGTTTTCGCCATTAAAAACGACAGTTATGACAGATACCAATGGTCGATCAGGGTTGGTGTATCGATCAACAAGCGTAGAAGTAAATACAGAACTATTCATCTGGATAGATAAAACACCTACTCTGAATCAAAATTTTGACACTCAAAGGTGCTTCACTTTTTATTAGGCTTTTAAAAATATTTGAGTGAAGTTACACAGCGATATTGGACAGGGCAAGTGTCGGAATACTTGCCTGAGCTATTTGATGTCGATTACTGGCTGTAAGTTTGTCCGTATCAGCATGCATTACCGGGTTTTATGCCCCCCCCCCCCGCAAGCTCGGGCCGAGCAGTCAGCATCTGCTCAGCAGATTGCCAATCTTGCTCGGTATCAATATCAATACACTCCTCAGGTCTGTCCATGATCAGGGGGAGCAGATTCGGCGCATAAAGCGAATGCGACTCGCGCAAGACGTTTGCCGGCACCAGATAAAACGCACCATTAACGGCATACGCAGGGGGCAAGTCTTGCGAACGCAGATGCAAACCGCCGCCCTCGACAAACGGCCGCATTAGCCTGTCATCAAGACGGAAGCACCATAAGGGATGGGTACTTGCCGGAGACACGCCGATAACGGAACAGTCAGGATTGGCCGCGAACAATGCCAGCCCGGCCTGCAGTCTTGCACGGCTGCGAAATGGCGAAGTCGGCTGCAGTAGCAACAGACCATCGACCCGCCCATGCTCGCGCTCGTAGTCCTCGAGTGCATGGATGGCGACATCGACCGAGGAAGCCGTATCCGTTGCCAATTCGGCAGGACGCAGCCCCGGCACCAGGGCGCCGGCATGCCGTGCATGGTTTGCGATCTCTGGGTCGTCCGTGGAAACGAGGACGGCCATAATTTCGGGAAGACCTCTGGCGGCCTGAATGCTCCACTCAATCAGGGGTTTCCCCCCCAACTGGCGCACGTTCTTGCCTGGCAGCCGTTTGGAGCCCCCGCGTGCAGGAATCAGCGCCAGGATTTTCATAACGCCAGAAACCGGGCCAGAATCTTAAGCCCGGTTACCCCGCTCTTTTCAGGGTGGAACTGGCAACCGTGGATGTTGTTGCTGCCGATGGTGGCACACACAGGCAGGCCACCGTAACGGCACTCCGCAATGCGATGCGCCGGATCCTTCGGGTGTGCCATGAACGAGTGCACAAAGTAGACCGTTTCGCCAGGCTTGACGTCCTGCAGCAAGGTTCCATCCCAATGCTGTCGCCCTTCCGGCATGAGCAACTCACTCCAACCGATATGCGGCACCTTCAAGGAACTGCCGTCCGCCTTCATTCCGGGAATTGGAACCACCTGCCCCGGAATCAGGCCAAGGCCCGTGGCATGACCAAACTCCGCGCTCTCATCAAGCAGCAGTTGCATACCCAGACAGATGCCCAGCAACGGCGTGCCGCGGCGAGCCACGCTTCGCACGACCTCATCCAGTTGCAAACGCTGCAATTCAGCCATGGCGTCGGCAAAGGCGCCCACACCCGGCAGCACCACGCGCGCCGCATTGTGGATGACCTCCGGGTCACTCGACACCTCCACCGAGGCGCCGCAATGCTCAAGGCCGCGGCGCACGCTGAGCAGGTTGCCCATCCCGTAATCGATTACAACAACATCAGAGCGACTCATAAGCCCGAACCTGAATACCTGCCGATTTGGCCGCCTGCCGCAGCTCGCCCAGCGTCGTCCGCTCATAGTGCAGAACATCAGCCATGGCCACGGCATCCGCCTTGCCTTGCGTAACCACATCGACCAGATCACTGGCCTTGCCCATGCCACCGCTGGCAATCACGGGGATACCGACCGCACTGGTGATGGCGCGCGTCAACTCGAGATCAAAACCCTGACGCGTGCCCTCGCGGTCAATCGAGGTCACCAGGATCTCTCCGGCGCCAAGCTCCTCGCCCTTGCGTGCCCATTCAACGACATCCATGCCGCTGCGCTCGCGACCGCAATCCGTATAGACCTCCCAGTGCCCGGGCCCTTGTTGCTTGGCCTCGATGGAAAGCACCATGCACTGGGAACCGAAGCGGCGCGACACCTCGCGAATCAGCTCCGGACGGTGCACGGCGGCAGTATTGATGGCGACCTTGTCAGCCCCCGCACCGAGCAAATCACGTACATCATCGATGTTGCGAATCCCGCCACCGACCGTCATGGGGATGAAAACATCCTCGGCGGCCCGGCGCACGATCTCGGTCAATTTGCTGCGGCCGTACAGGCTGGCCACAATGTCCATGTAGATCAGCTCGTCAGCACCCTGTGCGTAATAGCGCTTCGCATACTCCTGCGGATCGCCGAGTACGCGCAGCCCTTCGAGATGAACGCCCTTGATGAGGGTCGGTCCCTTGACATCAAGTCGGGCAATCAGGCGGGTATTGCTCATTGCGCTCAGTCTTGGCCGTCTTCATGCCAGACCGCGTGGCGCAACTTCCACTCGCCGCCCTCTTGGTGCCAGATGTGATCGGAGCGCCAGCTGTCGATCACTTCGTGCACTTCAGCATCGGTAATCGAGCAGAACTCGAGGAATTCCTTGTAATACTTCTTCGGGAACTCGTGGTCGTAACGCTTGACCAGAGCAGCACCCTCTTCGCGGGTGATCTTGCCATCGCGAATTTCATGCGCGGCATCAGAGGTCGTACGGCCAATGCCGAACTTGATGTACGACAGGTAGTAGTGGAAGCCGTCGATCTGGTCATCCAGGCTTGCGTACTTGGAGTAGGTTCCTTCCGAACGCTCCGAATTGGGCGTAAAGCCGGTGTGTTCGCGGCAGTAGTAATAGTTCTCCTGCGGATCCCAAAACTTGTAGTAGCCGAGAAAGTGGATTTCGGTCTTGTTCTTGGTGATGTCCTCATAACGAGGCGCCATGAACGGGTACAGGTCAGCCAGGGAAACGCCGTGCTCGGCCCAGAACTCTGGCGGCAGTCCGGAGAAGTAATGCTTGTCGTGATCCTGGATGTCACGCGTCGGGCTGAATGCATTCTTCATGTCACCACCGTATTCGACCTCGCCGTTCTCACCGTACATGATGAGCTGAACGTTGTGTTTCACGGCCATATGCAAGGGAAAATTGGTCTGCCCGTAGATGAAGGGCTGGAACGGATCGCCCAGATGCTTGAACGACAAGTGAGTGAGTTTCTTGGTGACCTGCGGATTCGGTGTGCCGAGAATGTGGTTGAAGCCGGAGGCAATGAACGCATCAAGATTCTGGCGGCCGATGGCGGTGGCCTTCAAAGGCGCCCAGGTGACCGCCAGCGGGTTCATGCCGTACTTGTACTTGAGTTGATGGGCCACAAAGCTACCATCCTTACCGCCGCTGCACGGCACAATGACGTCGTACTCACCATTGCCCTTGCGGTGCTTATTGCACAGCTCGACCAGCTCTTTCTCGCGCTGCGTCCAGTCAATTTTGGTGCGCTTGTATTCGGCATAATTGCAGGCAGAGCAGACACCGTGCTCGTCAAAGGTGATACGCGGCCGTTGGTTCGATACCGTGCACTTTTTGCAGAACCTGATTTCGCGCGGCAGGTTGTACTGCTTGATTAAATCTCTCTTCATTGCTTCAACTCTCTCACCAAACTATTGCTAATGGAATCCGCTGCAAACTTCAAATCATCCGGCCTACCAACATCCAGCCACGGCTCGTGCATAGGGTAGGCTACGGTGCGCATGGTTTTGCTGTGCAAGCGCTCGAACAAAGCCGGCATGTCACAAGAAGCACCCGGCACTAGACTATCAAGGGCTACTGGTGTGAGCGCATAAACTCCGGCATTGATATGAGTACGCGCAACAGGTTTTTCCTCGAAGCCGACGATGTCGATACCATCGGTCTGGACAACACCAAACGGATGCTGCCATTCATGTAGTCTGACAGCCATAGTCGCAGCTGCCGCGTAGCGGCGATGAAAGTCGAGCAGTTCACCGTAGCGGATATCAGTAATTACATCGCCATTGGTTACCACAAATGGTTCAGTAGGCCGAGGATTAAGCAGACTAAGCGCGCCGGCGGTACCAAGTGGTGTCGACTCGCGCAGGTATTCAATCGTAACATCGAACTTTTGGCCGTTACCAAAATAGTCCTCAATCATGTGGCCGAGGTAATGAATGGCAAGAACAAAGTGACTGAAACCCTCCGTCTTGGCGCGATCAATAATGTGCTCTAACATAGGTTTCCCAGCGAGCGGGACCAGCGGCTTGGGGCAATTCTCGGTATGTGGCATCAGGCGCGTCCCCTTGCCACCAGCCATGATGATCATCGTGTTGGAGCGCGCTACCGGCGTGGTGACCTCGTCCCACAGGTGCAGTCCGACCACATGCTGCCGCTCATCGACAATCGGGATCTGCTGGATCTTGTTGGCAGTCATGAGCTGCATGACCGTATCCCGCCCCAGACCGGGCGGGACAACCAGCGCATTGCGATGAACAATTTCCGAGATGGGGCTGGCGAGGTTGAGACCGCGCAAGAGGCCTCGCCGGATATCACCATCCGAGATGGTGCCTTCCAGACGCCCGCTCTCGCTCACGACCAAGACGATCTTAATGGCGATTTCGTCGAGATTCTGGATCGCTTGCTGAATGCTCGAATCGGGGAGCAGCGTGGCCTGACGCCAGATATCAATTGAAGCGGTCATGGTTTTCCTGCCGCAGGAGTATCGGGTAAATCATGGAACATCTTTTTGAGAGAACTTGAAAAGTCGTAGCTTTCAAGGATGTGTAGCACCCTTTCGCTGGCCCCACCTTCACCGTAAGGATTGATGGTGTCACGCAAGACCACCTGAAAGTCTTTCGAATAGGCCAGCGCCAGAGCAGCACGAATGCTTTCACGCTGCGGCTCGCAATCGATGACGCTCGGCGCCTTGAGGCGCCCCTTCTGTCGGTCGCCGATGTTGATCGTCGCTTTGTGGAAACTCGGGACTTCGGCAAGCCCGCTGGACGAATTGCCTACCACGGCATCGACCTGGGCAATGGTCGACAGATAACGCAACTGTCCCAACGAGGTATAGACGCGTGCATTCGGCCGTTGGGCAACATAGTCTTCAACCATCCGACCAAGAATCCTCCCCTGCGTATCCGCATTGGGCATGGTAAAAATCAGATTGGTGTTTTCAAGCAGATCAAGTGCGGCCAGCAATTCTTCCATCTGCGCCGTTGCCGAACCCTGATCGAGGGTGGCTGGATGAAAAGTCACCAGCAAGTTCCTCGCCGCCAGCTTGAAGTCGAGCGCAGCCTCCAGCGCCGGGCGATCGAGCAGATCAAGCTTCAACATATTGTCGATGCCAAGGCCGCCGACCTGGAAAACCCGCGCGGGATCCTCGCCCAACTGAATAACGCGACGACGGTACTCATCCGCAGCAACGAAATGCAGCTGAGCCATCTTGGTTATTGAATGCCGCATGGCCTCGTCAAAGGCACCTTCGGTCGTTTCGCCGCCATGCAGATGCGCCACCGGGATACGCGCAATCGTGGCTGCGGCTGCCGCAGAGAAAATTTCGTAGCGATCACCCAGCAACAACACCATGTCCGGGGCGAGCTCCGTCAGGGCGTCGGCGAAACCGATCATCGCCACGCCCATGGACTTGGTGATGCCGGATGGCGTATCCGAGCTCAGCAGCATCTCCACCTTGCGATCGATATGAAAACCGTCGGCCTCGATCTCGCGGAAAGTCAGGCCGAACTCGGGCGCAAGGTGTGCGCCCGTGGCGATGACCTGAAGCTGCAGCTTCGTGGAGCGTGCAATCCCGTCCATAAGCCAGCGCAACAAACCGTACTCGGCGCGGGTGCCAGTGATGACGCAAATCTTCTTCACAGCGAAATCAGCTCGTCTGATGCGTAGTCACGCGTAGCCTTGCGGCCAACAACCTCATCCCAACGCATGGGCGAGATTCCTGTTCCAGGACGCTTGGCCGTGATGTTTTCCGCCGTAAAAGCCTCGCCTGCACGGATCGGCTGGCTGGCAACAATCGACTTTCTGGCAATCGGCATGTTCCTGGCTTCGCTCGGGCTGGCGCGCTTGATGCCATCGCCCAGCGCCAGCTCGATATTGCGGATCGCGGCGACCATGGCCTTGAGCTCATCCGGCTCAAGGCTCGCGGCATGATCGGGGCCGGGCAGGCTACGATCCAGGGTGAAATGTTTTTCGATCACCGTCGCGCCCAGAGCAACGGCCGCAATCGCCACCTCAATGCCGGCGGTGTGATCGGAATAGCCAATCGCAACCTCAAATGCCTGGCCGATGTTGCGCATCGCGCGCAAATTGACATCCGCCATTGGCGTTGGATATTCGGTATTGCAATGCAGTACCGTGATGCGCTCCCGACCGATGCCGCCTTGCTCGAGCACGGCAAGTGCGCTCTCAATATCGCCCAGCGATGCCATGCCTGTAGACAGGATGACCGGCTTGCCGTGCGCCGCCACACGGCGCAGATACGGCAGATTGGTGATTTCGCCGGAAGGTATCTTGATCAGGTCTAGGCCGAGTCCCACCAGAAAATCAAGGCTCTCAACATCAAAACCGGTGCTGAAGAAACGAATGCCATGCGTGCGGCAATGCTCGATGAGGACGTGGTGCATGTCGCTGCTCAGCTCGAGGCGGCGCAACATTGCATGCTGAGACTCCGATTCGCCGGTAGATTGGGCCTGATACTCAGCCTTGCTTGCGCTACCGGTGGCCAGGCGATCTGCCGAAAAGGTCTGAAACTTGACCATATCGACGCCCGCCTCGGCGGCAACCTCGATGAGTCGCTTGGCCATGGCAATGTCGCCGTTATGGTTCACGCCGGCTTCGGCAATTATCAAAGTGCGCAGACGGTTCATCAAGCCCCCCGAAAGGTCGTGCCTTCCGCCAAGTTTTTTGCCACGACGGCGCCCGCGCCGACGATACAGCGGCGATCGATCCGTACACCATGGTGCACCACGGCCCCGCTACCGATAAACGAACCGGCCTCGACATGCACATCGCCGTTCAGCTTTGCGCCGGTAGAGAGATGACAATGAGCGCCAACGCTGGCATCGTGCTCGACCAGCGCCTGGCTGTTGATAATGCAGTTCTCGCCCACGCTGGCGCTGGCGTTGATTATCGCACCATGCATGACAATCGTACCCGGCTGCACCACGGCATGTCTGGAGACATGCGCCAAGGGTGAAACAATCACCGGGAATTCGGCGCCCAATGCCGACAGCTTTTCAAACAGCGCAATCCGGATATCCGGGCTCTTGACCTGTCCCACCGTGATGAGCACCGAACGATATTGTCTGAGCAAAGCCGGCAATGCATCGTCGTTACCGAGCCACGGATAACCCAGGCGCGCCGCATCGCTCGTTTCGTTGAAATCGACAATGCCGGCAATCTCAAAACGTCCGGTCGCCTCGATCACATCGATACAGGATCGGCAATGCCCGCCGCCACCGATGAGAAGCAGGGGGCTCATGCCAGACCCGGGCTGCTGGGAATGTTGATCAGGCGTTGCTCCAGGTACTCTGCAACAGGGAGCGGCGCATGCGGGCACTCGCGATATGGAGCAAGGCGGTGCAACAGGTTCCACACCGGACGGGTCATGAGGCCGGCGGCATTGGTAGCGGCCAGTACCTCATCGCGTTGTCCGGCTACCGTGTCGCCGAGCAGGATCGCCTGCAACCAGTAATTGCTTTCGCAACCTGCGGGCTCGGCCACCAGGCTAAGCTCGGGAATGTTGGCAAAGACGTCGCGATATTTTTCGTACAGGCGTCGCTTCGAAGCCAGAAAGCCCGGCAATTGTTCCAGCTGGGCACAACCGAGTGCGGCATTGATGTTCGGCATGCGGTAATTGAAGCCGATCTCGTCGTGTTCGAATGCCCAGCGGTGAGGCTGCTTGGCGGTCGTGGTCACATGCTTGGCACGGCGGGCGAGCGCGGTATCGTTGGTCAGGAGGGCACCGCCGCCGCCGGTGGTAATGGTTTTGTTGCCATTGAAACTCAGGATGCCGAGCATGCCGAGCGTACCGGTCTGTTGCCCCTGATAGGTACTGCCCAACGATTCGGCCGCATCCTCAACCAATGCCAGGCCAAACTCGCCGGCCACGTCAAGCAGGCCGGCCATGTCGCAGGGATGACCGAAGGTATGCATCGGCAACAGGGCCCGGATCGGACGCCCGGTCTGCTTGTTCACGCAAACACCGTGACGTTGCTCACTGCAATACTTCAACCAGTCGCGCAGGGCAAGCGGGGCCAGCCCCAGCGTCTCTTTCTGGCTGTCGACGAAATGCGGCGTGGCGCCGCAATAGTGAACGGCGTTCGCGGTTGCCACAAATGTTAGTGCCGGGAGCAGGACCTCGTCGCCTCGGGTAACGCCGGCCAGCAACAGGGCCACATGCAGCGCCGCCGTGCCATTGACTACCGCGATAGCATGCTTGGCGCCCGTAAATCGCGCCAGATCGTCTTCAAAGCGGTCGACATAAGCGCCGACCGACGAAACGAACGTCGAGTCGAGGCAGGCTTTGACATATGCCCACTCCTGTCCGGCAAAACTCGGTGCGTGCAGAGGCACAGCCGCAGTTCCGCATACCTGCGCAAGAGCCTGTACTACCCTTGCCGGAAAATCCTGTGTGGTTTGCACGTGCCTGAACGGATCAAATATTGTAGATGTCGGCCTTGTAGCCGCGCAGATTCTCGGGGCGCATGAACCACTCTGCCGTTTCGGCGAGGCCACGCTTAAGCCCTTCGCGACCACCGTAGGCCGGCGCCCAGCCAAACAGCCGGAGCGCCTTGGCGTTGTCGGCCCACAGGCGTTCAACTTCCGAATTGGCGGGGCGCAAGCGATTTTCGTCGGTGACGATCTCAACCTCGGCGTTCATTGCCTCGGCAATCAGTGCCGCGGTATCGCCGATCGATATCTCGAAATTGCTGCCGAAATTGACAACCTCGCCAATGCCCTGATCCGACTGCAGTGCAGCGACAAAACCGCTGACCGTGTCCTGCACGAAATTGAAGTCGCGCGTCGGCGAAACAGCGCCCAGGCTGATCTGTTTCTTGCCATTGGCAATCTGGGCAATGATGGTCGGAATCACCGCCCGTGCCGACTGACGCGGGCCGTAGGTGTTGAAGGGTCGGGCAATCACGACCGGCAGGTCGAAGGAAGCATAGAAGGAATAAGCCATCTGATCCGCTGCAATCTTGCTGGCGGAATAAGGCGACTGCCCCTGTAGCGGATGCTCCTCAGTGATTGGTACAAAACGGGCCGTGCCGTACACTTCGCTCGTCGAGGTGTGAATCACCCGCCTCACGCCTAGATCGCGGGCAGCCTGCAGGATGTTGAGGGTGCCCTTGATGTTCGTATCGACGTAGGTGTCGGGAGAGTGGTACGAGTAGGGGATGGCAATCAGCGCGGCCAGATGCAAAACCGCATCGCATCCCTGCATTGCCGTGCGAACGCCGTGGGGATCGCGGATGTCGCCCGCAAACACCTCGAACTTGCCCTTGACCTCAGGTGCGCAGCTGTCCAGCCAGCCCCACGAGTTGAAGGAGTTGTACTGGACGAAAGCGCGCACCTTATGGCCTTGCCGGACCAGGCGCTCAACCAGATGGGAGCCGATAAAACCATCGGCGCCGGTAACCAGAACTGCATTCATTGTCAGGCTCTTTATAACAATTTTCCAAACTCATCGAATGAGCGGATGTAGTTGATTCTGTTGCCGGGAAAGGCATCCTCGAAATGCTTGACGCACAGCTGCCGATCCTCCTGCGACATTTCCTCAAGCAGGTTCACCAGACTGATGGCGCGCTCATTGAAGCCCAGCAGGGCAGATGAGGAAACCCCGACGGCCAGATGATAGTCCTTATCCATCAATTCGACGGGAAGTAGGGGGTCAATGACCACCGCACCTTCGATATGTAAATTCAACCGATAAACTGGATTCGGATGGTCCTTGATGTGGCAGACATACCCTCTGGCGTGGGCCGCGGCCACCAGCAAGCTGAAAACTTCGACTTGCCTTGCATCGGCAACGAACGATTTCCCCGCAACAAACAGGATTTTATTGGTTTTTGCCCCGCCGCAGGAGTAGCAGTGCGACACAGCCTCACGCGAGTAGCCAACATCCTTGCATTCGATCGTCTCCGGATAGCCGCGAATCGAGACGACGTACTCCACCGCATTGCTGCCCACTGGCGGGGATCGATAGAACTTGAAGCGATCAATCACCCCGAGCAATTGCAACAGACGAAATATCTTGTTCCGAGGGAACGCCGTAGGCTCGATCTCTTCGAACCCCGACATGGTCACCTGCGGGAAGTAGCAGCCGTGCGGCCTGCTCATGCAGAGCAGCAGATCAAGGATGGGCAGGCAGCACTCATGAAAGAAAATAACGCGCCTATTGGCAAGACGCGCACTTAGCAAGATGAACAAGAAACACATAGATTGCAGCAGAAGTCCGGCGGGCACCCGCACGACCTCAAGTGCCGGGTGCTGCTTTTTCAGGCTCTGGTAGGAGATTTCATGTGCCTTGCTCAGCACATAAATCCGCGTAATGCGGAGCGCATCAACCTGCGTCGCAATAAAGCCTACCGGCAATGTCGAGGCGACGATGCAAAAGGACGAGTTCTTGGTTTGCATGATAGGTAGCAAGCGGCGGGCGGGCCAGGCTAGCTAAGGTTCAGCCGCGAGCCTTGATCGCCTTCATGTTTAGGCTAATCGGGAACTCCCCCTTGGGGGTCTGAAAGCCAGTCTCGGACCAGTCGCCCAGATGCACGCCAAACTCTTCCAGCGTGCTCCACTCGGCCATATGCTCGAATCCGCACACGGCCAGTTGGTCAGCAAGGGCGACACGATTGAATACGCACTTGTGGAAGTTGTGTACGTAATCCTGTCCACCCATCAAAGCAAACTTGATCAGCTCAAGATTGTTGCCGTTGGCCTGATAAACCGTCACAAGACGGTCAAAGTCCGGCACGGACAAGCGCAGCACGCCGCCGACCTTGAGCTTTTTGTGGAAATTGCGCAGGATCTCGCCGATTTCCTCGAATGAAAAATGCTCAAGCACATGACACATGTAAATCTCGCTGATGGCGCCGTCAGCAAACTCGTTTAGGGCAAAGCCTTCCGAGTGCAAGTGGATATGCGGTGCCTGGCGGGCATCGATATTGACCCAGCCCTGGAGATTGATCGGGCCTGCCCCGAGATGAATCTTCAGTCCGCCATCACCGGCCTTTGGATACACGGGTTTATGTCCACCATAACGCGCATCGTGCCTACGGACGCCGATCGACTTGAGCTTGGCGAAGATTCTGGAAATTAAATTCACGTTGAAATACCCAATCAATAACTATCTGGCAGCCCCACGCCGGCAGCATGGAGCCGATACTCAGCTTTCGGAAAGCCTCGAACCGATGATCCGGGCGGGCACCCCGCCCAGAATCGCATAATCTGGAAAGCTTTTTGTCACTACGGCATTGGCGCCGACTACGGTTCCCTGGCCCAAACTGACGCCGGGTAGGATCACCGAATTCGCCCCTAGCCAGGAATTTTCCCCATATAACGCATCATGTTGTCATTCAATTCTTGCCAATCTGCTTCATCAGCAAATCCAGCTCATTAAGGAACTCCGCCATTTCAGTAGCGGTACCGGAGGCAACACCAGTACCGATTCCCGGATAGTTGTTCAGGGTCCTTCTGGACAAAGCCTGATCAAACCATGCCACCCCCTGCATCGGGTCAAGCTGCCAACGTTGGCGATCAAAGAACACCCCCCCCTCGCCAAACGTTTCGGCAAGGTCGTAAACCCCGGGCACCCCTTTGAACCACGGCAAACCGGCACAGCAGGTTGCCAGGCCAACCATGCTGCGCTCCACGCCGACCGATCCAGTGATCGTCACCGGGAAGAGCTGCTGGAGGCGGTGGTCGCGCAGCTTGTATGCAGGTGGCACGAACACACAGCCCAGTGCGGCCAGCTGTCGGTAATACTCGACCGAGCGACATAGGCCCACCCGAGAGAAGCCGACAATTCGTGAGTAATAAATCCAGCTGCCCGGGTGCTCCTTGTACAGGATCTTTCCACGGTAGCCAAGCCGGCGCATGGCAATCACCACATCGAGATGATTGGCGTAGTCGCCCCCCTCCGGAAAGGTCGATGCCTCCGGTTGATAGTGGGCATAGAGAATAGGTAATGGCCCCTCTGCCTCGACTACGTGGTCTACCGTAGCTTCATCAAGCATTGTGGAGAGGTAGTAATCGAGTGCTGTCTTCTGATGCCGTATCAATCTCAGTATCGATAGGCAATCGTAGTCTTGGCGCGCATCAATCGGATGCCGGCCAGCATCGATGCCGCGCCGCAAGATCGCCTTGGCCATCGCCTTGAGGCCAAAGCTTGCCACCTGCATCAATGCATGCGGATAACTTGTCGCCACATGATCAATTTTTTCATTCAGTTGCGGGGGTCTGGCGGCAAGATGATTATCGCGATAGGCCACGATTTCATCACGTGCCCCCTTGCTCGACACCTCCGCGCCGAGAATGCGTCTGTCGCGGATCGAGTCGTTTTGCACGAGAGGCAGCAGTCGACTCGGTGCCGTAAAAAACGGCATCGGATATAGATAAATCTGCTCAGCACCCGCCACTTGGCAGGCAGCTTCGATCAGCGAATACTCAATGTGATGGGCAACCCCCGTAAAGAAGACAACTGACTTCACATCCAGCTCTTGTAGCACCTGCACAAAGCGGACTACGAACAACAGGCAGCTCTGCCGGTAATCCTCGTAACGGTCGGCTTGCCCCATCCAGCGTGACCACAAGGGCATGTTCCAGGCAATCTTGGCCCGGACTGCATCCAGATCAATGTTTGCAGGAATCGTATCGGGGTAACCAACCCAGATGGAATGGCGCCCCCCGTCAGACCAATAAGTAATGGTCTTCTCGGCATAAATTGCATAGCCTTCGCGCTCGCTGTACTGGCTCGAAAGGAATGCATAAGGCTCTATTAGTAGAATGCTGCTCATGTCACGACCATTGCCGATTGCAGTGTACGTAAAGCAATATCACGCCGTATCAATCGGGTTGGCCAAGCAGGTCTACCGAGCTGCGGCCAATCTTTGTATATGCGGGAAAGAAGGCGATACTGAAAATATCGCGATGCCTACCTTCGGCAGGAATGCCTGCCCGGTGTGGCGTGGAACCCGTGGAGAACAACAGGGTATCGCCACGCTTCCCGGTAAGTTTTCGTGTTTTAAGGCCAATATCCTTGTTGTTGCGATCCAGAACAGAAGGCAGAATGTTCTGCTCATCGGGATTGGAGACATACTCGAACGGCCCATCATCCTCCGTCACGTCGCCCAGCAAAACAAACAACTGGATATTGCGGAAATCAACAACCTTATCGTAGTGCCAGTGCTGGCTGAACAATTCGGTATTGCGATACTCGGCTGGGATCGAATAGTTACGCCAGATCAGGCCGTCGTTGATGAGATATCCGTCCCCGAGATACATCCGGATAACGCTGTCATAATTTCTAATTGCCTGTTTCACGGCAGCAGGGGCCTCCGCCCAGTCGAGCGTATGGTATTTGCTGTAATAGCGACCATCCGGCGCACGGTTGCCGCGGTCAATCGCCTTGCCTTCGTTGAGGCCAAAGCTCTGTTCAAGGTCTATATGCCCAAATACTGACAGCGTAAAGAACCTTTTCGAGAAAACGCGGCTGGCATGGAGCGCCCGAAAATAGACCTCCGGGACGCGCTGCCTTAGCCACGAATACATCGCCTTCACAATATTCACGTTCCCCCCCTCCGCGCTTTCAAGCAGGTTCACTGGTCACATGACCATATTTTCCGTAGTAGTGCATGTCCAAGGGTTCGCCATCGAGCAGCTCCTGCTTGGGACGAATCGCCTCGCAGTGCATCCCCGAGCGCTCCATGATTCGAATCATTCCCTTGTTGCTGCTCAATGCGCCAGCCGTCACTTTCCTGATTCGTCGCTGCTCAATATACCAGCGCACCAAGGCATCCCAGGCATCTTGCCCAATCCCCGTACCCCATACGGATTTCCGGCCGATCAAAATGCCAATATCAACCGTTCCATGCGGAAGGGAAACATAGGCAGTCATTGTGCCAACGGGCAAATCGTCAGCCTGAGTTCTCACGCTCAAGAACAGGTTGGGTGTATCTCTGAAAGTCTCCCAATACGCACGGCATGATGCCTCCGTGTGCTTGATGAAGCGTTGATTGCTATAACGCACAACTTCAGGATCATTGAGCCATGAGATGTACTCGGGCGTGATGTCCGACGGCAAAAAGGGGCGCAAGAGAACCTTGCGCCCTACAAGCTGGTTAAAACCTTCGGTCATGAGGACTTAAGTTGCCCCATGTTTGCCCATACCTTCCGGAAAGCGCCGACCATGGCATCCACTTCCGGATCGCTCAGTTGGTGCAGGCACATTTCAAAACCCAGGTAGGTCGAATCATGCAGGGTCTCTGCCACCGGGCAGATACCCTTGGCATAACTGACATCGCGGCGGCAGATATCGGAAGTCCACGGGAATCCGTTAGAACCGTAGGCCTGCTTCTGCTGGTACATGGGCAGCAAGTGGATATTGGCGTAACCCGCCGCCAGCCCCACCAGTCCTTCGGCTTCAAGCGCCTCGATGATGCGGGCACGCGATACGCCCAACTGCTCAAGATCCAGTTGCATCGGGTAGACGTAATACACATGAGTGCAATCCGCCTGAACCAGCGGCGTCTTGAGCCCGGCAAGGCCAGCCAGGCCTCGCGTCAGCTTCTCGGCCGCACGCTGGCGGCTGGTAACGAAGCCCTTGAGCTTCTTGAGCTGCTCAATCCCGATTGCACATTCAATTTCGCCAAGGCGGAAATTGTAGCCAAGCATGTTCGTCAGGTCGGCCACGCCCTTGCCGCCGACAACACCTTCGGCATGGTTGCGGATCAGCTGAAGCTTCTCGGCCAGCACATCGTCGTTCGTGACCAGAACGCCGCCCTCGCCCGTATGGATATGCTTGTGATAGTTCAGGCTGTAGCCACCGATATGCGCCAGCGTACCGGCCGCTTTGCCCTTGTAGAGGGCACCGGGGGCCTGCGCCGTGTCCGAGATGACCTTCAGCCCATGCTTTTCGGCAATTGCCATGAGCGCATCCATATCGGCCGACTGCCCGAAGATGTCGACCGCCATGATGGCCTTGGTGTAGGGGGTGATGTTGGCCTCGACCGAAACCGGATCAAGACAGTAGGTCTCGGGATCAATGTCGGCAAAAACCGGGATGGCATTCCAGTGCAGGATGGCAGTAGCACTGGCGCACATGGTCCAGGGCGGCACAATGATTTCGTCACCCGGCTCGATGCCGATTGCACCAACGGCGGCAATCAGGCCCGAGGTCCAGGAATTGACCGTGATGGCGTGCTTGACGCCAAAATAGTCGGTGCACTGCTTCTCAAACGCCTGAACCTTGGGGCCGCCAAAGAAATCCGGCTCCCAACAGCCAAGGAATTGCGACAGGTTGCCGCTCTCAACGACAAGGCGCGCCGCCTCTACCTCCTCCTGGCCGATCGAGTTATAGCGCTGAAAGGTCTTGGTGATTGCCTTGGGGCCGCCGAATAGGGCGAGCTTCTCTGTACTCATAGTTATCTCTGTTTAATTATTAAATCGATTGCTTCAAGCGTCTTCAGGGCCTGACGTCCGGTACACAACGTCGTTGCTGCACCGGTCAGATGTTTGCAGATCTGGTCGTAAACATGCCATTGGTAAATGCCCATGCCATTAGCAATAGGCTCTTTTTGTTCGGCCAGAATCCGGTAGCCCTCGAAACTCGGGTCTGCATACACACTCTGCCATTCAATGGCTTCACCGCCTTTGTCATAACGCAAACGCCCGGAACGGCTCAGCAATTCGACGCAGTAGTGGGAGAAGGACGCCTCCCAGGCGGCCCGGAACACGACCGAACCCAGCGCGAACTGGACCTCGACATCCGGCTCGGGATCGTGATTATCCCAAAGACGCCCCGGGTTAATGAGGGTTGCGCCACTTATATCGCCCAGCCAAAGCTCCAGCAGGTTGAGAAAGTGCGAGCCGTTATTCAAAATTCCCTTTGAATACCAGGCATTTACCTTGACTGGCGTGCTGATTTCGCCGTTATCGATGCGCCGCTTGATCTCGACAGCGCCAGGGTCGGTGCGGCGAATGTAGTTAACGAACAGGTCAACACCAGCCTTTTCGGACATTTCGACCATGTCGCGCGCCTCATCCAGCCCGTAAGCGAGCGGCTTCTCGCACAAGACAAGCTTGGGATGGCAGGTATTGAGGACCTTGGTGAGAATGCTGCCATGCGACTCAGACGATGTGGCGATCACTACGACATCCGGCTGCAAGGCATGCAAGGCGGTTTCAACCTGGTCAAAAGCGGGCGCGCCATAACGCTGTTCAAAGCGGGCACGTTGTGCAGGGGAAACATCCACAGCGCCAACCAAACGGAACGCAGGGTGCACCTCAATGGCACGGGCATGTGTATAGATGGCCGACTTGCCGGTGACATCAAAGTCGTAGCCCATCCCGATCTGGCCGAGGCCGATGATGACGCAGGACTCAGCCATGATGAGCGAAATCTCCAATCAGCCGCTGCATGTGTTCGATCTCGCGATGCGGCAGCTGGCAGGGGCGCCCTCCCGGCGGGATGGTACTGATCACCCGCCTCCCTGCCAGCAGGCCCACCACCATGGCCATGGACTCGCAACCCACGACGATATCCGCCGCAAGGGTTTCCTCAAGCAGGGTATGCTTCCCGCCGAATTGAACGGGTAGCGGAGTCAGGTCTTGCGCCCATTGATATTTATCCCCCGGCTCGGACGGGTGGGGACGAATGGTGATTGCGTCAATGCGCTGCCCGAGCGCTGCCACGTTCGTCAAAAAGAAACGAAGCGCATCGTGCTCGGTATAGCCCCAATAACGCTCGTTCCCATACTGCGCCAAGGCATGGTCTGCAACAGGCTCGCAGACATACAGGATCCTGCTCGCGGCGGATCCTGAGCGGACTTTCTGCACCCGTGCAATCTCGGTAAGCAGATCCTCGACATACGGATTGGGCTGCAGCACAACGGGCGTTGCACCGAACTTGGCACGGGCAATCCGTTCCGCCTCGACATCCCCGACCCATATTTCATCGGGCAGGACGCTGTGACCCGCTTCATCAAAGCGCTCGCGGTAGTTGACCCAGTGATCGAGGAAAGCCACTGTTTTTTTGCCCAGCGCGCGCCCTCGCGCAATGGCCTGGCGCTCAAAACTGCTCTGCCAGCCGGTACCGCACAGCACCCAGGTACTCTTGTCCAGTGCGACCTCCAGCGGCAGGAACTCGGCCTGCGGGCACTTGCGGCGAAATATGGCCTCGGCAGGGCCTGCAACCACAACGCTGGCCGGACAATGCCCGCGGTTCAGCCAGCTGCTGAGAATTTCCGCGCCACCTGCATCATGGCTGACAACTGCAACATGCGTCATCAGGTATTGCCCTTGCGCACGACATCCTTGTTGATCTCGGCAAACTCGGGGAACTGACGCAGGAAGCGCACCGCATCCAGACAGGAAAACAGCGGATTGCCGGCCTCGAAATGCTCGATGATCTGCTTGAGCAGTTCATAGTCACTACGCTCGTCGAGCGTCAGGCCCAGCTCGGGCCAGTGAATCTCGGGCGGGGCGACAAGGTGAACGTGGGAAAAGAGTTCGGGGTGGTTGCGGATATGCAGCGTGACATGCTCACGATCCAGCCTGTCATTCGTCATGGCCGCCGAGAGCTTGAGTGTCTCAAGGCGGAATACCTGCGTGTCCATGCCGTCAGGATAGCTGCGCACCAGTGCATTACTGACATAGTCAGCCTCATGTACCTTGAACATGCGGATGGCCTGTTCCACGATCTCGGGATCGATGATCGGGCAATCTCCAGTGATTTCGACAACCACATCGGCACTCACAGAAGCGGCAGCATCGATGACGCGCTGCATCACATCGTCCTCATCGCCACGGAAGGCAGCGATTCCCAGGCGCTCGGCCAGTTCCACCAGCGGTGCATCCGCGGCATTGACTGTGGTTGCCAGCACAATCGCATCAATCGACGGGACAGCCCTGAGTCGGCGCACCAGATGCTCCAACATCGGCATCCCGGCGGCTGGCAGCAAGGTTTTCCCAGGCAAGCGGCTGGAGGTCATGCGCGCTTCGATGGTTGCAACAATCTTCATGAAAACTCTTTCAATAAGAATCTAGTCCAGCAAAACTGAAATTAGCGACTACGTAGATGCGCCCAAGTGACGGCGGTCCCAGTCTCGACGTCACACTCCAGATACTGTCCAACAACCTCGTCCAAATGCTTCGGAGCCAATCCAAAACCAGGTCGCACACTGCGTACCGCATCGGCAGTGATCATGTCGCCAGCGCTAAGGTTCTTAACAAAATACAACGATCGTCTGAATTGGACATTACCCTGCTCACTAGATTTGCGCCCGAAATCTATTCGACCCAATGCACTCCAGGCCGTATGCACATCCCTGCATAGTGCTGTAAGCTCGATAGGCTCCAGCGAGAAACTATCGTCAGGGCCGCCGCCACTACGATCCAGAGTGAAGTGTTTTTCGATGATAGAAGCGCCAAGTGCAACACTCGAAATCGCGGTCGTATTGTCCAAGGTGTGATCCGAAAGCCCAGTCACCAATCCGAATCGACGCTCCATCTCGGGCAGCGTAATCAAATTGTAGTCAGCGGCAGGTGCAGGATAGCCGCTAACGCAGTGCAAAATCGCCAGTTCGCGGCAACCTCCGGAACGTGCCGCTTCAATTGCCTCGCCAATTTCATCCGCATCTGCCATACCTGTCGAAATAATCATCGGCTTGCCGGTACTGGCTGCGTACTTGATCAAGGGTAAATCGATGGCCTCAAAAGAGGCAATCTTGTAAGCAGGTGCGTTCAAATCTTCCAGCAGATCAACGGCGGTATTGTCAAATGGGGAGCTGAAAACTGTAATCCCTAGCTTCTTCGCATGCGAAAACAATGACGCATGCCAGTCCCAAGGCATGTGTGCCTCCTTGTACAAATCGTAAAGGGTACGCCCATCCCATAAGCCGCCATGGATGCGAAACTCCTCGGCGTCACAGTTCAACGTGATGGTATCGGGCGTATACGTCTGCAATTTAATTGCATCGGCACCAGCTCTCTTTGCCTCTTCAATGATTCGCATCGCAGTCTCAATGCTGCCATTGTGATTTGCCGACATTTCAGCAATAACGAAAGGTTTGAATCCACGGCCGATTTGGCGACCGGCGATGTTGATGTATGGGGTATCTGTCATGCTGATTACCTTGGCCTCATCTTCCACTCTTCACACAACAAGCCAAAACAGATCATGTCGTGGTACTGGTCATTAATTTTGTGCTGCTCTCGCAGAACCCCTTCCTGACGAAAACCAAATTTTTGGTGCATACGGATAGATGCCTCATTAAATGCCAGCGCTTGCCCGCATACCTTGTGCAGAAGCAATACGCCAAATGCGAACTCGAGCGCTTTATAACCAAGCTTGGTGCCAGAACCTTTCGCAGCCTCTGGTGCCGCATAAAACCCCCATGTTGCAATCTCCCCAGCCCCAACTCCCGTGAAACCAACAAACCCGAGCGGGATATCTTCCTCCTCCACAATCATCAAGCGACGAGAGGGGTCCTTGGCACAACGTTCAAACCACTGCTGATGCTCATCGAGTGAAATTTCATGCTGTGTAAGCATATTAGTCCGCACGTGCGGCTGGTTTCGCCACACAAGCATACGCTCCAGATCAGCGGATGAAACTGGGCGAATATGACAGGATTCAGTTTGCACTACACATAGCCTCCACAACTCGCAACGCGCCCATACCGTCGCATACTGAGCGACAAGCCTCCTGCATACGCCGCATATTTTCCACGGCGCGGAACTCAGTAATTTTCACACTCAACTCGTCTGTCAAACAACTTCCACCTCCCAATAGCGATACTGCGCCAATCTTGCTTAGGGCAAGAGCTCCACCACGCTGATTGTCGGCAAGAATCATGGTCAAACTCGGTAGCCCCAAGCAGCAGCGCTCCCACGCAGAAGTTCCCGCCGCTCCTATGGCCAAATCGCATTCCGCGATTAATTGAGCCATGTTTTCAACATTAACTAAAACTTCAACTGAAGGCATCTGTGCTGCTTGAGCACATACCTCGGCTAGCCATGGAGCATGCATACCCATCACTACTGTCGTTTTACAGGCATCAGGCAAGTCACACGACTGTAATGCATTGAGCAATGCACCCGTCGTATTGTCCTTATCGATTCCGCCCATGCTGATTAGTAGGCGATTCAGTCGGCCTTCTCTTCGACGGAAAAGACTATAGCTACGTAGCTCCGCAAAGTCCGGGCGCAGCAATGCATAGTGTGGCCCGATAAGAAGGCTGGCATGGGGTGGGCGAAAGTGATCATAATCAGCCGGCCGACGATTGAGATTTTGATCGAGCAGAAGGTCGCAACCATGCGGCCGGTCGGCCAGATCATCGATGACCAGCACCTTGCTGAAATGTGCGCCTACTTGCTCTTCCCAGCGTGTATCCAGCGCATAGTGATCAACCACCAGCCAGTCCATGGGGGTGTCATGCATGATTGCCAGCATCTGCTGTGCGTCGCTGGCCCAGTCAGCACCCAGCCAGTCGGCATGATCATGCGCAGCGTCGCTTCCGCTCGTGCGGGATGCGGTAGCCAGCGGCAGGGCATGGGCCTCGTGACCACGCGACCGGATCAGGTCGAGCAGATGGCCGGGGTGCTCCCGACACACAAAACCGCACCGGGCGCCCCGATCACGCAAGGCATCCGCCAAGGTCAGGCAACGCATGACATGGCCGGTTCCGATCTGCGTGGAGGCATCGGCGCGGAAGATGACCCTCATTGCTCTAGTTCAGGCGCTTGAAACCCGCATGGCACACCGGGCCTTTCAGCAGACTCATGACATCGCGCCCATCCTCGCACTCGCGGATAACCTTGAAGACCGGATCGAGCGCATCGAAATAGCCGTCGACAATTTCCTTCGTGTGCTCCGTGCAGACATAAACGCTATTGGCGGCAAGATAGCCTTTGCCAAGCATTTCCTGAGTGATGAGAGTCTTGTAAGCCAGACCCTGCGGGCTGGTGAACGAAAAGCCGGTCAGGGCCGGCAAGCCCCAGTGCGTGATACCGAGGCCATGCTTGTCGGCCAGCGTCTGCCAGCGCTGGCGAATTTGCAAACCGGTCTCGGTAATGGTGTTCCAAGACTGGAAGCGCTCCATCACTTCCAGCGTCTTCAGGGCCGCCGTCGGGCCGATACGCTCGGTCCAGAAGGTGCTGCTGATGAAGGTACTCTGCGCCGCCTCCATGATTTCGCGGCGTCCGATGGTCGCGGTAATTCCGTAACCGTTGCCCATGGCCTTGCCGAACATGGCCATATCCGGCTCGACGCCATATTTCTTGTGCAGGCCGCCAAACGTTTCGCGAAAGCCCGAAGTGCATTCGTCGAAAATCAGGACAATCTTATTGTCCGTGGCAAGTTTGCGCACCTTCTGCAGGAAGTTGTCCTCCGGCCCCATGTTGCGCACCACTTCCATCTTGATCACGCCGATGTCGTGATTTTTGACCAGGGCCTCGAGTTCGGCGTAGTTATTGTAGTTGAAGGGGAAGACCGTACCCGCCAGATTGCGCGGCACGCCATTCGGCTCCAGACCCGGCAGCAAATGCCCGTCCAACCCTTTTTCAGCCCCCAGGTTGGCCGACAGGTACCAGTCGTGCCAGCCGTGATAACCACAGATCGCCACCTTGTCACGACCGGAGGCAGCGCGCGCGATCCGGATCGCCACGGCATTCGCCTCGCCGCCCGAGCGCGCCAGGCGCACCATGTCGGCCCAGGGGTGAAGCTCAATCAGCTTCTCGGCCAGATAAACCTCTTCGGGGCAATTGAAGGTGGACATATTGCCGGCATCGATGGTCTTGCGAACGGCATCGTCCACTTCGGGATGGCCATACCCGAGGGTATTGGTGCCGATGCCCATAATGCACATGTCGATGTATTCCTTGCCGTCGAGATCCCAGACCTTGCAACCTTTCGACTTGCTGAAATAGGCCGGCCACTGGTCAGGCAAAAACATTTCGGCGCGCTTCGAGAGCAGCATGTTGCCACCTGGAATGATCTGCTTGGCCCGCTTCCAGAGCTTTTGTCCGGTGCCCATTGATGCTCCTTCGTTTCGTTGTATTTGGTGATTGCCCGCAAAGAGTTGCGGGCGGATCGATTGCAGTTCAAGAACCTGCGCCCAGCCGAAGTGGATATCCGGCGCAAAGTGCGTAAAGACATTGCTTGCCACTTCAAAATCTGCTGGCTCGTCGACGGTCCAGCGCAAGCCGGACAGGTCGTTTTCATTCTGCATTGCCGCCGTGCTGAAATGCCCCGATTCGCGGACATACGGCGTGACATGTTCATGGTCGAATGCGCTATCGCTTTCCTGCGCAGCGCGTATCAACGCAGTCATTTTCACAACCTCGATATCGAGGCCATCCGGGTAGGTGGGTGGGCTGACATTACTGAAGTAATCAACCCCGGCCAGGCGAAACCTTCTTACACATTCGTCCACCAACATCGGGTCGACCAGGGGGCAGTCGCCAGTAATCCGCACCACGACATCAGCGTCGTGGAGGGTGCCTGCCTGGATGAAGCGATCAAGTACATCGTTTTCGCTGCCCAGCTCGCAGGCGTAGCCCAGACTCCGAACATGGTCTGCCAACACCTGATTGCGCGGGTCGATCGACGTGGCGACGATGATCTGGTCAAGCTCCGTCGAGCGCGCCAGCCGAGCCAGCAACAGTTCGATCATGGGCACGCCGCCGATGAGTTTCATCACCTTGTTGGGCAGGCGTGTCGAGCCCATGCGGGCCTGAACGATGGCAACAGTTTTCACGATCAGGGCTGATTCCAGTTTGAGGGGTTGATGAGATCGGGATCGCTACAGGCAAGATCAAGCATGTCGATCGGCACAATAGCAGCGGCATCATCCAGCAGCATGCGAAACTCTGCCGTACTCGATACGCCCACGACCACGCGGTCGACCTGGGGCAATGACAAGGGATACTGGAGACAGGCACGCGTGGCGGACAGTCCATGCGCATCAAGCCAAGCCTGCCAGATATCCCATAGTGCATGCCAACGCTTGAAACGCGGCGGCATTGCCGCCCTGTTCATCAACAGCAGCCCCTGCAGGAAAGCCGAGCGTGTATGCACCTCGACGCCGGACTCATGTAAACGTTGCAGCCAGCCGGAGGTCTCGAGACGACGATCCAGCAGGTTCAAGGGTGCCTGCACAATATCTGGCCGGCACACGGACATGATCGCGGCGAGTTGCTCCGGGTCGTAGATGGAAACCCCTATCTTGCCCACCAGGCCATCTTGCCTGGCGCGCAACAGGGCCGTAGCCAATGCCTGACCATGCGGACCCAGCAACTGATCGGCGCGATGCAGCAACAACCCATGCACGCGCACCACGCCGAGGAGCTCAAGCGAGCCTTTGATTTTTCCGCGTACCCAATCCGCGACATCGGCAATGTCATCGGGCATGGGTGGCAGTTTGGTCACGACCCTGAAATCGCCTACACCAACCTCGCCGAGGCAGGCTTCGCTGTCGCCATAGGCAATTGCGGTATCGATGGTATCGACCTCTGCCTGTCGGGCCAGATCGACAATTTCGCGCGCCGCTGCGCGGGAAACCTGTCCGCTCTGGTTTGAAATACCGTAATGCAAACCGAATTGAGCAGTACCGACTGCTAACCGCTTCATTCGGAGGATTTCTTTCTGAGCATGGATATCGCCACCCACTCTTGCAGATCATCGGTAAAACCATGCGTGCAATGATGGGTTAAGTCATGTGAAAAACAGGTGTACGAGGGGTGCCAATCGAAAAGTCTCCTATAGTCCATTTTGTAAGAGTAGAGACCGCCCTTGTGATGGTATTCACGTTTCATAGGGTGTTCCGAGAAGAAGTCTTGGATAATGATCCAGCCCTCCGATTTCAAGACACGATCTGCTTCTTGAGCTATACGGAACAAATCCTCACGATCACAAAGGTACAAGCAAAAACCAAATATGACTATGTCAAACACTCCAGAGTCATAAGGCAAGCTATCAGCTGTACCTTGCTGTGCGAGCACCCCCGCTTGTTTAGCCTCGGCAACAGCTTTCGCCGCGGGGTCTAGTCCATAACATTCAAACCCGAGGTTAGACGCCAGCCATGACAATCGCCGTCCTTCGCCACAACCGATTTCAAGAACCTTAGGATGCTCATTCTGGAGATTTGGTAAGGCTCTTGTTACCGCGTTAATGACCGGCTCTTCAAGACCAAACTTGCGGCTCTTTGTAGCTTGATAGTTACGATCAAACCAGGCATCGCCTTCCTCTCTCAAAAATATTTCTTTTTGCATTTTATGGACGCAAAGCCGTATGTAGAACACGACACACGAGGCTTTGATCTTCCTCTGATAAAGTGGGAAACATGGGCAAACTTATAGCTTCTTTGAAATAATTTTCAGCTTCCGGGCAATAGCCGGGCTTGAAGCCCATGGCCTCGTAGTAGGGCTGCCGGTACACAGGGATGTAGTGCAAATTGACGTTAATTCCGGCAGCTTGCAATACGTCGTAGAGCTCCCGCTGCGAGACACCGCTAACTTCCGGCCTAACGCGGATGGGGTAGAGGTGATAGCTAGAATAGCTACAGGGGCTCTGCCAAGGCAGCTGGATCGGCAGGTCGGCCAGCTCAGTGTCATAGCGCTCTGCAATACGATGGCGTTGCTCTACAAAGGCCTCCAGGCGCTCCATCTGGCTAACGCCAAGTGCAGCCTGAATATCGGTCATGCGGTAATTAAAGCCCAAACGAATCTGCTGGTAATTCCAGATTTCATCTGCTGGGCGAGATAGCATTTCCGAGGGGGTACTGGTGATTCCATGGCTACGCAAACGCTGTAGACGATTAGCCAACACTGGATCATTAGTCAGGGCCATGCCACCCTCGGCCGTTGTGATGATCTTAACCGGGTGGAAGCTGAACACGGTGATGTCGCTATAGCGACAATTCCCCACCGGCTCAAAATCACCCTCTGACAGCCCTCCCCGGTATTTGGCGCCAATCGCATGTGAGGCGTCCTCAATTACTTTGAAACCGTACTGCTGGCTCAATACATGAATCCTGGCCATATCGGATGGCTGGCCACATAGATGTACCGGCACAACCACCTTTGGTAGGGTTCCTGTCTTTTCGGCCGCGGCAAGCTTTTGCGCCAACGCGTCTGGACACATGTTGTAGGTTCGCGGATCAATATCGACAAAGTCAACCTTTGCACCGCAATACAACGCGCAATTGGCACTAGCAACAAAGGTATTAGGACTGGTCCACAACCAATCTCCAGTTCCAAGCTCCAATGCTAGACAGGCAATATGCAGCGCGGAAGTGGCACTGTTTACAGCAACGCCAAACTTAACTTGGCAAGCCTCGATCACCGCACTTTCAAAACGCGATACGCAGGGTCCTTGAGTCAGGAAGTCTGAACGCAACACCTCAATGACTGCATCGATATCTGACTGGGAAATGCTTTGGCGACCATAGGGAATCATGGAATTGACGTGTCCGGTAGATATTCGATTTTTCTTGGCAAGATCAGCCGACGATTTCCTGATACGTGCCAGTACGACGTATCTTTCCATCCGCCAGCTCAACAATCTGAGTACAATTCTTTAGGGTAGTAAGTCGGTGCGCGACAATTAACACGGTCAGATCCTTATCTAAACTGTCGATCGCCTCCATAACGGCGCTCTCGGTCTCGTTATCCAACGCGCTGGTTGCCTCATCAAACACAATAACCTTAGCTTGTTTATACAAGGCACGGGCGATACCAATCCGTTGACGCTGCCCGCCAGAAAGCCGGACCCCACGTTCGCCAACACGTGTGTCGTACTGCTTATCCATGGCTTCAATAGTGTCGGCAATTTGCGCCTTGTGCGCCGCTTCGCGAACGCGCATAAAATTGATTTCGCTACGCGGCACGCCAAAAGCAATATTTTCTGCAATAGAGGTGTCCGCAAGGAAAATTGATTGAGGCACATGTGCGATCTGCACCTGCCAAGCTCGATAGTTCTCCGGCGTGATCACAGCGCCGTCAACGGCGAGGGTTCCTTCGACCGGGTGCAGTAGGCCCATGACAATATCAAGTAGTGTGCTTTTACCGCTGCCGGTTCCGCCAATGAAACCAACTCGACTACCCTTGGGGATTGTCAGACTCAACCCCTTTAGGACCCACGGCGCCTCCGGCGCATAACGAAAACCGACGCGCTCAAAGGTAATGACGTGCTTAAACGGCAAGGGTTTCGGAGGGGGAGCATCTGCATACGCCGGCAGCGGTTGACCAAGCAAATCGAGCACGTCCGCAAGATGATCTTTGCCGGCGCGCATATGTGCCAAGCTCGAATATATTTGTTGCGCCACCGGCAACAGGCGCTGCGCACCGATTGCTAATGCGCCCAAGATAGGCAACGTCGCAGTGATACCCTCGGATTCGCTGGCAAGTGAATAGGCCAGGCTAGCAATCAGCACCATCCCAAGGGCCTCGATGCCGAAACGCGGACTGATACTGATGATCTGCACATGTGCCATCGAACGCCGCATTAGTTGATCCGAATCGCGATATACATTGCAGTACGCAGTCTGCGCGCCATCGATCAGCACATCGCGAATACCGCCTAGTCCCTCTTGCAGAGCCTTGACCACCTGCGTCGACTCACGGCTGATGCATTCGCTGGCATGCGCAAGGCGGCTCTTGACGGCCAATGTAATTAGCAAATAAATGCTGCCAAAGCCGGCAAAAGAGATAAATGCCACCATCGGCTGGATGGCCATCATTGCCGCCATAATCGCTAGCAATATCAGGCAGGAGCTGAGAATGGTCAAGACCGGCACTGTAATACCGTTTACAACATCATTTGTCTTTTTCGAGACACCGGTTATGACTTCACTGCTATTGCGGGCGATATGCACTGCATAGGGTTGAAACAATGTGCGGCGATATACCTGAATGCTGAAGTCGGCGCCGATCGCATGGCTGAGGCGTGTCTGGATCCATAGTAGAAGCAGGCGAACCGCACCGGTCACCAACGCCGCCACACAGAACAGCACCGTCAGCGGCAGCATCAGCTGTTGTGCCTCGACCAGACCCAACGCCTGAACCAGCGGCTGTGCCAGCGGATGCGCATAGACACGCTCAGGGGCTGTCAGTGCGCCCAAAAAAGGCAAGACCGCCCCGATGCTAACCACTTCAGCCAATGCCGCAACGATCATGAGCAGAAATACCAGCCCGAGCTGCATACGCCTGCGCAGATTAAGATGCTGCCAGAGGCTATGCAACAGCATAGCCATCGAGGCGTTATGGTGGTCGCTACTCATGCGCCCTTACTCGTGATAGTTCATGGCCTTAAAACCGGACTTCTTGATCAACTCGTCGCGCTCTGCTGCCCTTAAGTCCTCTCGCACCATTTCAACAACGAGCTCATCAAAGCTTGTTTTCGGTGTCCAGCCAAGTTTTTGCTTAGCCTTGCTTGGGTCACCAAGCAGAGTCTCTACTTCGGTCGGGCGGAAATAGCGGGCATCTACAGCAACGATGCAGCGACCGTCTTCCGTGTAGCCTTTCTCGTCAACGCCATCGCCCTCCCAGCGAATCCTCATGCCAAGCTCATTGGCGGCAGCATTCACGAAATCGCGTACTGAATACTGCACGCCAGTTGCGATCACAAAATCCTCAGGCTTGTCTTGCTGCAGCATGAGCCACTGCATTTCGACGTAATCACGAGCATGACCCCAGTCGCGCTTGGCATTCATGTTGCCGAGAAATAAGCACTCCTGAAGACCAAGCTTGATACGGGCCAGTGCGCGGGTAATCTTTCGTGTGACGAAGGTTTCGCCCCGGATAGGGCTTTCGTGATTGAACAGGATGCCGTTGCAGGCATAAATACCGTAAGCCTCGCGATAGTTCACGACCATCCAGTAACCGTAAAGCTTGGCCACGGCATAGGGGCTTCTCGGATAAAAGGGGGTTGTTTCCTTCTGCGGGATTTCCTGCACCAGACCATACAGTTCGCTGGTTGACGCCTGGTAGAAGCGAGTTTTCTTTTCTAGGCCGAGTATCCGGATCGCCTCAAGAAGACGCAGCACTCCCAGCGCATCAGAGTTGGCCGTGTATTCAGGCTCTTCAAAGCTCACAGCAACGTGACTCTGCGCAGCCAAGTTGTAAATTTCGTCAGGCTGAGTCTGCTGGATGATGCGGATCAGCGAGGATGAATCGGTCATGTCGCCATGGTGTAGAAAGAACTGGACGTTACTTTCGTGGCGATCCTGGTACAGATGGTCGATCCGATCTGTATTGAAAAGACTAGTCCGTCGCTTTAGGCCATGAACGATGTAGCCTTTTTTAAGAAGAAACTCTGCGAGATAGGCCCCATCCTGACCTGTAACGCCAGTGATGAGAGCAACTTTTTGGCTTGATGACATGTTCTACGAGCTTTCGTTTATGCGCGAATGGAAGTTGCGTTGAGGAAGTCTTTATAAGCAAGCGCAAGCCCCTCCTCCAGCGTGACATTGGCGCGCCAACCAAGAGAGTTAAGGCGCGAGCTATCCATTAGTTTGCGGGGAGCACCGTCAGGCTTGCTTGCATCGAAGGCAAGCTGTCCAGCATAGCCCACCACTTTCGCGATGGTCTCTGCAAGCGACCTGATTGTGACATCGACACCACTACCGACATTAATGTGACTTTGCATCGGTTGCGTATGCTGCCCATAGGTAGCCTGATCCAGTTCCATTACGTGAATACAGGCAGCAGCCATATCGTCTACATATAGAAACTCTCGACATGGCGTACCACTACCCCAGATTACAACCTCAGGAGCCTGCGTCAGCTTTGCTTCATGAACTCGGCGAATGAGCGCTGGGATTACATGGGAATTCTCTGGATGGTAGTTGTCCCCAGGGCCATAGAGATTAGTCGGCATTACGCTACGGTAATCTACACCATGACTTTTTGCGTATTGGCGGTTATAGCTCTCACACAACTTGATGCCCGCTATCTTTGCAATAGCATAAGGCTCATTGGTTGGCTCCAGCAGGCCGGTCAGCAAAGCACTTTCCTGCATTGGCTGCTCGGCTAAGCGCGGATAAATACAGCTGGACCCTAAGAACAGTAGCTTTCGCACCCCATACTGAAAGGCCGCGTTAATGATGTTGGCCTCAATCATCAGGTTGTCATAGATAAAGTCGGCGGGGTAGGTATTGTTTGCATGAATACCTCCCACCTTTGCAGCAGCAAGATAAACCTGATCAGGTTTCTCGGTTTCGAACAAATGACGAACTGCTGCTTGGTCTGTCAAATCAAGCTCTGCATGAGTTCGTGTGACCAGCTTTTCGGATGGGTGCCCTAATAGCTCCAGTTGGCGGGCGATAGCCGAACCAACCATGCCACGATGTCCTGCAATGTATATTTTAGGTTGCATGCTTGTCACCTATCAGCAACAAGAAAGCATTCCGTTAGGAATCAAGAAAATGGGGATGAACTTCACTCAGTATTCTTGCTGCTTAAGTGTAAAGCACGAATTTTGACATACTTAGTAAAGCTATTACCGCATCCTATAAGGATATGCACCAAGCCAGGAACGCCATCCAAGAAGCCGAGATGAAATAAATAGAACTTCACGAACCGCAACAATGGGCTCATCAAAATATGCGCAATTGTTGAGCGCTTCCCTCGCAGTAGAGCGGATTGAGCTGCGAGTGTGGTGTAGTGATTTTGTTTTGAAAGATAAGTTTCCAGCGTTTCAGCTGAATCATGCAAAAGATCGCCCTTTAAGGACTCAACATGGGATTGTGGAATCACCCTCTCATGCACCGTATTATCCGACCACCGCGCATGGCGCCGGTCGAATAAACGCAAGCTCCAGTCCGGATACCCCTCACCATGGCGCAAATAACGGCCCATGAAACGATTACAGCGTGGGAAACGGTAGGCTGATGCAGTAGGTGCCGCTAATGCAGTGCGGATACTGCTTTGCAATTGCTCGCTGACACGCTCATCGGCATCGACGCACAAGA
>LNFM01002068.1_pt1 | contig 43248 bp, 23 predicted proteins | sample 596031 | NCBI WGS metagenome assembly LNFM01 (sample SAMN04254537, study PRJNA301005) | activated carbon metagenome | isolation source: dual media filters at the Ann Arbor, Michigan drinking water treatment plant | place: USA: Ann Arbor
CTCTGTCTCCCGCCCGGTGCTAAGCGCAGCAAACTCCTGCGGATGATCCATGTAGTAGAGGTGTCGGTAGAGATCCTCGAGAGCACACCTCAAGCTTATTGCCGCGCCGCGATAGCTGTAGACCAAGCCTTGTGTCAACGCCATCATCAGGTCCGAACGCAATTCAGCAATGAAGCCAGAGAAGACAGTCTTCCTGTAAGAGGCTGCCATGACATCTAAGACAGCCTCCGGCGCCTGAAAGGCCGTCATCGCCTGAAGGAACAACTCTCGACTACCTTTGGCCTTCGCCCCGACAAGGGCGTACTCTCGCGATGGATTCACATCAACCTTAACTCCTGGCAAGAGGTACGAGAGCGCCAACACGTGGTACATGGTCTTCAACCACGGATCGTCCAACCGAGGCTGCACCTGCGTTTGCTCCATGTGACCGCGAATAGTGCGTGCAAACTCCTCTGCGAGCAGGCCCATCTCCTTCCTGCGCTTTTGATTCAGATATGGGACCTTCATCGCCTACCTTGCGTGTCGAGGAGACTGAACGAGTCGCTATCCGTAAACAAGCGGAGCAGAAGATCCACAAACAGCGCCCGCTGCCCATCAGGTTCAAGCTGGGCGAACAAAGGCTTGTACATCTGCACGATCTTGGACGCCGACACCCCTCGCGCTGCCGCCTGCATGTTTGGCACATCCAGCGTGTACGCCAGGAGGTTCTCGATCTGCGCCGGGCCAAGACGTGCTCCTAGGCGTCCTATCGCTTTCCAAAGCTCGGGATACAAGGGAGAGAGATCAATGTCACGCCGGTGCTTGCCATGCGCCAGCTCATTTCGAAGCCGCCGAAGGCTCAGATCACCTGTCTCCGCGTGCTTCGGCTCCAAGTCATTTGCCTTCTTCTGAAGATACCCATAGATCTGCTTGAGGACCGCGGCCTTTCGGGTGGCTGAGGCATCGTTTGAGGTCAGCAGGGCCGAAATCCTCACCAACGAGTCGGCAATTAGGTCTGCCGCCTCGTCATCAATGCGCGCTGCGGCGTCGAGGAATTTGCTCGTGGCTTCTGATTGATTCATTTTGCGCTCCGCTCAATGAACTGATCAACGAACTTGATCAATTCAGCTTTTGCATCGCCGTGAGCCGGAGTCTTGGTAAACGGTTTCCGTTGACCGTTAGCAACCTTGTACCAATCGTTATGGGAAATTGACTGCTTAAATACTACGTCAGACCCCCACTTGCCAACGATCTCCCTCTCCGTAGCCCGCTGATTGGCACCATCTTTGACCATCGTAAACACGACGCCTATGACCTTTACGTCGACTCCGAAGTCGTGCTTGTGTTCCTCTAGGATCTGCTGCATCAAGTCTGTGCCATGCTTGCCAAAGGTGTCGGAGATCATGGGTATCAATACCGACCGGCAAGTGTTCAGCGCGATTGTTGTTAACGCCGAGTACGTCGGCGCGCAATCTACGAAGATGTAGTCATATCCGCTTCTCACTTCTTCAGTAATCAGTGTTCCAAGCGTGTAAGGACCCAGATTGATACCGCGAAGAACCGAACTGAGATAAATGTCCGATGGAATGAAGTGAAGCGCTGAGCCAGCTGCGGCGGCTGCGCCCAGCGGCACGTTGAACACATAGTCCTTCAGATCTGGGCCAGCGGCTGGAGGTAGCGTCAGTGGCACGCGAGGCTCGTACGCGTCAACGAAAAGATGGGTAATCGTCCGCTTACCGCTTGTGCCGTGATGCTTGATCTCGGCATCACTCATACACACCAGCGTGGCGTTGGCCTGAGGGTCAAGGTCCACTAGCAGTACTCGATTGCCTCTGCCCGCTAACTCGAAGGACAGGTTGTAGCTCAGCGTCGTCTTCCCTACGCCGCCCTTCATGTTGATGATCGCTGCCAGCTTGCAAGCCTTCTTTTGTGCCTGTCCAGTCGCCACTGTGTCTCTCCGGTTCGATGAAAGCCCCAATCCCTGCCTGCGCCTCGCCCGCAAAGATCTTGACCGTAGCCAGATCTGACGCTGGCAGCAAAGTCCTGCCACGGGGCGAGGGCTCTACCACTTAGCAGGTCCGCCGCAGCAAGGCACCAATTGTGGCTGCCACCAGTCAGCCAGCGCGCAGCAGGCGCCGAACACGTCCCACTTGGGCATTGCTACCGACGCCGGCCAGGCGTGGTGACACCAGCCCAATGCTCAGGCAGCATACGGCGCCGCCCAGAGATTCAATACAAGCAGATGGCGACCGTCATCCCCGCGCTGAACTCTTGTGTATCCCGAATGACGCAGGGAGAGCGCCGAACGGCCGAGCGTCTTGAGCAGAAGCTCGACAACGACTATCTGGTCTGGTACGACGTGCCGGTTGGTCCGAAGCACGCCCATCCCGACTTTGTCGTCCTCCACCCTCGCCGCGGCCTGCTGATCCTGGAAGTCAAGGACTGGCGCCTGGAGACGATCCGTACCGCCAGCAAGCAGACCTGGGAAATCCTCGCCCAAGGCGTTCCCAAGAGTGTCCCGAACCCGATAGAACAGGCGCGGCACTACGCCCACCAAGTCGTCGATGCGCTCGCACGCGATCCTCGGCTCACGAACGCCGACGGCAAGGTCGCCTTCCCCTGGAGCTATGGCGTCGTTCTGACGCACATCACCCGCAGGCAGTTCGAAGCGGCAGAGTTGCACTTCGCCGTCGAGCCCCATCGCGTCATCTGTAGCGACGAGATGACGGCCACCGTGGAGGCGGAAGACTTCCAAAGCCGACTGTGGTCGATGTTCCCGACGCTGATGCGGGGAGTTCTCTCGTTGCCGCAAATCGACCGGGTTCGTTGGATCCTGTTCCCCGAGGTGCGGGTGAACACGCAGATCGGGCTCTTCCCGGCCGGTGAGGATGCGAGCGAAGCCTTGCCCGACATCATGCGGGTCATGGATCTTCAGCAAGAGCAGCTCGCGCGCAGCCTGGGCGAAGGCCACCGCGTCATCCACGGCGTGGCCGGGTCTGGCAAGACCATGATCCTGAGCTACAGGGCGGAGTACCTCGCCAAGGCTGCCGCCAGCAGCAAACCCATCCTGGTGCTTTGCTACAACCAGCCGCTCGCGGTCAAGCTCGACGCCGTCATGACGGCCAAGGGGTTGGGAGCCAAGGTCCACGTCCGCAACTTCCACAAGTGGTGCCGGCAGCAGCTGGTGGCGTTCGGCCAGGCGCTTCCGCCCCAAGGCCCGGACATGTTCGATCAGATGGTGGCCGGCGTGATTCGCGGAGTGGACCGCGGGCAGATTCCGTCGGGGCAGTACCAGGCCGTCCTGATCGATGAGGGGCACGACTTCGAGGCGGCGTGGCTCAAGCTCGCGGCGCAGATGGTCGACCCAGCGACAAACAGCCTGCTGCTGCTCTACGACGACGCACAGAGCATCTACCAGCGCCGGCGCGCGCAGCAGTTCAGCTTCAAGAGTCTCGGCATCCAAGCGCAGGGGCGCACCACGATCCTGAAGATCAACTACCGCAATACGCGGCAGATCCTGCAGACCGCCAGCATGGTGGCGGCTGACCTGCTCCGGCCGGAAGACAGCGCGGACGACGGGGTGCCGCTGGTGCAGCCTGTGAGCTGCGGACGTGACGGCCACGCGCCGGTCGTTATCCGCCTGCCGAGTCTTCGAGATGAAGCCGTCAAGATCGCCGAGCTGCTGAGCGCGGCCCACCAAGAGGGCTACGCCTGGGGCGACATGGCGATCATCTGCAGGCACTACACCGAGATGGAGCGCTGTGCCGCCGTTCTTCGGTACCGGCAGCTGCCCCATGAGGTTCGCAAGGGCTCGGGCACCTTCAACCCGCTGGCCGACACGATCAAGATCCTGACCATGCACGTCAGCAAAGGGCTGGAGTTCCCGGTAGTCGCTGTGTCCGGTGCCGGCCATATGCCCGAGGAAGGTCACGACGAGGCGGAAGAGGCACGCCTCTTCTATGTAGCTGCCACACGGGCTACCCAGCGCCTGATCATCCCGCTGAGTGGTTCCGGCAAGTTCGCGGCACGACTCGCAACCGCGCCGGCTTGATCGTCATCCTTCGGAATCGTGCTCTGCCTCGGAGGCCGCCGGCAACTCCTGCTTCGCCTCCGGCCACCATTCCAGCGGCCAGGACGACCATGAGGGCACCGTCAAGGAGCCAGTGATGATTTCCAGGTACGGATTGGATCGCCCCAGTTCTTCTCGCACGACCTGGAGCCAAACACGGGCTCGCTCGTCGTACGGTGCGTTGTAGCTGTCCATCTCGCACTCGACCACGGCCAGGAAGCGCTGCAAACGTTCCACCTTCTCATAGGCCTCGGCTGCCTTGAAGGCGCGTTCCAGCTGCTCGCGCCGAGCTTGTGCGATCCGACGCCGCCGCTCGGCCTTCTCAGCCTCTATCCGCCGCCGCCGCTCCTCCGCCAGACGCTCCTCTCGCCGCTTGGGCTGAGCCTCTAGCAGCAGCAGGCCAGTCGCGACGATCTCCTCCTCTAGTGCGGACAGCTTGTCCTGGGTGCCAGTCCACCCCTTTGAGACGGCGTGCTCAGTGCCCTGGAACGTGAAGGTGAACGTTCCGGAGGGGAGGTAGACCCATTCCCGCGCCCACGACTCTTTGGCCTTTGCTTGCGCGAACTCGGTCGCTGTCAGCTTCACCCGGCGATAGCCCTCCCGGAAGCCCAGCTTCAGTCGCTCCGGGCCCAATACGCACTCGATCGCGTCTGGCTCGCGGTCTTTGCCAGCCTGACGGACGACCTTGACCCCGGCCATCGCCAGCCCCTTGAAGATGCGGTCGAGCAAACCGAGCGCCCAGGTGAGCACCTCCTCCGACGCGGTCAGGATGAGCCCGTCCGCGACGTTCAGGATCCATCGGCCGTTCTCGTTTGGCGGCGGCCGTTCTCCATCGGTGTACAGACGCTGGTGAGAACTCATGCGCTCCCACCGCTTGACGCGCGCAGGCAAGCGTGAACAGTACTCGCGTGTCGCCCGTACCAACGGATGCGGTCGCTGATCGACCTCCTTGCGGACAGGCGCAGCAGCGCGCAAAGCCACGGTCTGCTCCGCCACGGCGGCCTTGGCTTCTCGCTGCCTCACCACGTCGGCGCGCCGCTGTGCCGGTGGCACGGTCGTGAAGGACACCTCGATGTCCAGTTCTGCCTGTGGCAGTGGCACCTTGGGGGACGCTTTGCCGGCCTGGAGCTTGGCCCAGTGACCCCGCGGGGGGACTGGTATCGCGTGTCGCCGACAAGCCTTCGCCAGACCGACGTCCGAAATGCCCAACTCCGCACCCAGCTTCGTCATTGGCTTGGACCAGACCAGTTCGTAGAGCTTGCTTCTCTTCATTCGTCGGACTCCTGTTCCCGCCGCGGGCGACCCATGTTGACCTGGTACTCTCCGAAGCACTGACCCGATGCGAAGTCAGACCCAGGGATGGACGAGACCACTCGGTACTACCGACAGTTTGCTTCCGAGTTCTTCGACAGCACCGTCGCTGTCGACATGTCGCCCATCCGTGATCGGTTTGCGGCGATGCTCGTGGCGGGTGCACGGGTCCTCGACGCTGGATGCGGGTCGGGCCGAGACGCGAAGGCCTTCTCCGAGCGAGGCTTCCGCGTCTCGGCTTTCGACGCATCGCCCGAAATCGCGGAGCGCGCTTCTTCCCATTGCGGCTTTGTCGTCGAGGTTCGGACGTTCCACGATGTCGACGAAGTCCACGCCTACGACGGCATCTGGTGCTGCGCCAGCTTGCTGCACGTCGAGCCATCGGAGATGCCTGACGTGCTGGCGCGCCTGTGGACCGCGCTGACACCTGGAGGCGTTCTGTACGCCAGCTTCAAGAGCGGGCGAGGCACCCGACTCCATGGCGGTCGGCGCTTCACCGACGCTGACGAATCCCAGATGGTCGATTGGCTTGCGACCCTGCCGGCGGTCGAGAAATCCGAGATCTGGACGACCGACGACCAGCGCCCCGATCGGTCCGAGAAGTGGACCAATGTGCTGGTCAAGAAGGCACCGGCGCCGCCGCGACGCTTGGTCACAGGAGATCGGGACCACTTCCTGCCGCACCTGTCCGAGGCCATGTCGCGGGCGACCGAGGTCGACCTCGCGGTGGCGTTCATCAAGACGACGGGCCTGCGCCTGCTTCTGCCGGATCTGCAGGCAGCGCTCGAAAGCAACAGCGGTCGCACGGTCCGGGTCCTCACGAGCGACTACCTGGACATCACTGACCCGGAGGCACTGCGGCTTCTGTTGCTCCTGCAGGAGCAAGGCGCCCAAGTCCGGGTCTTCGTGACGGCGGGCAGCAGCTTCCACCTGAAAGCCTACATCTTCGCCCGCCTCTCCGAGGGTGAACTGGTGGAGGGAACGGCCTTCGTCGGGTCCAGCAACATCAGCCGCCAGGCACTGCAAGAGGGTCTGGAGTGGAACTACCGCGTCGTCTACCCGGACGACCGCGGCTTTCTGGAGGCCAGAACCAGGTTCGAGGAGATCTTCTCCCACGCCAGGACAGTTCCTTTGTCGGACGCGTGGATCGAGTCCTACGAGAAGCGGCGCGTCCCGCCGCCTCGATCGGTCGCGCCAGGCAGCCATGAACAAGAAGCGCCGCCCGAGCCAACCGAGATTCAGCAGGCCGCGCTTGCTGCCCTCCACGAAACACGCCAGCAGGGCTTCCGGCGGGGCGTCGTCGTCCTCGCCACCGGTCTCGGTAAGACCTGGCTTGCTGCCTTCGACGCCGCCCAGGTGAACGCGCGCCGCGTTCTGTTCGTGGCCCACCGGGAAGAGATCCTCGCTCAGGCGGCAGCGACGTTCGTGCGCATCCGCCCTCGTGCCCGCGTCGGCTACTACATGGGGCGCAGCCGCGACGCTGAAGTCGATGTGCTCTGCGCGTCAGTGCAGACGCTGGGCCGCGCTGAACATCTGGAGCGGTTTGCCCCACCGCACTTCGACTATGTGGTGATCGACGAGTTTCACCATGCGGCAGCGGCGACTTACCGCCGGCTGCTCGGGCACTTCGCGCCGGCGTTTCTGCTCGGGCTGACCGCCACGCCGGACCGCACGGACCAGTCCGACATCCTGTCGCTGTGCGATGACAACCTGGTCTTCACGCGCAACCTGTTCGAAGGCATCGAGGCCAAGCTGCTGTCGCCCTTCCACTACTACGGCATCCTCGACGAGTCGGTCGACTACCGCGAGGTTCCTTGGCGCAACGGGCGTTTCGATCCCGAGGAGCTGTCGAACAAGCTGGCAACCCTGGCACGCGCGCGGCATGCCATCCGGGAGTGGCGATCAAGGGCACAGAGACGCACGCTTGCCTTCTGCGTGTCGATCCGGCATGCCGAGTACATGGCGGCGCAGTTTCAGAAGACGGGCATCTCGTCGGCTGCCGTGTACGCCGGGTCGGCGCTCGGGCGAGCACAGGCCTTGGAGCAACTCCGCGACGGCCAGCTCAGCGTTGTCTTCTCCGTCGACCTGTTCAACGAAGGCGTCGACCTTCCCGGCATCGACACGGTGATGATGCTGCGGCCGACCGAATCGAAGATCCTCTTCCTTCAGCAACTCGGCCGCGGCCTGCGCCTCAGCGACGAGAAGACCCACCTGGTCATACTGGACTTCATCGGCAACCACCAGAGCTTCCTGCAGAAGCCGCAGGCGCTATTCGGCGTGAGCTCGACATACAAGGCGCTCGCCGCTTTCGGTCGTCAGGCTGAGCAGGGTCGGCTGGAGCTTCCCGATGGCTGCTACGTCAACTACGACCTGAAGATCATCGACTTCCTGAAGTCGCTGGACAGCGCCGGGACTCAGAAGGATTACGAAGCACTGCGCGCCAGCTTGGGGCGCCGGCCGACGTTGGCTGAGTTCTACCGCTCCGGTGCCAGCATCCAGGCGATGCGCCAACAGCATGGCAGCTGGTTCCAGCTCGTCGACGCCATGGGCGACCTCCTAGAGGACGAGGTACGCGCCTTGAAGGCTTTGGATGGATTGCCCCGCGAGGTCGAGGTCACGCCGATGACCAAGAGCTTCAAGATGGTCCTGCTCGAAGCTTGGCTGGAGTTGGATGGGCTGGTCACCCCGCCTTCGGTGGCCGCCCTTGCGCAACGGTCCTGGGAGGTCCTCCACCGCCGACCCAGCTTGCTCGGCGATCTGCCAGAGGCGATCCTCCAACTTCCCGATGGGCACGAAGCAGCGTGGATCCGGTACTGGCGTGACAACCCGATCAATGCGTGGATCGGTGGCAACCGCGCTGCGGCTGCCTTGGCGTTCTTCCGCGTTGAAGGGGATCGCCTCTCGCTCGCACAACAACTCCTGGCTGACGAAGCCGAGGCTGCAGGGGGACTTCTCCAAGAACTGACAGCCTACCGGCTCGCCACCTACGAGGTACGTCGCCCCATGGAGGCGGAGGTCTCGAACGTCATTCCCTTCACACCCAAGCAACGGTCGGAAGTTGAACTGCCGTACTTCCCGAATCTCAAGATCGCGTGCGGGCACTTTCGTGCGGGAAGGACCGACGCCGAGGAGCACCGCACCTTGCCCGCGGCCTACGGCAAGCTGGATGCAACGCGCCACTTCATTGCGCGGGCGTCGGGGAATTCGATGGATGGCGGCAAGAACCCCATCCGGGATGGTGACTACCTGTTGCTGGAACTGGTCAGCCCCAGCAATGCCGGGTCGATCACCGGCACGGTGATGGCGATCGAACGGCAGGACGAGGCAGGTGGCGACAACCAGTACCTCCTTCGCGTGGTGACCAAGACCAAAGACGGCAGCTACGTCCTGAAGGCCAACAATCCGGCGTACGAGGACCTGCAAGCAACGGACGAGATGCGAACGTTGGCGCGATTGAAGGCAGTGGTCGACCAGCTCGACCTGGTCATCGGCCAACCCTTCGCGCGGGAGGACATCCCGCCGCTGTTCGGGGAGACGTTCAACCCAGGCAGCTGGAACGTCGGCCACGTGGTGCTGAACGACAAGAGGGTGCATGTCCTGCTGGTGACCTTGAACAAACAAGGCAAGGCACAGGAGCATCGGTATCACGACCACTGGATCGACGAGCACACCTTCCACTGGCAAAGCCAGAATGCGACGACGCCAGCAAGCAAGCGAGGCCAGGAGATCATCGATCACGTGGCGAAGGGCATAGCCATTCACCTCTTCGTGCGCGAGACCAAGCTCGGCGGAGGCAAGGCCGCTCCCTTCGTGTACCGGGGCCCAGCGACCTACCAGTCGCACCTCGGTAGCAATCCGATGAGCGTGACGTTCAAGCTATAGCTGGCGTGTCTATCCGAACTGAAGAAGAAGGCGGGGAACCATCGGCCGGAGCGGCAAGCAAGGCCGCGGCTGCCGGGCCCGACGAATCGAACTACTTCGATCGTCTGCTTGCCCGCGCCGCGGCAGAAGGCAAATCAGCCGCTGAGGCCCGAAAGCTCGCCTTCGAGGCCTACCTGGAAGGTAAGCCCAACCGCACGCGCCAGAAGAAGTGGACACGGGCCGATCGCGACACTCTGTTCTGGTCGAGCCGCACAGTGGCCGAGTGCACCGAAGCGGATTGGTCAGCAGGGACTGCCGTGCTCGCGCTGGCCAGCTATCTGAGTCAGACCAGGGTTTCGGTCCCAGGACTGGTTCGCCGGCTTGCGGGTCTTGCTCCCGACGCGCTGACCCTAGCCGCTCGTCGCTCAGAACTGGTGCTGACCGCAAGCTCCCCGCATCGACAGGACCTCGCAGAAGCCTGCGGCGGTAGCAATGCCGTGGCGGAGTTCTGCCGTGTGCTGGACATATTCACGGGCGCGCATCGCCAGCGATTGGTCGAGCTCGACCGCTGCAAGGCGGTGCTCTCCGATCTCAGCGCTTTCGACCTGCTCGTCCTGGCAAGCCTCTATGCCTTCGAGCATCTTGTACCGCACGACCTCTTCGGAAAGTCTGCGGTGGAGTCTGCCGACGAACGGGTTGAGGGCCGCTGGAATGCGATCGATCAGCTGCTGCTCTGGAAGCTCGCGACGGCCCCTGTCGGGACGACGAAGCTGGATGAGGCCTCGCTCGTCCGTTCGCTCCAGAAGCATCTCGTGCCGCTGCTGTTCCCCACGCCGGGTAGCGCCAGCGATCTGCCGCAAAGAAGGCACGCCTTCCAGGTTCTGGTTGGAGCACAACTAGAGCTGGACGAGTTCCTGAACCGCAGCATCGATGCCTTCCGATACGACGACTCGGTGCGCTTCGTGCGCAAAGGGGAACACAGCCTTGAGATCGTGGAGACCGATCCGCAAGACCGGGCGAAGTGGTTTCGAGACGGGAACAAGCTGGCACGCTTGCACGGCTACTGGATGCACAGGGCGTTCTATGCTTTCGCGAACTCCGAGATGGTGCACCGACGCATAGGTCGGCCTGAGAACGAAAACGAGAACCGGCTGGCCTACATCCGAGCCATGCGCACACAGTTGCGGCTTACGGAGGTCTACGGCATCGCCGACACGGTCTCTACCGAAGCCGGCGATAAGGTGGATCTGTTCCAGGCCCTGCTGTCACTGGAGCTGACGTCGCGGTTCTTCATGCTCGACTTCATCTGTCAGTTCTCTACCCACGCTGCTCAGCAAGGCTGGGTTGGGGGGCTGCGATCGTTGGCCATGAACGGTCTGCAGGAGGGCAGCCAGAATCGATTTCCCCTGACCTGGTCCTCCCATGCCGACAAGGTGAAGGGCATCACAGGCTGGACGGTCACGGCCAAGCAGCCTGAGGGCAGCGCGCGCATGGCCGCAGCCATCCTGGACTTCTGGACCTTCGACATGGCGAACCTGGCGGAGCGGCTCCAGCAAGGTACGCCGGGCTTGAAGCCCCGACTTATCGAACGCCCGGTCCTGAAGTTCGGCACAACGCTCGTTCAACTGCCATGGGTCCTTGGCCTGCAGAACAACAGCACGGCAGCCATCAACAACTTGCGACGACTGTCGACAGGGCGGGGTGAAACTCGCGATGAGACCCAACGCGTCGAAGCGGGGGTATCGCGGCTCCTCGCGGATCGTGGCTTCCGGGTGGTGTTGAACTGGAATCCGCCGGATGAACAGAAAGAAGCTGGCGAAGTCGATGTCTTGGCCGCCTTTGATGGCAGGCTCTTCGTGTTGGAGGTCAAGTCCACCTTCATCCGCCAGTCGGTCCGAGATGCCTGGCTCCACCGCACAACCACGCTTCGAAAGGCCGGGCTGCAGCTCCAGCGAAAGCTCCCTGTGGTGAGGGCCGCACTGCAGGTGGACACCGCTCTCAGAGAATCCTTGGGGCTGGCTTCCGCACCGCAGCCTGAGAACGTTCACGCGTGGATCGTCGACACCTCAATCGAATGCGACCACGAACGGTTCTCAGGCTTCCTGAAGATCTCCGTCGAGGAACTTCTCCTGGCACTGCGGGACGACTGTCACTTGCTTGACGATCCCGAAGGGCTGGCCGAAGACCCAACTTCGAGCGTTGGTGTTCAGCCCTCCTCAACCAAGGGTGCCCGCGGCACGCTCTATCCAGACGGTTTCCGGGTGGAGCGCTTTCTCCAGATCATCGACACCGAAGCGGTATGGGCCACTGTCTGAACCCACCCGCGTCAAGTTGAGTCGCCATTGAGGAACATCGGACAGCTTCAAGCTCAAGCTTCGTCGCATACGCCTCGACCATGTCGCCAGCCAGAAGACTAGGTCGTCCACCATGCGCGCGGACCGCCGATCCGATCTACCAAGTGAGTTGGGGCTCAACGGTCTCCTTGCTCGTCTGTGCTGTTGCAGAACTCGGTGAGTCATCGCCCGACGTTCCCGATGTAGAGCCCAGGTCCAGACCCGCCTTCCAGTAGTCAGCGAGCTCCCCCCCACGAAGAAGAGCCTGCTTCAGCCAGGTCGGACGGCGGCCGCGACCAAGCCAGACCTCGCCGTTTGGGCCGAGGTACAGCCCTGCTCCCACGACAGGCTCTGCAGCAGGTGGCTCTTCCCCACCCAGCTGGGCGCCATCCAGGAATACGCCGGGAGCGCCTTGAACCGGTGCCTCCAACTCGTCGGACCGGATGGCAAACACACCGATAACAGTACGAAGAACTGCCACCGCAGAGCGGCGCTCTTCGGAGCGGACTCGTTCAAGCTCCCTTTCCAACTCGTGCAGGTGCCGACGCACCGCGTCGACCTCGTTGGCGAGCCGCGTGGACTCGACCGTCAGCGCTTCAACCGCACCTACTACGGCGGCCTGGGCCGACGGCCCTGGAGAACCAGGCCTCGTTGGTGGCCAGCTGGAAAGCAACGCTTGGAAGTCATCGAACTCGCGCGAACCCTTGGATATGTCGGTGGGACCCGTCATTGCCTACTCCTTGTTTTTCGTGGTTGAGCCTGAGCGATCAGCCCCTGGGTGGAGACCCTCGCGCGCATCACCGCTGTTACCCTCGCCGACGGAGTCGCCATTCCGGGGCCGCTCAACGAAGTACTGCCGACCGCCGTCGAAGCTCGGACCCGACACGAACTTCAACCCTTGTGCGATCCCCCAAGAGACCGAGCGGCGGGCGCCCACGCCCGCAGCGGACGCCAACGTTACGAGAGCGGCAAACCGCCTCTCGAAGTCATTGAGCCAATAGGCAGAGACAACAACCCCCGCCCGTCGCCCCACCTTCGCACGAGTTGTTGCCAAGAGGCCAACTCGGACCAAGTGATAGGCCACCTGTTGCTTGACGCCGAGGCGCTTGGCAGCCTCGGCAACCGTCATCGTTGGGCAGTCGCCTACCCGTTGCGCACGCAGCAGTTCGACAACATCGGCTCGGCGGACAAGCAGCGTGGCCGCTGCAACCGCATCACCGGCTCGATACATGCGGATGTCCCCTGCCACCATGGCCTTGAACAGGACGCCACTCTGGTGCTCAGGCACGCACAACCTGAGCACTTCGCCCAGCGACTCGGCCTCTACCGGTGCATTCACTGGCTGCGCCTTGTCGATAAGCTGTTTTTGCAACGCAACGCACGACTTCTGGCTGACATAGCGCCCCCACCCGATCAGGACTTCGGCGTCTACGAGCGATATCACGCGCCTTCGCGACAGACCAAGAAAGCGCGCCGCAAACTTGAAACTGATGCCGTCACGAATGAAGCTGAACACCCCGGGAGCGGCGCCTGGATGCAGCGCGCCGCGAGTCCTGCCGCCCGCTGTCCTGTAGATCGCCACACTACCGGGCATGGCCACTGGAAGTGCTACCTGCAGTCGCTTGAGGCTGACGCCCAGATCGCGGGCGGTCGCAGTCAGCGACTTGGAGGGCTGCGGAATGGAGGGATTTCTTCCAAGCACAGGCGTCCCAGTCTGGTGAACCATGTGGACGAATGACGTCAAGGCCCCTCTGACCAGGCTCCTGTCCCCGTAGGAGCGCAATCGAACGCTGTACCGAACCAGTCCGGGCCAAGCCGTGTTGACTGTCAGCGCAGGCATTCCCTCAGTCGAACACCGATGCAACGTCAACCAGTGATGAAAACCTGTCGGCCACGCTAGCCTCATCGACGTCCCTGACTCCAGGACCGCCCGCACCGTCGACTGCACGTGGCTGTCAGCCCTCTTGAAGGCCTTCGCACCCAGTCCGAAGCTGCTCAAGGCACCGAGCCACCGCACAAGCGAGCCCCGCCCGAGTTCTGATGGGGTGAACTGAAGGACATCGGCCGACACAGGCACGGCTTTCGCCTTCGACAAGTCGGCGCCACATCGGCAGCGAGACCAGCCCAGCCCTCTCCATGCCAGCGATCGACCACAGCGCGAGCATTCGTCGATCAACCAGGTCCCGTGCTCGCTGCACCACAAGGTCTCCGCGTCCAGCCAGTGTCGAGACCAGGTGGGGTCGGCGCAGCCAAGGCACGCAGGACAGTACCTGGCCCTGCCATGCGCCCTCACGCCGCAAAGGCTCAGGAGGCGAGCGGCGCCAGGTAGCCCATTGCGGGCGCTCAGCCGGAGGACATAGCCAGGGTCGGACTCTCCTGGTTGCCGTTTCGGACGCACCGGCAAGGTACGAACAATGTCGTCGATCGCGGTCATGCGAACAGCTCCATCTGTCCGTGTCCCGCCGCTCGCTCCACTCGGCTGCTGGACAGGCTAAAGAGGCGCAGCTGATCGCGCTGCACAGCGATGGTGTCATGGACCTTGAACGCAGCGAAGTGGCTCTCGGACAAGTCGCGAAACACAGGGATTGAGCCCTGCAGCACGCCATCCACCAGGCCCTTGCTGACTTGCTGACGAACGTTGGGACCGAAGACTTCATCCCCGAACAGCGGCGTCAACGGGCGAGTGGCTTCCGAGACCGGCCGGGAAGCCTCCTCCAGGCGAGTCAACAAGGTCCCGAGCTCGGATCTCATGACAAAGCGCCGGCCAGCCTCGATGCGAGGGTTCAGATACCCGGCCGTCCTTAGGCTGAAGTAGCCCGGCCAGCTCAGACCCTGGGACTCGACCAACTCCTCTACCGAGACCAGCGACAGGAAGTAGCGCCTCACCGCGTGGACCTGTTCGCGTGTGAAGTACTGATGCCTCTTCCGCCCAGTGAATACCACTCGCGCTGGCTGGATACCATGCTCTCGGACGTAGGACTCAAATCGAGTGGTCGCGACACCAACCTCCAGACTGGATTCGTAGATGCTCAAGCAGGTTGCCTTGAAGCCTTGGAGCTTGTTGCTCCAGGCCTTGGCGACGGCACCCAACTCTGGCGTCGCTGCATCCAGGCGCGCAAGCATGTCATCGAGAGGCAGCAGCGAGAACACCGAGCGCTGGGCATCGTCTCCAGCGATGAGGGCGGCAAGCGCGCGGCGCATGTTCCTCCTGGTGCGTACCGCTGGTGTCGCGGCCAGAAGCGACATGTAGCCAGCCCAGCCAGGCTCGAAAGCAGAGCCCTGCTGAACCAGCCAGGAACCGCGCCGGGCAGCCGCGTCGCCTGCGGAGTCGTCTCGTACACCTCCACGGTCGCTGCCAGTAACTACATCAATCAGGCGCTGCAGCACCAGCGCCCAGGCCAAGGCCAGGGCGGTCGCTTTGGACTCCGAGCCTTCATCTTGATCGAGCTTCTCAAAGGGTAGCCAGATTCTTCTATGGGCAGTCAGTCCTTCAGGAAGGGTACAAACGGCACCGTCCCACAACCAGGCACTCGTTGCGGAGCCGTAGTGAGATCGTCCGGGCGCCTTATATTTGGGCGAGTAGGCCGGCTCGACGATGTCGTTCTTCAGCAGGCAAGCATGCTTGCCGCAGACTTCATATCCGACCACTCGCCAGCGGCTGCGCACGTAGGGCGCCTCTGTGAGACAGGCTGGGCAGTATCGAATATTGCCGGCTCGTCCAATGCGACTCCGTAGCGGGATCTCAAGTCCCCCAAACAGCGGACTTCCGTCCTTCAGCAAGCTTGGAGGTTGGACGTTGGGGGCGAGCATCGGTCCGACGGCCGGAAGAGCCGAACGGACGAGCTCGAGGTGGTTACGCCAGGGTCGAGCCAACCCGTTCGCTCGTGCCACGTCGACGAGGTGAGTTTCCGACCACTCATCGATGCGCCGGCGAGGTCGAACCGGCAGCACGGGTTTGGACGGGTTCGTCATGTGAACTCCGCGCGCGGAGCAAAGGGCTCACCGGCCTTGGTCAGCGGGTGCCCGTTGAACTTGGGTGAGAACGGATTCCGCGAGTTCGGCGCATCGGCGTAGATGACCTCCGAGAAAGCCCGGGTGAGCGCCGGAATGTCGATTCTTGGTTCCGAAGAGCAGAGACCAATCTCGACAGCTCGAACGAGTAAGCGTCGAATCGCCCGAAGTCGCCCTCCGGTGGCGAAAGCCATCAACTTGAGCAACGCAGGAGACGTCAGGTCTACCGAGTCGACCCGACCCAGGTGGGCCTGGAACACCTTCAGGGCTGCCGAGAATTCCTTGCCCGCCAGCGGACGCAGGGAAACCACCTCAGCAAATCTGTCGCCCAGTTGCTCATTGGTCTTCAGAAGGTTTGCTGCTCTCGGTGTCCCAGCAAGCAGGAACGAGGCTCCTGCCTTGTGCGACATCTGCTTGACCCAGTCACCCACGTTGTAGTGGGTCCGGCTCCTACCTCGGTCAACCATATGGTTCATCTCATCCAGGATGACCAGCTTGATCCGGCACTCTCTGATCAACGTGACGAGTGCAGCCTCACCGTCATCACCCTTGATCTGGAACGGCAAGCCGATCGACTTGAGCATCTCTCCGGAAAGCCGAGGGATCGTGCTACGTGCTGGCACCTCGACATACAACACAGGAATCTCGGAGAACGTCTCGTGCTCGATCCTCGGGTGCTTGCTCAGGATGTGCTTGAGCAGCGTGCTTTTACCGAGCCCCGTCTCCCCCAGCACCACCAAGGGGTCCGGCTCCGAGGTGCCCCAGTTGGTTTCGATGAGCTGCGTCGCGCGGTCCAAGATCCGGACGACCCTGGGAAGCTTGATGAATGTGCTGCGCAGATCTTCAGCGATCAACGCGGCGAGTTCATTGGTCGCCATGATCACGCCCCCCGCACGTTGGTCATCTCGAACTCAAGGACGAGTTCGCCCTCGTCGCCCTGCTCAGGCAGCTCCAGGCGCGAAAGCGCCTCTTGCTGCACGGCTTCATCAGCCGCCCCCTGCGCAGTAGCCTCTTCACGTGACGGCTTGCTTGTCGCGTTGGCCAGGCGCGAGCCCCCCTTGCGGGTCTTCAGGCTCTTGGACTTCATGGCATCGGCAACCATGCCGCGGATTGCCTCTGCGCCAGTGGCTCGCACGGGCTGCTGATCGGCCTCCGACGTCGCGATACTCTTCTTCAGTGCCTTGGCCTGTTCCAGCGTCAGGCCCTTGTATTCAGACTTCGTGTTCTCGGCCTTGAAGTACTCCTGCTGGATCTGGTCCCAGACCCAGACGTGTCCGACGTCGTTCTTGGTCCACTTCACCGCGACCTTGGTGCCCGCCGGCAACATGCCCCGGAGGGTCAGGAGCCGACTCGACCTGTAGACGAACGTGTTGAGGTCGATCCCGTAGTGCTGCACGGCACTGTTGCAGTGTTCACCCAGCTCGATGTCGAGGTCATGCTTGTTCAGCTTGAGCAGCGGCGGATGGGCCTGTGCTCCTTGCTTCCAGACCTCCAGGGGCGTTCGTCCACCAAGCCCGGCGTGGGGCCGCCGGTGATAGATGTTGCAGATCCAGGTGTGGATGATCTTGTCGAGTTCCTCGATCGTGAGCGTCACCTCCTCCTCGGGCTTGTAGCCATGCCGGTGATGGACCTTGCTGAGCGTCGTTCCCGGCAGCTTGTGGATGAGCCCATAGTTCAGGGTCCGCAGGAAACGCTCGACGTGCGCTTTGTCATTGGGTGACCGCGACTTCGAGAACTCAGCCGTGATCGACAGCGCGAGCAGCGTGTCGGTGACGGCGTTGGCGTGGAACTCCGCCCCGTTGTCCATGAGGACGGTCTCTGGCCAGCCCCAACACGGCCACTCCAGGCCCAGATCCGCGTAACGACCTGGCGCGGTCAGGTAGGTCTTCGGCAGAAGAGCGTGCCGAATCGCCTCGAACACCGCTGCTGTGCCGTGGCCCGCAGCGCTCAGGTGGTACCCGAGGACACAACGCGACAGCCGCTCCAGAACGACCGTGATCACCGGTCGCGCGACGGCGCATTGGCGCTCGCCATCTGTGACGAGCGCATCGATGGGCGAGTGGTCAATCTCGACGATCTCCAGAAGGCGACTGACGGCGCGGGCGTTGGAAAGGTCGGCAAAGCGCCGATCGGCCTCGCGCTGCCCGTACTTGGCCGCCGTGACCTCGTACGCCCAGAGCGCCTGGATGCGGCGCTGCGTCGTGCGGAGGCTGGGAACCTTCAGCTTCTCGGACGCCGTGAGGGTCTGGTTCTGCCGAGTGATCTCCACACTCACGGCATCCCGTACTTCCTCGGCAGAGAACGCCTTCTGGCCAAGGACAATGCGTTCGATCGCTGCGTCCAGGAGGGCTTCGACCTGTCGCTGCAGTCTGTATCCGCCTCTCCCGCCTTGGCTATCGAAGCGAGCAAAGAGCGCCCGGACGTCCTTGCGTGCTTGGAGGTACTTCCTCCTCCATCGGAACACTGTTGAGATGTGCGGACAACGTTCATCGTTGCGCTCTCGGGCGACATCGGCGATGTGCGCCTTCAGCGCCTTGCGGTTCCCCGAGAACCCACCCCGTTTGTCGATTCGGACCAGGTAGTCGAGGCGCCTCCGGGTCTCCGTCTTCGCCGCTGCCGACATACCATCCATGCGCGCGGGCGCATGCTTCCTGAGGGCTCCCGTGGAGTCCACCTTGCTCGGCTGAAAGGACGTCAGCAGTTCTCCCTGGACGTACGCCTGCATGAGGTTCCACGTCTTGTGAGATGCGACTTCGCCGGTCTCGGTGTTCTGCAGCAGGGTTTCCTCCCCGGCGTTGTTCTTGACGACCGTGTAGTTCACGCCGTTGAGCTGCAGCGCAAGGCCTCGTTGAAGCGGGTTCATGCGGCCTCCCAGGAGTGGCGACGTGACGTATGGCGCAGATGCAGGTGGTCGAAGTACGCCTGCCGATCGAAAGCTTCCCGGCGAGAGAGCACGACCTGCCGCCTCCACCGCTGAACGGTCGACGGATGGGGCGGACGGGGTTCGCCGAGCTGGCGCGCGATGTCGTCCAGGTACCAGACGAGTACCCTGCGCCCGAGCGACGGGACGCCCGCAGCCTCCAGAGCGCTGAGGTAGTAGTTCTGGCGCCACAGGCGAGAGGGCGAGACGCCGCGGTTCTGCTGACGCTTCTCGCCGTGGTGCTTGGCGAAATCACGCATCGCGATCCACCGGTGGTCCGACGACGACTCCGGCCCAACGGGACCGGTGACGACGACGTCCTTGTAGGCGTGAGCCCGTCGGCCGTCCGATGTCGACGTCTCGTGGTGTCCATCGGCGAGGATGCCTCCGGTGGAGACGAGCTTGCGGGCTACGGTTTGCTTCGCCTGTACTGACGTTGAGGTGCGGTTCTTCATGGTTTTTCTCCTAGTGCTTGATCGGAATGGATTGGATGAACTCGTCCGGGTCGCGGCGCATGACGCGCTCCAAGAGGGCGTTGCAAACGGCCTGCGCCTTCATCCAGCGCCTCAGGGTTGCGGCGTCAGGCTCGGTTCGATGGAGGGGATCCCAGGCAGCGGCATCGACCCCTTGCCTGTGAAGACCCGCCGAGGGACGGAGCCGAAGCAGTTCGGCCAACTCGGGCTGCAGACCGTCCTCACGCACATCGGCTTCGGAGATGAGCGCCAGCGGAACACCGACCACTCGCATCCGACGCAGGGTTGCGCGGAGCGCGTCGCGGGATGACCGCTTCTGAATCCAGTGCATGCCCTTGACTTCCATGCACAGCGCCCGCGCCTTCCACACGACCTTGGCGTCAGGCGTGTAGTGCTTTGCGCCTTCGGCACCAGCTCCCGGCAGCATCAGCACCGTCGGGTGGGTCGCGAGAGCTTCGACGTCAGAGGCCACCTCCAGGACGCGCCACGTATCCCGCTCTACCAGACTCTCGTAGCGGGCGGCACGTGAATCGGCGCCAAGATTCGGTGCCGCGTAGGTTTTGAGGCTCGGGAAGCGCCCACGCGCCCGGTGACCCGACGGGGTGATAACCGGTCGGACGTCACGCGTGGACTTCAGGCGTGCGAGCAAGGCCTCGAACTCCTGCTCCGGAAGCCCGATCGCAGTGCTGGCTGATGCGAAGCCCAGCCTCTGATACCAGGGCGCAGGGTAGGCGGCTGGCGGAATTCGCAGCTTTTCATGCTGGCTGAAGTCACGCTGGGCGGCGCGCGCCGCAAACAAGCGGCGCGTCCGAGCTCGTTGTTCCGCCGCTCGGCGGCTTTTGTTAGGTATCACTACTTTCTCCGGTTGATGGGCCAAGCGCATATGCGCATCTGTCGTCCCACACCGCACCGGCAAGGCCAGGTTGGAGTTGGAGGCATCCCGTTTTCTGACTAGTCGCGGGCGTCTCTAAGACGACTGGTGGCATGTTGGTTACCCTCGGTGCAACCGGAAATAGCTGAACTGACACTAAGTTGACGGCCCATGCCCTGAGAGCCTAGATTCACCAACCGGCCATCTACGCAGCTCAGTACCTAGGCAACCCTTTCGTCGAAATGAACAAGGACGATCTACTGGCTGTGGTCATGTCGGCAACGTCGGGCTGGATGTCGTCCGCCGACCGCGAACTGAGTCGTACACCCACCGGTCGCGCGCACCAGCGTCTGGCTGCCTTGGTACATCGAGCCGGTTCGACCCAGCGCGACCTCACGCAGTTGCGCAGACGCTTGATCCAAGAGATCAACAGCACCTCAGAGGGCTTCTTGCACGACGCACTTCTCAGCGTGGCAACGCTGAGAGATTCGTTCTATGCAATCGAGCCACCGAACGACGCGCGGGACCCCCTGCGCCGCCTTCCGTTCAACATGGTCCCGCCAGCAAGCAAGGCCGAAGAGGTGCTGGGACTAGCCTTGGCACTCCGCTCCCGACCCGCAACCGATCAGTTCCAGGCGATGAAGCTCTTGGAGGCCTATGAAGAGCTGGACATCCGCGAGCACACGCTACATACGGAGCCGCCGGGCGGATACGAGGATCACCTTGCTCGGTTACGCGCGGCAGCGAACCTGCAAAGCAGCCTGGTCAAGAACATCTGGAAGAAGATCACCTCCGGGACCCAAGAACTGCTGAGCGAAGACAAGTTCAAGTACCCGGGTGCAATGAAGTACTCGTGGCAGCTTCCCGTTGCGATCCCACTGCAGGCAACCGATGCAGAGTTGCGCGATGTTGCAAGGTGGACCAAAACCGCTGGGGCCGCGATGTATCGCCCACTACGCCTGGACGAAGCAGGAGATCCTTTGAAGACTCGAGCCTTCAAGCGGGCATGGGGCCAGTACAGGGAGTGCGGGAACGGGCTACAACTGCTGAGTGTCTGGGCGATGTCCGTGGCCACGTCCGCGGAGTCACGGCGCTGCGAGATCTGCTATCGCCAGGTCGGTTTAGACGGAAGACGGTACTGCCAAAGGCACAAACGGAATGCAGATTCCCGGCAGGACAGGCGAGATCTTCACGTCTCCAACTTCTACAAACCATTGGCACTGAACGACATCCGCGCAGCCGATGGGCTGATCGAACGATTCGGCCAGTGGAAACGGTCTTCGGCAACCATGGGCAAGATGCGACAGGTCGCCGCTTCTCAGGGAGTTAACGACGAGCTCTTGCAAGCTGCTGCAGACCTGGCCACCACTTTGCGGACCCTGAGGCCTCTTGTCCGTCCGGTGGTGAGCGAACAACTGGCCGCGTTGTTCCGCCACATGCTGGAACTGGCTCGACTGCCCTACCAAGAGCACTTGAATGGCGACTGGCGACATGATCGCGTGCTGACAGAAGCTCGCGTCCAAGCTCCGAAGTGGTTGAGCTGGCAGAACCTTCTTGGCTACACATTCGGCAGCGGCACGCCAGCTCATGGGACCAGTCGCCGCGTCGATGGCCTGCAGATTGACTCGTCTCACCCCGCTTCGCTGGGACTGCTTGTCATTCCTGAAAGGGCGGCCTTCGACCTCCTTCATGTCGGCGCTTGGCAGACGGTGGACGCGGTCCTGGACAAGTACCTCTACATCGATCGAGACGCGATGGTCGCGCTACGGCGTACATCCAATCGGCATGATGGCCACGTCATGTCATTGGCCGAGATCGGAAAGAAGCTGGGAGCAAGCCACGAGGCCATCCGACAGAACCTCGCATACGAGGAAGACAGGCCCGCGAGGACCAGCAAGCGCAAGCGGACGGTCGCAAGCGGAGCGCAACGGCTCCGCCAGGAACTCGGTCTCGACCGCTGATGCTTGGCCTCTTCAAACAAAGCAAGCGGGCAAGGCTTCAGCCCACCTCGATACACCGGCGTTCTCCTTGATGGAGACCCTCGCGTCGAGAACCTAAACTGAACACCTCGCGTTTCAAGTCCGATGAACGGACGCGCGAGTCAATTCGCCAGGGAGAAGCCACACGTGAAGGACGTCTTCGACTTCCGCAACCGTCTCGTCGACGAGTACAGCGCTTTCTCGCGCAGCTTTTCCCGAATTGCCGCCGCGGATCTGGCTTCCCGGGTGGAGGAAGAGTACGCCCGCGGCCGCTACTGGCCAGAGCCGCTGATCCAGATCAACCCGAACTACAAGCGCAGCGGCACGGTTCAAGAGTTGGTCGCCCAGGGCAGCCTGCATTCGGCCTGTGCGGAGCTGTTCAAGACGGGCAAGGTGGAAGGCAAGCCCTCCAACCTTCACCTCTACGTGCACCAGCTGCAGGCGATTGCCAAAGCGCACCAGCAGCAGAGCTACGTCGTGACCACCGGCACCGGGTCGGGCAAGTCACTGTCTTTCTTCATCCCAGTCATCGACCGAATCCTCAAGGCCAAGCAGGCCGACCCGACACCCCGCACCCGCGCGATCGTCATCTACCCGATGAACGCGCTGGCAAACAGCCAGCTCGAAGAACTGGACAAGTTCCTGCACGGGTATCCGGCTGGGCAAGAGCCCTTCAGCGTCAAGCGCTACACCGGCCAAGAGAGCAGCGACGAGCGGAAGGCGATCGCCGACAACCCGCCCGACATCCTGCTCACCAACTTCATGATGTTGGAGCTGATCCTCACGCGCTTCGAGGACATCGATCGCCGCGTCGTCGATCACTGCCGAGGCCTGGAGTTCTTGGTGTTGGACGAGCTGCACACCTACCGCGGGCGACAGGGCGCGGACGTGGCCATGCTTGTGCGCCGCATTCGAGAACGCCTGCAGGCCGAACAGCTCGTGTGCATCGGCACCTCAGCCACGATGTCCTCCTCCGAGCGGGAAGACGATCGCAACAAGGCCGTCGCCGACGTCGCGAGCCTGCTGTTCGGCACACCGCTTACGGCGCTGGATGTGATTGGCGAAACCCTTGAGCGGGTCACGAACCCGTCTCGTGACGTTGCGGCCGTCAAGCCATTGCTGCTCGCGGCTCTGAAGAAGGCTGAGCACTCGTGGCCCAGCTTCGACGCCTTCAAGGACGACCCCTTGGCGATCTGGGTCGAGCTCAACCTGGGCATCGACCTCCCTGCCGACCAACCACCTCGCCGAGCGAAGCCGATCACCCTCAACGATGCTTCATCGCGCCTGGCCGCTGACGCGGGGTGCCAGGTGGAGGTCGCGAAGGAGGGACTTCGCCGCTTCCTGGTCGCCGCTCATGACATGCGCACCCCGCAGGGCCGGGCACCCTTTGCGTTCAAGCTGCACCAGTTCATCAGCGGTCCTGGCAAGGTGCTGGCCACACTGGAAGCTCCGGGCCAGCGGCACATCACCCTCGACGCCCAGCGGTTCGCCCCCGGACGCCAGACAGAGGGCACCCGCCTTTACCCCGTCCACTTCTGCCGCGACTGTGGTCAGGAGTACCACCCCGTGTGGCGCTCGGGAAAAGGGGCGCCCAGCTTCGATCCCCGCGAGATCGATGACATCTCTGGCGACGACGATGAAGAAGCGCGTTACGGCTTCCTCTGCCCGGTCCGCCCTGGCCTGACCTACGACAGCTGGGAGGACCTGCCCGAGAGCTGGCTCGACCTAACCAAGGCCGAGCCGAAGGTCAAGTCAACCTACAAGCATGCCGTGCCGGAGTCTGTCAGCGTCACTCCGCAGGGCGCCACGGGTCCCGGCGGCGCGTATTGGTTCATCCCGGGCAAGTACCGCTTCTGCCTGGGCTGCGGGCTCACGCACGAGGCCTACGGCAAAGACATGAACCGCCTAGCCAGCCTGTCTGGGGAAGGGCGCTCATCGGCAACGACGATGCTGACCCTCAGTGCCGTACGGCAGCTGTTCGAGCTGGGAGAGCCTTCCCCGGACCAGCCAGACCCTCGCAAACTCCTGGGCTTCTCCGACAACCGCCAAGACGCCGCCCTGCAGGCCGGGCACTTCAACGACTTCATCTTCCTGCTCACCCTTCGCTCGGCACTCGTAGCCGCGCTGCAGAAGCAGGGCGGCGTGCTCGACGAGGAGCACTTGGCCGATGCCGTGTTCATGGCTCTCGGCTTCGACCGCACCGACGCCGGCACGCTCGCGGAGTACCTGAAGACGCCGAAGCTCATGGGCCTAGCTCGCCAAGAAGCGCAGCGTACGCTGCGCTTCGTCCTGGGCTACCGCCTGCTTCGAGACCTGCGCCGCGGTTGGCGCTTCAACAATCCCAACCTTGACCAGCTGAACCTGCTGGCCATCCAGTACCGAGGCCTGGAAGAGTTCAGCAGCGAAGCGACGCTCTTCGCCGCGAACCCCGTTCTCTCAGCCATGACTCCGGCCCAGCGCACGGAGATGGCCGCCACGGTGTTCAACGCGATGCGCCGCGCACTGTGCCTGCAGACCCGCTACCTTGACCCCGTCGAACAAGAGCGCGCCAAGACCACAGCATTCCAGTACCTCAGCGAGCGGTGGAACTTCGGCGACGAGAACCTTGAAACGTCGCGTTGGTTGATTCTCAGCAAGCGGCCCGACGACAAGAAGGGCAAGCCCCGGACTGACCTGGTGCCTGGCGGTGCGCGTTCTCGTCTCCTCAAAGAGCTCAAGGCGCTTGCCCTGTGGAAGTCGCCCAACCTGCTGGGCAACGTCAAAGGCTGGAAAGACGCGCAGTGGCTGGAGCTGCTGCAACTGTTCCTCATCGGCGCCTCGCACTACGGCTACGCGCAGAGGCACGAGGTCGAGCCCAACCTGATCGGCTGGCGCCTGAACGCCTCCGCCATGGACTGGGTACTGGTCGATACCCCTGAGGTCGAGCAAGAAGGTAGGCACAACCGCTTCTTCCGGCAGCTCTACCTCTCAGTCGCCGACACCCTCACCCAGCAGCAGCACACGCTGTTCGACTTCGAGGCGCAGGAGCACACGGCCATGGTTGATGCCGGGCGCCGCCAACTGCTCGAACAGCGTTTCCGCTACACCGAGAAGGACCGTAAAGACTGGCTGGAGAACCCCGCCCACGAAGCCCCGCTCGAACGCCTGCCGGTGATGTTCTGCTCGCCCACGATGGAGCTGGGCGTCGACATCTCGGCCCTCAACACGGTCTACCTGCGCAACGTCCCCCCGACACCGGCCAACTACGCGCAACGCAGCGGCCGTGCAGGCCGCTCGGGGCAGCAGGCTCTGGTCATCACCTACTGCGCGGCCTTGAGCCCGCACGACCAGTGGTTCTTCCACCACGCCAATGAGATGGTGCACGGCGTGGTCCGCCCGCCCACGCTCGATCTGGCCAACCGCGACCTCATCGATAGCCATCTGCATGCCGTGTGGCTCGCGGCTGCCCAGGTGCAGCTAGACACCAGCATCGCCCCGCTGCTCGATCTGGAGAAGGGCGACAAGCCGCTCGTTCCCCCCCTCCGAGCCGCGCTGGAGGCGCCCGAGGTCACCCTCCGTGCCACGGAGAGCGGCGAACGCCTCATGCGGCAGATTCGACCGCTGTTGTCGTCCAGCACGTGGTTCACAGACGCGCACGTCGCCGCCGCCATGCAGCAGGCCAGCGCAGAGTTCAACGCCGCCTTCGGCCGCTGGCGAGTGATGGTCGACGCCACGCGCAAGCAAATGGACATGGCGGACCAGGTGGTAAAGAGCTACACCACCACGCACCAGGAGAAGCAGAACGCCCAGCGCCGCTACGGCGATGCTGCACGGCAGTACGCCGTGCTGCTGAAGTCGGGCAACACCCAGAACTCCGACTTCTACACCTACCGCTACCTGGCCAGCCAAGGCTTCCTGCCTGGCTACAACTTTCCGCGCCTGCCGCTGATGGCCTGGATTCCGGCCCGTGGGGGCAACCCGGTCAAGGGCAAGGACGACGAGGGCAGCATGGTGAGTCGCCCGCGGTTCCTTGCGCTGTCGGAGTTCGGCCCCCGAAGCCTCATCTACCACCAGGGCCGCATGTACCGCGTGGTGCGTGCCAAGCTCAACGTCGGCTCGGCAGACCACGTGTCGGGCAACACCTCGCTGGCCACGGTGGCCAGCCGGGTGTGCAGCCAGTGCGGCTATGCCCACATGGGCGGCGAAGACGGCTCCGAGCCCACCGAGAACCTGTGCGAGAACTGCGGCGCCCTGCTCACCGACCATGACTGGGTGCGCAACCTCTACCGCATCGAGACGGTCGAGACCGTACCCGTGGAGCGCATCTCCATCAACGACGAAGACCGCCAGCGCCAAGGCTTCGAGCTGCAGACCACCTACCGCTTCTTGCCGGGCCCGGAGGGCAGGATCGCCCTGCAGACCTCATTGGTGCTGGACGCTGGTGGCGACGAGGACTCTCCGCTCGCCAGCCTGAAGTACGCCCCCGCGGCGCAGATCTGGCGCATCAATCGGGGCTGGCGCCGCCGCAAGAACAAGGAACAGCTGGGCTTCTACATCAACCCCATCACCGGCCAGTGGAGCCGGAAGGACGAACCGGGTGGCAGCGACGATGCGGCAGAGCCCACCGAAGAACTGCTCAACAAGGTTCCCAACCAGTCCATCGTCCCCTTCGTTGAGGACCACCGCAACGTTCTGATCCTGGCCCCCGTCAAGCCACTCGAAGCCCCCGCCATGGCCACGCTCCAGGCGGCGCTCAAGCGCGGCATCGAGCTGGTGTTCCAGATCGAAGAGTCCGAGCTCGTTGCCGAGCCCCTGCCCACCCAGGACGATCGCAAGGCACTGCTGTTCTACGAAGCCGCGGAGGGCGGTGCCGGTGTGCTCACCCGATTGGCCACGGAGCCCGATGCCCTGGCACAGGTGGCGGCACAGGCGCTGGAGCTGATGCACCACCGTAAACCCAGCGGCGCCTGGTCGGTGGAGGGTCTTCCAGATCTTGAGATCAAGCGCAAAGACGGCAGCAGCATCTGCGAAGCGGGCTGCTACCAGTGCCTGCTGTCCTACTTCAACCAGCCAGACCACGAGCACATCAACCGCCGCGACGCTGGCGCGCTGGGTCTGCTGGTCGCCCTGGCCAACGCCAGGGTGACCCCCCGGGCGGCAGAGGTCTCGGCCCCGGCAGCGCCATCGCAGCCCCCGACCACCGCTGGCGGCGACAAAAGCGCCCAGTGGCTGCTCGCCGCCCGAGCCGCAGGCTGTCGCGCGCCCGACGAGGGCCCGCTCGCCGTCCTGGGGGGGCGTGCCCAGGTTGCAGCCCGCTACAAGGCCACCCGCACGCTCGTGGCACTCGAACCCTTGCAGCCCGATGTGGTGTCGGAACTGGCCGATCTGGGCTGGACCGTGCTGAACATGTCGGACCCATCCCAGTGGGCGCAACAATTCAACACTCACGCCGCCCTGTTCGCCTGACCTCTCCTCTGCAAGCTGATGACAACAACCGCTACCGAGTTCCTGCCTGGCAACCTCGTTCGGGCCCGCGGCCGCGAGTGGGTGGTCCAGTCCGACACCCGGCTGGCGGACGGCGCCTCCGCGCTGCGTCTGCGGCCCCTGGGCGGCTCTGACGACGACGTGATCACGCTGCTGCCGGAGCTGGAGGAGTTCAGCCCCGTCGAACCGGCCACGTTCGAGAAGCCCAACCCGGCACAGGCAGGCAACCACGCCGCAGCCCTGCTGCTGCGCGATGCCCTGCGCCTGAAGCTGCGCGCCGGCGCCGGCCCGTTCCGCAGCTTCGGCAACATCGCCGTGGAGCCGCGGGCCTATCAGCTGGTGCCGCTGCTCATGGCGCTGCGGCTGCCCACGGTGCGGTTGCTGATCGGCGACGACGTCGGCATCGGCAAGACCATCGAAGCCTCGCTGATCGTCCGCGAGCTGATGGACCGGGGCGAAATCCAGCGCGTTGCCGTGCTCTGCCCGCCCCACCTGGTGGAGCAGTGGCAGGGCGAACTGCAGCAACGCTTCAACCTGCCTGCCGTGGCGCTGACGGCCGCCAGCGCCAGCCGCCTGGAGCGGCAGTTGCCCCACGGCGTGGGCCTGTTCGATCACCACCCCGTGGTGGTGGTCAGCCTGGACTACATCAAGAGCGAACGCCACCGCGAGCACTTCCTCTCCATCGCACCTGAGTGCATCGTGGTGGACGAGGCCCATACCTGCTCGGCCAGCGGTGCCGGCAAGCAGCTGCGGTTTGAACTGCTGCAGCGCCTGGCGGCCAACGCAGACCGCCACCTGCTGCTGCTGACCGCCACGCCCCACTCGGGCGACGAGGTGGCGTTCTTCAACCTGCTGTCGCTGCTCAATCCCGTCTTCGCCGAGCTGCAGCACCGCACGTCAAAGGATGATCCGCTTCGAGAGCAGCTGGCGCTGCACTTCGTTCAACGCCGCCGCAAAGACATCGTCGAGTGGCAAACCGCCACCCAAGACGGCCACGGGTTCCCCCGCCGCATGAAGGCCGAGGTCACCTACCGCCTCAGCGGCGCCTGGGGCAGCTTCTTCGACGAGGTGCAGGCCTACTGCCGTGAGTTGGCCGAGAACGTCGAACGTTCGGGTGACGCCGGCGGCGCACGGCTGATCTGGTACGCCACGCTGGCCCTGCTGCGCTGCGTGGCGTCATCGCCGGCCGCGGCCGCCAAGGCCCTCAACACGCGGCTCGAAGGACACCTGGGCCTGGGAGAGGACGGCGATGACACCGAGGAAGACGCCGCCCTGGCCGACCTGCAAGACGGGGCGGCTGAAGACCTGAGCAGCCTCGACCTGGAGCCCGCTGCCCAACTGCAAGCAGAAGCCGGTGCGCAGCGTCTGCAGGCCCTCATCGCCACGGCAGAGCGCCTCAGCGGCGCGGCGGGCGACCCCAAGCTGGCTGCACTGGTGGCCCACATCGGTAGCCTCCTGAAGGACGGCTACGCCCCCGTCGTCTTCTGCCGCTACGTGGCCACCGCCAACTACGTGGCGGCCGAGCTGCGCAAGCACTTTCCCAAGGCCATGGTCGATGCCGTGACGGGCGAACTGGTGCCCGAAGAGCGCCGGGAACGCGTCAACCGCATGGGCGAGGCCGACATGGACGCCGGCCGCGTGCTGGTGGCCACCGACTGCTTGTCGGAGGGCATCAACCTCCAGCACCTGTTCACGGCCGTCGTGCACTACGACCTCGCCTGGAACCCCACCCGCCACGAGCAGCGGGAAGGTCGTGTCGACCGCTACGGCCAGCGCGCCGCCGAGGTGCGCTGCACCATGCTGTACGGGCAGGACAACCCGGTCGATGGCTTCGTCCTCAAGGTCATCCTGCGCAAGGGTGACGCCATCCAGAAGGAGCTGGGCGTGCTCGTACCCATGCCCGAAGACCGCCCCCGCATCAACCAGGCCCTGGTCAAGGCGGCACTGATGCGGCGCAGCACCAACGCCAGCCCGCAGCAGGCCTTCGACTTCGGCGAGCCCGAGCAACTGCTCGCGCCGCTGCAGACCCGCTGGCAAGACGCGCTGGACAAGGCCCGAAGCAACCGCACCGTGTTCGCCCAGCGGGCCATCCGGCCGGCCGAGGTTCTGCCCGAGTGGCACAAGCAGCAAGAGGCGTTGGGCTCGCAGGCCGATGTGCAGCGCTTCCTGGCCAGCGCCTGCGCGCGCCTGAACGCCCCGCTGGAGGCCCACCGTGACCAGCACCGGCTACACCCCCAACACCTGCCAGAAGCGCTTCGCCTACGCCTGGCCGACGAAGGCCTAGTCCCCGAGGGCAGCAACAAGCCGCTGCTGCTGGACACCACCGATCTGCACCGCAGCCACCCGCTGGTGAGCGTGCTGGCCGAGTACTTGATCGAAACCTCATTGCAGGGCGAAAGCACCCTGGCCGCCCGCAGCGCCGCCACCGTCACCGCCAGTGTGGACCGTGTCACCACCGTGGTGTTGCTGCGCTTGCGCCACCAGCTGGCCTACCAACGCAAGCAGGTGAGCCACCAGATGCTGGCCGAGGAGTGCGTGGCCCTGGCCATCCGTGGGCGGCAGAACCCCGAGTGGCTGACGGGCCCCGAGGCTGCACGCCTGCTGGAGAGCACCCCGGCCGGCAACCTGCCGCGCGAGGCCGCCGAACGCGAAGTGGCCAAAGCACTCGACGCGCTGCAGGCAGAGACCCCTCGACTCAACGAGCTGGCCCAGCAACGGGCCGCCGAGCTGCTGCAAGACCACGAACGCGTGCGCAAGGCCACCGAGCGCCGCGGTGGCGGCCAACACCACGTGCAGCCATGCCTGCCGGTGGACGTGGTGGGCGTGTACGTGCTGCTGCCTGATACGGTGTAACGCTGCAGCCTGACAACAAGAACATGAAGACCTCTCGAACCACCGGCCTGAACCTTCCGGCACTGCGCCTTGAAGGCAGCTTGTTCCTGCCCGACATCCTGGAGAAGGCCGCGCTGGGCAAAGGCCGCCTGCAGACCGAGGCCGACTACGGCGTGCCCAAGGGCCTGAAGCTGCGCGACGAAGCCAGCCGCGCCTTCCAGATCGCCAGCGCTCAATGGCGCACCTTCGCCGCCTTGCTGGAACGCTCTGACTTCAACCCGCAGCGCGCCAGCGTGCAGTTCGTGAGCGAGCTGCTGCGCGATGCGCTGGCCTACCCCGCCGTCGCCGCAGTCAGCGGTGTGCCCATCGGCGACCGCACCTATCCCATCACCCACCTCGCACACCCGGCGTCGGCGACAAAGGCCGCTGGCGCCAAGTCAGTGGCCATCGTCGTGGCGCCGCACAACCAAGGCCTGGACGACCCCGATCCGCGCTTTGCGGTGCAGGGCTCGGGGGCCAAGCGGAAGTCGCCGTTCCAGCTGGCCCAAGAGTTTCTCAACGCCAGCCCGGCGCACGAGTGGGCGCTGGTCAGCAACGGCCGCACCCTGCGCCTGCTGCGAGACGCCGCCACGCTCACCCGGCCCAGCTACCTGGAAGTGGACCTGCAAGACCTGCTGGCCGGGCAACGCTTCGTGGAATTCCGCAGCGCCTGGCACCTGCTGCAGGCCAGCCGCGCAGGCCTGTTGGACCTGGCCACAGAAGACGCCGCCAAGGCGCCGCCCCTCGTGGCCTGGGCCACCTGGCAACAGGCGGGCCAAGAAGAAGGCACCCGCGTCCGCGAGGGCCTTCGCCGCGGCGTGACCGAAGCCCTCATCACCCTGGGACAAGGCTTCGTTCAGAACCCGGCCAACGATGCCCTGCGCGTGAAGCTGCAGACGGGCGTGCTGAAGCGCGAGGACTACTTCGCGCAACTGCTGCGGCTGGTGTATCGCTTCATCTTCCTGTTCACCGTGGAAGAGCGTGGCCTGATCCCTGCAGCGGCTCAACCGGGTGACGACGACGCCACGGTGCAGGCCCGCCACGCCGCCGCCCAGCTGTATGCCGAGGGCTATGCCATGGCCCGCCTGCGCGACCTGGCCCTGCGCCGCCGCGCCCAGAACCGCCACAACGATCTCTGGCAGGCCGTGCGCATCGTCTTCCGCGGCTTGGGCAAGGGCCAACCGCGACTGGGCCTGCTGGCTCTGGGCGGCCTGTTCGCAGACAGCCAATGCCCCGACCTCGACGACGCATCGCTGAGCAATGCCGCGCTCCTTGCCGCCATCAAGAGCCTGCGCTGGACTACCACGGCAAGCGGCTCGCTCTCGCCCATCAGCTATCACAACATGGACACCGAGGAGCTGGGCAGCGTCTACGAGAGCCTGCTGGAGCTGGTGCCCGACGTGGACGTGCACACCCGCAGCTTCGGCTTTGTGGGCCTCACCAGCGAAGGCAGCACCGCCGGTAACGAGCGCAAAACCAGCGGCAGCTACTACACGCCCAAGAGCCTGGTGCAGGAGCTCATCCGCAGCGCGCTCGACCATGTCATCGATGACCGCGTTGCCGAGAACCCCCAGCAACCGGTCGAGGCCTTGCTCTCACTGAAGGTGGTGGACCCGGCTTGCGGCAGCGGGCACTTCCTGCTGGCCGCGGCACGCCGCATAGCCGAGCGCGTGGCGGCGCTGCGCTCGGCCGACGGCGCCGTCACGCCCCAGGCCTACCGGCACGCCATGCGTGAAGTGGTGGCCCGCTGCATCTTCGGCGTCGACCGCAACCCCATGGCCATCGAGCTGGCGCGCACGGCGCTCTGGATCGAAGGCTTCGAGGAAGGCCGGCCCCTGGGCTTTCTGGACCACCACCTGCGGGTCGGCGACGCACTGCTGGGCCTGACGGACCTGAAGGCACTCGAACATGGCATCGCCAAGGATGCGTTCAAGGTGCTGTCGGGCGACGACAAGGCCGTGTGCAAGGAGCTCACCAAAGCGAACAGCGCGGCCCTGAAGGACCTGGAGAAGAAGCGCGTGGCCAAGGCCTTTGGCCAGCTGGACGTGGTGCACCAGGCCGACAGCGGACTCGCGGCCCTGCAGGCCATCGAGGCCATGCCCGAAAGCGATACCGAACAGATCGCCGCCAAGGCCGCCGCCTACGATGCTTACCTGACCCAAGCACGCACCGGCCGGCTGGCCCAGGCTGCCAACCAGCTGCTCGGTGCCTACTTGATTCCCAAAACCGAAGCGACAGCTGATACCAGCCCGACCACGGCCACCCTTTACCTCACGCTGGTGGGCGTGCCGCTGAAGCAGGCCCAGCAAGCTGTCCAGGCGGCGGCGAACGAGGCCTGCGCGAAGGCCCGCGTGCTGCACTGGCCGCTGGCCTTTCCACAGGTGTTCGCAGCAGGCGGTTTCGACTGCGTGCTGGGCAATCCGCCCTGGGAGCGCATCAAGCTGCAGGAAGAAGAGTTCTTCGCCACCCGCCACACGGCCATCGCTCAGGCGAAGAACAAGGCCGAGCGGAGCCAGCGTATCCAGTGGTTGAGCGAGGGCATGCTGGCGCAGCACCTCTACCCTGGCGACACCTCGCACCACTCACCAGCTGAGAGTGAAGCGGAGCGGCGTCTGTACGAAGAGTTCATCACCGCCCGCCGCACCGCCGAAGCTACCAGCCTCTATGCACACGTGAAGGGCGAGGACGGTGGGCGCTACCCGCTCACTGGTGTGGGTGACGTGAACACGTACGCCCTGTTTGCCGAAACGATTAGCCACGTGACCCGTGAAGAAGGGCGGGCAGGCTTCATCGTGCCATCTGGTCTAGCCACAGACGATAGTACGAAGAAGTTCTTTCAGAGTTTGATCACCGGCAAGCGGCTGGTTTCGCTATTCGGCTTTGATAACGCCCGGCGAATATTCCCGGCGGTACACCCAGACACGCCGTTTTCGCTCGTCACGCTCGGTCGAACGAAGCGGGGGGTAGATCTCGCGCACTACATACTGGCGATTGATCAGCTCAACGATCCGAGGCGCCGCTTTACGCTGACACCCGATGAGTTTCGCCTCATCAACCCCAACACGCTAACCTGCCCGGTGTTCCGCAGCGAGCGCGATGCAGAACTTACCAAGAAGCTGTACCGCGCCGCACCGGTCCTGATCGATGAAAACAAGGCGGACGGCAACCCCTGGGGCATCAGCTTCATGGCGATGCTCCACATGTCCAACGACAGCCACCTGTTTGCTGAAGCGGCGGGACAAGATCTGGTGCCACTCTACGAAGCTAAACTCATTCATCAGTTCGACCACCGTTGGGCGACTTACTCCCCTGAGGGTGCAAGCCGAGACGTTTCTGTTGCAGAGAAAGCCGACCCAAGTTTTTGTGTAACGCCTCGCTATTGGGTAAAGACTGGCGCAGTGGCCGAGCGGCTGGGTGACAAGGGCTGGCGGCGAGGTTGGCTAATGGGGTGGCGAAACGTCACGAACGCTACGAACGAGCGCACCGTCATTGCTTCGGTCTTTCCAGTCGTAGGCGTCGGCCATTCCATGCCACTCTTCTTTCCGTCGACAGCGGACATGGGTAAGTGCGCCGCGCTGTTTGCGAACTGGAACTGCTTAGTGCTCGACTTCGTAGCCCGCCAAAAGGTCGGCGGAGTTAACTTGACCTATGGCTTTCTGAAGCAGTTTGCCTTTGTCCCGCCGGATCGCTACACAGAAGGGGACCTTGCGTTCATAGTTCCTCGTGTCCTCGAACTTACCTACACCGCGTACGACCTTAGACCCTGGGCGAAGGACCTAGGCTTCGACGGCCCACCGTTCGCCTTCGAGCCCGTACGCCGTTCTCGCTTGCGGGCCGAACTCGACGCGTACTACGCCCGCCTCTACGGCCTAACCAGGGACGAACTGCGCTACATCCTCGACCCGGAGTCCGTGAAGGGCTCGGCCTATCCGTCCGAAACGTTCCGTGTACTGAAGGAACGGGAGGAAAAGGAGTTCGACGGCCACTTCCGCACAGCCGAATGGGTGCTGGATGCCTGGGACCGAATGGAAGCTGGAACGCTCATCTGATGCTCACGCACCTCAAGCTCGAAAACTTCAAGATTTGGCGCAGCACTGGCCCTGTCCGGCTTGCACCACTGACGCTTTTGCTGGGCACCAACTCGTCAGGCAAGTCCAGCCTCATCCAAAGCCTGCTGCTGATGCGTCAGACCGTGAAGGGCAATGACGCCGGCCTGGACCTCAACCTGGGCAACCCCGACGCGGGCGACACGGTGACGATGGGCCAGTTCCGCGACCTGCTGTGCCGCCACGGACAGGCCACTGAGACCACGCCTGCGACCCAAGTGGGCGTCGAGTTCCGCTGGCAGCCCCACGGCAGCGAGTCGGCCGACACCACGATGTTCTCGGCGCGTTACCGCGCCGGCCCGGCAGGCAGCGCCGAGCTCGAGGCACTGCGACTGGGCCAGGACGGGCAGGGGTTCGCCGTGCAGCGACGCAAGGCGGGCATCTATCGACTGTCCCTCGGCAGCCAGGCCAGCCCCGTGGGGCAGAGCGCCGACTACCGCCCAGAGCGCTCTTTCGCCTTCTCAGCGGCCACGCTGAACAAGCTCAGCAAGACGAAGAAGCTCGGCGCGCGTGTCGAAGAGATCCGCCCCGTGGGCCCAGCACTGCTGGACGAGCTGAGCCGAATCATCTACCTGGGCCCGGTGCGCCAGCTGGCCCGCCGAGACTACGTGTGGAGTGGCCGCATGCCCGCCCACATCGGCGACGACGGTGGTCGCGCGGTAGATGTGCTCATCGCCAGCGGCGTAGCCCAGCAGAGAAGGCCCCGCTCGGCAGGCGACATTGGACGCATCTTTCGCGAGACCGAGCAGTGGTTGAAGACGTTAGAGATTGCTGATGGCCTTCAGGTGCGCGCGCTGGGTAGCTCGGCTCGCTACGAGCTGCTCGTCAAGCATCGCGAAGCGGTGGTCAACCTCAAGGACGTGGGCGTCGGCGTCTCTCAGGTGATCCCTGTGGTGGTGGCGGCCCTATTCGCGAAGCCCGGCCACATCGTCATTGTCGAAGAGCCCGAGAGCCATCTCCACCCGCTGGCTCAGGCCAAGCTGGCCGAGCTGCTTGCCAAGGTCAGCGCAGAACGGGGGGTTCAGTTCATTGTGGAGACGCACTCCGAGCACCTGTTCCGCCGGCTGCAAACGCTGATCGCCCGGCAAGAGGTGCAGCCTGAACAGGCAGCGCTCTACTTCGTGGAGCGCGATGGCCAAGCAGCGAAGCTGCGCGAGCTGGAACTGGACGCCCTGGGGCGCGTGGCCAACTGGCCTGACAAGTTCTTCGGCGATGCTTTGGGCGAGACGCGAGAACAAACGGCCCTTGCCATCCAACGCGCTAGGGAACTCAGGGCACGAGGTGACCATGATGCTGGTTGACACAAACGTCATGCTTGCAGCCAGCGCAGTGCATACGCTCTCCCTCGTCGCCGCGCGAGCCATGCCTCGCGAGCAGGCTTTGCGTGAACAGGTCTTTGACTGGCTGGTGGACTTTGACCAGTCTGAGAACCACCTGGTGTTGGACGACGTGGGGCTCATTCGGGACGAGTACGAACGCAATCTGCCCCACAACTGGCAGGCGCAGGAGTACGGTTTGCTGGTGCTGCAGAGCAAGCTGGACCGGAACCAGGTTGACTTTGTGCCCATCGACTCCCTGGAGGCCAACGGGGAGCACATTGCCGTACTCGAGCCCGAGCACGAGGCGCTGGTCTCCGACCGAGCAGACCGCAAGTGGGTGGCCTGTGCGCTGGCAGCACAGACCTTGCACGGAGCCGTTCCGCCGATCGTCTACGCGGCGGAGTCCGACTGGTACTGTGCGGAGCAGCAGCTGCGTGCGATCGGCCTGTGTTTTGTTCGCTTGCTTCCTGACGAGTGGTACGAGGCTAAGCTCTCGGCCACATGACCGCAGACTTCTTCCGCTTTCCACACACGCCCCATCTGGCATGGCTCGGGTCGGCGGAGTCGCGGGCGGACAAGGTGCTTTCGCCGTCCGAAGCGGCATCGCTAACTTCCCACAGTCTTGAGGTCGAAGAGAAGCTCGACGGCGCGAACCTCGGCCTTTCGCTGGGAGCTGAGGGCGAGTTGCGCGTGCAGAACCGAGGCACGTACCTGTCTGAGCCCCACGCGGGCCAGTTCACCCGCCTGCCAGCTTGGCTAGCCCAGCACGGCGAGGGCATCGCAGAGGCTCTGCTCGACCACCACGACTCCCCACTCATCCTGTTCGGCGAGTGGTGCGCCGCCAGGCATTCCATCGCCTACACCCGTCTGCCCGACTGGCTGTTGCTATTTGACGTCTTCGACGTTGGGGCCGGCCGCTTCTGGAGCAGCACGCGCCGCAACACCATGGCCCAGCGCCTGGGCTTGGCCACCGTGCCGCAGGTGGCTCAAGGCCGGTTCCATCTGAACGATCTCATCGAGGGCGTGGACACCTGGCTCAGCCGATTCCGTGATGGCCCGCTGGAAGGTGTCGTGGTCCGCAAGGAATCGGCCGACTGGTGCGAGCAGCGAGCGAAGCTCGTGAGATCAGACTTCACCCAGTCTATCGGCGAGCACTGGCGCGGTCGCCAGGTGGAATGGAACCGTCTGGCTACACCCAGCGGCCACTGACGCCAACTTGGAACGCCCGCTCACGATGAACCTGCTGCAGCGCGCCCTGATCGAGAAAGTTGGCCACGACAACGGCTTTGAGCATGTGCTGTCGAGGTCAGGCGAGATGGGCGTTGCATTGGGGTCGGCCCGGCATCCGGCTGAAGTCACGGTTCAAGACTTGAATGGCACGTATTCAGTCGGGCTCAGCCGTTGCCAGCCTAGCCTGCCGGGTGAATTGATGCGCAGCTTTCCCGAGGCCGTCGAGCCACAAGCCGCCACGAGCGTTCGCTTTCTGTTGCCCACGAACGCGGCTCTCGCTCGTTGGCTACGCCGGGCCGCTGCGTTGGCCCAGGCCCTGCCCGATCAGGCCGTGGCGGCTTTCGAGGTACAGGTGCAGGCTGCCCTGGCCGAGCTGGAGCCTGCAGTCGCCAAGAACACCGAGGTGCAGCGTCTGGTACGCCAGCGTGTGGGCCAGCAGGCATTTCGAGGTGCCATGCTCGACTACTGGGGCGGTGCCTGTGCCGTCACAGGCGTGGCGTTGGTGCAGGCACTCCGCGCCAGTCACGCCAAGGCTTGGGCTCTATGCGCGACCGATGCTGAACGGCTTGACGTCTACAACGGCTTCTTGCTCAGCGCAAATCTCGACGCACTGTTCGATGGCTATCTGGCGAGCTTCGATGACGAAGGCTCGCTGCTAATCTCCGGCGCAGTGCCAACGGAGGAAGTCGAGCGCTTGGGCCTGGACGTCGGCCAAAAGCTGCGTTGGGTCGATACGCGGCACCTGCCTTACTTGGCTTTCCACCGGTCGAAGTGCGATTGGCTCTAGCGATCAGCCTGCCTCTGAGGTGCACAGGCACGGCACAGCAAACTGATTGACATTGGGGAGACGCGGCCCATGCAGCCGAACAAGACTTCGCCGCTGAGCATGTTCAGCCAGCCCATGCAGTACTTGGTGCCGATTTTCCAGAGAGGCTATGTCTGGACGATCGAACGGCAGATTCAGCTGCTCTGGGCTGACATCGTCGAACGGGCCAAGGAGTTGGAGCGTTACCAAATCGTGCAGCGCGCCGCGCAGGAGCAGGGCTCACCGCACCTCGCCCGCCCGCCGCGCCGCCACTTCTTGGGCACGGTGATCATTACCGAACATCGTGCCGGCATGCCGGGCGAGCCCATCACGGCCGAAGTCATCGACGGGCAGCAGCGCATGACCACGACGCAGCTGCTAGCGCTGGCCTTTCGCGATGCAGTGGCGGACGTCGAAGACGAGTTCTATCGGAAGTGCGTGGACGGCTATACCTGGAATGCTGCGGTTTACCGCGAGAAGCACGCGCACTTCAAGGTGTGGCCGACCAACGCCGGCCGGAAGGAGATGTCGGACCTCGTGGAGAGCCGCTCTCTGGATGAAGTGTGCGAGCGCTACCCAGTGGTCACGATTGGCAGCGGAAAGTCGAAGAAGCGGATCGCGCGCCCACTGCTGGTGGAGGCCTACCTCTACTTCTACGGTGTCATCAGTCTGTTCCTGCGTGGCGTCGACTTCGATGAAGTCATTCCGGTGGAGCCGGGCAGTTTGGATGCACTGGTGGACGACATACTCGCCGAATCGGGCCAGCAGGTGGACAGGACGCTGGCGGCACAGTGGACTCATGCGATCCGCCATGAGACCCGACCGCAGTTGCCGAGACTCGAACAGCCGATTCAGCAACCGAAGATTGACTTGTTGCTGGCGACCCTCAACGAATACATCCAACTCATCGAGCTTCGCCTGGGCGCTGACGACGACGCACAAGTGATTTTCGAGTCACTGAACGATCGCGGCGAGCGCCTGACGCCCGCAGATCTGGTTCGCAACTTCGTGTTCTTGGAGGCAACGCGCGTCAATGCGTCGGCTGGCAAGCTGTACGAGACGCATTGGCGTGACTTCGACGAGTCGCCTGCAGAGAAGGGAGCCGTCAGCAAGAGCAAGTTGTTCTGGAAGGTGGAGGAACGCCAGGGCCGATTGACCAACACCCGACTGGATACGCTGCTGTACCACTACGTGTCGATGCGGACGGGGAACGACGTGAAGCTCGATCACGTGTTCGAAGAGTTCAAGCAGTGGTGGCTGACGGGCAAGAAGGACGTTGACCAGGAACTGGCTCGACTGAAGCAGGCTGCGACGCTCTTCCGCGCCATGGTGCATCCGGACCGAAGCACGCGCCTGGGACGCTTTGCACACAATCTACGCGTGCTGGATAGCTCTACCGTGACACCGGTGGTGCTGTTCCTGGGCGAGCGGCTGGGCACAGACAGCACCGAATTCCTGGATTGCCTCAGCGTGCTGGAGTCATACCTGGTTCGGCGCGCCGTCTGCACACGCACCACCAAGGCCTACAACCGCGTGTTCCCCGGGCTGTTGAAACGGCTCAGTGAAGCGCAGAAGCCCACACCTGCGCTGGTCGCTGAGCACCTGAAAGGGCTGGCAGGCGGTGAGACGCAGGACTGGCCTGACGACGCCACGTTCCGTAAGGCTTGGTTGGAACTGAACACCTACAAGGCGCTTCGCACGGCAAAGACCAAGATGCTCCTGGAGGCGCTGGAACTGGGGTGCCGAGATGAGGTGCATCACGAGTCGGCACAGTTGCCCTCCATCGCTTTGCATGTGGAGCACGTGATGCCCGTGGCCTGGGAAGCACACTGGCCCTCACCGGGTGACGAAACCGCGGTGATGGTGCGCAACCACCTGCTGCACAACATTGGCAACTTGACGCTGCTGACGGCCAAGCTCAATCCGTCATTGAGCAACTCCGCGTTCTCGGTCAAGCGGCCCGAGATCACCAAGAGCTTGCTGGCACTGAATGCGCACTTTCAGGCGCCAGCCTTTGGCGCGGCCGATGCGGCCTGGAGCGAGGCAAACATTCAGGCCCGCGCGCAGGCCCTCTTCGCCGTGGCGACGAAGATCTGGCCCTATGGGGCCTCTGCCTCGCCAGCCAACTGAGCATCTTGACGACCTATGGCCATTCGCATCACGGACCTGCTGCGCAAAGTAGAGCCCGAGACGGAGCGGGTTGTCTCCGAGACCCGTCAGCGCTTCAATCAGGCAGTCCGGCGCCACCTGCGTGACGAAACCAGGCTCTATCTCAGCACTGGTGGCGAGCGCGGCGACGAGCGAGATGTTCGAGCTGTTCGCGTCGCGGTTACCGCGGGGATTCCTGAAGACCTGGAAGATCAGCAGTTCGACGACGGCCTTGCGCTTGCTCTCGCGCTAGCGCCATTGACGCGCGTCCTGGAGGAGGCTCACGTGAGTATCTCCAACGCCATCCCATCTATTGCACGCCTCTACGACCGGGCGGACTTCGTCGACGCCTTTGCGGATGCAGGCCCGACGCTGGAAGAGGCTCGCGAGACCATCGCCGAGATGTTGAAGGAGGCCTCACGCGCCAATGTTCTCGGCCAGATCTTCGCGATCCGCGAGGACGTTCTGGGCGTCTACAGGTTCAATCCTCCAACACAGCCCAGTTGGGGCGACACCGACGACGCCAACGCCCGCATCGAGTTGTTTTGGGGGGTGATCGGGCTTGTCTCCAGGCTCCTCGGTGTCAGCCTGGAGGGGCTGACCGTGAAGGTACTGGCCCATGAGTTGGCACACGCCTACACGCACGTCGGTGCCGACGCGGACGGTCGCCGGTGGGGTACCACTGCGTTCCAGCGTACGGACCGCGGATTGAAGGAGGGCCTGGCGCAGTACTACACCTGCCGCGTGCTCGAGCGCCTGGGAAAGCAAGCGCCTGGCGCTATGGACGCGTACGAGAAGCTCTTGCCTCACCAACCTGCGATCTACAGAACGCATCTGGGCTGGCTGGAGAGCCACTCTCCTGAGGAGGTGCGAGAGGCGATGCTGACGATTCGATGTCGGGACGCCGGCAGGCTTGACGAGTTTGAGTGGCTTCTTGGCGAAGCCAAAGCGAGACGTCGAGATCGATAAGGAAGCGTTCCGGCCGTTGACTCAGCCACCGCCGCGCCAATGGTCGTACCACAAGCACGGGCCGCTTCGGCTGTGGCCAAGGCCGTTCGCGCCCTGCGGTCGCCCGCGGTAGTACGGGGGCGGGGACATCTCCGATAGGGGGCCTACATCCAGGAGTTCTCGGTCAGTCGCAACAACTAGCGCCCTCCAGTCGCAACACTGTGGCGCGAGTCGCAACTAGTCTGGCGCCCTACGCGAGGGCACGCTCAAGCGTCGATATTCGCCGCCCGCAAAGCGTTGCTCTCGATGAAGTCGCGCCGCGGTTCCACCTCGTCGCCCATCAGCATGGTGAACACGCGGTCGGCCTCGATGGCGTCGTCGATCTGCACCTTCAGCAGGCGGCGCACGGTCGGGTCCATCGTCGTTTCCCACAGCTGCTCGGGGTTCATCTCGCCCAGCCCCTTGTAGCGCTGGCGGCCCACGGCGCTTTCTGCCTGGCCCATCAGCCAGCCCATGGCGGCGCGGAAATCGCTGACCTTCTGCTCCTTCATCTTCTCGCCCTCGCCGCGGCGCACCACGGCCTCGGGGCCCAGCAGGCCGAGGAAAGAAGTGCCTGCGGTGGCCAAAGCGGCGTAGTCGGCACCGTGCACGAAGTCTTGCGTGATGACGCTGCTCTTGACGTTGCCGTGGTGGCGGCGGCTGATGCGCAGCAGGTGCTTGTCGGTGCGCGTGTCGAATTCGGCACTGACCATCGCGTCCTTCAGCGCGGCCTGCAGGGCCACGGCGCTGGCTTCGGCGGCCGCGGCGCTGTCCAGGTCCAGCGTCAGGCCGCTGGCGATGGCGCGCACGGCGTCCACGTCCATCCAGTTGCTCAGGCGGTCGGTCACGGCATTCGCCACGAGGTAGCTGCGCGCCAGGGTTTCCAGCGTCTGGCCCATCAGCGCTTCACGCCCACCGGCGGTGGTGCTGCTGGCTGCGCTGGCACCCACGCCGTCGGGGTAGATGGCGGCCCCGTCGAGCGCCACGTTCAGCAGGAAGGCGTCCAGCGCGAGGCCGTCCTTGAGGTATTCCTCGTGCTTGCCCAGCTTCACCTTGTAGAGCGGCGGCTGCGCGATGTAGATGTGGCCGCGTTCCACCAGCACCGGCATCTGGCGGTAGAAGAAGGTCAGCAGCAGGGTGCGGATGTGCGCGCCGTCGACGTCGGCGTCGGTCATGATGATGATGCGGTGGTAGCGCAGCTTGTCGGCGTTGAAGTCGTCGGCGCCGATGCCGGTGCCCAGGGCCGTGATCAGCGTGACGATGCTGTCGCTGCTGAGCAGGCGCTCATAGCGCGCGCGCTCGACGTTCAGGATCTTGCCGCGCAAGGGCAGGATCGCCTGGAACTTGCGGTCGCGGCCCTGCTTGGCGCTGCCACCGGCACTGTCGCCCTCGACGATGTAGATCTCGCACTGCGCCGGGTCTTTTTCCTGGCAGTCGGCCAGCTTGCCGGGCAGGCCCAGGCCGTCGAGCACGCCCTTGCGGCGCGTCATCTCGCGCGCCTTGCGCGCAGCCTCGCGCGCACGCGCGGCGTCGACGATCTTGCTGCAGATGATCTTGGCGTCGAGCGGGTTTTCCAGCAGCCAGTCGGTCAGCAGCTTGCTGACGATGTCTTCCACCGGGCCGCGCACTTCGCTGCTGACGAGCTTGTCCTTGGTCTGGCTGCTGAACTTGGGCTCGGGCACCTTCACGCTCACCACGCAGGCCAGGCCTTCGCGCATGTCGTCGCCGGCGATCTCGACCTTGGCTTTTTCGGCGATCTTGTTTTCAGCGATGTAGTTGTTGATGACCCGGGTCATCGCCGCGCGCAGCCCGGTGAGGTGGGTGCCACCGTCACGCTGCGGAATGTTGTTGGTGAAGCAGAGCACGTTTTCGGCGTAGCCGTCGTTCCACTGCATCGCCACCTCGACGCCGATGTTCGTGCCCTGGTCGCTCATCTTGTCGCCCATGGCGTGAAAGATGTTGGGGTGCAGCACCTTCTTGCCGGTGTTGATGAAGCCGACGAAGCCTTTCACGCCGCCCGCGAAGGCGAAGTTGTCTTCCTTCGCGTTGCGCTCGTCGACCAAACGGATCTTCACGCCGTTGTTCAGGAAGCTCAGTTCGCGCAGGCGCTTGGCCAGCACGTCGTAGTGGAAGTCGATGTTGCTGAAGATGGTGTCGTCGGGCAGGAAGTGCACCTCGGTGCCGCGCTTCTCGGTGTCGCCCACGATCTTCATCGGGCTCGTTTCAGCGCCGTCGCGCATCTCGATCACGCGATCTTGCGTGACGCCACGCTTGAACTCGATCTGGTGCATCTTGCCTTCACGGCGCACGATCAGCCGCAGCCACACGCTCAGCGCGTTGACGCAGCTCACGCCCACGCCGTGCAGGCCACCGCTGACCTTGTAGCTGTTCTGGTTGAACTTGCCGCCGGCGTGCAGTTCGGTCAGTGCAATTTCGGCGGCAGAGCGCTTGGGCTCGTGCTTGTCGTCCATCTTCACGCCGGTGGGGATGCCGCGGCCGTTGTCGGTGACGC
>LNFM01004890.1_pt1 | contig 43234 bp, 43 predicted proteins | sample 596031 | NCBI WGS metagenome assembly LNFM01 (sample SAMN04254537, study PRJNA301005) | activated carbon metagenome | isolation source: dual media filters at the Ann Arbor, Michigan drinking water treatment plant | place: USA: Ann Arbor
GGGTTGGCCGCGGGTTCGCCGATGCGGTTCTCGATGCGCGTGTCGTCGTCGCCGCATTCGCCGATCACGCGCAGCATCGCGCCGCGGCTGTCGCGCCCCCACAGGATGGACTGCGGCGCCAGCGCGTTGGGGCGGAAGCGGCCGTAGCCGTTCACCGTGGGCGTGCTGAAGAGGGCCATGCCGGCGGCGTGGTGCAGCAGCCCGGCCAGGTAGTACTCGCCCAGTGCCGACAGGGTGTGGCCGGCGTCCAGCGCCGTGCTGCCCGCCGCCGGTGCGCTGCGGCGGAAGGCGTTGCTGCCGTCGGCAGCGTTCACCAGCGACTGGTGCAGGTGCCAGCCGCTGGACATGATGTTGGGGAAGGGCGGCCGGCACATGAAGGTGGCGTGGTAGCCGGCGCGCTGCAGCGCCATCTTCACGGCATTGCGGAACAGCGACATGTTGTCGGCCGCGGTGAGCGCGTCGGTGACGTCGAACACCGCCTCGACCTGGCTGGGGCCCATCTCGGCTTCCAGCGACAGCAGCGGCATGCCCAGCGCCTGCGCGGTGCGCTGCACGATGCGCAGCGGCGCCTCGGCCTGGTCGAACCACTGCTCGCTGAGCATGTTGGCACCCGGGTGCACCATGCTCACGCAGCCGGGCACGCCGGGCATGCTGGTGTTGTCGGGGTCCAGGCGGGGGTCGAGCCCGCCGGCGCCAGGCTCGAGTCGGTAGATGTGGAACTCGACTTCCAGCCCGCACTGCAGGCCCAGGCCGGCAGCGGCCAGGCGCTCGAGCGCACGCAGCAGCACACGGCGCGGATCGAGTTCCACCGGGCGCCCGTCGGCGAAGTGCACGTCGGCGCGCAGCCAGCCGGTGCTCTCGGCCCAGGGCAGGTGGCGCAGGCTGGCGGGGTCGGGCAGCAGCACCAGGTTGTTGGCCTGTCCGAAGCCGGGCAGCGACTCGGTGCCGCCGGGCTCGAACACCTTGTAGACGGTGCGGCCCGCCAGGTCCTTCAGCATCAGCGTGCTGACCATGGTGACGCCCGAACGCAGCGCGCGCTCGGCGGCGGCCGCCACCAGCACCTTGCTGCGCGCGATGCCGTGCACGTCGCACCAGGCCACGCGCACCAGTTCGAGGTTGCTGTCGCGGATGCTGCGCGCCGCCTCCTGCACGGCGCTCTCGCGCGCGGCGTCGTGCACGCCGCAGCGCTCTGCGAAGCTGCTCAAGTCGCGGTCTCCGCCACCGGCCCCATGCTCGGCGTCATACGCGGCGTCATGCGCGGCGTCCTACGCGGCGTCATGCGGGCTGCTGTTGCGGCTGCTTCGGCGTCCAGGGCGCGCCCTCGCGCTTGGCGTCCACCTGCTTCATCCACCAGGTGCCCCAGGTGCCGGCCGGCGCGATGCCGTCCACGGTGTCGGGGCCCTGCATCGCGGCCGCCTGGGACGCGTCGGCCGCGCCCGGCGCGGGCCTGCCGGCCTGCACGTCCTCGATGGCCTTCAGCAGCAGCCGGCGGTTGGCCATGATGACCTTGTCGCTGGTGCCCAGGTGCTCGCGCGTGCGGTCCTGGATGGCGCCCATGCTTTCCACCGCCCACTGGTCGTGCACGTTGATGTCTTCCTCGCCCATGCCCAGGAAGGTGGTGCTGCGCTGCTCGTCGGCGTTGAAGCCCCAGTTGTTCTGCCGGCCCGCCTTCGGGATGAAGGCCGGCGGCGGGATGAACTGCGTGCGCTGGTTGCGCATGGCCACGCGGTCGACCGGTTCGCCGAAGCTGGTGAAGAAGGCGTACCAGTAGGTGTGCGTGTCGTCGATGGGCACGTGCAGCTGCGTGATGGTCAGCGTCTCGGACAGCGGGATGACGAAGGTGTGCGGGAAGATCTCGTGCGTCACGCGCACGTGGGTCAGTTCGTCGGTCATGGGCCGCAGCGTGGTGAGCTGGAAGCCCCAGGGGCGCGCCTCGAAGCTGATGTCGGGCCGGTGGAACTCGCGCATGATGCGCGTCATCGGCCAGCGCTGGCCGTCGACCTCGCCCACGCTGGCGCTGCGGAACTGCTTGCCGGCCGGGTTGGCGCCGATGTCGTCGAGCGGCGCGTCGTTCAGGAAGAGGTGTGCGCCGGGTCGATGCCCACTTCGAAGGCCTGCAGCCAGTTGCACTGCCACATGCCCTTGAAGGCGAAGGTGTGCGTGGACGGGGCCTCGAAGCAGTCGAACTTCGGAAACGGCGGCGCCTTGCCGGGTTCGCCCAGCCAGGCGAAGAGCACGCCGCTGCGCTCGATGACCGGGTAGGCGCGCTGCTTCACGCGTTCGCACAGCTTGCTGCCCACGGGTTCTGCGGGGGTGTCCAGGCACTTGCCCTCGGCATCGAACTTCCAGCCGTGGAAGGGGCAGCGCAGGCCGTCGCCTTCGTGGCGGCCGAAGGAGAGGTCGGCGTTGCGGTGCGGGCAGTCGCGGTCGAGCAGGCCCCAGCGGCCCTGGTCGTCCTTGAAGAGCACGAGGTCCTGGCCCAGCAGGCGCACGGCCTTCACGGGGCGCTGGCGCATCGCGGGGTCGAGCGCGGGATCGAACTCGTCGACCAGCGCCGCCGGCTGCCAGTAACTGCGCAGCACGGCGCCGCAGGCGGTGCCGGGGCCGATGCGGGTGAGAAGGGCGTTCTGTTCAGCGTTCATCGCAGGTCCCCGTGACGACGGTCATGGTCGGAATGACTGTATACCGTTATTGCGGTTCAGGATACAGTCCCGCCCATGGGTCTGCAAGAAACCGTCCTGCTGCAGCTGCGCGAGGCCATCCTGCGCGGCGACTTCGCGCCCGGCCAGCGCCTGGCAGAGCAGCAGATCGCCGAACAGCTCGGCGCGTCGCGCACGCCCGTGCGTTCAGCGCTGGGCGTGCTCGAACAGGAAGGCCTGGTGAAGGCCAGCGAGACCGGCGGCTACGTGGTGCGTCAGTTCACCGCGCGCGAGGTGGCCGACGCCATCGCCGTGCGCGGGCACCTGGAAGGCATGGCCGCCCGCCTGGTGGCCGAGCACGGCCTGAGCCGTCAGCTGGCGATGGACCTGCAGGAATGCCTGCACGAAGGCGACGTCGCGCTGGCCGCCGACCCGCTGACGATGGACGCCTATGCGCGCTACGCCGCGATGAACGACCGCTTCCATGCGCTGGTGCTGGAAGCCAGCGGCAACCAGGCCCTGCAGCGCGCCGTCGCGCTGAACGACAAGCTGCCCTTCGCACCCGCGTCGGCCATGCTGCCGATGCAGGGCTCGGTGGCGCTGGACCGCAACTGGATGCTCTATGCGCACCGCCAGCACCACATGCTGGTGGACGCCATGCGCCGCGGCGAAGGCGCCCGCGCGCAGGCGCTGGCCGTCGAGCACACCGAGGTGGCGCAGGCCAACATGCGCATGGCGCTCGAGCGTCGCAGCGAGACCGAACGCGTGCTGCCGGCGATACGGTTGATCGTCGGGGCCTGAGGCCGCGAATGGCTCCACGGGCGGCCTGGGCACCGGGGCCTGGCCGGAGGCTGGCGCCACCGCGTGGCGCCCCGGAGGATGCTCAGACGTAGGCGCCGGCCTCGGCCCGCTGCGGGCAGGGTGCGGGCACCTCGCCGCCCAGCAGCAGCCCGTAGAGGTTCTTCGGGTCGTCGTTGCGGCCCACCAGGTCCACCGCCTCGCCGATGCCCAGCTCGGTTGCCACCTCGCGCAGGTAGTCCAGCGCCGCGAAGTCCTCCAGCGCGAAGCCCACCGAGTCGAAGACCGTCACCTCGGTGTCGCTGCGGCGCCCGTCGGCCCGGCCGGCCAGCACCTGCCAGAACTCGGTGACGGGGAAGTCGGCCGGCATCTGCTGGATGTCGCCTTCGATGCGCGTCTGCGGCTCGAACTCGACGAAGACCCGCGCCTGCTCCAGCACGCCGCGATGCAGTTCGGTCTTGCCGGGGCAGTCGCCGCCCACGGCGTTCAGATGCATGCCGGGCTCGACCATCTCCGGCGTGATGATGGTCGCCAGCGCCTTGTCGGCGGTGACGGTGGTGACGATGTCGGCGCCGCGCACCGCCTCGGCGGTGCTGGCGCACAGCCGCACCGTCAGGCCCTGGCCCGCCAGGTGCGCCGCCAGCCGCGCCGAGGCGGCGGCATCGGTGTCGAACAGGCGCAGCTCGCGCACGCCCACCAGGTCGCGGAAGGCGATGGCCTGGAACTCGCTCTGCGCGCCGTTGCCGATCAGCGCCATGCTGAGGCTGTCGCGGCGGGCCAGCCGGCGCGCCGCCAGCGCCGACATCGCGGCGGTGCGGATCGCGGTGGTCAGCGTCAGCTCCGACAGCAGCAGCGGCAGGCCGGTGGCCACGTCGGCCAGCACGCCGAAGGCCATCACCGTCGGCAGACCGTGGCGGTGGTTGCCGGGGTGGCCGTTGACGTACTTGAACGCGAACTGCCGGTGGTCGGCGATGGGCATCAGCTCGATGACGCCGACATCGGAATGGCAGGCCACGCGCGCGCTCTTGTCGAAGTCGTGCCAGCGCAGGAACTCGCGCTCGATGCGCCCGGCGACGCCGGCGATGCAGGCCGACAGGCCCTGGCGGCGCACCAGGTGCACCATGTCCCTGGCGCCGAGGTAGAGGGTGGTGGTGGGGTGGGCGTGGTTCATGGAAGGCTTTGCGGGTGGAACAGCCCGCAGTCTGCCCAGGACCTCTGTCAATGAGAATCGCCAACATTGCCACCATGGCGTCAACTTTCTGAGCAGAACGGCAGCTGCGGCTGACGTTCTGCGCAAGAATGGCGACGTACCGGGTCCCCCAGCCCGGCCGCATGAGCCCGCTCGGCCGCCCGAAGGGCGAATTCCGCAGTGCGCAGCACGAAGGTACCCCAGTGAGCCCGCCATGCTCGACCTGAACCTCGACGAGACCGACCGCCGCCTGCTGGCCCTGCTGCGCCAGGACGCGCGGCTGGGCATCGCCACCCTGGCCGCCAAGCTGGGCGTGTCGCGCGGCACGGTGACGAACCGGCTGCGCCGCCTGGAAGACCAGCAGGTGATCGTCGGCTACACAGTGCGCCTGCGGCCCGACGTGGTGCCCGGCGAGATCCGCGCCTGGATGGGCGTGCTGGTGGAAGGCAACCAGACGCGCGAGGTCATCGCCGGCCTGCTCGGCGAGCCGGGCGTGGCCGCGCTGCACGACACCAACGGCCGCTGGGACCTGCTGGCCGAGCTGCGCGCCGACTCCAACCAGGCGCTGTCGAAGGTGCTCGAGCGCGTGCGCCTGATCAAGGGCATCCGCAACACCGAGACGAGCATCCTCCTGGCCAGCTACCGCTGAAGCAGGCCACGGCGCGCAGTAAGGCGCCGGGCATCGGCCTGCCCGAGAGCCGCCCGGGCAGGTGACCTCAAGCAGCCGCTAGCGGAACGAATATGCCAGGCTGACGAAGGCGCTGCGGCCGCGCGGGTCGGTGTAGGTCGGGTCGTAGGTCGACAGGAAGTAGTAGCTCTGGTTCGAGAAGGGCGGGTCCTTGTCGAGCAGGTTCAGCACGCCGGCGCGCAGCGTCAGGGCCTTGCTGGGCTTCCAGCTGGCCGACAGGTCCCACAGGCTGTATTCGCCGACCTTGCGGGGCGCGGTGTTCGGCAGGTAGCTGTCGTCGGTGTACGACGAGTACAGCGTGTTGCCCAGCGTGGCGGCGAACTCGCCGCGCTCCCAGTCGACCGACACGCGATGGCGCCAGCGCTGCACGACCTGGTCGTTCAGGAAGCGGCCCACGTTGTCGACGAACTTCTCCTGGTTGCCGAACTGGCGCTTGTACTCGATGACGTAGGTGCCGCTGAAGCTGGCGCTGAAGCGACCGGCGGCGGTCGCTTCGCCGCGCCAGTTGGCCTCGATGTCCACGCCCGAGGTCTTCAGCGCGCCCTGGTTCTCCTTGCGCAGGATCAGCGTCGGGTAGCCGTCGGCCGGGTCGCGCTTCAGGTAGGTGGCATAGCGGGTCGGGTTCTCGAGGATGGTCTTGCCCGACAGGTCGCTGATGAGGTCGGTCTTGCGGATGTTCCAGTAGTCCAGGCTGACGTTGGTGCCGCGCACCGGCTCGAACACGATGCCCAGCGAGAACTGCTTGCTCTTCTCGGGCTTCAGGTCGGGGTTGGCCACCTTCTCGGTCGGGAACTGGTCGAAGTCGCCCCACACCGCGTCGAACAGGAAGGCGGGGCTCGTGCCGTAGCTGGTGGGGCGGTACAGCTCGCTGAAGCTCGGCGCGCGGAAACCGGTGCCGGCCGAGCCGCGCACGAGCACCGCCGACGACGGCTGCCACTTCACACCGACCTTGGGGTTGACGGTGCTGCCCACGCCTTCGTAGTGGTCGGCGCGCAGCGCCAGCTGGGCCTCGAGCTGCTTCGTGAAGGGTGCGTTCAGCTCGGCGTAGGCCGAGGTGATGTTGCGCGAGTTGCTGGTGGCCACCAGCTTCGGGCTGGTGCCGGTGCTGTCGCGGTCGCCGCCGATGTTGTTGCTGACCAGCAGCGCTGAGGGCGTGAAGTCCTGTTGCTCGCGGCGCAGCTCGGCGCCCACGGCCACGCCCACGTCGCCGCCGGGCAGCTTGCCCATCGTGCCGCTGAGCTTGCCGTCCAGGCCGGTGGTGCTGCCGCTGCTGCTGCGCGCCACGTCGTTGATGCGCAGCGAGGCGATCTTCGCCTGGCCGGCCGAATTGCTCGGCGCGAAGGGGTTGATCTCGCCGTTGCGCAGCGCGGTGGCGAACTCGTTGAACAGGAAGTAGCCGTTGACGTAGCGGTCGGCCACCTTGTTCTCGGCGCGGCTGGCCGCCACCGTGTAGTCCCAGGCGCCGAGCGTGCCTTCCACGCCCAGCACGACGCGGTTGCCCTTGCTCGTCACCTCGTTGCTGCGGTTGCCGGCCTCGGTGGCGCGGAAGCGCACCTCGACGGTGTTGGGGTGTGTCACCGGGCGGGGCAGGAAGCGGTTCAGCGTGGCCCAGCTGACGCCGGTCACCGTGGTCGGGTTGGGCGACAGCACGTACAGCGTCTTGGCCTGCGACAGCAGCGCCTCGCCGAAGAGCTGGTGACCACCGCCCAGCGACACCACGCTGCGGCCCAGGAACGAGACCTTGTCCGACTCGGGGTAGATCTCGGTGTCGGCCATGTAGTCGTAGCCGCAGGCCTGCGAGCCGACCACCGTGGTGTAGACCGAGGCCGGCGGGTTGCAGCCCGGCGAGAACAGGTTCACCGTGCGCTGGTTGTACGGCACGGCCGCGTTGCTGCCCGGCGGCGTGAAGCCGTAGCCGGCGGCGTTGATGGCGGCCAGCTGCGCGGTGCGCGTGGAGCCCGTGCCGGACAGCCGGATGTTGCCCGGGAACGGACGGCTCGACAGGTAGAACGGCACGGTGTCGGCCAGCGGCCGCGCCATCAGCCAGTCGCGCTGCGTGCTGCGCAGGCTGTCGAGCTGCTGCACGTCGAGCACGGCGAAGGCGTTGAAGCCGTCCTTGCCGACGTCGCCGATGCCGGCGCTGATCGAAGCGGCCAGCTTGCCGGCGCCGCCCTGCTGCGTGCCCGACGCATAGGCCGTGACGTCCACGCCGCGGTAGTCGCTGCGGGTGATGAAGTTGATCACGCCGCCGATCGCGTCGGTGCCGTAGATGGCCGAGGCGCCGTCCTTCAGCACCTCCACGCGCTGGATGGCGGCAGCGGGGATGTTGTTCAGGTCGACGCCCGCGGCATCTCCGGGCGATGCGAAGTTGGCCAGGCGCCGGCCGTTGAGCAGCACCAGCGTGCTGCTGACGCCCAGGCCGCGCAGGTTGGCGGCGTTGAATCCGCGCTGGCCGCCGGTGTTGTCGGTGATGCTGGCGCCGTCGGCCAGGTTGGCCGTGCTCGCGCTGATGTTGCGCAGCAGCTCGGCCGCGGTCGTGGCGCCGCTCTTGTCGATCTCGGCGCGCCCGATGGTCTGCACCGGCAGCGCGGTCTCGCCGGCCAGCCGCTTGATGCTGGAGCCGGTGATCTCCACGCGCTGCTGCGCGTCGGCGGTCTGGGCGATGACGGGCACGCTGATCAGCGCGAGCACGCCCATCGCAATGGGACGCAGGACGTGACAGGGGTGGTGGCGCATGGGCGGGTGATCTCCGGCGGGGCTGGGGGCCGCGGCGGGCCATTGGCCGCCCGCGGGGTTTTGTTACCGGTGCGGACTCTGGCAGGCCCCCCCTCGCTTGCAAACGGGCGCTGGAGCGCGGGGTCGTGTGCCGACAAGTCGGTGTCGCATGCGGTGAAGTACCGGGATGCCCGCGCGTTGCGGCAATGCCAAGATCGCCGCATGTGTTGTCGCCCCGGGTTGCGGGCATGCCTCGTGGGTGCCTTGATGTCTGCTGCCGTCCTCGTCCAAGCCACCGCTGCGCCCGCCGAGGCCGCGCCGGCGGGCACGCTCGTCATCCTGGGCGGCGCCGTGAAGGACGGCAACGACGTGCTCTGGCGCAGCGTGGTGCAGGCCGCCGGCGGCCGCGGCGCGCTGGTGCTGGTGCTGCCCACCGCGTCGTCCGACCCCGAGGGCTCGGCCGCACACACTGCGGCGCAGCTGTCGCGCCACGGCGCGGTGACCGAAGTGCTGCCGGTGGCCCCGCGCTGGCCGGGCAGCAGCCTGGAGCACGCCCGCGCCCAGGCGCACGATCACCGCCTGGTGGCCCGCGTGCAGGCCGCCGGGGGTGTCTACATGACCGGCGGCGACCAGGACCGCCTGATGGACGTGCTGCGCCCGCAGGGCCGCGACACCCCGTTGCTGGCCGCCGTGCGCGCGCTGCACGCCCGCGGCGGCGTGGTGGCCGGCACCAGCGCCGGCGCGGCGGTGATGAGCGAGACCGCGATCCGCGGGCTGGACGACGCCTTCGACGCGCTGCGCCGCCCGCTCGACGGCGAAGAGCTCGGCCAGGGCTTCGGCCTGGCGCCGCTGCAGGTGGTGACCGACCAGCACTTCCTGCGCCGCGGCCGGCTGCCGCGCCTGGTGCGCGTGCTGCTGCAGAGCGGCCGGCCGCTGGGCCTGGGCGTGGAGGAGGACAGCGCCGCCGTGGTGCGCGGCGGCGTGGCCGAGGCGCTGGGCGCGCGCGGCCTGCTGCTGGTGGACGCCTCCGACGCCGAGGTATCGGGCATCGCGCCGCTGCAGGTGCGCGGCCTGCGCCTGACCTACGTCGACCGCGGCGACCGCTACGACCTGCTGGCGCGCCGCCTGCTGCCACCGGCCACGCGGCAGCCGCTCGCTCTGGGCGCGCCGCAGGGCGAGGCCGGCTTCTTCGGCGACATCCTGGCCGACAACGTGGTCGTCGGCGCGATGTCGCGCGCCGTCGAGGGCGCGGGCCGCGCTGCGCTGGGGCTGGCCTGGCGGCCGGGACAGCCGCTGGCCTTCGAGTGGCGGCTGAGTGCCGATGCCCGCACGCGCGCCTGGGGCGGGCCGACGCGCGACGACGTTACCGTCGACGCGCTGCGCCTGGACATCCGCCCGGTGCGCATGGCGCAGCCGGTCTACGGCGACTGGCCAGGCCGCGACTGAGGCTGCCCGGGGCATCTCGTCGCCACCCCTTGCTCATGAGCATCCGCACCCGCCGCTTCGCCTTCGTGCTGCTGCCCGGCCATTCGCTGATGGCCTGCGGCGCGGCCACCGAGGCGCTGGCGGCGGCCAACGACGTGCTCGGCGAGGTGCGCTACGAGTCGACGCTGCTGTCGCTGGACGGCCGCTTCGTGCCGGCGGCCTGCGGCACGCGCGTGCAGGTGGACGACGCGCTGCAGCCGGTGCGCGCAGTGGCCGCGGCGCTGGTCGTCAGCGACCACACGCCGCCCGACGGCGAAGCCGGTGGTGGGCCCGATGATGCGCGCGCGCCGCTGGCGGCCTGGCTGCGCGAGCAGGCCCTGGCCGGTGCCGTGCTGGGCGGGCTGGGCTGCGGCGCGGCTTGGCTGGCCGACGCCGGCCTGCTGGCCAGCTACCGCGCCACCGTGCACCACGCGCAGGTCGGGCCGCTGGGCGAGCGGCACCCGCAGACGGTGTTCTCCAGCAACGTCTACGAGATCGACCGCGACCGCATCTCCTGCGGCCCCGGCACCGCCAGCCTGGACCTGATGATCGCCTGGCTGGCTCGCGAGCACGGCGAGGCGGTGGTGGCGCCGCTGCTGGCGCACTTCGGGCTGGAGCGGCTGCGCGCGCGCGACGAACGCCAGCGCGCACCGGCCGCCATGCAGGTGCCCAATGCCAAGGTCACCGAGGCGGTGGCGCTGATGGAAGCCAACCTGCAGGAGCCGCTGCCCACCGACGACATCGCGCGGCTGGTGGGCGTGTCGCGCCGCCAGCTCGAGCGGCTGTTCAAGCAGCACCTGGACGACATGCCCAGCCGCTACTACATCGAGCTGCGCCTGGCCCGGGCGCGCCGCCTGCTGCGCCACAGCGGGCAGTCCATCCTGCAGATCGCGCTGACCTGCGGCTTCGCCTCGGCCTCGCACTTCAGCAATGCCTACCGCGCCCGCTTCGGGCACACCCCGCGCGACGAGCGCAGCCCTCGCGCCGCCAACTGGAAGGCCCACCGCGACGCGGCGCGGCCGAGTGGTCATCCTTCAGAGGAGCCCCCGACATGATTCCCTCCGAACACAGCGGCGCCCCGGCGCCGGACCCTGAACGCTTCGTGCTGCGTGCCGCGCTGCCCGGCGATCTGCCCGCGCTGGAGCGCATGGCACGCGCCAGCGCCGCCGGCATCACCACGCTACCGGCCGACGAGGCGGCGCTGCGCTCGCGGCTGCAGCGCAGCAGCGCCAGCTTCGCCAGCGTCGACCAGCCCAGCGGCGAGGAGCTGTACGTCTTCGTGCTGGAGGACCTGCATCGCGCCGCGCAGGGCACCGACCCGCTGGTGGGCACCTGCGCCATCACGGCCAGCGCGGGCTTCGCCGACCGCTTCTACTGCTACCGCAACGAGACGCTGGTGCACGCCAGCGAGGCGCTGCATTCGAGCAACCGCGTGCACACGCTGCACCTGTGCCACGCGCTGACGGGCACCACGCTGCTGTCGTCGTTCTTCATCGAGGCGCCCTACGAGCACACCGTGGCGCCGCAGCTGCTGTCGCGCGCGCGGCTGCTGTTCATCGCCGAGTTCGCCGAACGCTTCTCCGACCACATCGCCTCCGAAAGCCCCGGCCTGGCCGATAGCGACGGCCGCTGCCCGTTCTGGGACGCGGTGGGCCGCCGCTTCTTCGACATGGACTACCCGCAGGCCGAGCGGCTGGCGATGGGCCGCAGCAAGGCCTTCATCGCGGATCTGCTGCCGCAGGCGCCCATCTACGTGCCGCTGCTGCCCGAGCAGGCGCAGTGGGCCATCGGCCAGCTCAATCCGGTGGCCGAGGTGCCGTTCGCCATCCTGGTGGACGAGGGCTTCGAGGCCGAGACCTACGTCGACGTGTTCGACGGCGGGCCCATCGTCGACGCCCCGCTGAACACGCTGCGCACGGTGGTGCAGTCGCGTGCCGCGCCGGCGAACTGGAGCGATGGCGATGCCGTCGACGACGGCTCGTGGCACCTGGTGGCCACCACGCGGCGCGAGGGGTTCCGGGCCGTGCTGGCGCGCGCGCAGTGGCAGGGCGGCGTGTGGCGCATCGGCGAGGCCGACGCCGCGCGCCTGGGCCTGCACCCCGGCGAGCGCGGCGTGCGCCTGCGCGCCGCCCCGCTGGCGCAGGCCGGCGGCACGGCGCAGCTGGACCGCGTGGCCGAGGGAGAAGACGCATGACCACGCGCCGCGCGCGCAAGGAGGGCCGATGAACACCGACGCGTCTCGCACCTGGCAGGCGCGCCCGGGCCGGACGGGCGACCTCGCCGGCCTGCAGGGCCTGGACGGCCACGACGGCCACGGGGCCCCGCCCGCGGCCGACGGCGACACCTGGTGGGTGGCTGTGGCCGCCGACGGCCCGTGGGCCGGCCGCGTGGCCGCCGCGCTGCGCCTGCGCCGGCACATCGGCCACCCCGTGCCGCAGGCCTGGTTCCGCCTGGGCTGGGCGGTGCATGCCTCGGCCGAGCTGGGTCTGTACCGCCGGCAGCGCACGCTGCTGCTGGTGCACGACCTGACCGGTGCCGATGAACTGGGCGGCTTTGCGGTGGCGCCGGGGCTGGCCCCGGACGATGCCGTGGACGCCTGGGAGGCCCTGCTGCAGGTGGCCCTGCAGGCGCTGCAGGAGGGCGCGACGGCGGGACGCGAGCCGCAGCCCTGCATCGCCCAGCTGCCCGGGACGCGCGACGAGGGGGGTCGCTCGCCGGTGTGGCAAGGCCTGGGCCGCCACTTCCACGCGCAGGACCTCGATGCCGCCCGCCGACAGCACGGCCCCGAATGGGCCTGCCACGTGGCTTCGCTGCTGCCGCGGCACCTGCTGTATGCCTCGCTGCTACCGGCCGCGGCGCAGGCCGCGCTGGGCCAGCCGGCCGCAGCGGCCGCGCCCTTGCGGCAGGCGTTGCTGCGCGCCGGCTTCGGACCGCGCGACCGCGTGGGCATCGTCGACGGCGGCCCGGTGCTGGAGCGCTGGCCGCCGCCGTCCGCGTCGGATTGACGGCCGGGCGCCGCGGCCCCCGCAATTGCGACATCGCATTGCACAGCGTCGACATCGGCGGGTCGACCCCCTCGCCGCGGTGCCCTGGCTGCTGCACAGTGCGGGCATCGCGAACCCGGCCCCGTGCCCTTCAACGACATGAACCGCCTGTCCCGCCGCCTCGTCCTTGCCGCCACCGCCCTGGCCGCCCTGTCAGCACCCGTCCTGTCCTCGGCCCAGGCGCCGGGCTGGGCCAAGGTGCGCGTGGGCGTGGAAGGCAACTACCCGCCGTTCTCGCGCCTGGGTGCCGACGGCAAGCTGTCGGGCTTCGACATCGACATCGCGCTAGCCGTGTGCGAGCGCATCAAGGCCGAGTGCACCCTGGTGCAGCAGGAGTGGGACGGCATGATCCCGGCCCTGGCCGCGCGCAAGTTCGACATGATCGTGGCCTCCATGACCATCAGCGAGGAGCGCAAGAAGGCGGTCGACTTCTCCGACCCCTACTACGACGTGCCCTCGCGCTTCGTGGCCAAGGCCGGAGCCTTCAAGGACCACACCGCTGCCGACTTCAAGGGCAGGAAGATCATCGTGCTGCGCAACAGCCCGCGCGCCAAGTACCTGGCCGAGCGCTACAAGGACAGCGAGGTGCTGCTGGTCAACAAGGAAACCGACATCTACCTCGAGCTGGCGGCCGGCCGCGGCGACGTCGGCTTCGGCTCCAGCGTGGTGTCCACCGAGGCCTTCCTGAAGAAGCCCGAGGGCAAGGGCTTCGCCCAGGTGGGCAGCACGGTGCGCCTGGAAGGCGGCGCCGGCGGCGTGGGCATCGCGTTCCGCAAGGGCGACGACGCGCTGCGCGAGAAGGTCAACGCCGCGCTGAAGGCCATCAAGGGCGACGGCACCTACAAGCGGATGGCCGACCGCTACTTCGACTTCGACATCGCCGGCGGCAACTGACGGCCGCACGCGCCGGCCCCGACGCTCCTGCCCGCCCGCCCATGCTGCACGGATACGGACCCGCCTTGCTGGGCGGGCTGTGGACCACGCTGTCGGTGGCGGCGCTGTCGCTGGCGGTGGCCTGCCTCTTCGGCCTGCTCGGCGCCATCGCCAAGCTGTCGCGCTCGGCGGCGCTGCGCGCGCTGGCCGGCGCCTACACCACGCTGATCCGCGGCCTGCCCGACCTGGTGCTGATGCTGCTGATCTTCTATGGCGGCCAGATCGCCCTCAACGACCTCGCCCACCGCCAGGGCTGGGACTACATCGACGTGCCGCCCCATGCCGCCGGCGTGCTCACGCTGGGCTTCATCTACGGCGCCTACCTCACCGAGACCTTCCGCGGCGCCATCCTGGCCGTGCCGCGCGGCCAGAGCGAGGCGGCGCAGGCCTACGGCATGCGGCAGATGCAGGTGTGGCGGCGCATCGTGCTGCCGCAGATGGTGCGCCACGCGATCCCGGGCTTCACCAACAACTGGCTGGTGATGGTGAAGGCCACGGCGCTGGTGTCCATCATCGGCCTGGACGACCTGGTGCACCGCGCCAACCTCGCGGCTTCGGCCACGCGCGAGCCCTTCACGTTCTACATGCTCATCGCGCTGGTGTACCTGGCCGTGACCACGGTGTCGCTGGCGCTGCTGGCCTGGCTGAACCGTCGCTTCAGCCTGGGCGTGCGCGAGGTGCGTTTCTGATGATCGACGGGGCCGTCATCGCGCAGAGCCTGCCGGAGTTCGGTCGCGGGCTGCTGATGTCGCTGCAGCTGCTGGTCATCTGCCTGGCCACCGGCGGCCTGCTGTCGGTGCCGCTGGCCATCGCGCGCATCTCGCGCCGGCGCTGGCTGTCCGGGCCGGTCTGGGCCTTCACGTACATCCTCCGCGGCACACCGCTGCTGGTGCAGGTCTTCATCGTCTACTACGGCCTGGCGCAGTTCCCGGCGGTGCGCGAGAGCATCGCCTGGCCGCTGCTGCGCGAGGCCTGGTTCTGCGCCTGGCTGGCCTTCAGCCTCAACACCACGGCCTACACCACCGAGATCATCGCCGGCGCGCTGCGCGCCACGCCGGCCGGCGAGGTCGAGGCGGCGCGTGCCTACGGGCTGCACGGCTGGCGCCTGTACCGGCGCGTGCTGCTGCCCAGCGCGCTGCGGCGCGCGCTGCCGCAGTACGGCAACGAGGTGGTGAGCCTGATGCACGCCACCTCCATCGCCAGCACGGTGACCCTGGTGGACGTCACCCGCGTGGCGCGCGACGTCTACGCCAACCACCTGCTGCCGGTGGAGGCCTTCGGCATGGCCGCCGTCATCTACTTCGTCCTCACCTTCTCGATGGTGGGCGGTTTCCGCGCGCTGGAACACCGCTACCTGCGCCACCTGCGGCCCCAGAGCGTCGCCTCGACCTGATCCGACCCATGCACACCGAGACCCATCCCCTGGACGGCACCACGCCGGGGCAGGAGGCCGCACTGACCGTGCTGCACTTCGGCCCGCGCGACCACGGCCCCAAGGCCGCCATCCATGCCGCGCTGCATGCCGACGAGGTGCCGGCCATGCTGGTGGCGCACTGCCTGCGCGAGAAGCTCGACCGGCTCGAGGCCGAAGGGCGGCTGCGCGGCGAGGTGCGGCTGGTGCCGGCGGCCAACCCGATCGGCCTGTCGCAGCGCGTGCTGGGCCGCCACGAGGGCCGCTTCGACCTGCGCGACGGCGTGAACTTCAACCGCGGCCATGCCGACCTGAGCGGGGCCGCTGCCGATCGTCTGCAGGGCCGGCTGGGCGACGACGCCGCGGCCAACGTGCACAGCGTGCGCCAGGCGCTGCGCGAAGCGGCGCGCGCCCTGCCGGCGGTGACCGCCACCGAGCACCTGAAGCGCGCGCTGCTGGTCAACGCCATCGATTGCGACGTCGTGCTCGACCTGCACTGCGACTCGCAGGCCGTGGTGCACCTCTACGCGCTGACCGTGCACGAGGCGCTGGCCGCCGAGCTGGCCGCCGACCTGCAGGCTCAGGCGCTGTTGCTGGCGATGGAAAGTGGCGACGCGCCTTTCGACGAAGCCTGCAGCCGCCCCTGGGTGCAGCTGCAGCAGCGCTTTGCCGGCCACCCCATCCCGGCGGCCTGCTTCGCCTGCACCGTGGAGTTGCGCGGCGAGGCCGACGTGCACTGGGCGCGCGCCGAGGCCGACGCTGAAGCGCTGCTCGCCTTCCTGGGCCGCCGCGGCCTGGTCGACGGTGCCTGGCCGCCGCCGGCGGCGCCGAGCTGCGAGCCGACGCCGCTGGCCGGCTCGGAGCCCATCGTCGCGCCGCGCGCCGGCGTGCTGGTGTTCGACGCCGAGCCCGGCGAGCGCCTGCGTGCCGGGGACCGCGTGGCAACGCTGCTGTGCCCGCTGACCGGCACGCGCACGCCGCTGTGCACGCCGGCGGGAGGAGTGCTCTACGCGCGCATCGCCACACGCTGGGCCGCGGCCGGGCAGCGCGTGGCCAAGGTGGCCGGACGCACGGCCACGCGCAGCGGCAAGCTGCTGAGCGCCTGAGCCATGGGCACCGGCCACGCCTTGCCCGACACCGCGCCCGCGCTGCGCGCCGAAGGCATCGTCAAGCGCTTCGGCAGCGTCGAGGTGCTGCGCGGCGTGAGTCTGAGCGCACAGCGCGGCGACGTCATCTCGATGATCGGCGCCAGCGGCTCGGGCAAGAGCACCTTCCTGCGCTGCATGAACCTGCTGGAGGCCCCCAGCGCCGGCCGCATCACCATCGCCGGCGAGGCGCTGCGGCTGGTGGACGACCGCCAGGGCGCGCTGAAGGCCGCCGACGCGCGCCAGCTGCAGCGCCTGCGCACGCGCGTGGCCATGGTGTTCCAGCACTTCAACCTGTGGGCGCACATGACGGCGCTGGAGAACGTCATCGAGGCCCCCACGCAGGTGCTGGGCCTGTCGCGCGCCGAGGCGCTGGACCGCGCCGAGGCCTACCTGCAGCGCGTGGGCGTGCACCATCGCCGCAACGCCTACCCCGCGCACCTGTCGGGCGGCGAGCAGCAGCGCGTGGCCATCGCGCGCGCGCTGGCGATGGAGCCCGAGGTCATGCTCTTCGACGAGCCCACCTCGGCGCTCGACCCCGAGCTCGTCGGCGAAGTGCTGCGCGTAATGCGCGGCGTGGCCGAAGAGGGGCGCACGATGATCGTCGTGACACACGAGATGGGCTTCGCGCGCGAGGTCAGCAACCAGGTGGTGTTCCTGCACCAGGGGGCCATCGCCGAGCAGGGCGCGCCGGCCGAAGTGCTGCTGCACCCGCGCAGCGAGCGGCTTCAGGCCTTCCTGGCCAACACGCTGACGTGAGGCGCTGCCACGCCGGCGATGTCGGCGTCGCTGAGCCGGAGGTTCCAGCGTCCGGACGGCACTGAAACGCGTACGTGGTCACGTGCGGGCGGGTCTCAGCCTGTTGACCTGCGCCCGATGCCGTGGGTCACGGGCGGCTGCCGGTCGAAGACCCCATGCCTGCGCGACAGGCGCCTGTGGCGCTGCCGTGCTGCGGCGGCGATCCTGTCCTGCCGCGCGGGTCCGTGTGGCGCACAGTCGGCGTCTCCGCTCGACCTCCCAATTCGGAGATTCCTCATCCTCCATACCGTTGCAGGCGTGCTGCTCGTTCTCTGGTTGCTCGGCCTGGTCACCTCGTTCACGGCGGGCGGCCTGCTGCACGTGATGCTGGTGGTGGCCGTCGTGATCGTGCTGTTGCACCTGATCTCCGGCCGCCGCGTCGGCTCACACGAAGGAAGCCGCCATGTGCGCTGCGCCTGTAGGAATACGCCGCGCGCGGGGTACGGACTGACCCGTCGGGTCAACTGCGACAGCGCGTGGCGCGTTGATCCTCCACACGCTGACCGGACGTGGTCCAGCGCCAACCCTCAAGGATCTATGAACAAAGTTCTCGCATTGCTGGTCGCCGGCATCTTCGCTTCAGGCGCCTTCGCCCAAGCCCCGGTGACCCCGGCCGTCGCGAAGGCAGAAGTCCAAGCCGAAGCCAACAACACCAAGGCGATGGCGTCAGAAGCCAAGGTCGCAGGGAAGGCTGATGCCGGTGTCGCCAAGGTCGAGGCCAAGGCCGATGCGGCCAAGGCCGACGCCCACGCCGATGCAGCCAAGAGCAAGATGAAGGCACATGCCAAGGTCGCCAAGGCACACCCGGCCGACAAGACCTCGGCCGAGGCGAGTGCCGACAAGGCCGTTGCCAAGGCGGACGCCAAGGACGCGAACCAAGCCGTCAAGTCAGATGCCAAGGTTGCCAAGGCGAAGATCGAAGCTGGTGCCGACAAGGCCGACGCCAAGACCCACACCGCGCTGGTCAAGGCCGAGGGCAAGGCCGACGTCAAGACTTCGACGACGAAGTAAGACGCATCGCGCAGGCGATCGACGAAAGAGCCCTCAGGGGCTCTTTCCGCCGAGCCGCCCTGGCCAATACCCAACCTGGCCGAATCACCGCATCTCCTCGGCGCATGCCATGGGGGACTCCGGCCGGCGCTGCCGGGTTGAGCCGCAGCAGGCCCGTGCGGGAACGCGCCAGGCGCGCCTGAGACAGGCCGTAGCACGCCCGACTGCTGCACGCAGTCGCGGAAGGCAGGTCGACGACGTCTGACTTCAAGAGGAACAGCAACATGGACAAGTCAATGGCCAAAGGCCTGATCATCGGCGGCATCGCCATGGTCGTTCTCGGCGCGGGCGCCGTCACCGGATACAAGGCGATCGGCACTCCGCGCAGCGCCGACGTCGTCGCCGTGAAGGATGTGATGGAAACGGTCGTCACGCCGCGGGAACACTGCGACGAGGTGGCGGTGAGGCACCAGGCGCCCGTGCAGGACGAGCACCGTGTGGCCGGCAGCGTGATCGGCGGCCTGGCGGGAGGTCTGCTCGGCAGCCAGATAGGCGGCGGCAACGGCAAGACGCTGGCGACCGTCGCAGGTGTCGCCGCCGGCGGCTATGCCGGCAACCGAGTGCAGAAGAACATGCAGCAGCGCGACACCTCCGTCACCAACGAGCGTCGTTGCCGCACGGTCAGCGAGAAGTCAAGGAAGCTCGTTGGCTACGACGTCACTTACCGCCTGGCCGGCAAGGAAGGCGTGGTGCGCACCTCGTTCAAGCCCGGCGCGACGCTGCCGGTGAAAGACGGGCAGGTGGTGACGACGGCCCCGGAGAGCACGGCCAGGCCCTGATTCGCCGGCGCCGTGTGATGCACCCGCCGATCGGCGGGGCAGTGGCGGCGCTGGCCAGGCTGCCGAGGGACCCATCCGGGAAGAGAGTTGGGGCGGTGATGCGACATGGTGACCTTGGAAAGCCGCCGCAGCTGCTCCACGCGGCGACTCGGGCGTGGACCGCTGGGGTCGTGCTCATGGCCGGACCGCACCAGGTCGCGGCCATCAAACGCGGTTTCGACGCAGACTACGCGTGAACGGCTCGCCGCAGGCGCAGGCCTGATGCCCGCAAGGTCGCGCCGCCAGCCGGTTCACCGGCGTCTCGGCCGAGATCGGCGCCTGGCCCTTGGGCAGCAGATGACGGCACAGCCCGCAGGTCGGCAAGTGGGTGGGCCTTCAGCTCGACCGACAGGATGCCGACGCTGCCCTGGCGGTAAGCGCCCGATCCATTCGCGAGCGGCCAGATGAGGCCGTGGCGGTCGCCCGTTTCGGCCATCGCCTGGCAATTCACCGCCAGACTGGCACCCGGGAGGCCCGTGCTGGCCCCAGGGAAGACTGCGAGTTCAGATCGGCGGGTGCGCTGCAGCGCGTGGGCACAGGCTGGGCACAAAGCAAAACGCCGACCTCGCGGCCGGCGTTTCCCAATTCATTGATTGTTCTTATTGTTCGAGAATTTTTTGGTTGCGGGGGCAAGATTTGAACTTGCGACGGTTATGAGACTGCCACGGCTGGATGTTGGCGTTCGACATTGGACGTCCTCATTCGGTGTCATACGGGGCCAGGTCCGACGTAACCCCTTGTCGGTCTTCAGCTTTTCGTAACCCCTCACAGGCCCGATTGAACCCACAAATGGCCGCGGGACACGCGACGCAATAGCACTCGCGCCGTTCGACGAAACGGTCCGCCCGCCTACCTCCGGCGACCATTGGGCTCCGAAATGGGCCGTCCCCTCCCAGTCACGAACTGCGATCAGGACAACCGACCACATCGTCGTTCTGGACCCTGGCGTCTGTCCGCTCACGCGCCCAGGCCTCCGCCAGCGCGGTCACCTTGGCGGTCGGCGTTCCGGCCTCCAATGCCGCAGCTACGCTCCTGCCCCCAAGGGCTCCGTGGTCGCGCAGCCAGAACATCAGCTTCTCGATGTCTTGGAGCCGCCGCAGCGCGCGGCAGATCGCACCTGCGGTCAAACGTTCCAGGCTCTGCAATGCCTTGGGAAAGTACTCGCTGCCGTCGATGGCGATGCTGACCACCTCGCCACTTGCGGTGGCCGTCGCCAGGGTCTCCTGGGGGATCCCCCACGCTTGTGCCAGTTGCGAACCGAGCACCACGAGTCCGTCCTCGATCCACCGGGCGCGCGCCGCTGCGCCGCGGGCCTGAGCAGCTAACAGGCCGCCTCGTGCCGACCCTTGATCCTTGATCTCCCCAGGCAACATCTTGCGCAAACCTCCTGCAGGGAACCTCACCAGGCGAAGAACATGCTGACGTTCACTGTCGACGCGGGGCACTGGGAGGAAAAGGCCGCTCAGCCGGAGCGCGATTGATGGCGGACTCGCGCTCGACCGCGTCGATCTCGGCTTCCATGGCGGCCATGGCCTCTTCGAGAGGCAGGCTTGGCTGCGGATCGTCCAGCGCGTCCTGGATCTCGGCGGCGAGCCATCGGTTGATAGCTGCGGTCTGATGGCCGGTTCGCATCAGTTCGGCTTGGCTGGCGTCGCGGGGGCTCATGTCGTTCACGGTGGCGGTCGAGTCCTGGCGACGGTTCCATCGCACTCAAGATAGAAGCATCATGCGCATTTGACTGACCCGGCGCAACGGCTGTGCGCGGCGGGAGCGGGATTCAGTGAGAATCCCGGCTCGAATCGCCAGTCGTCCCAGCCGGCCCGGAACCCGTGGCCCAACGATTCGGCGTCTCCGCCAGGGAGGCGGCGTGGCCCACGACAGCAGGGGCGTTGAGGTCTTTGGCCAGAGCGAGCCAAGGCCGCATCCACCACCTTGCGCCACCGCGGCGCAGTAGTCGCGAACAGGCCAAATGAGCGACTTTATGGTTTATGTCAACTTCGGCGGACGGCTCAGTCTTCGAAAAGGGAGCGGACCCCAGACCTCAGTCACGCGTTGCGATTCACACTAAACGGTAGTGAACTGCCCCATCATCCCGTTGTCCTCGTGCTCGAGGATGTGGCAATGAAACATGAGCGGTGACGGCGACGCCACTGCAGCAGTTTGCACCGCGACCCGAACCGTCTGCATGGCCTCGACGATGAACGTATCTCGAAGTCCTTGCTCGTAGGCGGCTGGCGCCACGCCTGCGCGCGTGAGCATCGACATCTTCACACCGTGCACGTGCATCGGATGCGCCATGTTGGTCGCATTGGTAAACGTCCAGACTTCCACCGAACTCGCCGGCACGCTGAAGTCGATCCGGCCGATGTCGAAGCTTCGGCCGTTGATCGTGAAGGCCCCGCCCATCATCCCGCCATCCAGGCTGAAGGTGCGGTTGATTGCGTTCGGCCCCGCTGCGACCGCCGGCCCTGCAGGCAGTGTGCTGGGTGGCGACGAGATGGCATTGGTCTGCCTTGGCAGGCTCACGCGGACTGTCATGGCCCGGACCTCCGACGCGCCCGCCGCGTTGCCCATTCCCATGCCTCCGGCCGCAGCACTGACGTACAGGGGCAACTCCTGCCCAACCGGCATTCCACTGAAGTCGACCAGCACTTCCGCGCGCTCCCCGGGCCCCAACGCAACCGACGGGCGCGCAACGGGAACAGCCAGCAGTCCCGCCTCGTTGGCGACCTGGAGCAGCGACAGTGAATGCCAAGCCTCAGCACCAGCGTGCGTGCGTTGCAGCCATTGAGCAGCCTGAACCGTACCCATTGCCTCGGTGCCTGCCACACCGGGGCCGATGCTCCGTTGACCAGCAGCGTGTCGCCCGTGTAGCCGTTGGTTCGGTCGCTGGCTGACAGCGTGTAGTCGATCTGACCCGCAGCGTTGAATCGCTTGTCCTGGAGCACCAGTGCCAGGTCGTCCACTCCCCATGTCTCCGGCAGTGTCGAGCGCGCAATCCGCGCGTCATCGACGATCAGCAGACCTGCGAGGCCCATGACAACCTGGCGGCCGGTCGAGCCGTGCGTGTGCGGGTGAAACCAGCAGGTCGACGCGGGATTGGCGACTGTGAAACTGGCGGTCCACTGGGTACCCGTTGCGATGACCTGATGAGGACCCCCATCCTCCTCCGCGGGCACCAGCAGACCATGCCAGTGGACCGTGGTGTCTTCGCCGAGATTGTTCTGCACATGCAACGCCACCTTCTCGCCACTCCGCAGTCTCAATGCCGGGCCCAACAACTGGCCGTTGTAACCCAGGGTGGCGGTCGGAACGCCGGAGCGAAAGACTGTCGTTCCCGCCTGGACAACGAGTGAGAAGTTCCTGGTGCCGGTCGCATCGACAGCCCCGTCGACCAGCGGGATGATCGGCAGATCAGCCCCTGGGGTCGGCGAGGAGACCAGGGGCGGGGCCGTCGATCCGGAGCCGGAAGAACCTCCACCGCATCCGGCCAGTTGAACCAGTGGGGTACCAGCCACGCCAAGCATCAGCGTACGCCGGAGCGCGTCGATCGGCGCATCGCTCGTCACCTTGAAACTGTTCATCGCGAGTCTCCGTGGATCTTGGGCAGTCTATCCGTCGTTGCTTATAGATTTCTTTACTGGCTACCGAGTCGCCGCGCACGATGCTCGCAGACTGCCACGAGAAGTGGCGCGCGGTGATCGGCCGCAGACCACTGGCCCACGACGCGTCTCCGGCATCGACTCGTTGTCCCGTGAGACACCTCTGTGTTGCGCCCTGGGAAGATGACTGGGCGGTTATCCCCGCGACAGCGAACTGTCGGTAGGACGGGACTAGATTTCTCAGCGCGCACCCGACGGATCCTTTTCTCCAACCGTGGAGGCAGCCATGAAGCTGAGAATCACGCAAGTCGCCGCAATCGCAGTCATTGCGGTAATCGCCACTTCGCCCGCTCACGCCGGACATGCGGCCAGAGAGGCCGCCAAGCAGGTGGTCGCCCTTTCCGACGGTGGGACGCTCTACGTGTTCGAAGGCGGTCTCATGGCAAAGGAGGATCGCTACGGACGAGCGACCAGCGTGAAAGTCGGAACGGTGGTCGAAACGATGGACGGGCGCAAGATCACCATGACCAGCAATGAAGTCGCCCGGCTGAGCCAGTTGCTCGACTTGGACCACCGCGGATAGCGAAGCCGACGATCACCGCTGCCTCCTGACGCACGGTGGGCGCGAGTTCGCTATTGGCCCGAGCGAGCCAGCGCGAACGCGTGGCCGCGCGCGGGTCGGGGCGTCAGCCACGATAGCTGGCAAACGTCGAAGCCTGCCCGGCGAGATCGATCAGGAGCACCTGATAGGGCTGGGACCGGCCGGGTACCGCCATGCCAGGCGCTGACGCCGGCATGCCAGGTACGGACAGCCCCAAGGCCTTCGGCCGGGTTGCCAGCAGTCGCTCGATCTCTGCGGCTGGCACATGCCCTTCGATCACGTAGCCGTCGACGAGCGCCGTATGGCAGCTGCCAAAACGGTCAGGCATGCCCAGACGCCTGCGTTCGACCGACGCGTTGTGCACGTCCAGCACGGCGACCTTGAATCCGGCCTCGCGAAGGTGCCCAACCCAAACTGCGCAACAACTGCAGGTGCGGCTCTTGAACACCTGCACCTCGGGCTTCGGGATAGCCGCCGGTGCGAAGCCCGGCAGCGACGCGCCGATCACGACCAGCCTCTTCAGAAGTGCTCTGCGTCTCATGACACCGTCCTCACGCGGCCGCTGAAGGGCCCAAGACGTCCTGGGCAGAAGGGACCGGGGCAGAACGCGATTCCCTCCCGAGCTGCCATTGCTTGACCAGCGCGTAGAGCGCCGGGATCACCCCGAGCGTCAGTACGGTCGATGAGATCATGCCGCCGACCATCGGCGCCGCGATGCGGCTCATCACCTCCGAGCCGGTGCCCGTGCCCCACATGATCGGCAGCAGGCCGGCCATGATGGCCACCACCGTCATCATCTTCGGACGCACGCGCTCGACCGCCCCCTCCATCACCGCGCCGTACAGGTCGGCCGGACCCGGCAGACGCCCCTCGGCACGGCAGCGCTCCCGGGCCTCGGCCCAGGCATGGTCGAGGTAGATCAACATCACGACGCCGGTTTCCGCCGCGACCCCGGCCAATGCGATGAAGCCGACGGCAACGGCCACCGACAGGTTGTAGCCCAGCCACCACATCAGCCACACGCCACCGACCAGGGCGAAAGGCACCGACAGCATCACGATCAACGTCTCCGTCAATCGCCTGAAGTTCAGGTAGAGCAGCAGGAAGATCGTCAGCAAGGTCACCGGGATGACGACCTTCATCTTTTCGACGGCACGCTCCATGTACTCGAACTGGCCGCTCCAGGTGATGTAGTAGCCCGGCGGGAACTTCACCTGATCGGCCACCGCCTTGCGGGCGTCCGCGACGTACGAACCGATGTCGCGGTCGCGGATGTCGACGAAGATGTACGCGGACAGCAACGCGTTTTCGGTGCGGATGCCCGGGGTGCCACGCGCCACGCTCACTCTGGCGACCTGCCCCAGCGGCACCATCGCACCGCCCATCGTGGGTACCAGGACCTCGCGCTCGATCTGCTCCGGGTGGGTGCGTAACTCGCGCGGGTAGCGCACCGTCACGCCGAAGCGTTCACGCCCTTCGACCGTCGTCGTGACCATCTCGCCACCGAGCGCTGTCCCGATGATGTCCTGCAGTTCACCGACCGACAGGCCATAGCGCGCCAGCGCTTCGCGGTTGGGTTCGATGTTCAGGTAGCTGCCCCCCGTCAGGCGTTCCGCGAAGGCCGAAGTCGTTCCAGGCACTGCCTTGACCACCGCCTCGATCTCCTTGGCGAGCTTCTCCATCTCGCCGAGATCCTTGCCGAAGACCTTGATGCCGATCGGCGTGCGAATGCCGGTGGAGAGCATGTCGATGCGTGCCTTGATCGGCATCGTCCAGGCATTCGAGACGCCCGGGAACTGCAGCGCTTTGTCCATCTCGGCAACCAGCTTGTCGGTGGTCATTCCCGGCCGCCACTCTTCCTGCGGCTTCAGGTTGATCACCGTCTCGAACATCTCGATGGGCGCAGGGTCGGTCGCGGTGTTCGCACGGCCCGCCTTGCCATAGACCGATGCCACCTCCGGGAAGCTCTTGATGATCTTGTCCTGGGTCTGCAGCACCTCGGCCGCCTTGGTGATCGACATGCCAGGCAGTGACGCCGGCATGTACAGCAGCGTGCCCTCGTTGAGCGTCGGCATGAACTCGCTGCCGAGCTTGGAGGCGGGGAAGTACGTCAATGCCATGGCGATGACGGCCAGCGCGATGGTCAGCTTCTTCCAGCGCATCACGCCGGCAATGATCGGGCGGTAGACCCAGATCATGAAGCGGTTCAGCGGATTCTTTGCTTCCGGCATGATCTTGCCGCGAATGAACAGCATCATCAGCACGGGCACCAGCGTCACCGACAGCAGAGCCGCACCGGCCATCGAGAACGTCTTGGTGTAGGCCAGCGGCGCGAAGAGCCGCCCCTCCTGCGACTCGAGCGTGAAGACCGGCAGGAACGATACGGTGATGATCAGCAGCGAGAAGAACAGCGCCGGCCCGACCTCCTTGCAGGCATCGAGCATCGCGTCGGCACGCTGCTTGACGGTGTGGACAGGCGGCAGCCTCTCGAGGTGCTTGTGCGCGTTCTCGATCATCACGATCGCCGCGTCCACCATCGCCCCGATGGCGATCGCGATGCCGCCCAGGCTCATGAGGTTGGAGTTCATGCCCAACAGCTTCATCGCGATGAACGAGATCAGGACACCCACTGGCAGCATGAGGATGGCCACCAGCGCCGAGCGCACATGCATCAGGAACACGACGCAGACCACGGCGACGATCAGGCTCTCCTCGATCAGCGTTCGCTTGAGCGTGTCGATGGCCCGATGGATCAGGTCCGACCGGTCGTAGACGGCCTGGATCGACACGCCATCCGGCAGGCCCGCGGAGATCTCCGTCACCTTGGCCTTCAGGTTGTGGATCACCTCCAGCGCGTTCTGCCCGAAGCGCGACATCGCGATCCCGGAGACCACCTCCCCTTCGCCGTTCAACTCCGACAGGCCGCGCCGCTCGTCAGGCGCCATCTCGACGCGTGCCACGTCCCGGATCAGCACTGGTGTGCCGCCCTCGCTCTTGAGCACCAGGGTCTCGATGTCGTTCTTGCCGCGCAGATAGCCCTTGCCGCGGACCATGAACTCGGTCTCGGCCATCTCGACCACGCGGCCAGTCGCGGATGACCTGAGACACCTTCATCAGCGGGATGCCGTAGCTGCGCAGCTTGAGCGGGTCGACCGTGACCTGGTAGGTCTGCACGAAGCCGCCAAGCGAAGCGACTTCGGCCACACCGGGCGCCTTGGTGAGCTGGTAGCGCACATACCAGTCCTGGATGGTGCGCAGTTCGGCGAGCGTGCGGTCTTTGGCCAGCAGCGCGTACTGGTAGACCCAGCCCACGCCGGTCGCATCGGGCCCGAGCGACGGCGACACACCCTTCGGCAATCGCCCGGACGCGAAGTTCAGGTACTCCAGCACCCGGCTGCGCGCCCAGTAGATGTCGGTCCCGTCCTCGAAGATGACGTAGACGAACGAGGCGCCGAAGAACGAGAAGCCGCGCACGACCTTCGACTTCGGCACCGCCAGCATGGTAGGTCACCTGGTCCTCGACCACCTGCGGCGCCTGGCCGGGGTACTCGGTATAGACGATGACCTGCACGTCGGACAGATCGGGCAATGCGTCCAGCGGCGTCTTCAGCACCGCAAGAATGCCGCCGATGACGATGAACAGTGTCGCGAGCAGGACCAGGAAGGGATTCCTTCCGGACCACTGGATGATCTTGGACAGCATGGCGCCCTCTGCTCAGTGGCCGGAGTGGGTGGATGGGCCGGCACTCGCCGCTGGTACGGCTGGCTTCGCCTGCGGTGCCACGTTGAGGACACCTGCGCTCGGGGCGATTGACGTCACGACGAAGTCACCCGGCTGCCGTTCGACGAACTCGAAGCGCACGGCCTGTCCCGGCTTGAGGCCACCGAGCAGCGATGCGTTGGCGGCCTTGAACTCCATCGTCATCGCCGGCCACTTCAGCGTGGGGACCGGTCCGTGGTTGAGGCTCAGCGTGCCGTTCTTGGCGTCGACGCTGTCGACCGTGCCTTCGGCCTTGTGGCCGACCGCCGCCGGTGGCATCGGCTTGTCCGGTTTCGCTGGTACCGCTGGCGCGGCGCCCCCAGACGCCGGGCTGCCGTGTCCTCCATGCCCGCCGAGGCCTCCGACCGCGGCCTTGAGGTTGCTCTCGGCATCGATCAGGAAGTTGGCTGCCACGACGACCGGTTCGCCATCGCGCACGCCCTTCAGCACCTCGACGTAGTTCTCCGCCCGCGCGCCGAGCTCGACCTCGCGCGGCTCGAAGCGCCCTTCCCCCACCTGGACCAGGACGATCCGCCGTGTGCCGGAATCGATCACGGCAGAGTCGGGCACCGCCAGCACCGGCGACTTGCCGCCGACACCCAGTTCCACCTGGGCAAACATCGCCGGCTTGAGACGCTGGCCGGGGTTGGCCAGTTCGACACGCACCGGGATGCTGCGCGTCTCGGCCTTCAGTGTTGGGTAGACATACGTGACGCGTCCTTCGAAGCCTTCGGTCGGATACGCCGTGGTTATCACGCGCGCCTTGGCACCGGTCTTGACCAGGGCGATGTCCTGCTCGGCGACGTCGGCGATCACCCAGACCGCCGACAGATCGGTCACCTGATACAGCAATTCGCCCGGCATGAAGCGCATCCCTTGCAGAGCCTTCTTCTCGGCAACGATGCCCGTCACCGGCGACGGGAACGATATCGTCCGCTGCGGCTGGCCGGACTTCATCAAGGCCGCCACTTGCGGCGCCGACAGATCCCAGTTGCGCAGGCGCGCGAGGCTCGAATCGGCCAGCTGGCGCATGCCCGCCTGCGCCTCCGTACCAGCCTCCTTCATCGCCTCAAGCCCTTGCATGGCGATCGCGTACTCGCGCTGCGCCGATACCAGTTCAGGGCTGTAGGCCTCGAACAGCGGCTGGCCCTTGGCCACCGGCTGGCCGGTCGCACTGACGTGCAGCCGCTCAACGTAGCCTTCGAACTTCGCGGTCACCGCAAAGGTCCGGCGCTCGTCCGGCTCGACGCGACCTGCCGCCCGGATCGTCTTTCCGAGCAAGCGCATGCCGGCCGGCTCGGTGCGCACACCCAGCTTCTGGATCTTCTCGGTACTGATGCGCACCTGGCCCGCAGCCACGGGGCCAGCGCTGTGTGTCGCCTCGTCCTCGCCCTCGTAGACCGGGATGTAGTCCATGCCCATCGGGTCCTTCTTCGGCACCGGCGAGGTGTCGGCCAGCCCCATGGGATTGCGGTAGTAGAGGAGCTTGCGCTGCTTCGGGGCCGCGGCGGACGGCGACTCCTGGCTGGCTTCGGCGGACGAATGTGCGGCGCTGCGCGACTGCGAGCCCAGCCAGTAGCTGCCGGCGCCGACAGCGCCGATCAGGGCGATCACGAGCACGGTCGTGGTGGTCTTCACAGTTCTTCTCCCACAATGCGTTCAATCTCGGCCAGGCGCATCTGCGCCTCGACCTGCGTCTTCAGGATGTCCAGACGGGCCTTGCGAATCTGGCGCTGCGCCTCGAGCAACATCGCGAACTCCGCTTTTCCGTTCTCGTAGGCGGCCAGCGCCGATTGAAGGCCGAGTTCCGACTGCGGCAGCAGCTGCGTCTTCAACAGCGTCTCGTTGCGCCGCGCGGCCTCGAGCCCGGCCAGGTTCACGGCCAGGTCACCCACCAGTTGCTGCTGCAGCGCCTCGGCTCTCGACCGCGATGCGGCGACCATCGCCTCGGCTTCTCGCTCCTGACCACGGCGGGCTTCCTGCTGCAGTGGGATGTTCATCTCGAGCATCACGCCCCACGTGGTGATGCGCGAGCCCATCTGCGAAGGCGACACACCGACGGTGAGATCGGGGTAACGATTGCGCTGCGTGAGGTCACGAGTCTTCTGTGCGAGGGCCACGCGGGCCAGCTCGGCCTGGATCTGCGGATTGCTCGACCGCGCCCGCTCCGCCAACGACGAGGCATCGGCGGTGTTCAGCGTCGGTACCGCGCGCAGTTCCTGGGCGTCGGCCAGCGGTGCGCCGCTTTCGCGAGCCAGCAGCGCGTTCAGCCGGGCACGAATCTGGCGCTTCTCGCTGTCGATCATGATCAGCTCGGAGCGCATCGCCGTCTGCTCCAGCTGCGCGCGGATCGCGTCGGCCTGGGCGGCCAGTCCGCCCGCATAGCGCGCCTGGGCAACCTGCTCGAGCCGGGTCATCAGTTCAAGCACCTCTGTGGTCAGCCGCTCGTTGCCTGCGGCACGGTAGTACTCCGCATAAGCCGCCTTGATTCGAGCCGCCAGCTCAGCCCAGGTCGCACTCGTGCGGGCCTCGGCCTGCCGCACATCCGCGGCGGCGGCGTCCCGCTTGAGCTCCCGCTTGCCCCAGAGGGGCAGTGCCTGCATCAGGGTGTACTTGGTCTCACCGACCTTCCACGGCAGCAGGCTGGGCGAAGCGTCGTTGCCGTAGTTGTTGATGTTCATGAGCTCCACGCGCAGCACCGGATCGGGGAGTGCCCCCGCCGGCCCGACACGCTGCGCGGCGGCTTCGGCTTCCTCGCGCATGGCACGGATCTCCGGGCTCTGGGCACGGGCGTAGGCCAGCAACCCCGGGAGGTCGCGCCCCAGCGGCGCTTCCTGAGCGACTGCGGCAACGGGCCCGGCAGCACCGAGAGCCAGCCCCACCACCAGCGAGCCGGCCCAGCGCGGCACGCCTGGCCATGCGCTATTCGCCTGACCCAGTACGGTCGTCATTTCGTCTTCTCCTTGGGTGCCGCTCGGGGGAGCCGGACACATGGGGCGATCCGGGATTCCGATCAAGGCGGCGATACGGTCAGTCTTCCGAGGCGCCGCCGTTGAAGACGGCCTGCGAAAGAACGCGAGATGCACGCGGGCAGCGCGGCCAAGCAGGCCGGCTGCCTACGCGTGACCCCTATAGCGCCAGGCGCAAGAAGGCGATTGGAATCGGCAGGGGCCTTGCGCCATCCCGGCGCGTTACCCCCATATGTGCCGACACGTCAACCGACGCCGGCACGACCAAGGCCGCCACCATTGGAAGGGGCAGGACATGGAACTGGTAGTTGTCGAGAACGGACTTCTGCGGCGGGATCGTTACGCCAGCTCGCTCGCAGAAACTCTCGCAGTTCGACTTCGGCGACGATTCATGCTGATCATGCCGGGACTGATCCGGCACGGAGACCGAGTGATGCTCACAGTCCGCAGGCGCTGCCGCGTAGTCGGCGGCCTGCACGTCGGCCACCGCCTGGAAAGCCTCATCGCCTCCGGCAAACTGCTGAGCCGCCAAGCAAGCATTGGCCACGCCCAAGCCGATACCGAACAGCCACACCACCAGGACCCGAAGGGCCCAGCGGCGGAGTTGTTGAGGGCGGCGGAACATGAAGGGTCGGATCCAGAAAGTCTACAAAGTATGCATGTTGCAACGGGACGCCGGTTTGAGGATCGTCAAGGCTCAGACCGGGCTGTCCCGTGCATCCGCGATCGTTCGTTCGTCGATTCCGACATCACCAGCGCTGGGTGGGACTGCGATCAGTCAGAGCCAAGGGACGCAGCGTCGACGGTCACCTCAGAAACCGTCTCCTGGATGTAGTCCGACGCGGCGCTATGGCCGATGGCACGCTGGTATCGCTCGAAGGCGCCAAGTTCTCTCCTCGTGATCCTCACGACGCGCTCAACGGCTTGCTCGCCAAGTTCCTGGGCTCTCACTGCTGCGGCACGCGTGCTCTCGCCACGGTATACGAGGTAGCGCGCATAGGGGCCGAGCACGAGTTGCCTTTCGATCCGGACATCGGACACTGATTCGGCCGGATGGCACTGACTTGCCTGCCCCGACACCACGCAGCGGTACGTCGCCAGAGGCGAGTCCTTGGCGCTGCTCTGTGCGGGGAACAACCCGAAGCCAGCGATCGTCGCGGCAAGAATCGGGCTCATCAGAGCGCGTGCCGCTCGATTCACATGTGTGTTCATGAATGCTCCTTCCAGCGTTCGGTGACATGCGCAACAGCGCGCACGACGAACACTCTAGGAAGTCACGACCAACCGCAGACCGACGCCGCGATGACTGCCTCGTCATCACGTATTCGAGACTCGGTGCCGAAGCACCCACGGTTGCGGTCGCTTCGAGCGAAGAACAGATGGTTCCTCAAGGCAAACGCAGCACACCTACAAGGTGTCATGCACCGCTGCAGCGGCAACTGCCGCCTGACCTATCGCGATGTCGATCTGGCAGGGGACCCCCGCGACCTCGCCCGCAGCGTACACGTTGTCGGCGCTGGTTAGTCCGGTCGGGCCGATCGCGATAGCGCCATTTGCGCCAAGCCGGATAGCAAGTCCTTTCGCCAAAGACGTGCGAGGAAGCTCGTCGGCAGCTGAGAGCAGCAAGTCGAACTCGTAGGCGCGACCATCGTCGTAGGTTACGGAGACGGCCTTGTGTCGAGTCATAGCAACGCGGCGTGCAACGCCGGTTAGACGATCCAGACAGGCTGGCGGTGGATGGCGATTCGACTCTGAATCAGTGCTGTCCAACGCGATGATCCTTGACTTCGGGCACACCGCGCGCAGACTGGCGGAGCAACTCACTCCGGAGGGCGAAGCCAGCACGCTGACGCGCTTCCCGGCGAGTTCTTCGACTCCCAGCCAAGACTGGGTCCGAAGCAGGCCTGCCGACGCCACAGCGTCGATTCCGGACAAGTCGATCGCAGGATCCGCGGCCCCGGTGCACAAGATAACGCTGCGCGCCAGCATCGTTCCATGTTTCAGGCGGACTAAGAACTTGTGGTCCGGGCAACGTCGTACTTCTTCGACGGAATCGTAAGTGACGTGACCGTCTGCCGCGCGCAGATGTTGTCGCATCCTCTCAAGCAGATGCCCGCCGACTACCCCCTCTGGGTAACCGGCGACGTTGAAGGCACGCGCAATGCGCTGCGCTCGGCTCGCTCCAGAGTCCACCAAGCGCACTCCGCGCCCCATCCGTCGCAGATGGATTGCTGCAGTGAGCCCAGCGGGGCCTCCGCCGATCACGACGCAATCATAGGTGTCCCCGCCGATGACTGATGCGTTAAGTATGTCGGTGGCCTCAATCACGATCAGTCGCAGCCGGCGGCGCCCCAAGCCCAGCGCAATGGACCCCTCGCGCAGCTTGCCGACGCGATCCAGTCACGTAGGTGACCGCCAGATGACGGCGTGGTCATCCGGCGTCGGAACCCTGCAGGCGTGAACTCCGACGGTTTGGTTCGCGACAGACTCGCCCAGTGACGACATCGACAGTCAGAACAGAACCCGCATTCCGGCGCGCCACTGCGTCGCGGCGACTTCCCCGCCAGACTGTGCCCGTGGATAGAAGGTGCGCGACAGGCCCAGGTACGGCGCGATGCGCCGGTTGAACTCGTAACGCGCCTGCACGCCCAGATCGGCCTGGTAGGCGCCACGGCGAACCGTCGCGTCGATGTCGGAGGCCGACCACTCGACGCCAAGCGAAGGCGTGACGATGAAGCGGTTGGTGAGCAGGAACTCGTTCTCGAACCGCGTGCGGGCGAAGACCTTGCCGTCGTCGCGCACGAACAGTTTCAGGTCGACATCGAAGGCATAGGGTGCGAGTCCGCGCACGCCCAGCGTCAGGTAGTCGCGCCCGGCGGGACGCTCGTCGCGGCGCAGCCCGACCTGCGCGTCCCAGAACGGCGCGATGTAGCGACCGTACAGCAGTTGCAACTCCGCCGCTTCGGTCCGCCCGCCACGGCGTTCGGCATCGAGCGAGTACCAGAGCCGATTGAAGTCGCCGCCAACCCAGCCGTCGATGGCCAGCGACTGCACGGAGCCCGCTTGCCCACGCACCTTGCCTGCGCCGGCTTCGACCAGGGTGTAAGAGTAGATCGACTCGTCCTCCATCGCCTGCGCACCCAGCGCCACCGTACTCAGCAGCAGCGCGCCGCCTGCGCGGCGCAGCGCCGCACGCTTGTTCTTCGACATCGACATGATCCTCAGGCAACCTTGACCAGGCGCATCATCCCGGTGGCGGCGTGATAGAAGAGGTGACAGTGGAAGGCCCACGTGCCTTCGTCCTCGAAGGTGGCATCGAGCTCCACGGTCTGCGCCGGCGGCACGATGATGGTGTGCTTGCGCGGGGCGAACACGCCGTTGCCGTTGACCAGTTCCATGAACACGCCGTGCAGGTGCATCGGGTGCTCCATCATGGTCTCGTTGACGAACTTGATCCGAACGCGCTGGCCCAGCCCCATCTCGAGCGGCTCGGCCTGCGACAGCTTCTTGTCGTTGATGCCCCAGAAGTAGCGCGCCATGTCGCCGGTCAGCCGTACCAGCACTTCCTTCTCGGGCGCGCGGTCATCGGCATTGCGCGTGAGCGCGCGCAGGTGCGCGTACTTCAGCCGCCTCAGGCCATCGGCGTCGGCTTGCAGCGTCGGGCTTGCGGCACCCATGCCGGGCATACCGGGCATGTCGGCCATCCCACCCATGCCCGCCATGCCGGCATGCGGGTCGGCCGGCTTGTTCGCCATGCCGGGCATGCTGCCCATTGCATCGGCGGGCTTGGCCGGCGCCGGCATCGCCATGCCCGCATGTGCGGGGGCGGCCGGTGCGGCGGCTGCGGGCTTGCCCATGTCCATGCCCGGCATGTCAGCCATGCCGCTGCCCATGTCCATGCCGGCCATGCCCATGTCGGCCATCGTGCGCACGGGCTTGGGGCCCAGCTCGGGCACCGGCGCGCTCATGCCGAGTTCGGGGGCGAGCGTGCCGCGCGCATACCCGATCCGTGCAATGGTCGGCACGAAGATCGTGTACGCCTTGGCTTCCTTGGGCTGCACGATCACGTCGTAGGTTTCACCGTTGCCGATGCGGAACTCGTCCACCTCGACCGGATTGACGTTCTGACCGTCGGCCTGGACCACCGTCATCGGCAGGCCGGGGATGCGAACGTCGTACAGGTTCATCGGCGAGGCGTTGATGAAGCGCAGCCGCACACGCTCGCCCGGCTTGAAGACCCCGGTCCAGTTCTCGTCGGGGCGCTTGCCTTGCAGCAGGAAGGACCACTCGTCGCCGCCGTCGCTGTAGTCGGTGGGATCCATGCGCATCTTGGCCCACTCCATGCGCTCGGCCCACAGTGCTTCGCGGGCCTTGGCATCGGGTGCGCTGCGCAACTGCGCGAAGAACTGCGGCGCTGTCACGCGCCGGTAGTTGTAGTAGCCATCCACTTTCTTGAGGTTGGCCAGCACCTGCGCCGGCGGGGTGTCGATCCAGTCGGAGATGACGACCACGTAGTCGCGGTCGTACTGGAAGGGGTCGGGCTTGGCCGGCTCGATGATCAGCGGCGCGAAGTAGCCCGCCGCCTCCTGAAGCGCGGCATGGCTGTGGTACCAGTAGGTGCCGGACTGCCTGAGCTTGAAGCGGTAGGTGAAGGTCTCGCCCGGGCGGATGCCGGGGTAGGTGACGCCGGGCACGCCGTCCTGGTCGTTGGGCACCAGCAGGCCGTGCCAGTGGATGCCGGTGACTTCACGCAACCGGTTCGTGACGCGGATCACCACCTCGTCGCCCTCCCGGAAGCGCAGCACCGGGCCTGGCATCGTGCCGTTGATGGTGATGCCCTGCGCGGGCTTGCCGGTGACGTTGAGTGGGGTCTCGGCCACGGTCAGGTCATAGGCGCGCGACACCGGCGTGTCGCGCAGGTCGACCGCCCTCACCTGTGCCCAGGCGCGCGGCAGTGCCGCCAGCGCGCCCAATCCGGCCAGGGTCTGCAGAGTTCGGCGCTTGGACGCATCCATCGGGGACAACCTCATCGCCGGGGTTACTTCGCAGCTTCGATGGCCGTGACGACGATCGCGCCATCGGCCTTCTCGGCGGTGAACGTTACCTTGTCGCCGGCCTTGACCTTGTCCAGCAGCGCCGCATCCTTGACCAGGAAGACCATGGTCATGCCGGGCATGTCCAGGTTCTTGATCTCGCCGTGCTTGAGGGTGATCTTCTTGGCTTCCTTGTCGATCTTGCGCACTTCGCCTTCGGTCATCGAAGCGGGCATGCCGTCCATCTTCATGCCGGGCATGTTCATGCCGCCCATCTTGCTGTGATCCATCGCCTGGGCGTGGGCGCTGATCGCAAAGGGCGCCGTGGCCGCAAAGGCCAGAGCGATGAGGAAGGGATTGAAGGTCTTCATTTCGAATGCTCCGTGAGGGTGTGAGCAGGATTGTGGGGGAGGCACCGGGCACGGGCCAGTGCCAAGCGCCACGGAGATGCCGTGACGAACGTCACTCAGTGCTTGTGGCCGCCATGGCCGTCGTTCTTGGAAGCGCCAGCCTCCTGCGCAACATTGACGAGGCCTTTCATGCCGGCGTCGTAGTGGCCGGGCTGCAGGCAAGCGAAGTCCACCTTGCCGGCCTGGGTGAAGCGCCAGACGACCTCGCCGGTCTTGCCTGGCGCCACGCTGACCATGTTGTCGTCGGCATGCTCCATGCCCGGCATCTTCAGCATCATCGCGTAGTGCTCCTTCAGCTCCTCGGGCGTGCCGAGCACCAGTTCGTGCTTCACGGCGCCGGAGTTCTTCACGACGAAGCGCACCGTCTCCCCCTGCTTGACCGAGATCTCGCTGGGTGTGAAGCGCATGTTGTCGGTCATGTCGACGTTGACGGTGCGGGTGGCCTGCGCGGCCTTGCCGGGTTCGCCAACAGGATTGCTGCCGTGGCCGGGGCCGGCCATCGCTGCGGATGCGGCGAGCACGAGCGCCGACACGAAGCCGGCCTTGCCAAGTTTGTTCATGGGTGCTTCTCGATGGAGCTTTGTGGGTGGCCCGTTTCGCCGGGATTCAGTTCTGATGCCCGTCGTTGAGGAGCCCGTGTAGCCGCGCGACCTCGTTGCCGACAGCCGGGATCTTGCGTCCGTCGGCCAACTCGAGAACCTCGCCTTGCTTGAGGTAGGCCGCGCGGCCGTAGCGATCCTCCTTCGCCATCTTCCCGTCCTTGAAGACGTACAGCGTGGAACCGTCTTTCAGCGCCAGCGCCTGCTGCGTGGCCTGCGGCAGAGCATCGCGCGCAAAAGCCGGCGCGGTCGCCGTGGCGGCCGCCAGCGCGATGGTCAGGGTGAACAAAGTCGCCTTCATGATCGAACCTTTCGTGATGCAGTGAGGGAGTCGCTCCCTCAACGTCATGCCACTTGGCATGCCCTGCACTCTAGGGAACCGCATCCGACGCACGGCCGACAACCACATTACAGGTTCGTAAGCTTGTCTCTCGCAGACTCCGGCCCCGATCGGCGGCGCAGTTCTGCCAGCGGAGGCCTCGCGCCGCAGCTGTCGCCCAGTTCGCCAGCGGCGGCGCCACCGAACTGCCAGTTTCTTCAAGCCTGCAGGCGAACGGCGATGCAAGCTGGGAACGCCAACAGTATTCAGCTCCGAGCAACCAATGCCGTTCTCTCCTTCCGATGCGTGGCTTCAGGGCCTGGGCGCCGCCTTCGTTCAGCTGGCCGCCGGCGAGTTTTCTGCAGCCGTCCGTGGAACCCATACCTCGCCGGTTCGAGCACTCGGCAAGTGGCTGATCGACGCACTGCCAACACCGCTGATCGACGTCGCAATTGCATTGCTTCGGCGCGGCGACAAGCCCGCGATCGCCATCGCACTGACCTTGTTCAGTCTCGGAGTTCCGGCGATGGCCGCGACCGCGGGCACGGCCACGCTCGTGGCGGCGTTGCTGTTGTCTGGGTTGCTCGGGCTGTATGCGCTGTGGCGCCGCACCGAGCTTTCGCGCACCACGGCCGCCACCCTGGGTTTGGTCGCGACAGCGGCAGGGATGCTGGGTGTCTTCTTCGGCGCGGAAGCTTCCTTCGCCATCGGCTTCGGCGTGGCGGGACTGGCGTTGGTGATTCGTCGTGTCCGACGACGCCGGCGCGCAAAGCCCGTACGTCTGCCACGGCCGCAGGTCCCCCTGGGTTCGCCCCCAGGCTCCGCCTCCTTGGAGATTCCGGGCCTGTCCGAGTTGATCACTCCTGTCGACCGATTCTTCGTCACCGACGTGACGTTTCCTGCTCCGAGCGTCCTGTTGCGGCAGTGGCGCCTCGTGGTGCGAGGCATGGTCGAGCACCCGCTCAGTCTCACCATCGACGAACTGCTGTCGCTTCCATCGCGAGAGATCGACGCGGTTCTGATGTGTGTGCACAACCCTGTTGGCGGTCCTTTCGTAGGAAATGCGCGCTGGCAAGGCGTACTGCTCCGCGACCTGCTCGTGCGCGCCGGAGCGGCCACGGAAGCGGACCATGTCCGGCTTCACTCGGTGGACGGGTTCTCTGCCGGCATCAGCTTGTCGTTGCTCGGGGACGGCTTCGAGCTCATGCTGGTTTACGCGATGAACGGCGCACCGCTCACACGCGCGCACGGTGCTCCAGTTCGAGTCCTTGTGCCTGGCATCCACGGCTATGACGCGAACATCAAGTGGCTGGCGTCCGTGGAGGTCATGCGGTTCAGCGAAGCCATCGACTACGCGGAGCGCAAGGGCTGGCCAAGACGGCCATCCCGCATGGCGCCGAACTCGAGGATCGACGTTCCAAACCACTCAGCGCTGCTGGCACCCGGCCGCCAGATCGTCGCCGGTGTGGCGTGGAGTCCTCCGCACGGCGTCGCGAAGGTCGAACTGCGCATAGACGGCGGCCCGTGGCAAGTCTGCGCGCTGGCCACGGCCCTCGGCCCGAGTGCTTGGGTTCAGTGGCAAGCGCCCTGGGATGCAACGCCCGGCCGCCACACCTTGGAGACCCGCACCTGGGGACGAGAAGGCGTTCAGGCCGAACTCGCTGCCGCACCCTACCCCGACGGGGCCCGCGGCTACCACCGCATTGCGGTTGACGTGCAATCGACGCGCAACCCGCAGAGGCGCCAGGTCGGCTGGTGGCTCGCATCGGATGCACGCGCGCGAGGGCTCCTGGCCTGGCGAGGAATCACTGCGTGGCGCAGGCACCGGCCCCACAGGGGGTAGCCGGTTTGGCGCCGCGTGTCTGGTGAAGCTCGCAATGACAAAGGGAGGGGCGCGTATGTCCGTTTCGGCTGTGCTCGGCGAACGCCGCATCGTTCAAGTTCCACAGGGTCCGATCGAGTATCGGGTCACGGGCACGGGTCCGACGATCGTGTTCCTGCACGGCATCATCGCCAACGGCGACGTGTGGCGTGGTGTGGTCGAGGATCTGGCAAGGGATCGCTGCTGCATCACACCCGACTGGCCGCTGGGAGCGCATGCCCTCAAAATGCGGGACGGCACCGACTTTTCGCTTCCGGGAATTGCCCAGATGGTCGACCGCTTCCTTGCGGCTGCGAATCTCGACAACGTCGTGCTCGTCGCCAACGACACGGGGGGTGCGGTCGCCCAACATGTGGTTGCTGACCATGCCCAGCGGATTGCTGCGCTCGTATTGACCCCATGCGACGCCTTCGACAACTTCGTCCCGCTGCCGATTCGGCACCTGCGCCTGTTGGGGAGAACGTCATGGGGACTGTGGGTCTTGGCGCAAACCTTGCGCTGGCGTTGGGTACAACGACTGCCCATCGCCTTTGGTCTACTGACTGAGAGGGCGATCCCGGACGACATCATGCGGTCCTACACCGCCCCGCTTCGCGACCGCCCAGGCACACGAAGCGATTTCGCGGCCTTGGTCCGCGCCATCGATCCGATGTACACGGTCGAGGTTGCCAGGCGCCTTCCGGGGTTCCCCAAGCCGGTGCTGCTTGCGTGGGCGCGAGAGCGTCGCCGATTCTTCCCGCTCGAGCACGCCCACCGACTGGCTGGCTTGTTCCCGGATGCGACCGTCGAAGTGATCGACGATTCCGGCCCGTTCGTGACCGAAGACCAGCCGGCCGCCATCGCACGAGCGATCCGGCATTTCGTGGCGACTCGCGTCGAGCCCCACGACATGACCCGTCAACCCTTGTCGAAACAGACCGAGATCTGACCCCGCCGCCCGATCAGCGAAGACGGCGCGATCCCGAAGTTGTCGCGGAATGAACGCGACAGATGTGCCGAGTCGCTGAAGCCGACCGCGTGAGCAGCTTCGGTCCACGAAGCCCCCTGAAGGACGGATTCGACAGCCCGACGCAGTCTCGTCCACACCACATAGCGCCGCAACGGTACACCCGTCTCCTCGACGAACCGGTGGCTCAGCCAACTCGGCGAGACGTTCAGTTGGTTCGCCAGCGACTGCAGTCGCACGGGTCGGTCTATGGCCGACTGCAGAACTTGCAGCGCACGAACAATCCGAGCATCGCGGCCGCGCCCGCTCGCATTGACGCTGCCCAAGCCGAGCCATGCTCTGCAGATGGCGTTCGCTTCGTCGATGGTCCCGCCTTCGGCTGCGAGCGTCGCCAATCCCGCGGCCGCCGGGCGCGGTGGTTGGAAAGGAGCAATGCACTCATCTGTGTGTAGCCGACCCTCAACGCAGGCGTACTCGGCCCCCTCTGACTCCATGAAGAGCATCGCCACCTGAGCGTCCTTGGCATCGAAGGCATGCGGCTGGTCGGGCAGGACGCGAAATCCATTCCACGCTTCCCATTTTCCGTGGGGCTCGATACGCGAACGCAAGCTGCCGCCGAGTCCCCAGCAGATCTGGGCCGCATGATGGCGATGCGATCGGGTACTGGGGCCAGGCCCGATATAGAGCAGGCGGTGGGGCCACAGGTAGAGCCGCACTCGAACGCACTCATCGGCGGCCTCAGCGGGAAGGCGGGTTGACGAGCCCATCGTGTTGTTACGAGACGCTGGCCGCGACAATCAAGTTCATAGAGCCTGCGAAACCTCGAGGATGGGCTTCAATCCCGTTCCGAATCTGCCGATGGCCGCGCGGTGCAAGCGCAGTTCGCCATAGGGCAGGTAGCGAATGCCGAGTTCCGACACGCGCGAGAACGCCGGCCGTCGCAGTTGCTGTGCCACCTGGTCGCGCCGATCGTCGGGTGCGACCAGGAACATCGCGGTATCCGCCCCCAGTGCGCAACCGAGCGCCAGATCGAGCATGCGCACGATGCCGGAGTAGATCGAAGTCGAATGCTCGACCTCGAAGGCAGCGACGACTCGTTCGCCGACGGTGTCCAGCCAGATCACGTCGATCAGGCGCACAGACTCCGCGGCACCGTCGAGTCCGGCGGGCAGACCCTCGAGACAACCATCGCCGAGCCGGCCGTCCAGGTACTCGCGCGAGCGATCGTTCGCCGCAATCCACACCTGAAAGCCCAAACTCAGGCCGAGATCGCGCAGCCAGCCCTGAATCTCCGTATGCGTTGTGTCGCTCTCCCGCTCGAGCGTCCACTGCCGGTGTTGCGCGGCCGTCTCTTCACGCACCCGCGCGAGGTCGCCTTGCCAAGCCTGCGCCGCCAAAGGATCGTTCTCGCGCGGCGGCGCCTCGTAGCGCCCGGAGCCGATGTCGAACAGCAGCCCGGCAGCCGCGCCGAGGTCATTGGACAGGTGCGAGCGATGCTCGGCGTTCAGGCGCATGACCCCTTCTCGCATCGACAGATAGTGGTCCCAACGTCCCAGTTTGAGGTTGCCGCCGGTCAGCGCGTTGTAGCCCCGCACGATCGCCGTGTTGAACGGAACGACAAGGGTCGGGTGGATGAAGTAAAGGAGGTTCGCCACGGCAGGCCCCAACCCCTTGATCTGCCGAGCGTCGAGCCGACGGATCGCATCGATCACCGCTTCGGCCGTGTCGCAGCAGTCGCACGCGTGCAGCAGCCGCCCGAAGGCGCGCTGGTTGTCCTCGTTCTCGTAGATGTCCGGGATGCGCAGCTTGGGCTTCCACAGAAATGCGTGGTCCGCACCCTTGAAGATCTGCCGCTGCTCGGCGATCGACGACACGACGGTCTCCAGCGTCGAGCCCCGATACACGTTGCCGAAGCTTCCTGCCCGATGCCGCGCCGGATCGAGCGGAAGTTCTTCAGGCGCTCTTCCCACAGGAACCAGGTGCGGTACGTTGCATGGGGATCGGCCCGCCAACGGTCGATCAGGGCGTCCCGCTGCGCGGCAGGGGACAACGGCAAGACGGCTTGTTCCATGGCCGGCAAGCTTAGCGCCATCGCGCGTGGCGCCAGCGCGGCCGCGTGCGGCGCGAACGGGGCACGTCGAATGCCTGCAGGGTCTGCCGGTCGATCCTGACGACATCGTCATTAATCGGTCAGGTTCCGGTCAATCGAAGCCGCGTACCGTGATGTCCTTCCCTGCAGCAAGCCAGGGGAAACGTCGCTGCCAATCCCGGAAAGCGCGCACTTTGAAGAAGGAGCATTGACATGAGGACCATCGCAGTCTTGCTGGCACTCGCCGGCCTGGCCATCGGTTCGGCGTCGGCGGCAACAACTGGAACGGAAGGCGCGGGCCCTGACGTCCCGTTGGTCGTCGCCAAGCGCCTTGGCACAACCACGCCAGCGACCGTTCCTGCCGAGGTGCGGCTGTCGGGCGTTCCGATGCGTCAAGCGACGGTCGGCTTGGGCACGCAGCGACTGGCTGCAGTGATGCCGGTGGCGTCGGTGGTGAATGTGTCGGGCGTGCCCTTGGCGCGTGCCAAGCAACTTTGACGGCAGGGCGGCCCGTCCGGGTCACGCACCGTCAGGTGGGTGACCTCACGCCGGCCAGCGTCTCGATGATCGGGCAGGCCTGCATGGGGCCGGCCTGCCTGCAGCGATGCAGCAACTCGGACAGCGCCCCGCGCATTCGATGCAGGTCCGCCAGCTTGTCCTCGATCTGGCCCAGACGTGCCTGGGTGACCGACTGGATGGCCCGGCGATTGCGGCCGTCTTCCAGGTCCAGCAGGCTGCGCACCTCGTCCAGCGAAAAGCCCAGCGCTTGCGCACGCTTGATGAACGCGATGCGGTCAATCGCCGCAACCGGGTAGACCCGAAAGCCGCCGTTTGCCGCCGGCACACGCAGCAGTCCGCGCGACTGGTAGTAACGCACCGTCTCCACGCCCACGCCGGCCGCCTTGGCAAGGCGACCGATGGTCAAGGGAGAGGGTGTCTCCAAGGGCGCGGGGCGCGCGACCATTCTTCTTTTCACGGCGGCATGGTACGTCCGGATTCCGTAGTTGACCCCAGAGCCGGTTTGACGACGATCAACGTTTCCGATGCAATGTCCGGCGAGACTTCCACTGCGGATTCTGCAAATCTGCGCACGTGCCGACTTGAACATGACCCTGACCGCCAGCCGCCACCACAAGCGCAGCATCGCCCTCACGATGTTGCTCGTGTGGGTCTTCGCGCTGCTGTCGGGAGTGGCGAATGCCTGTCTGACGGAACCGCGCGGCGAACTCCAGCACGCCGACATCCAGGTTTCGCAGGCAGCCCATCCGGCGCCAGCCGCCGTGCAACCCCACGCGGCGGATCAAGCGCAGCACGGCGAGCACCCCGACAAGGCGCCGTGCCAGAAGTCCTGCGACGCGTCGTCGCAGACACTGCTGAAGCAACTGCCCAAGTTCGACACGCCCGATCTGCAGGCCATGGTCCCTGCAGCTCACAGGCAGGCCACCGACCTGAACATGGCGCCGGCCGCCCTGGTCCGCGCCGCTCTTGCCGCGGTTCCACCGCCCTCACCCCCTCCGCGGGTGCAGTTCTCCCGGCTCGCGCTGTAGCGCGCGCCCCGGGGTCGCGGCGAAGGATGCTCCAGCGCGTCCCTTGCCGGCGGCCCGCCGCGCAGCCCCGAGCTGTTGACTCCGTAGCCCACTACGGACCGCACAGTCGGACCGCGAGTCGCGGCATCACTCCCTCAACCGGCCACCGGGCCGACCACCCGTCGACCGATCGTTCTCTCGCTTCCAGGAGGCTTCCATGTTCCGTTTCCGCACCCTCTCCGTTGTCGCGACTCTCGCCGCTGTGTCCGTGGCTTCGTTCGCGCAGGACGACCAGCACAAGGCCCATCACCCTGCCGGCGCCGCTTCCGCGGCGATGCCCGCACCGGCCACCGGCAAGCCCGCCGGCATGCCCGACATGGCCATGATGGACAAGCACATGAAGGCCATGCAGTCGATGCACGAGCAGATGGCCGGCGCAAAGACGCCGGCGGAGCGCGAGGCCATGATGGCCGAGCACATGAAGCTCATGCAGGAGGGCATGTCGATGATGGGGGGCATGGCGCCCGGGAAGGCACCAGCCAATACCGCCGCGCGCCAGCAGATGATGGAGAAGCGCATGGACATGATGCAGTCGATGATGCAGATGATGATGGACCGCATGCCCATGTCTCCTGTCGCGCCGGCGAAGTGACCCTCGTACGCGCCTGAGTGAGAGCACCGGTCGAGCCCTTCGACTCACCGGACCGTACCCAGACCCGCACAGGAGTCCTTCCATGGATCACGACCACGACGAGCCAAACCGCCGAGCGCGCAGTTTCTGGCGCAGCCGATATGCCATCGGACTG
>LNFM01001825.1_pt1 | contig 43224 bp, 35 predicted proteins | sample 596031 | NCBI WGS metagenome assembly LNFM01 (sample SAMN04254537, study PRJNA301005) | activated carbon metagenome | isolation source: dual media filters at the Ann Arbor, Michigan drinking water treatment plant | place: USA: Ann Arbor
GTGGACGAGCCACTCGCCAACCGGGTCAGGTCCGGAAGGAAGCAGCCCTAACGAGGTCCGGATCGGGTCGCTCGTCAGTCTCCTACCTGTTTTTCGAGCGAAGCGCGCATGGCGGCGGCTGGTCTGCTCCCATGCGTTTTGATTTCGCTCCTGTCCGCAAGCCGGCCCCGAGAGACAAACCATTGCGGATCGACCGATGAGTGATGCTGGCGCTCCCCCCGACAATCCAGAAGGCGCGGGTGGCCTCGGGCTCGGCGGTGAGCCGGGGACCAAGCCTTACCGGGTGCTGGCGCGCAAATACCGCCCCTCCAGCTTTGACGATCTGATCGGCCAGGAGGCCATGGTCCGCACCGTTTCGAATGCGTTCGAAACGGGCCGGATTCCGCAGGCCTGGATCCTGACCGGCGTCCGCGGGGTCGGCAAAACGACTACGGCGCGAATTCTCGCCCGCGCGCTCAACTACGAGAAGCCTGATGGCTCGGTGAAGGGACCGACCATACACATGCCTGATCTCGGCGTGCACTGCCAGGCGATCATGGAAAGCCGGCACATGGACATCCTCGAGATGGACGCCGCTTCCCATACCGGCGTCGACGACGTCCGCCAGATCAATGACAGCGTGCGTTATGCGCCGGCCAGCGCCCGCTACAAGGTCTACATCATCGACGAAGTCCATATGCTGTCGACGGCGGCCTTCAACGCCTTCCTGAAGACGCTGGAAGAACCGCCCGAGCACGCCAAATTCGTCTTCGCCACCACCGAAATCCGCAAAGTCCCGGTCACGGTACTGTCGCGCTGCCAGCGCTTTGATCTCCGCCGGGTCGAGGCGGATGTACTGATGGGGCATTTGTCCAACATTGCGAAAAAGGAAGGCGTCGAGGTCGAACCGGAGGCGCTCGGCATCATCGCGCGCGCCGCCGAGGGCTCGGTGCGCGATTCGCTGTCGCTGTTCGATCAGGCGATCGCCCATGCGGCCGGCCTCGTGCGCGCCGATGCGGTACGGCAGATGCTGGGCCTCGCCGACCGCACGCGCGTGATCGATCTGTTCGAGCATCTGGCGCGCGGCGATATCGCCAGCGCGTTCATAGAATTCCGCGCCCAATATGATGTCGGCGCCGATCCGGTCGTGGTGCTGTCGGACCTGGCCGAGTTCGTCAATTTCGTCACCCGCGTGAAGATCGTCCCGGCTACCGCCGATAATGTCGCGTTCGGCGAGACCGAGCGGGTCCGCGCCCGCGAATTTGCCGCCAAGCTCTCGATGCGGGTGCTGTCGCGGATGTGGCAGATGCTGCTCAAGGGCATCGCGGAAGTTCAGACTGCGACTCGGCCGGCAGCGGCGGCGGAAATGGTGCTGGTTCGCATCGCCTATGTCGCCGACCTGCCGACGCCGGACGAGGCGATCCGGATGCTCGACCAGAACGGCGGTAGTTCTCCGGTCGTTGCTTCCGTCAGCGCGGCGCCCGCGCGGCCCGCGTCGGCGCCCTCCATGTCTTCGTCTTCGATGTCCTCGTCGCCCATGCGCGCGCCCTCGTCACCGCGGTCCGGCACGGAAGCGTCCGCGCGCCCGCAGATGGCCGCGCCGTCCGCCGAGACGCAGTCCGCGCCGGTGTTGCGCATCACCAGTTTTCCGCAACTGGTCGCCATTGCCGGCGAGAAACGCGATGTGCTGACCAAGGCGGCGCTTGAATCCGACATGCGGCTGGTCCGGATCGAGGATGGCCGGCTCGAAGTGGCGCTGGAGCGCAGCGCCGCGCGCGGGATGGTAGGCGACCTCGCGCGCAAGCTGGAACTATGGACCGGGCGGCGCTGGACGGTGATCGTCTCCAACGAGGCCGGCCAGCCGACCTTGCGGGCGCAGAACGAGCAGGCGAAGAACGAGCACGCCCAGGCTGCGGAAGCCGATCCGCGCGTGCAGGAGGTATTGGCGCGGTTTCCCGGCGCCAAGGTTATCGAGGTCCGCCGCCTTGCCGCCGAGACGCCGGAATCCGATATTACCAGTGAAGACCCGGCCGAGAGTACGGATGGTGACGACGACTAGCTTGATTTTCAGAGGACGCACGAATGGCTGATTTTCTCGGCATGATGAAGCAGGCGGCGCAGCTGCAGTCCAAGATGCAGGCGATGCAGGAAGAACTCGGCAATGTCGAGGTCGAGGGCATTTCCGGCGGCGGGCTGGTGGCCGTGCGCATGACCGCCAAGATGGAAGTGAAGGGCGTCAGGATCGATCCGTCGCTGATGAAGGCCGAGGAGCGCGAAGTCCTCGAAGACCTTCTCGTCACCGCGCACAACGACGCGCGGCGCAAGGCGGAACTCGCAATGCAGGAAAAGATGCAGGCGCTGACCGGCGGGCTCGGCCTGCCGCCCGGGCTTGGTCTCGGCTGAAATGGCTGCCAGCGTTGCCGGCCCCGAAATCGAACGCCTGATCCAGTTGCTGGCGCGGCTGCCCGGCCTTGGCCCGCGCTCGGCGCGGCGTGCGGCTTTGCACCTGATCAAGAAGCGCGAAGCGCTGATGACGCCGCTTGCCGGCGCGCTGCAGGTGGCGATCGACAAGATCCAGGTCTGCAAGACCTGCGGCAACATCGATACGGCAAACCCCTGCACGGTGTGCACCGACCCGCGGCGTGATCCCGCGACCATTGTCGTGGTCGCCGATGTCGCCGATCTCTGGGCGCTGGAACGGGCCAATGCGACCAACGGCCGCTATCACGTGCTCGGCGCCACATTGTCACCGCTGGACGGCGTCGGCCCGCAGGATCTCACCATCGATGCGCTGGTGGCGCGCGCGCACGAGCCGCAAGTCAGCGAGATCGTGCTGGCGCTTAACGCGACGGTCGATGGCCAGACTACCGCGCATTACATCACGGACTTGCTGCAGGACGCCAACGTCAAGGTTACCCGGCTCGCGCATGGCGTGCCTGTCGGCGGCGAACTTGATTACCTCGACGAAGGTACGCTGTCGGCTGCCATGCGGCAGCGGACGCTGTTCTAGCCAACACAAACGGAACTGACCCATGACGAAACGACGATTCGCCATACGCTCCCGCTTTGCGGCCATCATGGCCGTGGCCTTGGTGGCGCCTTCCGCCTGGGCGCAGCAGGCTGAGCCGGCGCCGAAGCCGGGCAAGCCGATCAATGCCGGCGATGTGCTATCGGGGGAACTCAACGCCATGAAGGTTCGCGGCGGCAAGAAGGGCAAGAGCGCCCCGACCTACCAGATCACCAGCGAGCCGCGCCGGCTGCCGGCGCCGAGCGGCCTCTGCAATCTGGAGACCGGGCCCGAGACGTTCCAACTCGTCACCAATAGCGACGCCCAGGCCGCACAGTTGAAGAATTTCATCGGCAAGGAAATTTCCGTGAAGGTCGATGAAGTCGCCTGCGCGCAGGATGCCGGGCAGATGAGCGAAGCCGTGGTGACAAAGTGGAGCGTGGTGACGAAGCATTGAGTACTGCCGTTGTCACAAGCACCGTCGTCATCGCCCGGCTTGACCGGGCGACCCAGTACGCCGCGGCTTCTCGATTCAATTATTGATGTCTCTGGAATACTGGATCCCCCGCTTTCGCGGGGGATGACGACTTAGGATGTGTTGTGACGGCGCGTCCGCACGCCTCGGCGAACCGCTAAACCTTCACCGGCCCCACCGCCTCGAAATGCCCGCGGCGCTGCAGCCAGGCCAGCAGGATCAGGCTGGGGATTGCGACCACGACGGAGATTACGAAGAACAGCGGCCAGCCGGTTATCTCCGCTACATAGCCCGCGCCGGCGGAGAGATAGGTGCGCCCGACGGCGGCGAGCGCGGTGAGCAGCGCGTATTGCGTCGCCGTGTGCAGCGGGTTCTGGCACAGCGCCGAGAGATAGGCGACGAAGATCACGGTGCCGATCGCGCCGGTGAAGTTTTCCGCCGAGATGGCGACGGCCAGGGCCCATTGATTGGTGCCGACGAGGGAGAGCCACGCGAATACCAGGTTCGAGATCGCCTGCAGCATGCCGCCGATCCAGAGGCTTGCGACCAGCGAATAGCGTCGCGCCAGGTAGCCGCCGGCGAAACCGCCGATCAGCGTCGCAATCAGACCGACGCCCTTGACGATGGCGGCGTAATCGTTGCGGGTGAAGCCAAGGTCGATCACGAAGGGCGCGGTCATCGTGCCGGAAAACGCATCGGTGAGTTTGAACAACACCACGAAGGCCAGGACCGCCACTGCGTGTTTGCGCGAAAGAAACTCCGAGAACGCACCGACCGCCGCATGCATGACGCGCGTGAACGCGGCCTCGCCGCGGGTCTCGGCCTCCGCGCGTACCGATTGCTCCGGCTCGGTCGCAACCAGCGCCGTGATGGTGCCGATCAGCACCAATCCGGCCATGGCAACATAGCCCCACATCCACGCCGCCTGGCGTCCGATGCCGGTGCCCTCGAACGCGCTGACGAGGAACAGCACGCCGGCGGTCGAGATCAGCATGCCGATCCGGTAGGCCGCAACATAGGCCGCCATCCCGGCGGCCTGCTCGCTCTCGGGCAGGCTTTCGACGCGGAACGCATCGACCACGATGTCCTGGGTAGCGGACATTGCAGCGACCAATAGCGCGCCCAGCGCCACGAACAGCGGCGAGCGCGCCGGGTCGGTCAGCGCCAGCAGCACGATCGCGCCGATCAAAAGCAGTTGCGAGAACACCAGCCAGCCGCGCCTTCGTCCGAATGCCCTCGTGAAGAACGGCACATGCAGCGCGTCGACCAGCGGCGCCCAGATGAATTTCAGCGTATAGGGCGTGCCGACCAGCGCGAACAGCCCGATGGTGGTGAGATCGACGCCGGACTCGCGCATCCATATCAATAGCGTCGATCCCGACAGCGCCAGCGGCAGGCCGGAGGAAAAGCCGAGCATCAGCACGATGAGGACGCGCGGCTGCAGATACACGGCAAGACCCTCGCGCCAGGAGGGGGCTGGGGCTTTTTCGGGCGCAGAGGTGGCTTCGGGTGCTGTCATGAAGGGGTGTTAGCAGATATTCGAGCTCACTTCCCCTCTCCCCTTGTGGGAGAGGGGGGATCGAATGAGCGTAGCTCATTCGAGACGGGTGAGGGGTTCTATCCACAAGCATAGAAATGTGTGTGCGGAAAGAACCCCTCATCCGGCGCTTCGCGCCACCTTCTCCCACAAGGGGAGAAGGAAAGAAAAGAACTACTCCCCCGCCTGCAGCTTGCGCGGCAGGGGGAACAGTTCCGGTGTTGCGCTCTTGACCGCGCGCGGGGGCTCGGCGGGCGCGTCGGGTTTGCTGAAATCGAGCTCCTCGATCCGCCCGGCGCGCTTTTCGATCTTGTCGGCGGAGATCAGGATCTGCCGGACGTCTTCGTTGACGTCGCCAAAATGCTTCTGCAGCTTCAGCACGCGGTCGCGCAAACGCCCGAGGTCGTCGCCGAGATTGAGCACTTCGGTGCGGATCTGGTCGGCGGCATCGCGCATGCGCGCGTCTTTCAGGATCTGCTGCATCACCTGGATCGCCAGCATCAACAGCGACGGCGACACCAGCACGACGCGGGCGCGGTAGGCCTTTTGGATCACGTCGTCAAAGCCGTCGTGGATTTCGGCGTAGACCGATTCCGACGGCACGAACATCAGCGCGGTGTCCTGGGTCTCGCCGGTGATCAGGTATTTCTCGGCGATATCGCTGACATGCTTCATCACGTCGTTGCGCAGGCGTTGCGTGGCGAATTTCTTTTCCTCGTCGCTGCGCGCGTCGTGCAGCGCGGTCATCGCCTCCAGCGGGAATTTCGCGTCGATGCAGAGCGGGCGCTGATCGGGCAGGAACACCACGCAATCCGGTCGCTTGCCCGTCGAGAGCGTGTACTGGAACTCGTACGATCCCTGCGGCATGCCGTCCTGCACGATCGCTTCCATCCGCGCCTGGCCGAACGCGCCGCGCGACTGCTTGTTGGCGAGCACGTCGCGCAGCGTGGTCACTTGCGACGTCAGGTCGGTGAGATTTTTGTGCGCGTTGTCGATGATGCCGAGCCGTTCGTGCAGCACGCGAAGGCTGTCCATGGTGTGGCGCGTGGTTGCTTCCATCGACTGGCCGACGCGGTGGGTCACCGAATCCAGCCGCTCGTTGACCGCGCGAGTCATCTCGGACTGGCGGCCCACCAGCGCCTGCGCCATCGCGTCGACCCGGCCGGTGGATTCGCTCTGCGCCCGCAGCATCTCGCTCAGGCGCTCCTCCAGCTCGTCGGCGCGGATCGCCTGCGCCATCGCCAACGCGGCGCCGCGGCGGCCGGCGCGGGCGATAACGATGGCGATCACAAGCAGCAGCACCAGCGCCAGTGCGCCGAAGCCGATCAGCAGTTCGCGGACGTGGATCGGCAGGTCGCCGACAATGAAAAGAATTTCGTTCATGCGGCTATGTAGCCCGATTCGCGGGCTTTCGCGAACGAAGAGGGAACATATATGGTAAATGACCGCTTAATTTTCGTGGTTAACGCCGCCTTAAAAATCATGGTTAACGCCGGCTTAATGGGTTCCGCCGCGCATTGACCGCGGCAAACCGGCAGCTTAAATCGCGCGCTATGGCCCTCAGAGAAATCATCATCCTGCCGGACAAGCAGTTGCGGCTCGTCTCCAAGCCCGTCGAAAAGGTGACGTCGGAGATCCGCAAGCTCGCCGACGACATGTTCGAGACCATGTACGACGCCCCCGGCATCGGGCTGGCGGCGATCCAGGTCGCGCAGCCGTTGCGGCTGATCACCATGGATCTCGCCAAGAAGAGCGAGGACGGCGAAACCAGGCCGCAGCCGCGGGTTTTCATCAATCCGGAAATCGTTTCTTCCTCGGAAGCATTGTCGGTCTACGAAGAGGGCTGTCTCTCGATCCCCGAATATTACGAGGAGGTCGAGCGCCCGGCGCAGGTTCGCATCCGCTTCACCGATCTCGACGGCAAGGTCCACGAGGAAGACGCCGACGGCCTGTTCGCCACCTGCATCCAGCACGAGATCGATCACCTCAACGGCGTGCTTTTCGTGGACTATCTCTCGAAGCTCAAGCGCGACCGCGTGATGAAGAAGTTCACGAAGATTGCGAAGCGCGCGGCGGAGTAAGCCGCCATTCTCTCTACCGTCATGCCCGGGCTTGACCCGGGCATCCACGCCTTCCTCTCTCACGGAGACAAAGGACGTGGATGGCCGGGACAAGCACGGCCATGACGGAGTAAATTGAAACTCTGCTGGGATTTTCCGCCTCATGTCCCTCCGCTTGATCTTCATGGGCACGCCCGACTTCGCGGTGCCGACGCTGCTGGAACTGGTGGCCCATGGCCACGAGATCGTGGCCGTCTACACCCGCGCGCCGAAGCCGGCCGGGCGCGGCATGAAGCTGCAGCCGACCCCGGTCGAGCAGGAGGCGCGGCGGCTCGGCATTCCCGTGCTGACGCCGAAGACGCTGAAAACGCCGGAGGCGCTCGACGAATTTCGCGCGCACGACGCGGATGCGGCCGTCGTGGTCGCCTACGGCATGATCCTGCCGCAGGCCATCCTCGATGCGCCCAGGCTCGGCTGCTTCAACCTGCACGGCTCGCTGCTGCCGCGCTGGCGCGGCGCAGCTCCAATCAACCGCGCCATCATGGCCGGCGACGCCGAAAGCGGCGTGATGGTGATGAAGATGGACGTCGGCCTCGACACCGGCGATGTCGCGATGGCGGAGCGGCTGAAGATCACGGACACCATGACCGCTGCCGACCTCCATGACGCGCTGGCGCCGCTCGGCGCCGACCTGATGGTGCGCGCGATGGGCGCGCTGGAACGCGGGAGACTGCAGCTCCGGAAGCAGAGCGAAGACGGCGTCACCTACGCCGCCAAGATCGACAAGGCCGAAGCGCGGATCGACTGGACGCGGCCCGCGCGCGAGGTGCTGCGGCATATTCACGGGCTGTCGCCATTTCCGGGCGGCTGGTGCGAGCTCGCGACCGATGGCGAGCCGGCGCGCATCAAGATTCTGCGCTGTGAACCCGCGAAGGGTTCCGGTACGCCCGGCGAGGTGCTCGACGACGGTTTGACGATCGCCTGTGGCGACGGCGCGATCCGCATTCTCGAATTGCAGCGCGCCGGCAAGGCCCCGATGAAGGCCGCAGATTTCCTGCGTGGCACGCCGCTGAAGGCCGGTGCGTGCCTTACTTGACACTGTCGTACCCCGCGAAGGCGGGGTATCCAGTACGCCGCGGCCTTTGAGATTCAACCGAGACGTCACGGCGTACTGGATCGTCCGCCTGCGCGGACGATGACACCGAGTGAAAATGCCCCGCTACAAGCTCATCATCGAATATGACGGCACGCCGTTTTCCGGCTGGCAGATCCAGGACAACGCGCCGACCGTTCAGGGCGCGCTGGAAACGGCTGTCAAGGCGATCTGCGGCGAGGATGTGCGCGTGCATGGCTCGGGCCGCACCGATGCCGGCGTGCACGCGCTGGCGCAGGTCGCGCATTGCGACATTCTGAAGCCGTTTCCGCCGGGGCGCCTGCGCGACGGGCTGAACGCGCATCTGCGGCCACATCCGATCGGCGTGCTTTCGGCTGAAATCGTCGCGGACGATTTCGAGGCGCGCTTCTCTGCGAGGAAGCGCCATTACCGCTACCGCATCACCAACCACCGCGCCAACCTCGCGCTCGACATCAAGCGAAGCTGGCGCGTGCCGCGCCATCTCGATACGGACGCGATGGACGCCGCCGCCAAACGGCTGCTCGGCAAGCACGATTTCACGACCTTTCGCGACACCGAATGCCAGGCGAAATCGCCGGAGAAGACGCTCGATCAGCTCGATGTCGTCAGGGCGGGCGACGAGGTTTCGATTCTCACCTCGGCGCGCTCGTTCCTGCACAGCCAGGTGCGCTCGATGGTGGGCTCGCTGGTCTGGGTCGGCGAAGGCCGCTGGAGCGCCGACGATCTCGCCGCCGCACTCGCCGCCCGCAACCGCGCTGCCTGCGGCCCCGTCGCGCCGCCGGAGGGGCTGTATCTGGTGCGGGTGGATTACTAGCGGCCCCATCCCTACTGTGCATGGGGTTGTTTTCGATGTTTTGTCCAGCCGAGCGGCTGGATCACGCGAAATACCGATCCAGGATTCCGCGATAGACCTTCGTCAGCTTTTCCAGGTCGGATACGGGCGTGCGTTCGTCGACCTGGTGCATGGTCTGTCCGACCAGGCCGAACTCGATCACCGGGCAATAGCTCGAGATGAAGCGCGCATCCGAGGTGCCGCCGGAGGTCGAGAGTTCCGGCTTGCCCCCTGTGACTTCCTCGATCGCGCTGACGGCGAGGTCGGTGAAGGCGCCGGGTTTTGTGACGAACACGTTGGAGTTGGAATATTCCCACACGATGCGGGCGCGGATGCGGTTGCCGCAGGCCTTTGCCAGCCGCTCCTCGACCAGCGCGCGCAGCGTTTCTTGCGTATGGTTGTCGTTGAAGCGGATGTTGAACTTTGCCCGCGCCTGCGCCGGGATCACATTGCTCGCGGTGTTGCCGACATCGACCGAGGTGAACTCCAGGTTCGACGCCTGGAACTGCGCGCTGCCGTGATCGAGCGGCTCGTCTGCGAGCGCCACGATCAGCCGCGAAATATCAGGCACCGGATTGGCAGCCCGATGCGGATAGGCGACATGGCCCTGCACGCCGTCGACATGGAGCGTGCCGGATTGCGAGCCGCGGCGGCCGACCTTGATGCAGTCGCCGAGCACTTCGACGTTGGACGGCTCGCCCAGCACGCAATGATCGAATTTCTCGCCGCGCTCGGCGCACCACTTCAGCAATTTGATGGTGCCGTTGACGGAGATGTCTTCTTCGTCACCGGTGATCAGGAAGGAAATCGAGCCTTTCGGCTTGCCGCCGACGTCGGCGAGATATTGCAGCACCGCGGCGACGCTGCAGGCGATGCCGCCCTTCATGTCGACGGCGCCGCGGCCATAGAGGTAGCCGTCCTTCACTTCACCGGAGAACGCGCCGTGGCTCCATGCTGCCTCGTCGCCGGCCGGCACTACGTCGGTATGGCCGGCAAAAGTGATGTGCGGCGCTTCAGTCCCGATGCGGGCGTAGAGATTGTCGATGTCTGCCGTGCCGGGCTCGCCGAACGTCACCCGATGCACCTCGAAGCCTGCGTCTTTCAGCAGGCGCTCGAGGACGCCGAGCGCGCCGGCATCGGCGGGCGTTACGGACGGGCAGCGGACGAGGTCGCGGGTAATCGAAACGGCATCATTCATGCCTCCCGCTTAACACGCCAAACCGGCGACGGGCTAGTGCCGCCGATTTGAAGTCCCTGCAGCGCAGGTGAGGGACTTCAATCGTAAAGCCACGATCAGTCCCGCAGCAGTTCGTTGATGCTGGTCTTGGAGCGGGTGCGTTCGTCGACGCGCTTGACGATCACGGCGCAGGCGGTGGACGGGCCGGGCTGGCCGTTCTTCAGCGGCTTGCCGGGCAGCGCGCCCGGAACCACCACCGAATATTCCGGGACCTCGCCGATAAAGGTCTCGCCGGTATCGCGGTCCACGATCTTGGTGGAGGCCCCAAGAAACACGCCCATCGCCAGCACCGCGCCCTTGCGCACGATCACGCCTTCGGCGACCTCGCTGCGGGCGCCGATGAAGCAGTCGTCCTCGACGATCACGGGCTCGGCCTGCAGCGGCTCCAGCACGCCGCCGATGCCGACGCCGCCGGAGATATGCACGCGCTTGCCAATCTGCGCGCAGCTTCCGACGGTCGACCAGGTGTCGATCATGGTCGCTTCATCGACATAGGCGCCGAGATTGACGAAGGAGGGCATCAGCACGACGTTGCGGGCAATGAAGGCCGAGCGGCGCACGATCGAACCGGGCACGGCGCGAAAGCCCGCCTCGCGAAAACGGTTCTCGCCCCAGCCCTCGAACTTGGACGGCACCTTGTCCCACCACGACGCCTTGCCGGGGCCGCCGGGAATGGCGCTCATGTCGTTGAGGCGGAACGACAGCAGCACCGCCTTCTTCAGCCACTGATTGACCTTCCACTTGCCATCAGCCTCGCGCTCGGCGACGCGGACCTCGCCCTTGTCGAGCAGTTCGAGCGCGTGATCCACGGCCTCGCGAACCTCGCCCTTGGTCGCCGTCGAGATGCCGTCGCGGGCATCGAACGCGGTGTTGACGGTGGATTCGAGCGCGGACAGGGACATCGGGATTTCCTCGGGCGGATGGACGAAGTTGACGGGCTTTTTCGGGATTTGGGCAGGGAGAGTCAAGGCGGGACGACACCGATCAGGTGCTCAGCTTCTGCAAGAACCCCGTCAAATCATCGGTGACGTGATCGACGTAAGCCGCATCGCGGCCTTCCAGCTCCCAGTCCTCGCGCACCACTTCCCTGGCGCCGTCGGGCACCACCAGCACTGTGGTCATGCCGAGCTGATGCGGGACCACGAGGTTGCGGGCGAGATCCTCAAACATCGCCGATTTCGAGGGATCGACGCCGTGGACGCGCAGGAACTTGTCGTAGGTCTGCGGCGCCGGCTTCGGCTCCAGTTCGGCGGCGATGATGTCGAACACCGCTTCGAAGTGATGGGATATGCCGAGCCGTTCCAGCACCGCGCCGGCATGGTCGGTCGAGCCGTTGGTCAGGATCAGCTTGCGGCCGGGAAGTCTTGCGATTGCCGCGCCCATCGCCGGGTTCGGCTCCAGCGGCGAGTGATCGATCCGGTGCACATAGGCCAGGTAATCGTCGGCATGCACGCCGTGCTCGGTCATCATGCCGCGCATGCTGGTGCCGTAGCGGCGGTAATAGTCTTTCTGGATCACGCGGGCTTCTTCCGCCGAGATCTTGAGAAACGCGCCGATGAACTCGCCGATCCGCGCGTCGACCTGCTGCCACAGATTGACGTGGTGCGGATAAAGCGTGTTGTCGAGATCGAACACCCAGGTGTCGATGTGGCGGAAGGGGCGGGGGAAATTCATCATACCTCCTGGCTGTCATGCCCCGCGAAGGCGGGGCACCTAGTACGCCGCGGCTTTCGAGAGTAACAACAGACGTCTCGGATTACTGGATCACCCGCCTTCGCGGGTGATGACGGAAAGAGTTTGAGGGAGCCTATATCCATCATGGCATCGCAAACCGAATTGTCTTGCCGCCGCTCGACATGTCGACCGGGGCAAAGCCGATTCCGGCAAGGCCGCGGCTGCCGCAATCGCCCTGTTCGGAAACTTCGAACTTGCTCTCGCGCGTGCACAGCTCTTTTGGGCCGCCCCAGTTCAGCGGCTTGTCCCTGAGTTTGACGGCGCGGTTCTCGGCATCGACCGCCTCGGCGAAACTGAAGACCTGCTTCGGCTGGCCGGTCACGTCAGGGTGCAGGCATTTGCCGGGGTCGATGCGGTACCAGCCGCGGCTGGTCACGGCCTTGCCGTCGTCGGTGGCAACCGCCGCCATGATCCGATGCGGCGTATCGTTGCACCAGGTCAGCCCGGAGGAAGAGGGTTTTTGCACCGCCTCGATCATGGTGGTGAAGAAATTCTGCGACTGCGCGACGTCGGCCGTGAGCCCGCGGCTTTTCAGGAACGCCGCCAATGCAGCTTGCGTCTTCGGCCCGTCGACGCCGTCGATCGGGGCGGCGTCGTAGCCCGCGATCACCAATAGCCGCTGGATGCCGGCCAGCCGCGCCTGCTCGTCGTCATATTCGGAATGTTCGGCGAGATAGGCGACCAGGTGGCCGTCGTCGGTCCTGGTCGGCGTGATCTGCGTAAACGGCGCCGGCGTTTGGTTGCCGCGGCACTGGCGGGCAGCGGCGATGACGAAATTATCCGGCGCGATGCACAGCGTGTCGCTGCCGTTCTGCGGGATCGGCGAAGCGCCGTAGACGCCGAGCGCGCGCGCGTTCAAGAGGATACGGTCGGCGGTCAGCGCGCCCTGCAGCACCACGCGGCAGGCGGCGGGATCGATCCGGAACCAGCCGCGGGTGGCGGTCGCCGATTTTTCGTCGATGCCGATCGCGGCCTCGACCACGTAGCTCATGCGGTTGCAGAGTTTCAGGTCGGCGAACGCGGGCAGGCAGGAAACGAACAGCGAGATCACTGATGCCGGCAGCGCAATGACCGTGCGTCTCCCAAACCGCCGCATTCTTGCGCGGAAGCCGCGCGCGAAGCCGGAAACAGGGGAGATCGCGCGGTTCACTTGTGGATCAGCGTGCCGGTGCCCTGGTTGGTGAACAATTCGAGCAGCACCGCGTGCTGCATCTTGCCGTCGATGATGACGACGCCCTGCACGCCCTGTTCCAGCGCGTAGATGCACGTCTCGACCTTCGGGATCATGCCGCCGGATATCGTGCCGTCCGCGATCAGCTTGCGCGCATCCTTGACCGACAATTCCGGGATCAGCTTCTTCGACTTGTCGAGCACGCCGGGGACGTCGGTCAAGAGCAGCAGCCGCTTGGCCTTGAGCGCGCCCGCCACCGCGCCGGCAAAGGTGTCGGCATTGACGTTCAGCGTCTGGCCGTCATGCGAGGTTGCCAGCGGCGCCAGCACCGGGATCAGCTCGTAGCCGATCAACTGATTCAGCAGCGTCAGATCCACCTTGTCGGGATCGCCGACGAAGCCGAGATCGATCGCCTTCTCGATGTTGGAATCCGGATCGACCATGGTGCGCGTCGTCTTCGACGCCTTCACCATGTTGCCGTCCTTGCCGGAAAGACCTACCGCCTTGCCGCCGGCTTCGTTGATGTAGCCGACCAGCTGCTTGTTGACCGAGCCGGCCAGCACCATCTCGACGATCTCGATGGTGGCGGCGTCGGTGATGCGCAGGCCCGCGGCGAATTCCGACTGGATGCCGAGCCGCTTCAGCATGGTCGCGATCTGCGGCCCGCCGCCATGCACCACCACGGGATTGATCGCGGTTTGCTCCAGCAGCACGATGTCGCGGGCAAAGGCCTTGGCGGTTTCCTCGTCGCCCATGGCGTGGCCGCCATACTTGATGACGATGGTTTCCTCGTCATACTGCTGCATATGCGGCAGCGCCTCGGATAGGATGCGGGCCTGATCGAGCGGGCTGATATTCTGCGTTGTCATGAAGCGGGTCTCGCCATTCCGGATGCCGGGCCGGGTTCTATCTGATTGGCGGGCAGGGCGCAAAGTGGGGGAATTGCAGGGGCTCGGACGCAGCGCAGCGCGTCAGTTGGACGTTATCCCTGACGCGGCCAGGCGGCCGCCACAGCCAGCGCCAGCCAACTCGCGATCAGCAGCGTCCCGCCGGTCGGCGCCGCCATCGGAAACAGGCCGTGCCCGGCAAATTGCCGCAGCGTCAGGTCGCCGGCGAACAGGCCTGCCGCGATGACGAACCCGAAGGCGGCGACGATCCCGATGCGGGCATGGATCACGCCACGGTCCGCGAGCGCGACGGCACCCAGTACCGCAGTGGCGTGAAACAGCAGCATCGACGAGGCGGAAGCCAGCCTTGACGCATCTGCGCCATGGGCGGAGGCTGCGGCCAGGATGACGCCATCGGCGCCCATGATGGCGGCGAGTACGATCAGGATACGGCAGGCGCGGCTCATCAGGCGCGCTCGCGCAACAGGCGCACCATCGCGGCGCGCAATTCCGGCATACCCGCGCCGGAGCGCGAGGACGTCACCAATACTTCCGGGAACGCCGCCGGGTGCTTGGCAAGTGCCGCCGCGGTCTCGGCGATGGTCTTGTCCAGTTCGGTCTTCTTGACTTGATCGGCCTTGGTCAGCACCACCTGATAACTCACGGCGGACTTATCCAGCGTCTTCAGCACCTCCTGATCGACCTCCTTGATACCGTGGCGGGCGTCGATCAGCACATAGACCCGCGCCAGCGTGGCGCGGCCCTGCAGGAACTGGTGAATCAGCTTGGTCCATGACGCAACCTGGGTCTTCGGCGCCGAGGCGTAGCCATAGCCCGGCATGTCGACCAGCCGGAGGCCGGCCTTGTCCGGACCGTCGAAGAAGATCAGCTCCTGGGTGCGGCCCGGCGTATGCGAGGTGCGCGCCAGCGCGTTGCGGCCGGTGAGTGCATTGATGAGGCTCGATTTGCCGACATTGGAGCGGCCGGCGAACGCCACCTCGAGGCCGGCCATCGGCGGCAGCGTTTCGATCGAGGGCGAAGCCCACACGAATTGCCAGTCGCCGGCGAAGAGTTTTCGTCCCTCTTCGATCAGCCTCGCATCGATGTCGGTGGTCATGCGAAGGGTCTTCCATCCGGCATTGCGAGCGGAGCGACGGTTCTTGTTCTGTCATTCCGGGATGGTGCGCTGGCACCAGACCCGGAATCTCGAGATTCCGGGTTCGATGCTTCGTATCGCCCCGGAATGACGATGGTCACGTCTTCTCGACGGCCTTCTTGACGAACATTGCCTTGATGTTGTCGAACAGTTCCACCTTCACGCCGTTCTTGTGCATGATGTAGCTCTGCTGCAGCACCGAGAGCAGGTTGTTCCAGGCCCAGTAGATCACCAGGCCCGCCGGGAAGCCCGCCAGCATGAAGGTGAAGATCAGCGGCATCCAGTCGAAGATCATCTTCTGGGTCGGATCCGGCGGCGTCGGGTTCAGCTTCATCTGGAACCACATCGTGATGCCCATGATGATCGGCCAGACGCCGAGCGCGAGGTAGAATCCGATCACCGGTATGTGCGTCGGATCGAAGGGCAGCAGGCCGAACAGATTGAACAGGTTGGTCGGGTCGTGCGCCGAAAGGTCCTTGATCCAGCCATAGAACGGCGCGTGGCGCATTTCGATGGTGATGAACAGCACCTTGTAGAGCGAGAAGAACACCGGGATCTGCAGTGCGATGGGAAGACAGCCCGCGATCGGGTTGATCTTCTCCTTGCGGTAGATCTCCATCATCTCCTGCTGCTGCTTCTGGCGATCGTCCGGATAGCGCTCCTTCAGCGCGGCCAGTTGCGGCTGCACCGATTTCATCTTCGCCATCGACTCGTAGGACTTGTTGGCGAGCGGGAAGAACAGCAGCTTCACCAGCACCGTCACCAGCAGAATCGAGACGCCGAAATTGCCGACCAGGTGGTAGAAATAGTCGAGCGCCAGGAACATCGGCTTGGTGATGAAGTGGAACCAGCCCCAGTCGATCAACAGATCGAAACGGTTGAGCCCAAGCTCCTTGTTGTAGCCGCCGTGACCGGCGAACGGGAAGTTGATGCCGACGACGCCGGCTTCCTTGGCGCCGGCAAACAGCCGGGCATTGGCGCTGCCGGTGCTGCCGATCGCGATCGTCTGCGGGTCCAGCAGGTAGTCGGTCTGGTAGGTGCGCTTGGCGTTGACGAGGTTGGAGGAGAAGCGCGCCTGCAGCTTGGCAGTGGTGTCGGGCAGCAGCGCCGTGGCCCAGTACTTGTCCGTGATGCCGAGCCAGCCATTGGTGACGTTGAAGGCGACCGACTTGGCGTCGTCGATCTTGGTGTAGGCGTATTCCTGCAGGCCCTGTTCGCCGAGATAGCCGATCAGGCCCTCATGCAGGATGTAGTACCCCGAGACCTCCGGCTTGCCGTGACGCGAGATCAGCGCGAACGGATACAGCGTCACCGGCGCTGAGCCGGCATTGGTGACATCGTCCTTGATGGTGAAGAGAAAGCGGTCGTCGATCGCAATGGTGCGGCGGAAGGTGAGGCCTTCGCCATTGTCGTATTTCAGCGTCACCGGGTTGCCGGGCGACAGCGTGCCGGAACCCTCCTGCTGCCATACCGTGTTCTGGTCGGGAAGCCGCGCAGTCGAGCCGCTCGCCGGCACCCAGCCGAATTCCGCGTAGTAGGGATGAGCCGTGTTCGACGGCGAGAACAGCACGATGGCGGGCGAGTTCGGATCGACCGTGTCGCGATATTGCACCAGCGCCAGGTCGTCGATGCGCGCGCCCCTCAATGAAATGCTGCCGGTCACGCGCGGGGTTTCGATCTTGATGCGGGGCGTAGCAGTGATCGCGGTGTCGCGGCTGACCACGGGTGCGCCCGCGGAGGGCTGGCCCGGCGTGGTGGGTGAGGGGGTTGCGCCGGGTTGCGGGGTGGTCGAGCCCGGTGTCGCCGAGCCCGGGGTTGCCGGTGTCGACGACTTGGCGAGCTCGGTCTGGGCCTGGGTCTGCGCGCGCTGCCGCTCCATCTGCGGCACGTTGTAGAAATACTGCCAGGCGATCAGCACGAGGCCGGACAGGATGACGGCGAGGATGGTGTTGCGATTGTCGGTCATCGTTTTGGGGTCTCGCCATTCAATTCTTGGGTTTGCCCGCCTGCCGGTCGAGCCGATGCAGCGCCGCACGGAGGTCTTCGAGCATGGTCGCGAAATCGCGGGTGAGCGCAGCCCTGCGGCCGACTAGCACATAATCATGGTGCGGTCGCATCGATATGACGTCGAGCCGCTTCACCAGTTCGCGAAGCCTGCGCCGGATGCGATTGCGCTCGGTAGCGCTGCCGTTTTTCTTGGTAACGGTGAACCCGACCCGGACCGGCCCGTCGTCGTCGCGCGGGCGGCCTTGCACCACGAAGGCATTGCTGTTGGCCCGCGCGCCATTGGCAACGGCGAGAAAGTCCGCCCGCTGCCTCAGCCGATCCATCGTGAAAATCTCCGGAAGGATCCGGCTCAGGCGCTCAGACGCTTGCGGCCACGCGCGCGGCGCGCGGCGAGGACCTTGCGGCCGCCGGTCGTGGCGAGACGGGCGCGGAAGCCGTGACGGCGCTTGCGCACCAGTTTGCTGGGTTGATAAGTCCGCTTCACGGGTATGAGATGCGTCCGATGATGCGGGCCGGCCCAAACGGGCCATTTACGGCCCCAAATGAGCCGCCCCCGGGATAGTGCCGGGCCATCGCGGACAATTGGCGCGGCTTATACGGGAGCGACCTGTTTTCGTCAATGTCAGGGGGTTGTCGTAATGTCAGTTCTTTGAAACGACGCAATTGGGGCGAATATATCTGTTTTCGTGAGGTTTTTAGCAACGAGCAGGCGACGCTCGGGAGCGTTGGAACCTGGCAGACATTAGCGATCGGTAATTTGACCGATCAGGTGCCGAAACGCATCCTCGGAATCAGGGTGAAGACCAGCCCCGGTCTTGCGTCCGGCCGGGCTCCGAACACAGAGATATCAAGGCGGATATTCGTGTCAGCGACCGACGACCAGCCGACTCCTCAAGCGCCGCGGCCCCAGGCCCAGCGGCGCCTCGGCCTGTCCGGCAAGCTGCTGCTGCTGACGATCCCGCTCGTGATGATCGCCGGCCTGATGATCTACGTTCCCGCGATCGCGAATTTCTGGATGAACCGGTTGAACGACCGCATCGCAGCGGCCAATACCGCCGTTCTGGTGCTGGATGCCGCGCCGCTTGGCATGGTGCCGGATGCGCTGGCGCGCCAGATCCTGACCAGCGTCGGCGCGCGCGCGGTGGCGATCAAGATGGGGCATCAGCGCCGGCTGCTCGCCAGCGCCGACCCCCCGGCGAAGGTTGACCACGACATCGACATGCGCACCTTGACGGTGTGGTCGGCCATCATCGAATCCTTCGAGACCATGCTGGAGAGGGGTACCGAGACCATCCGCGTGGTGGGGCCTGCGCCCGGAGGCGCGCATTTCATCGAGGTCGTGATCGACGAAAAGCCGCTGCGGCACGCCATGTACCGGTTCTCCCGCAACCTGCTGCTGGTCGCGCTCCTGATTGGAGTGCTCACCGCGGGGCTGGTCTATCTGGCGCTGCATTACCTGTTCGTGCGGCCGATGCGGCGGCTGACCGCCAACCTCGTCGGCTTCCACGAAAACCCAGAAAGCGCGGCGCGCATCATCGTGCCGAGCCAGCGCGGCGACGAGATCGGCGTGGCGGAGCGCGAATTGTCCGACATGCAGCGCGATCTCGTCTCGATGCTGTCCCAGAAGAGCCGGCTCGCCGCGCTCGGGCTTGCGGTCTCGAAGATCAACCACGATTTGCGCAACCTGCTGGCGTCGTCGCAATTGCTGTCGGATCAGCTCGCCAGCGTGCCGGATCCGCGGGTGCAGCGCTTTGCGCCGAAACTGATGCGCTCGCTCGAGCGCGCCATCGATTTCTGCCAGTCGACCCTCTCTTACGGCCGTGCCCAGGAAGCCGAGCCCGACCGCCGCATGATGCTGGTCGAGCCTGTGGTGGCCGAGGTGCGCGAATCCGCCGGCCTCGCCGCCGACGCCTCGATCACCTGGATCAGCGCGATCGAGCGCGGGCTCGCGATCGACGCCGATCCGGACCAGCTGTTCCGCGTGCTGCTCAACCTGGTGCGCAACGCGACCCAGGCGCTCGAAAGCCGGCCCAAGGGCGAGGGCTCGCCGCTGCAGATCCGCATCACCGGCCGCCGCGAGGGCACGGTCGCGATCATCGAGGTGTCCGACACCGGCCCCGGCGTGCCGGCGAGAGCGCGCGAGCACCTGTTCGAGGCGTTCCAGACCTCCGGCCGCCCCGGCGGCAGCGGGCTGGGCCTGGCCATCGCCGCCGAACTGGTGCGCGCCCATGGCGGCGACATCCACCTGGTCGAAGGAACCATCGGTGCCACCTTCCGGATCTCGATTCCCGACCGCCCGGTGGAACTGCAGAGCGTCCGCAACGAGCGGGCGCGGGCCTGAAGCAACGCCCTGCCGTCATTCCGGGGCGATGCGAAGCATTGAACCCGGAATCCGGAGGTGAGGCGCGAGCTTCCGGGTTCGCGCGGTAACGCGCGCCCCGGAATGACGAGAAAAACCGGGGGGTGATAGGCCCGCAGATCCCGCGTTCCGGACCTTGCCAAGCGGGGCCGGAGCGGGTAGCTAAGGCGCTCTTTCGCGGCCGTCCGAACATTGATTGGATGCACCCGGGCCCCTGGCCCAAATGCCTGGCGAAAAACGCGCCCGTAGCTCAGCTGGATAGAGCACCAGACTACGAATCTGGGGGTCAGGAGTTCGAATCTCTTCGGGCGCGCCATTTTGCCACCACTCCAGAACAATGATGGGCACCGATGGCCCGTTGCGACCCGCTCCTGTCCCGAATGACGTCGTGAGTCCCGACCATACGAAGTGAAGCCAGGGTTCGGCACGTTCCTCACGGTTGCGAGCCGTGAAAGGCGTCGAGGGCAGATTTGATGTTGCGCTCGCGATTGGCCGGTATCGACGTCTGGGCGTGGACATAGTGCGTGCCGCGCAGAATCTCATCGACCGGAATATCCCGGCTGTAGCCGTCGAGGATATGATCGAAGGGCACCGGACGTCCGCCGTAATTCGCTCGGACGAAATAGCCGTGCACGATGCCCGCGAGCAGCTTGGCTTGGCGCTGGGCGGTATCGACGATTCCCACTATGCGGAAGAGGTCGCGATAAAGCGTGCGGCCGCCGACGGTCGTGACAGGCTTGTTCTTTAGCTGGCCAAGATAGAGCGCGTAGTGGAAGAGATTCGTCGCGAGCGGCATCGGCCGATCCCATCGTGGAGCGTTCGCGCCATTCCAGAACGTGACGTTGGCCGGGAGCGGCAACAGACCGCGCTCGCCGAGCGAATGCTGAGCTTCCGGATTGACGAAGCCGCCGCTCTTGATCCCCGCCTCGGCGAAGACGATGACCCAGAAGTCGACCTCGGTAAGCGGAATTATGCCGGCGCCATATTGATTCGTGAGCCGGGCATTGATCTCGGCGCGGAGCCGCGTGAACTGCTCGCGGTTGGTAGTCAGGAAGGCGGGCTTGGTGAGGCCCGCGCTCGTGAGGCCGGTCGCCCAGCCGTCGCCGCTCTCCAACTGGAATTCGGATACGCCGAGAGCGGTTTGGAGGCCTTGCTCGACCGCGCGCTCGCTCGTCGCGGCCCTGGAGCCGCCGAGCGACAGCCGCATGACGACGGGCCGGTTGTCGGCGATCTTCCGTATGAACTTGTCGACCGTGCGGTCCTTCGCCACGTGCAAGAAGCGATACCGCTCCTCCGACGGCGAGAGATCGCCCGTGACGAAGATCCGGTCGATCGGGGAATGCTCCGAGCGCAGGTATGAGAAGGCGCCGCCGCGCAGTTCGTCATTGGCCGCGAAAGGTGAATATCCGTTGCCGAGAGCCGTCAGATCCCGGGGTTCGAGTGGCGGCTCGGAATTGGTGCCGACGATCCAGTCCTTGCCGTTCCCTGCCGCGACCGCTTTCCTGATCGCATGCGTAAGGAATTTGGACATGAGCAGCCGGCGGAGTTCGTCCTGGCCGAGGGCCTTGGCGTTGACGGCGACGAGATTGACGGCCGCTTCGGTGGGGTATTTCAGGGCACGCAGATGAAAGAGCGCAGGCTCGACCTCGAAGACCGGCTTCGCCGGATCGGGCGAACCGGTTGCCTTGACCGGCCGCGTCCAGGCGCCTTTCATCGAGGCATCCCAGTTGCCGCGCTCGAGCGATACTGAGGACTGCCGCCAGATGACGGCGGTGGCGAGCTGGAGTCGCTGGCCATCCTCCTCGGCGAACTTGCAAAGGAACTTCTCGCCGAACTTCTCATCAAGCTTCGCAAGGATCCCGTCCACCGCGTCGGCCGGGACCTGAATGAGGCACCAGGCGTCGAGGTTGAGATCGGTGATCGCCGTCGCGACGTCGTAGAGCTTGTCGGGATCTTTCGCGCCCTTCAGCCATTGCAGATCCCAAAAGCCGATATCGATGTCCTGGTCGCTCGCGCCATAGAGCTCGACGATCCGCTCTTGGTCGGACGTCGCCTCGACGGCGCGTCCGAGCCCGCCGAAGACTCCGGTCAGCGTGTCGGACCCCTCGACATGGCGCAGAACCTCGGTCGCGCTCCTTGCGTCGGCGCCGCCTTGCGAGATCCGGTGTTCCAGCTCGAGCGCGATCGCCGCGATCTTGATGCCTTCATTGGCGATGTTGATCTCGCGTCCCTCCGTCAACTCTGGGGAAACGTCGGGAAAATTGGCCTTCAGATCGGCACCTTCCCGGAAGGCATGATGCAACGCGACCAGCTTGCCGCGGCTGTTGAAAACGCAGGCGCCGGACGATCCGAAATCCGTGTCGGCGGCATAGAGAAGGCAGGTTGAATTGATGCCTAGCAGTTCGGTGTCATCGAGCGAGGCTTCCTTCAAGCGGCCGAGCGGGTGATGGATCACAAAGACCGGCTCACCGGGGCGGATCATGAAGGAGCCGCGCTCCAGCTTGATCGTGCCGAACTGCTTTGACGGATCCTCCGATGTCCAGACGAAAGTGAAATCGAGACCCCCGCCCGAGACCGGGCTCGTGAGAAACAGTCGACTCGGATCGAGGCCGAACCGGACGGCCGGAGGTACGGGTGTCGCAAGCTCGATGAGGAGCTGTTCCTCGGGGGCTTCATAGTCGAACTCGATTTCCGCCGCCGCCGCAACTTCCGGGCTATTCAGGACGTGGTGATTGGTAAGAAGAAGATTCGGTGCGACGAGAAAGCCCGTGCCCGTCCATCCGCCGGGCACGCGCCTTCCCCGGAAGTCCAGATGGTCTCCGGCCCGGACGACAATCCGGGCTACTGCCCTGCGGTGCTTGCTGAGGAGTTGCAGCAACGCGGCCGGCACCGTATTCCAATGGCCGACACGCGCCTCGAAGATCGCGTTTTCCTTGCGTCGATCATGCCAGCCAAACAGCATCTGTGCCGGATTGTCGACCGGCTTTTTTCCCTCGAGGTCTGCGAAAGGATCAGCGCTTGTCCACTTGGCAACAAACGGCGCCCGCTCATCCTGCCGAGCATTCTGCGGCTGCTTGAATTTTTGCCTCACGGGAACCCCCTTTCAAGCGGACGTTGTCGTTTTTGGCGTGCAGCTAACCCTGCCAGTTGGCCTCGTGCCCGCGCGTGTCGATATGGATGAAGCGGCTGTTAACGTAGAGGCCGACGCCGCCCAGGAATTCCGGCTTCGAACGCCGCACATCCTTCGCCGCGCGATGCCATTCCTGGACGGAGCCGCTATCGCAGCGCCAGTCGATCGCATTGAACTTCATGTGGAGGCTTGCGGACTCGCCGCCGATGCAGCTGTTGTAGGCTGGGCTGCGGTAACATGACAGAATCCGGACCGGAGCGCCGAGACGGCGCCGGATCTCGTCCAGCATCTTTGCCGTGTTGGCGATCCTGGGCCACAGCTCTCTGGGCGGGAGTGCGTTCTTGCCGGCGCACGATGCGCCGGGCTGATTGCTGGCGCCCATCACGAGAAATTCGGCCGGCGAGAAATGTTCGAGATTGAGCTGACCGATGAATGCTGCATAGGCAGCCATGTCGAATCCGCTGCTCTCCACATTGGCAAATATGGGCCGCAGTATCGTGGCGCCGGACTCGAAGGAAACACCTAGAGAGTCAAAATCGAGCGCCGACCCGATGTCGACATAGGCGAATTCACCGCGGTCGTTGCCGCTCTCGTCAGATCCTGCTGCGGCCGCTTTTTCTGCGCTAAAGTTCTTCTCGCTCGCGAGGATCTCGCGAATGAAGTCGTCGAACGTTCCCCGACCCGGCTCGGCATAATCAGTTTCTTCAGCGAGAGCATAGCCGCCGACATGGCGCCCACCCCCGTCTTCGATCCTCGCGCTGCCCGCCTGCGCGAGACCCTCCGTCGGGTGAACGGTGCTCAACATCGCCAATTCGACGGCGTCGCCAATAGAGCCGTCCTCGGCGATCCCAAACGCGCCCTCCAGGCCCGTTCCGAGATAAGCATCGATACCATCGGCCAAGGCTGCCGCGATCTTGTCGCGATAGGCGTCCGTCTTGAGCTTATCTTCCTCGTCCGCCCGGTCCAGGAAGCTGACCTCGAGCAGCACGCAGGCCGTTGCCGCCGCGTGTTCGGCACGCGAAAGCACGCCGAAGCCCGCTTTCTTTATGCCGCCTGGATGGCCGGCATTGCGGTCCCTCAAGCCAAGAGCCGCGACCATCTTCGCCTGAACCGCAAGACACAGCTTTCTCGAGGCATCGCTATGATTCGTGTGAACGAAGGTTTCCGTGCCCTGAGCTGTGTGCGTTTCGGATGCGTTGAAGTGAATTGAGACGAAGACCGGCGCATTGCTATTCTTCGCCACGGCGGCGCGGGCCGTCAGCCCAAGATTGCGATCCTGATCGCGCGTCAGCTTCACCGTATGGCCGCGGCTCTGGAGCACGGCGCGGGCGCGGCGCGCGACGTCAATGGTGAGGTTCTTCTCAAGCGTGCCGTCCGGGCCAACGGCGTTGTTCCAGCTCGATCCGTCGATCTTGTTCGGCGGAGGCACTCCGCCATGGCCCGGATCGAGCACGATCAGGGCGCCTGCCGCCTCGAACCCCGGTCCGGCTTCATGGATCGCGCGGAGCGGCAGGCCGCCCCCGCGCGCAATCCCGCGCGGAGAGAGCGGCCCTTCGACGCCGCCGGCGCCGATCCATTCAACGATCGCGGCACGAAATTCCTGTGCGGCTCGGCCGAATCCGGAATTGGTCGGATGGAGCTCGTCGTGCCAGCTCAGCTCGTCGCCGACCTTGCCGCGGAGATCGACAAAAGTGAAGTTGGAGAAGGTCGACTGCAGCCCTTTCAGCTCATCGCTGAAACGGTCGAGCAGGACTTCAATGACCGGCCGCCAAAGGCCTGCCGGGATACCGGCCTTCTTGAGCGGCCCACCGAACCATTTGCCGCCACTAATGGGATAGGGAAGGTCGTAGGCATGGCCGAAGACATGGACCTTCGGGAAGCGCGTCACCAGGTCGTTGAGGATGACCGAATAGTGCCCGAGGATGGCTTCGATGGCGGCCTTCAATTTCGCGGCGTCGAGGAGGTCGCTCGGCTTCTTTCCCTTCGTGTATTTCACCAAGACCTTCTCGAGCGCGCCATCGCCCAGGAGGTCGTTGCCGCCGCCGGACAGCAACAGCAACTCGGCGCCCGTCTCCTCGAGCGCGAGGACATACTCCTTTTCGTTGGCCATGCGCTCGATGAGGTCGCCGGCGGCGCAAAGTGAATAGATCGCCTTGTCCGGATCGCCGCTCAGATGATCGATGACATCCTCCAGGAGCAGCGGATACTGCCACCAGCTGTCGCCCTCCGAAACGATCTTCAGGCCGTTGAAAGCCCCGGCTGTCTTCAGCCGATAGATGACGCGCCGCTTTGCGCGAGCGATCCGATTGGCCCAGGTGAAGGCGAGGTTGCTTTCGAGCCCCTCCGTGCCGATCTTTTCACTGAATTCGGGCCGGAGCTGGATGGCGGCATCGAGAGGCCTGTCCGCCTCGTCCGCCTTCTCGTAAAGCGTGCGTAGCAGCCCATCCAGTGTTGCCAGATCGTTTGCTGCAACTGCTTCGTCGACGCGGCGCTGGAGTTCGGCTTCGAAATTCTCCATTGGACTCCCCTATTCTTTGAACAGTTGGCCTTTTTGCAAACCCGCCTTAGCGAACATTCTCCCGGCACTTGCTTGATGCACGCCAAAGATGTGCATTTGGAGAATGCTCTGTAAAGGGTATTTCGGTCGCAGGGAGCAGTTTGGAGCAGATGCACCACCCACAATATTCAGCCCGGACCCCACTTGATTACCAGCAATCCCGATCTCTTCTGGGGCCTGATCGCCTCGATGTGGACGGCGCGCCACTTCTCAACACATTGAAATTACGAAAGCTCCTCGGTTCTCTACTCTTTCGAGGTGTTTTCGGGTTCGGTTAGGCCGCGATCAGCGCTGGTCTTGAACTTGCGCTGCGACGGCTAAGCCGGAGCAGCGCAAATCCGAACAGCGGGATGAAGATATCGGTCCAGAAGATGATGCCGGCATTGCCTGGTGCGAAGTTATGCGCGGTCACCATCTGATAGAGATGGCCGACCGCCGCCCCCAGCGTGAAGATGCTGGGGCCGAGCACGGCCGCCAGGCGCAGATCATAACTCCGGAAAGCCGCGAGCAGCCCGACCGCGGCGAAGCCCAGGCTCGCGGTTCCGACCTCGAACTGGAACGGACTATCGGCCCAGCCGATGAAGGCGGCCGACAGCTTGCCGAAGAAGACGTGCATGACAAAGTTATAGAAGTTGTCGATGCCGATGCTGAAGAAGACGTACCAGGCGAGGAGCTTCTCGACGACAAGCGGTCGATCGATTGAAGCTCCCGATCGTGCAATCGCAATGAGGGAGACGATGAGCCCGAGCACGAAGAAGCTCAGCGAATAGTTCGACATCACGAATGTGATGGTCGCTTTGATCAGATCAGCCGGCACCATGGGTATATCCTTCAACGTGAGAGGAAGATGACCGTCGCCCCGGCGCAGATCAACAGGGTACCAAGGGCGAGGAGCGAGAGATCAAGGTTGCGCCATTCAGAAAAGGCCACGCAGATAAAGGGGAATGGATGCGCCGGCCCGTCACTTTGGGAAGTGTTCGACATGGGTCTCGGCCGTACGTCCGAAATAGACAACGCGGCGCCCCGGGAAGGAGACGAGGTATCCCGCGCAACCGGCGGCTTTTGCCTTCTCGCAGAAAGCTACGTAGCTGAGCGGCGGCACTAGTCGGCGACTCACCGGCCTGTCAATACAGGCGTCGTCAACCGCGATGATACGACAGAAACCAATCGGTAAACTTGGCGACTCCCTCTTCGACGCTTGTCGTTGGACGAAAGCCGATGTCGCGAACCAGCTCCGCCGTGTCCGCATACGTCAGGGCGACGTCTCCTGGTTGCATCGGGCACAATTCTTTTCGAGCGGATTTGCCAAGCTGCTTTTCAAGCAACTCGACGACATGCAGCAATTCCTGCGGATTGCCATTGCCGATGTTGTAAACTTTCCAGGGAGCTGAACTGGTCGCAGGGTTCGGATCGATCGCAGACCACTCGGGATCGCCTTGCGGCGGACGATCGACCAGGCGCAGTACCGTTTCGCTCAGATCATCAATGTAGGTGAAATCCCGATGCATCTGGCCGCGGTTGAACAGCTTGATTGGCTGGTCATTAATGATCGCTTTCGAGAAAAGGTACATCGCCATGTCTGGCCGGCCCCAAGGTCCGTAGACTGTAAAGAAACGGAGGCCGGTGGCCGGTAGCTGATAGAGATGGCTATAAGCATGCGCCATCAGCTCGTTGGCCTTCTTGGTCGCCGCGTACAGGCTGATCGGATGATCCACGTTGTCGCGCGCTGAAAATGGCACCCTTCCGTTCGCGCCATACACCGATGACGACGACGCGTACATGAGATGGCCGCAGCCATGGTGCCGGCAGCCTTCCAATATGTTGGCGAAACCTGCCAGGTTGGCGTCAATGTAGGCATGCGGATTCTCGATTGAGTATCTCACGCCGGCCTGTGCGGCGAGATGAATCACGCGAGGGAAGCGATGCCGAGCGAACAGCTCGTCGACCGCCAAACGATCGGCGATGTCCATTCTGACGAATTGAAACGATGCATCCTGCTCGAGCATCGCCAGGCGCGCCCGCTTCAGGTTCTGATCATAGTAATCGTTCAAATTGTCCACGCCAACGACGCGCCAGCCAGTCTGGAGCAACCGCCGGGAAATGTGAAATCCGATGAACCCCGCCGCGCCGGTCACAAGGATCAACTGCCTGGTCATTCGGTTTTCGTCCTCAAGAAACGCAGGGGTGCACGCGCTAGCAATCTGCCGCATCTGAAAAAATGCGGATATGTCCCTGCCCTAATCATTCCAAGGGCAGGGTGGTCGCAAACTATGGCCGCCAAAGGCTGATACCATCCGGCTTGCTGGCGCGGTCAAGTACGGACTTGATATCAAGAACCGCTCCTCGCCTGTCTATCAGCAACGACCGGACCAACTGCCAGCCGCCGCTGAGATACTCAGCATGCTTGACCGCGAGTATCACGGCATCAGCGGGAGCGGCGTTCGAGAACTGGGTCAATGCCAAGCCGCATTCGGTCCTGACCGCGTCCTGATCCGCGTATGGGTCGTGAATCTGAACTGTGATTCCGACCGCCCGCAGGCTGTTGACCACATCGACGACCTTGCTGTTCCGGGTGTCTGGAACGCCTTCCTTGAACGCAATGCCAAGTATCGTGACCACATAGGCGTCACTCTGCGCACCTTGCCGCATGCCTTGCTTCATCAGCAGCTTGATGCACTCCTGCGCAACACGTTCGGCCATGTTGTCATTGACGCGCCTGCCGGACAAAATTACTTCCGGATGATAACCATAACGCTGGGCCTGGAACGCAAGATAAAAGGGGTCGACTCCGATGCAATGCCCCCCCACCAGGCCAGGCTGGAAGTTCAGGAAATTCCATTTGGTCCTCGCGGCACGAAGAACATCCTCGGTATCTATCCCAAGCCGATTGAATATTCCGGAGAGCTCATTGACAAATCCGATGTTGATGTCCCGCTGGCAATTCTCGATGACCTTCGCCGCCTCTGCAACTTTGATCGAGGGCGCTGGGTGGACGCCGGCCTTCACCACGGAGCCGTAGACGTCCGAGACGACTTCCAGGGTCTTCTCGCTGTTTGCCGATACGACCTTCACAATGTTTTCGAAGCGATGGCTTTTGTCGCCGGGGTTGATTCGCTCCGGCGAATAGCCGATTCCGAAATCGGGTCCACATTTGAGCCCCGAACTCGCCTCAAGCACCGGAACGCATTCTTCTTCGGTCGCGCCGGGATACACCGTCGACTCGTAAACGACGATGCTGCCGCGCCTGAGCACCGATCCCACCGTTCTGCTGGCAGCGAGCAAGGCGCCCAGATCCGGCCGACAAGCGCTGTCGATCGGCGTTGGAACGGTCACTATGAAGAAGTCCGACTCCGACATATCCGCGGGGTTTGCCGTAAAATTAATTGAGGCGGCTTCCAGTTCTGCTGTTGAGCACTCGCGGTTCGCATCGCGGTTCTCCCGCAGTTCCGCAAGGCGGCGCTCGTCGATATCGAACCCGACCACCTTGTAGCCACCGCGCGCGAAGGCGACCGCAACCGGAAGCCCCACGTACCCCAGTCCTACGACACTGATTGCTCGTTTGAGTGAATTAGCTTGCACGGAGCGCAATTTTCGTTTCAACACACTTCGGTTGTTGCTTCGATGATGAAGATTGATAGCACAATAGCTCGTGATACCGCGCCCCCAAAAAACACGCCAACATATGCGACCTCAGACCTCCTGCGCAAGTAGCATCGTTGCTTTGATGCCAATTCAAGGTTGTGGTAACGCAGTCGAGCGTGCGCCACGCCGGGGGGGATGATCAATGTGCGGGATTGCAGGGATCTTTCACCTGGATGGCGCACCGGCCGATACCGGGTTCGGGCAACGAATGAACGATTCTCTGTCACATCGCGGACCGGATGGCGAAGGCTTGTGGGCTGACGGCCCGATTCTTTTGGCGCATCGGCGACTATCGATCAGGGATTTGTCTGCATCGGGACGGCAACCGATGTTCTCCGCAGACAGCAGCGTGGTCATTACCTACAACGGCGAAATCTACAATGACGACGATCTTGCCAATAAACTAGCCCGAGAAACCGGCTTCTCACGGAGGACGAGTTGCGATGCCGAAATCATCCCGGCCGCATACCTGGCGTGGGGGGAAGATGCTTTCGCGCGCTTCGAGGGGATGTTTGCAATTGCGCTCTGGGATCGGGAAAAGCGCAAGCTATTGCTGGCCCGCGACGGAATCGGCATCAAGCCGCTCCATTATTTCTCCGACGATCGATTCGTCTGCTTCGCGAGCGAGATCAAGGCGCTGCTCGCGAATCCGATGATCCCGCGCCGCCTCAGTGCACCCGATGTCGCTCACATGCTTGGCAGTGGTTACACGGCTCCCAACAGGACCCTGCTGGAGAACGTGAGGCAAGTTGATCCAGGCTCCGTCGTATCGATTGATCGAACCGGAGTCAGGCAGCGGAGGTACTGGCAGCCGGCGCGTCGCGGAGAAATCAAGGATCTCGGCCTGGCGTCAAAACGCCTGGTCTCCACTCTTCGGGAAGTCGTGGAGGATCAACTGGTAAGCGACGTCCCGGTTGGCGTGCTGCAAAGTGGTGGCGTCGACTCGTCTCTTGTCAGCCTAAGTCTTCCGGCCTCGCACGAAGTGCCTCTGTTCTCGGTCAGGTTTAGCGAGCGCTCTCATGACGAATCCGACCTGGTCAACGAGATCGCAAGTTTATCCAGGCGTAAAATCACCTGGGTTGACCTGCCTCAGGGCGGAGACGCGGAATCGTCCTTTCGTAAGGTCGTGAGGGCGGTGGATGGCCAACTCGCGGATTCCAGCGCGCTGGCTGCGCTCAAGCTGGCAGAGGTCACGAGCGACCACGTGAAGGTGGCCCTGTCAGGCGACGGCGGCGACGAGTTTTTTGGTGGTTATCCAACTTACCGGGCCACGCAGATTGCCTCGCCGCTTCAGAGACTGTTGCCGAGGGCTGCTTGGGGCGCTCTGGCAAGGAGCGCTCGATTGATTGCCAGGCCGTCCGACACTCGCATACCAGCGAGTGAGCAGATTTACAGATTCCTGTACGGCCTCGGTCAGGAGGTGCCGCATGTCGCGTGGCGACACTATCTGCCGCGCGACCTTCAGCAGCATCTTTATGGTCCTGACCTTCGAGATCTGGTGGGCGCCGATCCGTTGAGCCTCTACTCGGCTCCTTTTCGGGAAGATTCCGGCGACCTTATCGATCGAGCGCTGCTCGCCGATCAAAAGTACTACCTGCCGGCTGACATGCTGACGAAAGTCGACCGGGTGAGCATGGCGTGCGGCCTGGAAGTGCGGGTGCCGCTGCTGGATCGGCGAATCATGGAACTTGCGGGCGAACTTGATCAGGCATTGCTCTTTGACAAAAAGGGCTCAACCAAGATCGTGCTGCGGGAGGCGCTCAGAGCGCTCGGAGCTGGAAAGAACATCACTGAGGGACGAAAACGCGGTTTCAACGTTCCCATGAACAAACTACTCAGGACTGATCTGCTCCCGATGGCGAGAATGTACCTCGAACGCCACGCCGAAATCTTCCTTCCCTTTCTTTCGCCAGACGGAGTCAGGAGCCTGTGGAAAAGCCATTGCTCCCGGAAGCGGGACGAAAAATATCTGGTGTGGACCCTGCTTACCCTCGCTGTATGGCGTGACAGCACAGGCATATGATGACCGTTCCTGCAGACTATTCCGATCTTACGATTGTCATACCTGCCTTCAACGAGGAGGCCGGTATCGTTGCTACGCTCCGCAGCCTGACCAGCGAGGTGGGGACGGCCGAAATCATCGTCGTCGACGATGCGTCAACCGACGCGACCGCGGAAGCCGCGCGTTCGTTTGCGGCTGTAAGGGTGCTGCGTCACGAATTCAACTGCGGCCAGGGAGCCGCCCTCAAGACCGGGATGCGAAATGCAACGCGCAAGTACGTTGCGTGGTTCGACGCGGACAACGAGCACCGGGTGGGCGACCTGGCCAAATTGTACAGCCGGATGACGCGGGAAAGGTTGGTGGCATGCATAGGCCAGCGCCGCCGCTCCGCGTCGATGGTGCGGGGGGTCGGCAAGGCCTTGATCAGACTGATCGGGCGAGGGCTGAAGATTCGCTCGGGGACCGATCTGAATTGCGGTCTTCGAATCTTTCAGAGAATGATTATCCTGCAATACCTGTCCCTGATTCCCGACAGGTTTAGCGCAAGCCTGGTCAGCACCCTTATTATGCTTGAGCGCAGATATCCAATTGCGTTCGAAGAGGTGAAAACGAACGAGCGGGTGGGAACGTCGTCCGTCAGAATGCGCGACGGATTTGAGGCAATTCTCCAACTCGTTCGCTCGGTGCTCCTGTTTGCGCCGCTGCGGTTTTTCATGCCCATTGGCATCGCGACCTTCGTCGTGGGGATAGCCTACAGCTTCGTAATCGAGGCAATCGTTCGTCAAGGTCTTCCTGTCGGCGGGATGTTTTTGATGGTAACCGGCGTGCAGATGTTGGTCCTTGGCCTGTTGGGCGATCAACTCAGTCAGCATCGCCTATCTCAAATGGGCGACGCCGCCCGCATCTCGGAAGCCAATGAAGACAATGTCTGATACCAAAAAGACAATGTTTGTCGGCGCGCCACCGGCGTGGGCATTGCGCCGCCCCAAGACGCTGCTTCAGGCTGCCTATGATTTCCTGGGCGCGCCTCTAAGAATGATTCTCCTGCCCGACCATCAGTCCGAACGCCTGCACCTCACCTCGCTGCGCGCCGAGCGTCTGGCCCGGGTTCTGCCCGTTCTGGATGGCCGCATCCTGGACGTCGGTGCGGGCGACAACATGCTGATAAATCTGCACAGAAAAAGCAGTCCGAACGACCGGGCCGATCAAAGCGTTGGTGTCGATGTCGTCGACTGGGGCGGAGATTGCATGATACTGCCCGATTGCTCACGTCTTCCCTTTCCCGACGCTTCCTTTGACACCGTATGCTTCGTTGCGTGTATCAACCACATTCCGGAGCGGTCGGAAGCCTTGAAGGAGGCGCGCCGCGTGCTGCGGCCCGGCGGTCGCATCGTCCTCACCATGATAGGAAGATTCATCGGAGGCATCGGTCACGCCATTTGGTGGTACAGCGAAGACAAGCATAGAGAGATCGCAGACGGTGAGGTGATGGGCATGGACCGTGCGGAAATAAGGCAGCTTTTGTCCAGTGCTGGTTTTTCTCAACCGCGCGAGCAGACGTTCCTCTATGGACTGAACACCTTGTACGTTGCGAACCGCTAGCTCATCCGGATGGAGGTCGGACTTTGAACCACAGTCTCAATCCCCAGGAGGAGCACTATGCTCGTATTCACGACGACTACGTTTCTCACTATTTTGATCCCACTGCGCTGACGTTCCGCCGCAGATTCATCCTCAAGCGGCTATTCGACGGAGTGGATCTGAACCGGAAGAAGGTGGCCGAGCTCGCCTGCAGCGTGGGGCACAACTCGGTCCTGGTTCGCGAGCTGTTCCCGAGCGTGGACCTTGCGGGATACGACATTTCGGAATCGGCCTGTTCGGAGTATCTGCGGCTCGTCGACGCCCCCGCGCACATTGTCAACTTGACCCGGCCCAGCGAACTGTCGCCAGGCTTTGACGCAGCTTTCGTCATTGGCGGCTTGCACCATTGCGCAAATTTCCTGCCCCAGACTTTTCAGAACATCGCCAGGATGCTCAAGCCTGGAGGACTGTTTTTCTGGTATGAACCCAATGCAGATTTTTGTTTACAGGCCATCAGAGACTACTGGTATCGGCGCGATTCCTACTTCGACGAGATGTCGGAACGGGCACTGACCGTTGGCGAACTGGAAGCGAAGGCCAAGCCCTATTTTGAAAGCGAGAAGCAGTTCTATTTGGGCGGCCCCGCCTATTTTCTGATCCTGAACAGCCTGGTGTTGAGGCTTCCGCTGGGAGCAAAGCGGAGTATCGCACAGCTGCTCTTTCCCGTTGAGGCGTTATGGGATCGTCTCGAAGCCAGCAGCGTGCATCCCGTCATAGCCGGAGTCTGGAGAAGGACCGGCATAGACGTCATCGACGAACGGCTTCCGTCGTGATCAGTGGATATGTTCTTCCTGGATGGAAGTTTGGCCGCTTCAAGTTCGTGCCCTGGGCGGTCGTCGTTTGGTTTTTGGCATTTCTGGCGTGCTGGCCTGTCGCTTATTGCGTTCATCTGCTGTCCAGGATTGGGGATCAGGCGCGAGTGGAGCGAACGCTCCATGACCTCAATCGACTCGCCGATGCCGTAGCGAAAGCCTATCTGGCGCAGCGAACGGAGCACGGATCGGACCTCGGCGGTGCGAGAGCCTCCATGAACGTCAGGCAATTGATCCGTACAGGACTTGCCCCGGTATCGCTGATGAGTCCCCCCTCTGCCGACCAGCCGCTTGGTCTTTTCAATGCCTGGGGTGGGCCGATCGTGAACAGTGTGGATTCCACTGGCATCAGGATTGATCTGGCATATGTCCCCTCGAGAGTTTGCGTTCTGATGTTCCGGAGCGCGCACTTGCTTAAGCCGGGCACTGGATTGACCACCGAGGGCGACTACCTCAGGCCGCCCGTCGATCCGGGCACCGCAAGAGCGGCATGCAACAACAGAACCTCGGTACGCTTCCTGTTTTCAATGCCCGCTCCGGGAATGGCGCGATGAGCGTCAGTAGCGAGCCAGCCCGGAAATGGCCTGTCGCAGGGAGGGTGAGGATACTGCTCATTCTTGCGGTATGCGCCTGCTGGGCTCTCCTGTATGCCGACATGATCAGGCGGACTCTCGGGCCTGGCGACGACAACCTGTACCTTCAAAGTATTGCCCTAAGCGCCAATTCTCCTTCGCGGCTGGCCGCCTTGAACCACGAGCTTATCGATAGCCTGGATAAGTTGGGCTACGACGACTACGTTCTCTATCGGGTCGTTCTCCGATCGAAGTACACCAATAATTATTGGGCCGCTTCCAACATACAGTCCCTGGCCGCGTGGCTGCTGCCGGTCGATCCGGCGCTGGGAATGCGAGCGTATCACGAGGTGGTGGCAACGCGGGCGGTTCTGGGTTCGATCGCGACCGGCTTCATTTGCCTCGCGGCACTCGCCGCCGGCCTTTTCCTGATCCGGGATCCCAAATTGCTTGCCGCCGCGATTATTGGCCTTTGCGCCACGGCGGCATTGTTCAGCTCCACGACACAAGCCGCTTTCCAGACGCTTCTGCCTCACATACCCGACCGGGTAGCGGACAACATGTCATGGATCGCCGCGTTCGGGCGTTCGGCATATTTCTTCATCGATCCCGGACTCGAATTCGGCATGTTTGGAACCACGCCGCGTTCCAATTTTGTGGTTCTGTCGTTCGTGGCGGCGCTCATGCGATGGGACCGCAGGATCACGTTGTCGTATTTGATGCTGGCGGTTGCCATACTGTTTCATGCAAGCGCCGGATCGATAATGCTCACCCTCTTCGTCATCTCCAATCTGGCTTTCAGGCCGTCGGAAGTCCTTCGTCCGATGCCGATGGCTTCCATTGCCATCTGCGTCGCCCTGGCCGTCTCACAGGAGAGCCTGGCGAAGTTGCTGGGCTTCAATGCGATCATCGGCGTCGCTTCATTTGTTGCGCTTCTGCTGCTTTCGTTCGGCCTGTACCAGTTGATGAAGAAACTCGATCTCAAGCCTTCCAGGATCGGCAGCTTTCTCGATTCCACGTTTCCCGACCGCATGACCGCCGATATCGTGATTTTCCTTTTGTTCTGGAATGCCAGCCTGGCAATGGTTCTGGGACGTCTTGGCTATCTTGATTTCGCGTCGATCGCCTATCTCTGGTCTCAGTTTCATGCGCGCACGGCGGCAATACTGCAGCCGATATTGATTACGGCGATCGCCATGTTCGTCCTCAGGGCGGCCCCTCGAATCTCGAGCCGCGTGGTTGTGGCGCTCTCGCTTGGGCTGCTTGTTGTCGCCTTCGCTCGAAACCAGATAACGCCGGGCGATCCCCGGCCTGAGTACGTTCGCAATCTTGCGGGTTTGGAAGCCCGGCGGCTGGCGGCATTTCCATATGCAAAGACGCCGCCGTTTGACGACGAACCCTTGTGGTACTATGCGATCCTTCGTTCGCTGGACTTCAATACAAAAGAGCTCGGGCTCGTTGCCAGGTAAAGATGGTGCTGTCCGCCAAGGTATCAGATCGTTTTCCCTTCGGAGCTCGACGCTACCATGCATTCGAAAGACCACGAGAGAGTCATCCAGGATTTTGGGCAGCAATGGACCCGTTACACCGACAATTCGGGGTACTACGGTTCGCTTGAGTTCTTTCGCGAACTAAGTGAGCCCCTCGTCGCGGTTTCCGAGTTCCGCGGCTTGCATGTTGCCGAGATAGGAGCGGGCACCGGCCGCATCAGTTCGATGCTGTTGCAGGCCGGGGCATCGCGGGTCACCGCGCTTGAGCCGAGCGACGCCGTCGGGCCGCTTCGGGAAAACCTGGCTCCCTTCGGAGCGCGCGTCGAAATTATTCATGCCAGCGGCGAAGATCTGCCGATGGGCCCCTACGATATGGTCGTTTCAATCGGCGTGTTGCACCATATCCCCGATCCTGATCCGACGGTCCGTACCGCATATAAGTGCCTCCGGCCCGGGGGCAGGATGTTCGTATGGGTCTACGGGAAGGAGGGAAATGCACTCTATCTGGCGGTCGCCTTGCCGCTACGCGCAATTACAAAACGTCTGCCGCACTTTGCGAATGCCGCTTTGTCGTGGCTGCTGGATATTCCGTTGAAAGCCTACATTCTGGCGTGCCGCAGGTTCAGGTTGCCGTTGCATGAATACATGCGGAGCTGCCTTGACAAATTGGCTCCGGATAAGCGCCGCCTGGTGATTTACGACCAACTGAATCCCCGCTGGGCAAAATACTACTCGCAGCAGGAAGTACGTGACCTTCTCGAACGAAGCGGCTTCCAAAATGTTCGAATCCACCCGCGGTACGGCTATAGCTGGGCGGCGGTAGGCGTAAAGCCCTAGACCAACGGCGCCTTCCGGCGCTACTCCCTTATCGGCGTGACGACATCGTGGCGGGCCGCAGCGATCGGCGATGGATCGCCGGTGCCGTGTTGTCGTGCAGTTCCGCAAGTCTGCAACTGGACAGATCGGGATTGCGCCAGTGTCCCCGCCGCCTTATGCCAATCCTCTGGTGAAGTGTTGGGAAGCCGATGTTGGAAGCGGAAGTGGATGTGGTGGTGCTTGGCGCGGGCATCGTCGGGGTGTCGACGGCCTATGCCGCCCGGCAGCGCGGCATGTCGGTCGTTCTCGTCGACCGGCGCGAGCCGGGCAGCGAGACCTCGTATGGCAATGCCGGCATCATCAGCAGCGGCTCGATTGCGCCGCTCAACAATCCCTCGCTATGGAAGGCGCTGCCGAAATATCTGACCAACCGCCACCCTGCGCTGCGGTGGAATCCGGCTTGGGCGGCTCGGAACGCGGGATGGGTCGCGCGCTTCCTGGCCAATTCGGCCGGCCCGCGTCTGAGGCCGCGGGCGGTCGCATTGCACGGGCTGATCGGCGCATCGCTGAAGCTGCACCGGGAATGGATCGTCAAGGCGGGCGCCGGGCACCGCATCCGCGAGACCGGCTGGCTGAAGGCGTGGCGCGGCGATGCCGTTGGGGCGGCGAAGCTGGAGCAGGCCCTGCTGACCGAATTCGGCATCGCCAGCGAATTGCTCGACCGGCAGGGCATCTCCGCCATCGAGCCGGGCATCCTGCCTGTCTATAAAGTAGGCCTGCTGCACAGCCAGACCGCTTCGGTCGACTCTCCCGGCGAGGTGGTGAAGGCCTATGCGCGGATGTTCGCGGGCGCGGGCGGCGATCTCAGGCAGTCGAACGTCAAGTCGATCGTGTCGGACGGTGAGCGCTGGCGCGTGGTGCTGGCCGATGGCGAGATCCTGGCGCGGCATGTCGTGGTCGCGCTGGGACCGTGGTCGGCGGACCTGTTGCGGCCGCTCGGCTATCGCGTTCCGCTGGCGTTCGAGCGCGGTTACCATCGCGAATTCAAGCCGAATCCGGCGCGCACGCTGCAGCGCCCGATCCATGACGCCGATGGCAGCTTTCTCATGACGCCGATGGAGCAGGGCGTCCGCGTCACCTCCGGCGTCGAACTGACCGGTCGCGACGCGCCTTCCTCGTTCGTCCAGCTCGATCAGGTAGTTCCGCTCGCGCGCGAGGTGGTCGAATTCGGTGACGCTGTTGGCGACACGTGGCGAGGATCGCGGCCGACGCTGCCCGACAGCCTGCCGATGATCGGCCCGGTGCCTCGCCATGCCGGCCTGTGGCTGGCTTTCGGCAACCAGCATATCGGCTTCACGACAGGTCCGGCGACGGGAGCCGCCATTGCCGCCATGATCGCCGGCGCGCCGCCCCCCTACGACGTCACGCCGTTCGCGCCGAGCCGCTATATCTCCTGAGCTGACGGACCTGCAAACAGGGTGCAACGGCAGGCCGGAACCCCTGCCGGCAAAGTTGCTGTGCGCGTTGGCATGCACATTGCAATCGCAATCAGGAATTCGAATCGATTCGACGACGAAGTACGCGCAATAAGTGCATCCGGCTCTCTTGCACGGTGCACCGGTTTGGTGACACCGTTGCGCCTGCTTCGCCGGTTTGAAAATGCGGGTGCGTGCCGGCCGGCACTGAGGATTTGTAGATGTTGCGTCTGATTGCCCGGCGTCTCGTTCTGGGCCTGCTGGTTGCGTTCACCGTGATGACGCTCGCGTTCCTGCTGACGCGCCTGTCGGGCGACCTTGCCGTTTCGATCGCGGGCCCCTCGGCAACGCAGGCCGACGTCGAGATCGTGCGCAAGGCCTATGGTCTCGACCGGCCGCTCTACGTCCAGTTCTTCGCCTGGACCGGCCGCGCCATCGTCGGCGACTTTGGCCAGAGCTATTTCTTCAAGGACAGCGTCGCCAACCTGATTCAGAAGCGCTTGCCGATCACGCTCACGCTCGGCCTGGTCGGCCTGAGCCTTGCCCTGATCATCTCGCTGCCGCTCGGCATCCTGGCGGCGGTCCGCGAGAACACCTGGGTCGACCGCGGCGTCACCATGTTCACGATGGTGGGGCAGGCGATTCCGAGCTTCTGGCTGGCGCTGATCCTGATGATCGTGCTCGGCCTGCAACTCGGTATCCTGCCCATTTCGGGTACCGGCACCTGGCAGCATTTCGTGATGCCGGGCATCGTGCTCGCCTTCACGGCGATCCCGGCGCTGACGCGGCTGACCCGCTCGGGCATGATCGAGGCGATGGCGTCCGATTACATCCGCACCGCGCGCGCCAAAGGCCTGTCGCGCGCGCGCATCATCTTCAAGCACGCGCTTCGCAACGCCGCCATTCCCGTGGTGTCGATTGCCGCGGTCCAGCTCGGCTTCATGCTCGGCGGCTCGATCGTCATCGAGACCGTGTTCGCGCTGCATGGCGTCGGCTATCTCGGCTGGGAGAGCATCGCCAAGAACGATTTTCCGGTGGTGCAGGCGGTGGTGTTGGTGCTGGCCGTGTTCTACATCGGCCTCACTTTGCTGGCCGACATCCTCAACGCGCTGCTCGATCCGAGGCTCCGCACGGGATGAGCGAGCCGATTGCCATTCTTCCACCCCAGACCTTGCGCGTCGGTACGGCGGGTTTTGCGATCGGGATTGCCATCGTCGCCGTCATCGCGGCGGCCGCGGTCGTCGGCAATTCATTGGTGCCTTATGACCCATTCACCCAGGATCTGGGCAATCGCCTCAAGCCGCCGTTCTGGATGGAAGGCAGCGAGGCCGGGCATCTGTTGGGCACCGACCAGCTCGGACGCGACTACCTGGCGCGGCTGGTCTATGGCGCGCGCATCTCGCTGCTGATCGGCATCATGACGGTGATCACCTCAGGACTGATCGGCATCACGCTCGGCATACTCGGTGGCTTCTTCGGCGGCCGCGTCGACGATTTCGTGCTGTTCGCCATCACGACGCGGCTGTCGATCCCGGTGGTGCTGGTCGCGCTCGCCGTGGTCGGACTGATGGGATCGGGGTTGGGGCTTGTCGTCGCGACGCTGGGGCTCTTGCTGTGGGACCGTTTTGCCGTCGTTGCGCGCGCCACGACGATGCAGGTTCGCAACCACGATTACGTCAGCGCCGCCTGGTGTGCCGGCGCCTCGATGCCGCATCTGCTGATCAAAGAAATATTGCCAAACATCGCGAGTCATCTTGCGGTCGTGGCCACACTGGAGATGGCGCTCGCCATCCTGCTCGAGGCGGCCCTGTCGTTCCTCGGGCTCGGCGTGCCGCCGCCGCTGCCGTCATGGGGGCTGATGATCGCGGAAGGCAAGGACTACATGTTCTTCTCGCCCTGGGTGATCATGATCCCCGGCGTCGCGCTGTTCGTGCTGGTGCTCGGCATCAATCTGGTCGGCGACGGCCTGCGCAACCTCTTGGGCTCGGAGCGGCTGCGATGAGCGCGCTGCTGGAGATCGAGGAACTGCAGGTGGGTTTCGGCGGCCGCACGGCTGCGGTGCGCGGCGCCTCGTTCCGGGTCGAGAAGGGCGAAACCCATTGCCTGGTTGGCGAATCCGGCTGCGGCAAGTCAGTCACCGCGCTGGCGGTCATGAGCCTGCTCGCCCGCGGCGGGCAACGGAGCGCCAAACGCATGAGCTTCGCCGGCACCGATTTGCTGTCGCTGTCGGATCGCGAGATGGCGCGGCTGCGCGGCAATCGCATGGCGATGATCTTCCAGGAACCGATGACAAGCCTCAATCCGGCTTTCACGATAGGCTCGCAGATGGCGGAAGTGCTGACCCGCCACAAGGGCGGCACGCGCGCAGCCGCGCTCGACCGCGCGGCCGAACTGATGGGCCGCGTCGGCATCACTGCGCCCGGCATGCGGCTCGGCCAGTTCCCGCACCAGCTCTCGGGCGGCCTGCGCCAGCGCGTCATGATCGCGATGGCGCTGATGTGCGATCCCGAACTGCTGATCGCCGACGAGCCGACCACAGCGTTGGACGTCACCGTGCAGGCGCAGATCCTGCGGCTGCTCGCCACCCTCAAGCGCGAACTCGGCCTCTCGATCCTGCTGATCACCCACGATCTCGGCATCGTCGCGCGCGTCGCCGACCATGTCTCGGTAATGTATGCCGGCGAGGTGGTCGAGCGCGCGCCGACCGCGGAGTTGTTCCGCGCGCCGCAGCACCCGTACACGCGCGGTCTCCTCTCCTGTGTGCCGGTGCCGGGCCGGGTGCAACGCGACAAGCCGCTGGGCTCGATCCCGGGCGTCGTTCCGGCGATCGGGCCAGGCTTCGCCGGCTGCGCGTTCCGTTCGCGCTGCTCGCACGCCGACGACACCTGCGCGCACGAGATTCCGCGCCGTCAGGCCGGGGAGGCGCACGACTATCTTTGCCGGCTCGCGCCGCAATCCGCGGAGCCGCAACCCGCATGAACGCTGCGATCGAGGTCCAGAATTTGCGGTGCGAGTTTCGCGTGCGCACCGGCCTGATGTCGGCAGAAAAGCGCGTGGTCGCGGTCGACGACGTCACGTTCAGCATTGCGCCCGGCAGCGTGCTCGGCATCGTCGGCGAGTCCGGCTGCGGCAAATCCACGCTCGCGCGCCTGATCCTCGGCCTGCTGAAGCCGACATCGGGTACCGTGCTGGTCGACGGCAAGCGCCTGTTCGATCTCGACCGCAAGGCGCGCGCCCGGTTGATCCAGCCGGTGTTCCAGGATCCGTTCGCCTCGCTCAACCCGCGCCGCCGCATCAAGGACATCGTGGCGCTGCCGCTTGTCGCGCAGGGCACGTTTTCGCGCGGCGAGATCGAGCGCCGGGTCGGAAGTATTTTGGAGCGCGTCGGCCTCTCGGCCGCGATGGGCGAGCGCATGCCGGCGCAACTCTCCGGCGGGCAGCGCCAGCGCGCGGCGATCGCGCGTGCGCTGGTGCTCGAGCCGCGGATCGTGATCTGCGACGAGCCGACCAGCGCGCTCGACGTCTCGGTGCAGGCGCAGATCCTCAACCTGCTGGCCGATCTGCGCCGCGATCTCGGGCTGACCTACCTCTTCATCAGCCACAATCTCGCGGTCGTCGAGCACGTCGCGAGCGAGGTTGCCGTGATGTATCTCGGCCGTTTCGTCGAGCGCAACGAGACTGACGCGCTGTTTCGCGATCCCGGCCATCCCTATACCCGGGCGCTGCTGGAAAGCGTGCTGACGCCGGAGCCGGGCTGGGGCGTGCCCGACATCGGCCTTGGCGACGTCATGCCAGATCCGGCCAATATTCCACCGGGTTGCCGGTTCAACCCGCGCTGCCGCATTGCGGTCGAACGCTGCCGCCATGCGGCGCCGGCGACCATGTTCCGCGCTCCCGGGGGGATGGTAGAATGTCATCTGGCATAGAGCGTGCTTCACGGCGTCTTGGACACAGGCTTGGACACAGGGCGTGCTTCACGTCGCAAACAGCAAGGACGGAGGGTAATATGCGTATGCAAACCAGGCTAGGCGCGGCAATTCTGACGGCGGTTCTGCTCGGCGCCGGTGCGGTGCCGGCGGCGGCGCAGAAGTCCGCCGATACGTTACGGATCGTGATGCGCGACGCGCTGCCCAACGTCGATCCCTACTACAACAATTTGCGCACCGGCGTGGTGATGCACCATCAGGGCTGGGACGCGCTGGTCTACCGCAATCCGGATACCTTCAAGCTCGAACCGCTGCTCGCCTCCGAGTGGAAGCTGCCGGATCCGACCACGATCGAGTTCACCTTGCGGCCCGGCGTCAAATTCCATGACGGCAGCGCCTTCACCGCCGACGACGTTGTCTACACCATCAACCTGATCGCCGATCCGGCGAGCCGGTTGTCGACGCCGTCGAACTACAACTGGCTCGAAAAGGCCGAGAAGACCGGCGATCTCTCGGTGCGGGTCAAGCTGAAGCGGCCGAACCCCGCGGCGCTGGAATATTTCGCGCTGGTCATCCCGATCTATCCCAAGGCCTATCGCGAGAAGGTCGGCGCGGAAGGCTACGCCAAAGCGCCGGTCGGCGCCGGCCCGTACAAGATGACCAAGGTCGAGCCCGGCGTTTCCATCGACTTCGAGCGGTTCGAGGATTACTGGGCGGGCAGTCCGAAGGGCAAGGCCGCGATCAAGAAGATGAGCGTGCGCTTCGTGCCTGACGCCGCGACCGAGATGACGGAATTGCTCGCCGGCCGCGCCGACTGGATCTGGAACATGAATCCGGACCAGATCGACCCGGTGAACCGGATGCCGCATCTGCAGGCGGTGCGCAAGGAATCGATGCGGATCGGCTACCTCTCGCTCGATGCCGCGGCCCGCACCGGTGCCGACAATCCCATGACCAAGCTCAAGGTGCGTCAGGCGGTCTGGTATTCGATCGACCGCAAGGCGATTGCCGAGAAGCTCGTCACCGGCGGCAGCCGCGTTCCTTCAGCGCCATGCATTCCGTCGCAATTCGGCTGCGACGGCGAGATCGCCGCCACCTACGACTACAATCCCGCAAAGGCCAAGCAGCTTCTCACCGAGGCCGGTTATCCCGACGGCTTCGACGTGGAGCTTGCGAGCTACGTGCTGCCGCAGTGGGGCTCGGCGGTCCAGAACTACCTGCACGCGGTCGGCATTCGCGCCAAGCTCAACCAGCTCCAGACGGCGGCCCTGATCCAGCGCGCCAAGGCCGGCGAACTGCGGGCGTATCTCGGAAGCTGGGGCAGCTATTCGATCAACGACGTCTCGGCCATTCTGCCCAACTTCTTCGATGGCGGCGCCGACGACTATGCGCGCGATCCGGACGTGCAGAAGTGGCTGGTGCAGGGCGGATCATCCATCAGTCCGGAAGTGCGCAAGGAGGCCTATTCGGCGGCGATCAAGAGGATCACCGAGCAGGCCTACTGGGCGCCGCTGCACACCTATGTGACGACCTACGGCCACGCCAGGCAGCTCGACTTCACGCCATACCCGGACGAACTGCCGCG